>Ga0207684_10006709_pt1 | contig 10453 bp, 8 predicted proteins | sample KBSK5501metaG_FD_184342 | JGI IMG/M metagenome (GOLD analysis project Ga0207684, IMG submission 184342) | Corn, switchgrass and miscanthus rhizosphere microbial communities from Kellogg Biological Station, Michigan, USA - KBS K5-50-1 metaG... | ecosystem: Host-associated > Plants > Roots >... | reverse complement strand
GCTCGGAGCACAGATCACGATCACGCAGGTGCGCGCCGAGCACTCGTCCGAGCTGACGCTGACCGATCCGGCGACGAAGAAGACGACGACACACCCGGGCGGCGAGCCGGCCGGCTTCATCATCCAGATGGAGAACGGCTTCAAGCTCTACCACATGGGCGACACGGGACTCTTCGGCGACATGAAGCTGATCGCCGACTACTACAAGCCCGATCTGGTCCTGATGCCGATCGGCGGCCACTTCGTCATGGACCCGCAGGACGCGGCCTACGCCACGCGCGAGTGGCTCAAGCCGAAGTTCGTCATCCCGATCCACTACGGAACGTTCCCGGTCCTCAAGGGCACACCGCAGGAGTACATGGCGGCGCTCGGGCAGACGACGACGAAGGTGTTCCCGATCAATCCGGGGGATCGGCTGGAGTTTTAGGGGCTGCGACGGAGGTCGCCGCATGAGACATCAGGCACTGGACTGTCCATGATCAGCCGACGCTCTGTCATCGCCGGCCTCGCGCTCGGCCTGGCGGCCGCACCGCTCACCGCCGGCGCGCAGCAGCAGCGCAAGACGTGGCGGGTCGCGTTCCTCTCCGGCGGCGGGCGACCGACGGACGGTCTGCCACCGCGACCGCTGCGAGAGGCCCTGCAGGAGCTCGGCTACATCGAGCAGCAGAACGTCGTCTACGTCGGGCGGTGGGCTGAGGCTAAGCAGGATCAGCTTCCAGGACTCGCCGCCGAGCTCGTCGATTTGAAGGTCAACGTCATCGTGACGCAAGGAGGTCCGGCGTCCCTGGCGGCAAAGCGGGCGACCTCGTCGATCCCGATCGTGCTGGCTCAGGTCGGCGATGCTGACGGCATCGGTCTGATCCAGAGCCTCGCGCGGCCCGGGGCCAACGTGACCGGGGTCACCGACCAGTCCGTGGAGCTCAGCGCGAAGCGCCTGGAGCTCCTCAAGGAAACCGTGCCGAAAGCCTCGCGCATCGCCGTGCTGTGGAACGCCGACGATCTGGGGATGACGTTGCGCTACCACGAAGTTGAGAAAGCCGCCCGGGTGTTGCACGTCGCCGTGCAGCCGCTCGGCGTCCGCGAGCCAAACGACTTCGATGCCGCGTTTTCGGCGATGACCCAAAACCGCCCCGACGCGCTGTTCCTGGTGACGGACGCGCTGACGTCGCTCAACCGCAAGCGCGTCATCGACTTTGCGCGCGTACACCGAATTCCCGCCGTGTACGAGTACGACTTCCTCGTCCAGGATGGCGGCCTGATGTCGTATGGCGCCAGCCCGTCCGACAACTACCGTCTAGCCGCGACCTACGTGGATCGAATCTTCAAGGGCTCCGCACCCGGCAGCCTGCCCGTCGAGCGGCCCAGCCGGTACTATCTCACTGTCAACCTCAAGACGGCCAAGGCGCTCAGCTTGACGATCCCACCGTCGATTCTGCTGCGCGCGGACCAGGTGATCGAGTGACCAGTGGGCGCTCTGACTTCATCGCGTGGAAGTTTCGGGGCCAGATGAGCTAGTCTTTCTCCCGCTTGCCCGCTTCTTCGGGGCGGCAACGGGGGATGGCACATGGATCTGGGACTGGCCGGGAAGGTCGCGATCGTCACGGGCGGGAGCAAGGGCATCGGTAAGGCGATCGCCCAGGAGCTGGCGGGCGAAGGCGTCGACGTGGCGATCTGCGCCCGGGACCGCCGGGTGCTGGAGGAGGCCGCCAAGACCCTGGCGACGGCCACGCGGCGCCGGATCGTACCGATCGTGTGCGACACGACCAGCACGAAGTCGGTCCAGGATCTCGTGGAAGCCACGGTGGCCCAGCTCGGGCGCGTCGACATTCTCGTGAACAACGCCTCGACGCCGGGCGGCGTGGTGACGGGCCCGCTGGCCCAGGCCGACGACGAACTCTTGCTCGAGGACATCAACACCAAGGTGGTGGGCTACATGCGCTGCGCCAAGGCGGCGGCGCCGCACATGCAGCGCAGCGGGTGGGGAAGGATCATCAATATCGGCGGCCTGTCCGGGCGCCGGGCGGGGAATATCAGCGGGCTGCGGAACGCGGCCATTGTGCATTTGACCAAGACGCTGGCCGATCAGCTTGGGCAGTCGGGCATAACCGTGAACTTGGTGCATCCGGGGGCTACTCGCACCGAGAGGACTGATGCGGAGACTGAGCGGCGGGCTTCGTCCAACGCGATTCGGCGGATCGTGGACGCTAAGGAGATCGCGCAGGTCGTGACGTTTCTGGCGTCGACGAAGGCGGCGAATATTACGGGGGTGGCGATTGATGCTAGTGGGGGGTCTATTCCGGTGATGTTTCAGTAAAGTCCGTCGCGACCCACCAGGTGGTCGCGCCGGTTACGACTTTGGTTGCATCTCAGCTCGCTCGCCTGAATAACTCGTAGCGCTCGGCGAGGAAGTCGCGATTGGGCTTGAGATGCTGTGCGCGTGGCACGTGGATAGGGCGGTTCTGGAAGCCCTGCAAACCATGCTGCAGCATAGGTCCGTCGACCTCCTCCAGAATGTCGAGACGCACCTTGACTTCAAGATCCGGCGTGACGCCGATGATGTAGGAGTCGAATGCAGCGTGGTGCAGCTTGCAGAGCGCGAGCCCATTGGGAATCACCGGCTCTCCCAGAGGATGGCCGTCTGGCAGAATATGCGCCGCCTCGAGCAATTCGTCATGGCGGAGGCGGCAAATGGCGCAGCACTGTTGATAGGCGCGCAGAACGCGCTCACGGAAGCCACGCTGGTGTAGGCGCTGACGGACAACTGCCGTAACGTATTGCCGTCGCGCATTCAGCGCCGCCGGATCATTGATCTGCCAAGCGCTCGGCGGCCCAATCTGGTCGTCGATGGCCACGATGAAAGTAAGGTTCTCGGGATGGTCTTCGACGATGAACACTGGCCAAGCTGGCTCGTACAGACTCTGAACAATACCGTGGAGGTAGATGAGGGGCGTCCGTCGCTGCATTGCAAGCCGTAACCCGACGTTGTCGCGGTGTTGAGGATCGTTTCCGCGATAGCGGTAGCGGAGGAACCCGCCTTCGATGAACCCATCGTCATAAGGACGCTCGCGATGCTCGACTGGAGGCGCAGTCACGATGGTGAGGGGAAGCTCCGGTAAGATTGCTGGCTTGAAGATTCCCTGGGGACCGATTAGCGGAACCCGAACACCTTCGAAGTCGAATCCGCGTTCGAGGACAGCTCGAGGGATTGACGCTTCGCCGAAGCGCCGGCGTTGCTCAGTCAAGAAAGCAAAGGCGCGAATGCGAACCGCAGCGTCGCGGTCGTCAGTCACGATTCATGCGACGCTGAGGTTGAAGGCGTAGGCGAGGCGCGGCCGTTGAGAGAAGCTGGCTCCAGGCCACCAGTTTGGTGGAAGGAGCCCTGGAGATCGCCAACAAGTTCGAGAGGCTCGAGTCCCCGTGGTGTTCTACTCTACTCGATGGCCACTGTGAGCGTGAGAGTGGGCCGATCAGCCTCGACTTTTTCTTCTCGAGCAATCGCTTTAAGGTCGCCGTCAGCCACATGCCGCGATCGTGCCGGTTGGGTCTTTCGGTAATCATAGCTGCCCATCAGATCGGGTCGCCGTCGGCAGATGTTTCCTGCGAGCGAAATGGGGATTGCGGCTCCGCTACGAGCAATCTGGCCTCGCCGGTCGAGGACCACTCCCGCGACGTCTCCATTCGACTGCGCACGAATCGCTCAGTATCTCTATCCATAAAGTAGACGTAGCAGCCTTTGATCCCGCGACTGAGAAGAACCCGATACGTATTCTTCACAAGGTCGACAAATCGCTCCTTTGACCGCTTTACGACAGAATCCGCGGATTGTGTCTTGTCTCCAATCCACTCCTGGCGGTCAAGGTTGTAGCGAAGGTCCTTGCCCCATATGACGCCAACGTAGTCGAGCTCGAAACCTTGAATGTTGTAGACGCATCCGATCTGGTTGATTCCATTAGGATCGGTGGCCCATAAACTGGCCGGAGGGATACCTGGCGCGAGCCCACGACTCCCAGGCTTGGCGTCCCAAGGTCGCCGATAGCTACCGATCACAACATCGTCGACCAGTGTCCCATCCTCGCGAGGCTCCGACCATGGCCAACAAAATCCGGCGGCCACGCGGGCGGTGAAGCCCGCATCAGCCCGTTTTCGAATCGCCGCTTCGAGCGCCTCGACCGAAGCAACGATCCGAAAGTCAAACCCATCGGCACCATCCCAAAGAACGTTCGCCGTCTTGCGCACGCCAAGTGTGTTGTCGATCCAATTCACGAAACCGTCAGACCCCGAACAACGAAATTGCACTTCGAGCTCATACTCCGAAATCTGAGCATTCACTGCCTCCGCATGTTGCCGGATGTGCCTCGTTGAGCCGATCTCATTGGGCCGCACTATTTGGCGATCGTCGATGAAGAAGATCGCGACTTTGGCCGCGTCCAGAAGTTCACGCACTTGCGGCCTGCTTGAGCGCCTCTCTCGCGCCGTGAAGCGGCTATTGCTGGTTTCTCGGATTCTGTGTGATTCGTCACAGATGAGCACATCGACTTCATTGAAGTCAGCACGGCTATAACTGTTGAAATACTTAAATGTTGCGCGAGAGCGACTGCCGACGATGTCCCAGAGGGTCTCCGTAAAGGCTTTGGATCCGGTGGCGTAGTGGGCATTTCGCCCCTCGCGCAACAGATCGGCAACCAAGTTGATAGCTAATACCGACTTACCCGTGCCTGGCCCCCCATGAACGATCACCACCTGTTTACGGCGCCCAAAGAGGCCGGACCTCACGGTAGAGCGAATCTTTTCGTAGACGACAAGCTGCTCGTCGAGCAGAATCCACGGCGAATGCGATCCAATTACTGTGGCTACGTGGTCCATGAGCTTACGGCTCGGACGAAAGCGACTATCCTCAACGCGCTGCAACACCGGTCGTCCGTTACCGCCTGCGAGGCGAGCGCTCAGATACGTCCCCAGGGACTCCACGCCATCACTATCGAAGAGCGGATCGCGCTGTAGGATGTCGGCAAACTTTGGCGCGAGAAGGGGATCAGTGCTGTCAGCTAGATAGTTGTGCAAGTAGCTGCAGGCCGAGAGCTGGACGGCGTTGGGTTCTTCGTGGAAAGCAGCGTGAGTATCTTCAAGATACTGACGATATTGGCCGACCTGGACGGAGGGATGAAGGACATCGCGGCGGCTCCCGCCGACCCAGCTGTTCACGAGCTTGTCGGCTTCAGCGGGTTCGCAGCGCTCCCATTGTTTCAGTTCGACAATGACCGCGTTATCGACTTTGTTTCCATCACTGCCGCACACCATACAGTCGATGCGTCGTGAGCTCAGGGGCAGTTGGTACTCCAGCAGAATGCCGTGGTCGTGGAGGGACGCGACGTCGAGGACGTCTCTCATGGCGCGGAGTGAGTTGCGCCAGGAGTTCACTTCACCGCGTGATGGTTGGTATCGGTAGTAGGCAAAGAATGCCTCGCGAAGACGCTCAGCTATATGATTTCGTGTGGTGTCCCGAATGAAATCTTCAGACATACCAGAGTAGAGGCGCATCAGAGATCGGTGTACTTGCGGTTGTTGCCGCGTGCCTTGTCCACCGGATACTTGAGGGCGTTCAAGGCAATCTTGTTGGTTGCTGCCTCGAGAAGGTCAACATCTAACTTGTCGGCAAGACGCACCAGATAGAGGAGCACGTCCGCCATCTCCTCCCGCACTCTTGCGAGGTGATCTGCGGAAAGTGATTTTGATTCGTCGTCTGTGCGCCATTGAAAGTGCTCGAGCAGCTCAGCTGCTTCAACACAGAGCGCGGCGGCGAGATTCTTTGGTGAGTGATACTGGTCCCAGTCTCGTTCAGTCGCGAAGCGACGCAACTCGTCTCGGAGGCGGGAGAGCGCATCTGACTCTTCGGCCTGGTGACTCACTGTGAGCTATTTCGTGCGTGGGATTGTATAGGATCGCAGGAGGAAAGGCGGTCGGCTTGCGGCGGCGCACTAGCGCTATGGCTGTTCGCCCGGGTCATCTGGACAGTTATTGTGTGGAGTTGATCGGGCTCTTGTCAACGATCGGGCGCGGTGCGCGCATCGGGCGGGGGCCAGCTGCGTCAAGCGACGCAGGCGCCGGGTGCGTGGCCGGTGTGGGCGGTGACCGTGATGGCTATAGTAGGAACGCGGTGATGCAATCGTCGAACGGTCGCCTCCTCCTCTCCCCCTCCGACCTCAACGGCTACGTCGAGTGCCCCCACCTCACCACGCTGGCCCTCGAGGTCGCCCGCGGCACCCGCCCGCATCCCCACGTCTCCGAAGACCACGCCGAGCTCCTCCGCCGCAAGGGCGCAGAGCACGAAGCCGCCTACCTGGCCGACCTCAAGGCCAAAAGCCGCCAGGTCGTCAACGTCCTCACCGCCGACCCCTGGGACTTCGCCACCTCCGCCAGCGCCACCGAAGAAGCCATGCGCGCCGGCGCCGAGATCATCTACCAGGCGACCTTCGTCCAAGGCTACTGGCGCGGCCGAGCCGATTTCCTCGAGCGCGTCGACCAACCCACCGCGCTGGGAGCATGGGGCTACGAAGCCCTCGACGCCAAGCTCGCGCGCGCCGAAAAACCCACCTACGTGCTGCAGCTCTGCTTCTACACGGAGGCGATCGCCTCCATCCAGCACGCAACGCCCGAAAAGATGCACGTCCTCCTCGGCATCGGCGAGCGTCGCACCTTGCGCCATGCCGACTTCGCCGCCTACTACCGCCGCGTCCGCGCCGGCTTCCTCGCCGCGCTCGGCCGTGCCACGAAGACCGAGCCCTATCCGGTGGAGCACTGCGCGCTGTGCGAGTTCCGACAGGTATGCGACGAGCAATGGGCGCGGGAAGACCACCTGAGCCTGGTGGCCGGGATCCGGCGCGAGCAGGTCAGCCGCCTGCGGTCGGCGAGTATCCACACCCTCGAGCAACTCGCGTGGGCGCCGGCGAAGCCGGCCCAGGTCGCGCCTGGCACGTTCGAGACCCTTCACAATCAGGCGGCGCTGCAGCTCCGTCGGCGCATCAGCGGAACTCTCGACTGGCACCCGTTGGCCGCCGAGCCCGGATGTGGTTTCGAGCGGCTGCCCCGGCCCTCGCCCGGCGACGTGATCTTCGACATCGAGGGCGATCCGTTCTGGGAGCCGGCTCGCGGTCTGCACTTCCTCTTGGGCCTGCTGACGCACGAAGCCGCCGCGCACGACGCCGCGGCGCGCGGAGCCGATGCCCCCGACGCCCAAGCCCACGACCACGCCACCTGGCGCTACCAAACGATCTGGGCCCATGACCGGGCAGGGGAGCGCCAAGCCCTCGAGCGGCTCGTCGACTTCTTCCAACAGCGCCTCAAAGAACACCCCGACATGCACGTCTACCATTACGGCGCCTACGAGCCCACGGCGCTTAAGCAGCTCATGGGCGTGTACGCGACGCGCGAGGACGCGATAGACGCGCTGCTGCGCCGCGAGGTCTTCTGTGATCTGCATTCGGTCGTCCGCCAGGGCCTGCGGGCGGGCGTGCCTGGGTACTCCCTGAAAGAAGTAGAAGCGCTGCCCGCCTTCCGCCGCCAGGCGCGCGTCACGAGCGGCACGCGCGCCGTGCTGGCCTACGAAGAGTGGATGACCACGCGCGCGGCCGCGCGGCTCGAGGAGATCGCGGCCTACAACGAGGAAGACTGCCGCGCGACGCTCGCGCTGCGCGACTGGCTGATCGAGCACCGGCCCGAAGGCGCGGCCTGGGCGGAACCCCCCGAGGAGAAGCCAGTCGACGACGACAGGCAGAAGGCCGACGCTCAGCGAGAGGCGCTGCGCCAGGCGTTGCTCGCGGGCGCGACCCCGCAGACGCCGCGCTGGCTGGCCGCCGAGCTGCTCGAATACCACCGGCGCGAGGCCCGGCCCGCATGGTGGTGGCTCTTCACGCGCTGCCAGATGTCATCCGACGAGCTGTTTGAGGACGGCGACTCGATTGCCCGGCTGGAGCCCCAGGGCACGCCGCAGAGAGTGAAGCATTCGCTGGAGCACCGCTTCACCTTCCCGCCGCAGCAGCACAAGCTGGCCCCCGGCGATGCGCCCGCCGATCCGGCAACGGGCAAGGGCGCCGGCACGATCGTGGAGATGGACGAAGCCGCCGGCACGCTCGTCCTCCGGCGCGGGCCGAGCTTCGCTTCGGTCCTGGTCCCGACGGCGTTGATCCCGCCGGGGCCGATCCAGACGAACGCGCAGAAGGACGCCCTCGCGCGCCTCGGCGCCGCCATGCTGGCCGGCAACGGCCGCTATCGCGCACTCCAGGACATCCTGGCTCGGGCGCGGCCGCGGCTCGCCGGCGGGTTCAGCGGAGCGATCCAGACGATGGACCTTCGCGAGCAGCGCGACCGAGCCGCCGCGCTCGACCAGAGCCACCTCTTCATCCAGGGGCCGCCGGGCACCGGCAAGACGTGGACGGGCGCGCGGATCGTCGTCGATCTGATCCGCCGCGGCCAGCGCGTCGGCGTCGCGGCCACGAGCCACAAGGCGATCCACAACCTGCTCGACGAGATCGGCAAGGCCGCCCGCGAGGAAGGTGTGCCGGTCCGCGGCCTCAAGAAATGCAGCGCCGGTAACGCCGAGACGGAATACGGTGAGGGCGACTGGATCGCCAACGTCGAGGACACCAGCGAGCTGGTCGACCGGGCTCGGCGCGTTCAGCTCCTGGCCGGCACGTCGTGGCTGTTCGCCCACGAGGATCTCGACGGTGGCGCCCTCGTCGACACGCTCGTCATCGACGAGGCTGGGCAGGTGTCCCTCGCCGACGCCCTCGCGATGGGCACCGCCGCCCGGAACCTGATCCTGCTCGGCGATCCGTCGCAGCTCGCCCAGGTCTCCCAGGGGACTCATCCGGAAGGTGTCGGCGCATCCGTGCTCGAGCACCTGCTGGGCCCACATCAGACGGTGCCGCCGGAGCAGGGGATCTTCCTCGACCGCACGCGGCGCATGCACCCGAGCGTCTGCCGGTTCGTCTCGGAGATCGTGTACGACGGCCGGCTCGTCGGGCTGCCGGAGCTCGCGAATCAGTCAACCGCGTTTGGCACCGGGCTGCGCTTCGTGCCCGTGGACCACACCGGCAACGTGGCCGCCTCGCCTGAAGAAGCCGACCGCGTCGCGCGCGAGATCCTCCGCATGCGCGGCGGCTCGTGGACCAACCGCGACGGGCTCACGTGCCCACTCAATGAGACCGACTTCATGGTAGTCGCGCCGTACAACATGCAGGTGCGCTTGCTGCGCCGCACGCTCCAGGCCGCCGGGCTCGCCGACGTCCCCGTGGGCACCGTCGACAAGTTCCAGGGGCGCCAGGCGCCCGTGGTCTTCTACTCGATGGCCACCTCGAGCGCCGAGGACGTGCCGCGCACCCTCGACTTCCTCTTCTCGCGCAACCGCCTCAACGTGGCCGTCTCGCGTGCGATGTGCCTGGCCTGCATCGTCGCCAGCCCGCGCCTCCTCGAATCACGCGCGCGCACGATCGAGCAGATGCGGTTGATCAACGCGCTGTGCCGATTCGCGGAGATGGCGGGGGAGCTGGGGGGCTCGATTCGATGACTATCTCCGGGGCAGGTCAGCAAGGGTGTCGGCCAGAAGAACTAAGCTGTCAGCGATTGACAGCACAAAGACCTTCCGAAAGATTCGAAGTAGCTCCACCCCCACGATGACTTCGTCGCTCCCGCTCTGGATGTGGACGAACCCTTCCTGTATATCCAGCCCGAGAGTGACTTTGGCCCAAGCCAGGGGGATGGTGCCGGTCCGCCCGTCCGCATACTGAGCCTCAGAAACCGCTCGTAGCGTAAGCCCGAGCTCCCGAGCTCGCTGCTCCGGTAGTTGCACGAAGCCAGTGAATCCGGTGTCGATGAGAGCGTCGACGAAGTGGGACGGTCCTGAGGGCGCAGATACGGCGATCGTTACGAGGGGGCTGTGGCTGCTATCGAACGATCCGTGCAGCGTCGCCATTCGGCTGGCGACGCGAGCGGAACGCCGCTCGCTCACCGACGCGGACTAGGTAGAAGGGGCCCTCCCTCTGCTCGGGCGCGACCTGCCGATAGGCGGCCTCGGGCGACTCGGCTATAAAAACCTTCTCTGTTCGAACGTCGATCAGGACGTATTGACCTGGGTGATGACGCTCGAAGTCGAGCCGGTGGCGCTCATAGACCCTGCGCCCGGCCTTGGCGATCTCCAGAGCATTGAATCCTGTCGGCTGCGCGTCGTCAGTACGTGCTGTTCCCCGGTTCCCTTTGCCTTTGCGCGGTCGTGAGGCCATGGACTTGAGTTTATTCAGCAGGGAGTCGTCGCGTCAATGTGCCCGTGATGATACCTTCGGCAGTCCACGATCCGCACGCGGGAGACGGACGCGCTATCCCCGAGCACGAGCGATGAATTCCCCCAGAGTTGGCATCTGGGAGAAGGCGCGAGCCACGTACTCGCGGAACCAGATCGACC
>Ga0207684_10006706_pt1 | contig 10454 bp, 11 predicted proteins | sample KBSK5501metaG_FD_184342 | JGI IMG/M metagenome (GOLD analysis project Ga0207684, IMG submission 184342) | Corn, switchgrass and miscanthus rhizosphere microbial communities from Kellogg Biological Station, Michigan, USA - KBS K5-50-1 metaG... | ecosystem: Host-associated > Plants > Roots >... | reverse complement strand
TTCGAGGGCATGGCCGGCGCCGCGGTGCCGGTGTTCGACCGCAATCAGCGCGTGGTGGCGGCGCTCAGCATCGGCACGATCGCGAACCGGCTGAATGCGGACCGGCTGCCCGTCGTGATCGAGCTGTTGCAGCGCGAGGCGCGCAAGATCTCGGCCCAGGTCAACCCGTTCGACCGGGCCCTGCGCCGCCCGGCGGAAAGCCTGAGCAGCGCGCGCGCCGGCTGACGCGCCGGCGACCGGCGGCCCGCAGACCTACACTGGGCGCCCCACGCCTGGAGCCGAGCCGATGGACGAGAGACTGACCCTGACCCCGCACGAGAAAGACCTCGGCGGCGGCTTCATCGTGCGGCGCACGCTGCCCTCGGCGCAGCGCCAGGCGGTCGGCCCGTTCCTGTTCTTCGACCACTTCGGGCCTATCGTCGCGAAGCCCACCGACAACCACGACGTGCGCCCGCATCCGCACATCGGCCTGGCGACCGTGACCTACCTGTTCGAGGGCGCGATGATGCACCGCGACTCGACCGGCATCGTGCAGCGCATCGAGCCCGGTGCGATCAACTGGATGACCGCGGGTCGCGGCATCGTGCACTCCGAACGCACGCCCGACGACCTGCGCGGCGCCGAGCACCGCAGCCACGGGCTGCAGCTCTGGGTCGGGCTGCCCGAGGCGAACGAGGAGGACGCGCCCAGCTTCCAGCACGCCGGCGCCGACGCGATCCCGGCGACGCTGATCGGCGGCGTGAGCGTGCGCGTGCTGGTCGGCTCGGCGTTCGGGCTCAGCTCGCCGGTCAAGACGCTGTCGCCGACGCTGTACCTCGACCTCGCGTTCGAGCCCGGCACGGGCGCGACGTTGACGGTTCCGGCCGCAGCGGCCGAACGTGCGCTGTACAGCGTCGATGAAGACATCGAGATCGACGGTGTGGCCGTGCCGGCCCGCACGATGACCGTGCTCGAAGCTGGCGAAGAGCCGGTGCTGGCGGCGCCGCGCGGCGCACGCGTGATGCTGGTCGGCGGCGAGCCGATCGGGCACCGCTTCATGCTGTGGAACTTCGTCTCGAGCCGCAAGGAGCGGATCGCCACGGCGCAGGACGACTGGGAAGCTCAGCGCTTCGACAAGGTGCCCGGCGAGACCGAGTTCATTCCCTTGCCGCCGCGGCGGCTTTGACGCTGCTGGTCGCGCCGAGCTTGCCGAAGCCGGAATGTCCGGCGCGCCCGGCGCGAACGGAACGTGGCCGCAGCATCAGCACGTTGCCGAGCGCCGCGAGCGCGGCGCCCGCGGCGGTCAGCCCGTCCGGCCGATAGCCTTCGAACGCGAGCGAGACCACCAGCGCGAGCAGTGGCGTCATCACGCCGATCGCACCGGTCGGGCCGGGGCCGACGCGGTCCTGCAAGGTCAGGAAGCAGGCGAACGTCAGCACCGAGCCGGCGATCGCCAGGTAGAACAGCGACGCCCACCACGACACGACCGCCGGCAGCGCGAAGCTGCGCCCCATCGCCAGCGCGATCAGCCCGCAGCTCAGTGCGCCGTACAGCATCCCGTAGCCCAGCGCCGGCCACAGCGGCAGCCCGCGCTCGCGGTTGCGGCTCGCGGTCAGGCTGCCGATGGTCGACAGCAGCACCGACGCGACCGTGAACAGCGCGCCGAGCGCGGTGCGCTGCGAGCCCGCGGCGGCGCCGAACTCGGGCCAGAAGATCAGCGCGACGCCCGCCAGCCCGAGCAGCCCGCCGAGCACGAAGCCGCGCGTCACCGCGACGCCGTACAGCAGCAGCGCACCGACGCCGCTGGCCAGCGGCGAGGCCGAATAACCGACCGCAACCAGCCCCGACGGCACGTGCTGCTCCGCGTGGTAGACGCAGATGTACGACACGCCGTACAGGAATGCGCCCTGCAGCGCGAACCGCGCATGCTCGCGCACGCCGAAGCGCAGGCGCTGCCCGCGCAGCGCACAGAACGCCAGCACGAGCGCGCCGGCCAGGCCGAAGCGCAAGGTCACGCCGACCTCGGGCGCGGTGTGGCCGATCTGGTAGGTGATCGCGTGCCAGGTCGTGCCCCAGGTGAGCACGCAGACCGCGAACAGCTGCCAGGTCTTGAAGCGTTGCATGCGGCTCGGCAGCCCGCGCCTCAGTCGAACGCGTAGCTCGCGCGGCCGCGCATGCCCACGCGCAGCGTGCGCTCGATCCCGTCGACGATCACCGCGTTCATCCCGAACGTCAGCGCGCCATCCAGCCGGGCATCGGCACGGTAGCTCGCCAGCATGTCGCCGACCGCGGTGCCTCGCTCGCCGCTCGCGGGTTCGACGTCCGGGATCGTGCAGCGGCTGCACGGCTTGACGAGCTTGAGCTTGACGACCTCGCCCTCGGCATCGAAGACGATCTCGTCGAGCGCGTCTTCGCCGTGCGGGTCGGCCAGATCATCCAGCACGAGGTTCGGACGGAAGCGCTCCATCGTCACCGGCGCGTGCCCCGCGGCCGCGAGCCGCCGATTCAGCTCGGCAAGGCCGGCCGTGCTGGCGACCAGCAACGGAAACGCGTCGGCGAACCCGTTCTCGGCGTCGATCGCGCCGGTCCAGCGCTTGTCCGACAAGCGCTTCTGCTCGGGGTCGAAGCGCACCAGCCGCAGCGGCTGGCCGAGGAAGTCGGTGAACCACTGGGCGCACAGGTCGCCCATGTCGTAGGCCGCGACCTCGTCGCCCCAGACCGTGACGCGCGTCGGCGCCTCGACCGCATCGAGCGCGACATGCAGCGCCAGCATGCCGGGCGCGCGCAGCACCATCTCGGACTGCTTCAGCGTCGGGCGGATCAGCGCCATGCGCGCGAGCTCGCGCTGGGTGACCGGCTTGTTCTGCGCGTCGACGACCATCCAGGCGCGGTCGAACTCCAGGCCGGTTTCGATCAGCAGCGCTTCGTCCAGCGCCACGCCGGCGCAGGACTTGATCGGGTAGACGTACAGCGAATGCAGGCGCAGCGCGACGTCGTGATCGGTGCCGCTCGTGGCGGCCTCGAAAGAGCTGGCGGGTGATGCTTCCATGAGGAGCGGCATTGTGCCTCGCTCCCTACAATCCCGGCATGAATCGATTCGATGTGCAGGTGCTCGGGGCGGGCATCGTCGGCCACAGCCTCGCGCTCGCGCTGGCGCGCCAGGGGTTGCGGGTCGCGCTGCACGGCGCAGCGCCGGCGGCGCCTCGCGAAGCCGATGTGCGTGCCTATGCGCTGAACGCCGCGTCGGTCGATCTGCTGAAGCGGCTGAAGGTCTGGGATGCGCTGCCCGCGCATGCCGCGACGCCGGTGCTGGACATGCAGGTGCAAGGCGACGCGCACGCCGCGACGATCGCCTTCTCGGCGTGGCAGCAGCGGGTCAGCGCGCTCGCCTGGATCACCGACACGGCGGTACTCGAGCGCGAGCTCGCCGCCGCGGTGCGGTTCGCGCCGCACATCACGTCGATCGCGGCTTCGCCGGACGGCTCGGCCGAGAACTCGGTCGACGCCACGCTGGTCGCGCTGTGCGAAGGCAAGGCCTCGGCGTCGCGCGCCGCACGCGGCGTGCGCTTCGAGCGCCGCGAGTACGGGCACCGCGCGATCGCCGCGCGGCTCACGGCCGATCGCGCGCACCAGGGCGTCGCCTGGCAGTGGTTCCGCTCGCCCGACGTGCTGGCGCTGCTGCCGTTCGACACGCCGCAGCCGGGCCGCTCGTACGCGCTGGTCTGGTCGCTTCCGAACGAGCGTGCCGATGCCTTGCTCGCGCTGCCCGACGCCGACTTCGAGCAGGCGCTGAACGAGGCGATCGGCGCCGGCGCGGGGCAGCACCACGGTCCGGGCCGGCTCGCGCTCGCATCGCCACGCGCCGCATGGCCGCTCGCACAGGCGACGGCGAGCGCCTGGTGCGGCCCGGGCTGGGTGCTGCTGGGCGATGCGGCGCACGTCGTGCACCCGCTTTCCGGGCAGGGGCTGAACCTCGGGCTGGCCGATGTCGCGACGCTCGCCCGCGTGATCGAATCCCGCGAAAGTTGGCGCAGTCTCGGCGACGACAAGCTGCTGCGCCGCTATGCTCGTGAACGTGCCGTGCCGACCTGGGCGATGGGCCAGGTGACCGACGGCCTGATGCGCCTTTTTTCGCAGCAGGCGCCGGCCGTGCGGGAACTTCGCAACCGTGGGCTGACTCTGGTGAATCAACTCTCGCCGCTCAAGCGCTGGCTGACTGCGCGGGCGCTCGACTCCTGAAAGCTTTCTGCCATGCACAAGATCCTCCGTCATGCCGTGATGGCAGCCGTCGCCGGTTCGCTCGCTTTCCTGGCGACGAGCGCCGCGTTCGCGCAGGAAGCGCTGATCCGCAAGAACATCGCCGAGCGGCTGCCCGACTTCCCGAAGATCGACGAGGTCACGAAGAGCCCGATCCCCGGCGTCTACGAGCTTCGTGTCGGCACCGAGATCCTCTACAGCGACGAACGGGGCGAGCACATCATCCAGGGCGAGCTGATCGAGACCAAGTCGCGCACGAACCTCACGCAGGCGCGCATCGACAAGCTGACCGCGATCGACTTCGCGAGCCTGCCGCTGAAGGATGCGATCGTCTGGAAGCAGGGCACCGGCGCGCGCAAGCTGGTCGTCTTCGCCGATCCGAACTGCGGCTACTGCAAGAAGTTCGAGAAGGAGATGCAGCAGGTCAAGGACGTGACTGTCTACACCTTCCTGATCCCGATCCTCGGCGGCGATTCACCCGACAAGGCACGCAACATCTGGTGCGCGAAGGACAACGCGGCGGTGTGGCGCGACTGGATGATCAAAGGCGCGGCCGCTCCGCGCAGCATGGGCCAGTGCGACACCGCCGCGATCGACCGCAACCTGGCGCTCAGCAAGAAATACCGCGTGACCGGCACGCCGTCGCTGGTGTTCGAGGACGGCAAGCGCGTGCCCGGCGCGATGGGGCCGGATCAGGTCGAGAAGCAACTTGTCGTGAGCCGCGGCGGCAAGGCTTGATGGGGCCTCTGGCCGATCAAGCTCGATAGCTCGGGTCGGTCCGGTCGACCAGTCGCTGCAGCGCATCGAACGAGTCCTGCCCGGCGCCGTACGCCGGGTTGAAGTTCAGCGAATCGGCGACGCACTTTTCGAGCACCGGCGTCGGGATCGTCAGCAGCTCGCCCATCGCGCTCGAGGCGAGCTGGATCTCGCAGGCCCGATTCACCAGCCACATCAGCGACAGGGCCTGCGGCAGGCTGAAGCCTATCGTCACCGGCCCGTGGTTGCGCAGCAGCAGCACCGGCTTGCCTTCGGCGCTCTTCAGGATGCGCGCGCCTTCGTCGGCGTGCACGGTGATGCCTTCGAAGTCGTGGTACGCGACCTTGCCGTAGAGCTGCGCCGCGTAGAAGTTCGTGAACGAGAGGCCGCCTTTCAGGCAGCACACCGCCTGCGTCGCAGTCGTGTGCAGGTGCATCACGCAATGTGCATCGGGCAGCGTTGCGTGGATCGCGCCGTGGAACGTGATGCCGGCCGGGTTGATCGGCCAATCGGAGTAGCCGACGATGCGGCCCGCGAGGTCGACCTTCACGAGGTTCGACGCGGTGACCTCGCGGTAGTGCAGCCCGAACGGGTTGATCAGGTAGTGATCGTGCTCGCCGGGCACGCGTAGCGAGATGTGGTTGTAGATCAGCTCGGTCCACCCGAGGTGGTCGAAGATGCGGTACGCGGCGGCGAGCTGCACGCGCGCGTCCCACTCGTCGGCACCGATGCGCGCTGGGCGCGGGTAGGGCGTGTGCTTCTGCGGGGCGATCGGTGTCGTCATGCTGAACTCCGTCGCGAAGCTCAGGCGTACGAGCCCGGTGCCTGCGGCGCCTCGGTGCCGCGAAAGCGAGCGACCAGCCCGCGTGCGGCCTGCGTCAGCAGCATCAGGTCGACGCCGAGTGCCGCGAACTGCGCGCCCTGCTCGAGGTAGTGCTGGCCCCACTTGTCGTCGGTCGTCAGGATGCCGGGCGCCTTGCCGGCCGCCTTCACGGTCGCGAAGCCTTGGGTGATCGCCGCGACCACGTCGGGGTGCTGAGGCTGGCCGAGAAAGCCCATCGACGCGGACAGATCGGCCGGGCCGAAGAACACGCCGTCGACGCCGTCGACCGCGGCGATCTCCGCGAGATTGGCCAGCGCCGTGACGGTCTCGCATTGCACGAGCAGGCACATCTGCTCGTTCGCGGCCTGCAGATAGCCGGGCGTGCTGCTCCAGCGCGACGAGCGCGCCGCCGAGCTGCCGACGCCGCGAATACCCTGCGGCGGGTAGCGCATGGCCGCGACCGTGCGTGCGGCCTGCTCGGCGGTGTCGATCATCGGCACGAGCAGCGTCTGCGCGCCGATCTCGAGCAACTGTTTGATCAGCGGCACGTCGCTGATGCGCGGGCGCACGACCGGCTGCGTCGGGTACGCGGCCAGCGACTGCAGCTGCCCGAGGATCGAGTGCAGGTCGTTCGGCGCGTGCTCGCCGTCGATCAGGTACCAGTCGAAGCCGCAGGTCGCGATCGCCTCGGCGAGGTAGGGGCTCGCGAGGCTGCCCCACAGGCCGAGCTGAGGGCGGCCGCCTTTGAGCGCCTGCTTGAATGTGTTGATCGTCATGCGGAGGTTCCTTCGAAGGGTCGGTCAGACGAAGCGGAACGCGAAGCCGCCGAGCGGCCCGTAGTCCACGTGGAAGCTGTCGCCGGCCGCGGCGTTGACCGGGCGGGTGAACGAGCCGGCGAGCACGATGTCGCCGGCATCGAGCTGCTCGTCGTACGGCGCGAGTTTGTTGGCGAGCCAGGCGACGCCGTTGGCCGGGTGGTTCAGCACCGCGGCGGCGAGGCCGCTCTCCTCGATCTGGCCGTTCTTGTACAGCAGCGCGCCGACCCAGCGCAAATCCACGTCCATGGTCCGCATCGGCCGCCCGCCGGTGACGATGCCGGCGTTCGCGGCGAAATCCGAGATCGTGTCGAACACCTTGCGCGGCACCTTGGTCTCGCGGTCGAACTGCTCGATGCGCGCGTCGATGATCTCGACGGCCGGCGTCACGACCTCGGTCGCCGCGAGCACGTCGAACAGCGTGACGCCGGGGCCGCGCAGCGGCTTGCCGAGCACGAACGCGAGCTCGACCTCGACACGCGGCGCGATGAAGCGCTCGAACGGGATGTCGCTGCCCTGCGCGAAGAACATGTCGTCGAGCAGCGGCGCATGGTCGGGCTCGGCAATCTGCGACGAGATCTGCATCGCGCGCGAGGTCAGTCCGATCTTGCGGCCCTTGACGACGCGCCCCTCGGCGAGCTTGAGCTTCAGCCACGCACGCTGGATCGCGTAGCCGTCGTCTATCGTCATCGTCGGATGGCGCTTCGAGAAGTGGCGCAGCTGCGTGCGGGTCTTCTCGGCCTCGTGCAGCTCGGCCGCGAGCTGCGCGATCGTGTCGGTGGGCAGGGTGAGCGTCATCGCGGGGCGGGCGGCGCGAACCGCGCGTGCAGGTTGCTGTGCTTCGCGTCGAAGACCGGCGCGCCTTCGTCGATCTGCAGCGTGATGCCGATCGCGCGGCTCGCGAAGATCGCGGCGAAGTGCGCCTGCACCGCGGCGAGCAGCGCCTCGCCGGCACGCTCGATCGCGCCGGCGCTGCGGCCCGCCGCGATGCGCAGGTTCAGGTAGACGAACGCGTAGTCGTCCTGGCCGTCCGCGACCGCGTAGTGCCGGCATGGGTACGCGAGCACGCGCGTGCCGCCGATCGGGAAGACCGCCTTGCCGTCGCCGTCGCGTTGCGCGAGCAGCACGTCGGCGAGCTTGCGGGCCAGCGTGCCGAGCTGCGCTTCGGGCTCGAGGTTGTCGGTGTATTGGATGACGAGGTGCGGCATCGTGTTGCGCTCCCTAAAGGTAAAGGCCGTTCGCCCTGAGCTTGTCGAAGGGCTTGCGCGCAGACCACCGGGGCTTCGACAAGCTCAGCCCGAACGGGCCCGGGGACGAGGCGCGTTTCATCGAGTCGTCCCGTTCCCTAAGCGACGTCCATCGTGCCGACCGTGCAGCCGACCGAGAAGATCGGGATCGGCGCGTAGTGGCGGATCGTGCCGCGCCCGCGCGCCGCGGCGGCGACCGCAATGAACGTGCGGATCTCGAAGCCGCCCTGGCCAGCGTCGCGATAGGTCGATTCGTCGGTGTAGTCCAGCAGCGCCGCGCGGTCGTTGCGCTGCCAGCGCGCGAGGAACTCGCGGTCCCAGGCTTCGTTGATCTTGCCCGAGTCGGGGGTGGCAGGCCAGTGCGAGATGCCGCCGGTGCCGACGATGGCGATGCGCTGCGGCACCGCGTCGCACGCGGTGCGCAGCGCGGCGCCGAACGCCCAGGCACGAGTCAGCGGCGTCAGCGGCGGGCCCTGGCAGTTGATGTTGACCGGGATCACCGGCAGCTCGTACGTAGGCGTCAGGAAGTGCAGCGGCACCATGATGCCGTGATCGAGCTTCCACTCCTCGGCGAACGCGACGTCGACCTCGTTCATCACCGAGCGGATCAGTCGCAGCGACAGCGCTGCGTTGCCGGGCACTCGGGTCTTCGCGATGCCGAGCCAGCCCGGGTCTTCGATGGGACCGTCGTAGTGGTCGGCCATGCCGATCGCGTACGCCGGCATGTTGTCCATGAAGAAGTTCGCGAAGTGCTCGGCGGCGATCACGATCAGCGCGTCGGGCTTGGCTTTCGCGAGCGCGTCGCCCAGCGCGTGGAATTCGGCGTGGAATGCATCCTTCGACGCCGGATCGGCGAGGTGCGCGCGCCCGGTGATGCCGGGAGCGTGGCTGCAGACGCCCGCGAAGACCAAGCTCATACGCCGGCCACCTTTTCGTCAGTCGAGGTTGTCATCGCGTAGATGCCGGCGCGCACCGGTCCGTGCCGGCGTACGCCGTCGCGCATCGCCTCGAGGTAGTCGGCCCACGGCATGCCGAGCAGCGCGGCGAAGTGCATCAGCAGCTGGCCGTTCGCGCCCAGCACGTAGAGCTTGCCGATGTCGCCGGCGAGGATCGCGTCGCGTTCCTCGTCGGTCAGCTCGTAGTGGGCCAGCAGCGCAGGAAGGTCGTCGCGGTAGCGCTGCTGCACGGCCGGGTCGCGGTTCAGGTGATACAGGAACTTCTGCGTCTGGTAGAGGCTCATTGGGCAACCTCCGCGCCACGCGCTCCGGTATTCGCCGAGGTCCACGAAGTGGGCCTCTTCGTGGCCCACGGAGCGGCCCGGCGGCTCATGCCGCGCCCCAGTGCGGGATGTGGTGATCGGAAATCGACACGCAGACGTTCTTCGGCTCGGCGAACACCTCGAAGCTCCAGGTGCCGCCTTCGCGCCCGGTTCCCGAGGCCTTGGTGCCGCCGAACGGCTGGCGCAGGTCGCGCACGTTCTGGCTGTTGACGAAGCACATGCCGGCTTCGATCGCCGCGGCGACGCGGTGCGCCCGCGCGAGGTTCTCGGTCCAGACGTAGCTCGACAGGCCGTATGCAATGTCGTTGGCCAGGCGGATCGCGTCGGCCTCGTCATTGAACGGGATCAGGCACGCGACCGGCCCGAAGATTTCCTCCTGCGCGATGCGCATGCGGTTGTCGACATCGGCGAACACGGTCGGCAGCACGTAGTTGCCGCGCTGCACGCGCGCCGGCAGCTCCGGCGTGCCGAGCCCGCCGCACAGCAGGCTCGCGCCTTCCTTCGGGCCGAGCTCGATGTAGCTGCGCACCTTCGCGAGGTGCGCCGGGCTGATCATCGGGCCGATGAGGGTCGAGTCGTCCAGCGGGTCGCCGACCTGGAGCCGCTTTGCGCGTGCGACGAAGCGGTCGACGAAGGTCGCGTACAGGTTCTTCTGCACGAGGATGCGCGAGCCGGCGGTGCAGCGCTCGCCGTTGTTCGAGAAGATCATGAAGATCGCGGCGTCCAGCGCGCGGTCGACGTCGGCGTCCTCGAACACGACGAACGGCGACTTGCCGCCGAGCTCCATCGAGAACTTCTTCAACCCGGCGCTCTGCACGATGCGGTTGCCGGTGACGGTGGACCCGGTGAACGAGATCGCGCGCACGTCGGGGTGCTTGCACAGCGGTTCGCCGGCCTCGCGGCCGGTGCCGTGCACGAGATTCAGCACGCCGGCCGGGATGCCGGCTTCGAGCGCGAGCTCGCCGAGCCGCGCGGCGGACAGCGGCGAGAGCTCGCTCATCTTCAGCACCGCGGTGTTGCCCAAGGCGAGGCAGGGCGCGACCTTCCACGTCGCGGTCATGAACGGCACGTTCCACGGCGAGATCAGCGCGCACACGCCGACCGGCTGGAACAGCGTGTAGTTCAGCATCGTGCGGTCCACCGGGTAGGTGTGGCCGTCCATGCGCGTGCAGACCTCGGCGAAGAAATGGAAGTTGTCGGCCGCGCGCGGCACGAGCTGCTTGCCGGTCTGTGCGATCACCTGGCCGCAGTCGCGCGTCTCGGTCTTGGCGAGCTCGGGCACGTGCGCGGTGATCAGG
>Ga0207684_10006705_pt1 | contig 10454 bp, 6 predicted proteins | sample KBSK5501metaG_FD_184342 | JGI IMG/M metagenome (GOLD analysis project Ga0207684, IMG submission 184342) | Corn, switchgrass and miscanthus rhizosphere microbial communities from Kellogg Biological Station, Michigan, USA - KBS K5-50-1 metaG... | ecosystem: Host-associated > Plants > Roots >... | reverse complement strand
ATTCTGTAGCTCGCGCACGTTTCCTGGCCAGCACCAACGTTCCAGTTTCTGCATCGTCGCCGCCGGCACTCCGTCGATTCGTTTTCCCATCATGCGCGCGTACTTCTGCGTGAAGTGCTGAGCCAGCAATGAAATATCTTCACGACGCTCGCGCAAGGGCGGAACACGGATCGGAAACACGTTCAACCGATAGTAAAGATCGCTCCGGAATTGTCGCTCCTCCATCATTTCTTCCAGATCCCGGTTAGTCGCCGCCACCATTCGCACGTCAACTTTCTTGGTCCGCGCGCTACCCACCCTCTCGTAAGCGCGCTCCTGCAGTGTGCGCAAAAGTTTGGGCTGCACCTCAAGCGGCATATCGCCCACTTCGTCGAGAAACATTGTGCCCCGATCAGCCAACTCCAGGCGACCCACTTTCTGCATGTACGCGCCGGTGAAAGCCCCGCGCTCATGCCCGAAGAGTTCACTCTCAAACAGCGAACTGGGAATCGCCGCGCAGTTGAGTGTGAGAAATGCTTCTTTCTGCCGCCGGCTGCGTTCGTGAATGGCGCGGGCGATTAGTTCCTTGCCGGTGCCGGTCTCGCCCAGCAGGAGTACGGTGGCATCGCTGGCGGCTACCATCTCCACAAGGCGCAGGACTTGGCGTAGCGCCGAACTCCGACCGACGATTTCCCCAGAGTTCGCTTCGCTGCGGATATCTTTTTCTAAACAGAATTCCTGATTCACTTTGCTCGACTCCCTCCGATTCACACTCACGAACGGCGAATCTTTGCGTGTGTAGGGAAAAGACAGAACATTCAAAGTGATGACTGAGACTCCTGAAGCGCTAGACAATTGCCGATAGTTACCTGCCTTCTCTTTCTCTCTCGATCCACTCACGGATGTACGCCGGGCAGTTCTCCAATTTGATATTGTTCGTCTCGCAGCACTCGAGAAACTTTACGGCAATTCGATCCACGAGGGTCAGGTCTCTCAAATCCAAGACTATGCGGTCCCGCTTCGCTTCTGATTCGATCACTTTCTTCAATTCACCCAAATTCTCGGCGTCCATTCCACCGCTCAGTTCAAAGACCACGTGACTATTCGATACTCTTTGAATTTTCAGCATCTGCCCGCTCTCTATTACGAGACTCGTCCCCTGTTAGAGCAATCCCAGTTCCGAAGGTAACCAACTGAAAATCCAAACAACGAAAGAAACCGAAACGGTGAGGGTTCGCCAATTGACGAAATCCGGTACAAAACGCATTCAAGCTGCTTGCGCACTCAAGACGAGCCAAACACCGGTAGATTACTCTTAGTAAGAACACAATTTCTTTCCTGCTAACGCAGACAGGTGATCCTTCTTCCGGCAATGAACCCCGACTGTCTTCAAGCAGAAAAACACTTCAAATTATCAATCGTTAGATCGCTCGGGTTCTATTCACCTATTGTGGAATTGGTGCCGCTTTCGGGACAACCCCATATCGAGTCGTTCCATCCACTATATCGGGACTCCCACAACTTCCCCGGGACGTAAGCAAGAACCTCGAAAGGGTCCGAGGAGTTAAAGCCGATTGCGAATGTCGATGCGTTTCCATCCAAACAGGCGGGCATCGACCGACCAGGCGCCGGGTCCGAGCAACGCCAAGGCTGCACCAAGAGTTCCCAACAGGATCTTTGTCCACAGATCTCCGGTATCCGACAAGATGTCCCACATGTATAACAACGCCACCAGCGCTCCAGCTATAGGCGTCCACAGACCTGCGAATAGAAGGAGTCCGGCACTAGCCGTGAGCACTTGCAATATTGCAGGTCCAAGCTTCGGCCCACTACAAAGTATCGCTACCGTGCGAGCAATCAACGCAGTCCCCGCAACGAGACGCATGAAAAGAAGGCCGGTGCCCGGCGAACCACGGGCGAAGCTGGAGAATAGACGTCGCATAAGTCCGTAAATGAGGTTAGAAGATTCGGGGTACCAGCGGAAGCCCCAAAAGAGCCGCACGTTCACTCTTTAGAGTGATTAAAGACCAACTAGAATTCGATGATCCCGCGCTTGATCCCGATCATGGCGGCGTGGGTGCGATCGTTGGCGCCCAATTTGGAGAGGATGTTCTTGACGCGCCCTTTGACGGTTTCTTCGCTGAGCGAGAGCTGAGCAGCGATTTGCTTGTTTGCGTTTCCGTCGGCAATCAGACGCAGGACAGAGAGCTCGCCCGGAGTAAGCGCGTCGTCGGTGGCATGTTCCGCAAGCTGGTAGGAGACCTCCGCGGAAAGATATTTTCTTCCGGCATGGACGGCACGAATCGTTTCCAGCAGTTCCTTATGTAACATATTCTTTAGCAGGTAGGCCCGGGCGCCGGCTTTGAGGGCGCGCAGCACTTGGACATCACCGGTGTAAGTGGTCAGGATAATGATTCGTGCCTCGGGAAATTCGCTGCGAATGGAGATCATCGCATCGAGACCGTTCATATCAGGCATCTGCAAATCCATTAGGGTAACGTCTGGACGGTTCGTGCGGAACTGCTGAATAGCTTCGCGTCCATTTGAGGCTTCGGCAACCAGACTCATGTCCGATTGATCAGCAACGAGCCCGGCGATGCCCTCGCGTAGGAGAGGATGGTCATCGACGGTCAGAATCCGAATCAAATTGGAGCCACCAGTCATGTCGCCACTCAGCGCTTCATCTTCTTGTTGCCAAATAATTTCCCAGACAACCAGGAACGTTGGTGAGCATCCGTTTTCGCATAGGCGATGGAGGCTGGAATCGTAACTTCAACCTCGGTACCGGAATAGACCTCACTCCAGACCGCCAGGTTACCTCCCACCGCCTTAGCGCGTTCGCGCATCCCATTCAACCCCCAGTGTCCTGCGCGCTCTTGCTCTCCAAGGAACTTCGGGTCGATGCCCCTTCCATCATCCCGAACCCTCACTCGAAGCTGCTGTTCGTCATAGCGGATTTCAACTTCGATTCTGCGAGCTTGTGCGTGCCTGAAGGCATTGCGAAGCGCCTCGGCTGCAATCCGGTAAACTTCATCGCGCAGGATAGGATCGAGATTGCGCGGTGTCCCCTCCACCTGCACACGAGAGTCGGGGAGATTCTGGCCGGTCTGTTCCGCAGCAAGCTCTTTTCCCAGGGTATCTATGGCCACGGCTAGATCCTGGATCACGGCTGCGGATGAGCGCAACTCGTGTACAGCATCCCGACCCTCGGTAATCGCTTGCGCCGCCTGATCAATCGCATCGTCGAGTCGCTGTTTGGCCTCATCGGGCCGCGTGGGAAGCAGGTTAGAAGCCGCCTGGAAGCGAAGCAAGAGTCCATGGAAACTTTGTAGCAGAGTATCGTGCAGTTCCCGCGCGATTCGTGTCCGCTCGTTGACGCGCGCTTCCACACCCATGTTGAACTGGTGGGCCAGGTGACGGAGGCGAAGTTGATACAGTGCCCGCAAAACAAATAAGCCGGTGATGACGCACAGTGCCAGGAACCAGTTGGTCTGGTACCAGGCAGGTGTGACGATGAAGTCCAGGGTTGCGCCGACGTCGTTCCAGACGCCATCGCTGTTACAAGCGATCACGCGAAACCGATAGTTCCGAGGCGGCAGGTTTGTGTAGGCAACCTCCCGAGCGCTTACCGGGCCCCGCCAGTCATCATCGAAGCCCTCGAGCTTATACCGGAATTGGACGTGTTCGGGGGCTGTCAAGCTGAGGGCCGCGTATTCGAATTGTAGATTCCTGGTTCCTGGCTGGAGACGCAACCCTGGCGAAGGTGTGAGAGCTCGATCATCCGCCTTGAGTACTTCGATCGTGACCGGAGGCGGTACGATGTTTCCCGGCAAGTGTCGCGGGTCGATCACGGCAATGCCTTCGCTGGTGGAAAACCAGAGCCGGCCATCAGTTGACCGTATCGCCGTGGGAAACGGTTCAAGTTGTCGTGGAAGTCCTCGAAGGCCGTCAGTCGCGTCGAAAGATGCACCTTGCATCCGATAAGAAGGCGACAGCAACGCCTTTTCCAGCTCCTGCAAACTCACCCGGAGGATTCCGAGCGTTCCAGCGAGCCAGAAAAAACCTTCACCGTCTTCGACAATCCCCGACACCGAGTTCCCCGGCAACCCGTTTGTCTTAGTGAGCGTAACGAAGTGTCCATGATCAAAGTGGCTTAGCCCGCCTTCGCTACCGATCCAAAGGTTTCCTGACCGGTCTCTTGTAATTGCCATTACTCTACCGCCGGGAAGTCCGTCCCTCGAAGAATAGACGTGGAACTCTTCATTCTCATGGACTGCGACTTCCCCATCTTCGAATCCCAGCCAAAGCCGCCCCAACGGGTCACTATACAGAACGCGACAGCGGTATTGCGGGAGATGCACTCGGTGGCGAAAATCGGTCCAATTACCGTCTCGCAATCGCAGGACTCCTCCGCCCTTGTCGCCTCCCCACACCGTGATCCATAGGTTGCCTATAGCGTCCCGTGCAATGGCATGTACCATTGCTCCGTTCTCGATGTCGGGGACTTTTATGAAGGAGAACTTCCCCTCGGCTCCTTTTGCCAGGCCGAAGCTGCCTCCGACCCAGACACGGCTATTTCCATCTGGATACAAACTGAGAATGCGCGTGGTGTCTGATCTGGAATACGGCGGCAGCTTCGAAGTAGTGATTCGCCCCTGGCGGAAACGCTGAACAGTGTTGCCCGTATAGCTGACGAGCCAAACACTTCCATCCGCCGTTGAAGCCACTGCTAGCTTTTGATCGGGAATCAAGCCTTCTCTGTTGGAGTAAGGTTTTACTTTGTTCTCGCGAAAACGATCCAGTCCGACGGCTGTGCCAAACCATAGATTGCCTTCGCCGTCCTCCAGAGCCGAATAGACCCGATCGCTGGAAAGGCTTTCCCGAGGCTGATCCAGAACGGCCCCTTCCGATTGTCTGACGTCAGCCACTCGGCGAAGCCCCCTCTGATCCGGTCCGATCCACAGGCTCCGGTCTCGGTCGAAGAGCACACATAGAGGCTCCGCGCCAACTTTGAAGCCGGCTTCCCAACTATGGCGATTCATTATCGGTCTCACTGTGTGGCCGCTCGTGTCAGCGATCCACAGATCTCCGTTTGGAGCCTCCGCCATCATCCAGACCTGCCCAACGGGTTCTCGAGTTGCTACAAAGCTTTTTGCATTAGGGGCAAGAGTCAGTATTGTGTTCCTTCGAACCGGGTCCTTGCTGAGTCCAAAATCCAATCCATCCGTTGCGACCCAAAGAGTTCTTCGGCGGTCCACGAAGAGTACTTGTGCTCCGGGAGCGGAGTATCCTAATTCCGCTCCAACCTGGTGCCAACTCCCGTTATCCAGTTTGCTAAGCCCGTATTGACCACCCGCCCAAATCGAGCCGTTCCCGTCCTCTACAATAGACAGAATTCCGCCGTCTGGTACGCCGTCAGCATGCGAATAATTCTTCAAATGGCCATTGCGTAGCTGGCTGATTCCGCCGGAACTGAACCCGATCCAAAGGCTTCCATCGCTGCTTGTACACAGGGACCACACCGAGGACACGAGGATCTGTTCTCCGGAGCTCGGCTCCCAAGCGACAAAGTGCAGACCATCAAACCGATATAATCCGGCTCCCGTCCCAAGCCACAAATAACCATCTGGTGTTTGAGCAATTGCTCGAACGGGCCCGGGAACGCCGTCCCTCGCGGTCCATGATGTGTGCGTAAACTGGCTGATTAGTTTCTGCGGGTCAAGTGCTTTGGCGGTATTAGCCAACACCATGCCGATAATAACGAATGCGTAGAGAAGCTTTGAAGCGGCCAAGCCTCGGGCGGCTGGTCGCGCAACACCTCCGGAGTGTTTATGGCCCGGGAAAGCGCACCTCCGTATCGAGGTAGCGTTCAAGATAAGTCTGGATAACAAGAAAGCTTCTCCATCCCGTCGATGAAAGCCTCACGGTCGTAACCGTTACATGGATTAGGCGGTTGCCAAAAAAATCATAAGGGTGATGCAGCATCACTCCCCTGTTTATACGAGACTCATGCCCTTGTTTAGCAATCGTGGTTCCAACCGTAAAGGACTGACAATACAGGCATTCAGCTCATATGGAATGGTGGCATCTCGCCAATTGACGAAATCCTGTACAAGACGTTAGGAACCTATGGAGCGGTATGAATCGACAGTATGGAGTCTGGAACTTGGCTAGCTGCGTTTGGAGGGGTAGGCAGTCTTGAAGCGATTCTTATTGATCTTCAAGGATCTGATTTTGGATTCGAGGGTTGACCGTGGGATGCCCAGCTTGGCAGCCGCGCCTGACGGTCCAAACACTCGGCCGCCGCTTTCGGTCAGAGCTGCCTCAATTACTTCTTTCTCGTGAGCGGCAAGGCTTTGTGAAAGTTCAATCGCGCCCCGCAAGCCACTTGGAACCTGGCGCCGCGAAAGCCAACTCTCATCGACCGAGAAATTCTCTCCTTCACTTATGATGACAGAACGCTCAATTACGTTCTGGAGTTCGCGAATGTTACCGGGCCAGGGATAGGATTGGAGCAACTCCAGTGTCTTCTTGTTTATCCGACGTATTTTCTTCCCGGCTTTACGCGCGAAGCGATCAATAAAGTACTCAACCAGCAGGGGAATATCTTCTCGGCGCTCGCGCAAAGGAGGCATCTCTATCGGAAACACGTTGAGGCGATAAAAGAGGTCGCTGCGAAATGTTCCGGCCGTCATCGCTGCCTCCAAATCACGGTTGGTTGCAACAATCAGCCTGACGTTTGCCCTAATCGACGTATTTCCGCCAACCCTCTCGAACTCGTGTTCCTGGAGAACACGCAAGAGAGCGATCTGAGTTTCGTGAGGAAGCTCTCCAATCTCATCGAGAAAGATCGTACCGTCTTCTGCCAACTCGAAGCGTCCGAGACGTCTTTGAGTTGCGCCTGTGTACGCACCTTTCTCATGTCCGAACAGCTCTGAGGGGATTAACGCTGATGGGATAGCAGCGCAATTCACACTTACGAAGGCGCGGGTAGACCGTTTAGAAAGTTTATGAATAGCGCGGGCGATCAGTTCTTTTCCAGTGCCTGTTTCGCCGGTTATGAGAACGGTGGAATCGGTCGGCGCCACCTTTGCTACACGATCGAGTACGGCTTTCAAAGTAGGCGAGGCGCCAATAATCTCTTCGAACATTGACGTCTTGACGATCTCTTCGCGCAGCGCGATGTTTTCCTTTCGAATTCCCTCTTCCTCGCGCTTCAGATCTTCGATGTCGGTGGCCGTAGCGAACCATCTGGCTATGCGGCCTTCCTTATCAAGCAGCGGTCTGTGGCGAAATAGAAACCAGCGATACCGTCCATCTTTCCCTCGCGCGCGTCTTTCAATTTCAAACGGAGCTTCGCTCGAAAGGCCGCGCTGGCATTCGGTCCATAATCTTTCCGCATCATCCGGATGACTGTACCAATCCACTAACCCTTCCGCTCCCTTCTCTCGCATCTCTTTCAGCGTGTGACCCGTGTAATCGAGCACCATCTGATTTGCTTCAATGAGGTGCCCGTCGGCATCAAGGACCATGACAAGCTGAGGAAGGAAATCTATAAGTTGGCGCAGCTCTCTTTCGTCCTGGCGTAACGCTTCTTCCGCTAGTTTGCTCTGAGTGACGTCCATCACCGCTCCGACAAAGTAACTGATCGTTTTGAGCAGGTCTGGGTCCTCACGTTCCTCGATAGCGCCAGAATCATCGCTTACGGCATGGGCCACAACGCGGAGATCTTTAACGGAGCCATCCGGCATCAGCAACCGATGTTCGAAGTCAAAATCCTTTGCATCCTGTGACGCGCGCTCGATCGTCTGTTTCACTAGGGCCTTGTCTTCCGGATGAACTCGCTGGAGTAGCAGTTCCACCGTCGGCTTAGTATCTCGGTCATATTCAAAGATTTGAAAAGTTTCTTCTGACCAGAAGAGTTCACCGCTGGTAGGGCTCCAGCCGAAGCTGCCGGTCCGACTCAATCGCTGCGCTTCTGCCAGATAGGTCTCACTACGCCGCAATTCTTCTTCTATCAACTTGCGCGGCGTAATCTCCCCGGTGAATCCGACGATGCGGTAAGGCCGACCAAGATCGTCGAAGAACATCTGGCCGTTAGCTGCGAGCCAGTGAATGCTTCCGTCAGGCCAGATGACTCGAAACTCTGCCGATACTTCTCCGGTCTTTTGAGCGTGTTTGATAGATTCTACAACTAACAGCCAATCTTTAGGGTGAACGAGCTTCCTCCAACTCTGGTACGTCACGTCCAGGCTACACGGCGGTTGTCCGTACAAGGCTGCATGCTCTGGCGACCAAACGTTGACCTCTTTTTGGGGGTACCATTCAAAGGCCAGCACGTGGGCAGCTTCCTGCGCCAAATCAAGAAGTTGTTGTTTGGTCTGAAGTTCCTGGACAGCGTGACGAAGACTCTCGTCAGCCTTTTTCATGTCTTCGATGTTGGTTGCCGTAGCGTACCACCGAAGGAGATTACCGGTTTCATCTCGCAGCGGGTTGAATCGAAAAAGGAACCAGCAATACTGTCCCTCACTTGAAAGGAGTCGCGCCTCGTTCTCGAACGGGAGGCCGCGTGAAATCCCAAGTCGGCGAGTTTCCCAATAGTCTGCCAAGTCGTCAGGATGCACGCTCTTCTTCGCTGCGTCCTCCTTGAGAAACTCGTCCAGAGTGCGACCCGTGTAATTCAGCACCATTTGGTTCGCCTGAAGGATCTGCCCTTCGCCGTCGAAAACGCAGACAAGCTGAGGAATGGAATCTATCTGTTGACGCAGCTCTCCTTCGTCTTGCTGAATTCTCTCTTCCGCGTGCTTGCGCTCGATGCCTTGTGCGATGCCATCAGCGACGAGCGAAAGAGTGTCAAGTGTGCTCTCAGTAAGCAGTTTTTGTGAGAACATGCCCATAACGCCCACGATCCGATCTTCGACAACGAGAGGGTAGCCAGCAAACGAGGTTATCTTTTCATCTCTTGCCCAATCCTTGTCATCAATCCGCGGATCGTTTTGGACGTTATTGGTCAGATGCGCTTTTCTTTCTTGAGCAATGAGGCCGATTTTGAGTTGTCCAAGCGGAATCCGACTGTAACGACCATCCAGACGAGTGTACATTCCAGCGCTTGCTTGCAACTCTAATTCATGGTCCTCGCTGTTGAGCGTCCAGATGCGGGCAAAGGCCGCATCGAGGTGCCGAACCATTGCCTCTGCACAGGTATGCAAGATTCCGCTCAAATCATCCTTGTGCGCCAGAGCCATCCCGATTTCCGCACGGACTGCTAACAGGCGTGTTCGCTCGGACATCGCCTCAAGCAGCCTGTCCTCCGCCCGTATTCGATCCTCGATTTCGATACTTGACCCATACCACTTAACAATCTTTCCCAGTCCGTCGCGTAGCGGAACTTTGCGGTGCAGGAACCAGCGATAATCGCCGTCAACCCGTCGCACCCGGGATTCAGCCTCGAAGGGTTCCCCTGACTCAACTGACGCACGCCATTTCTCGACGAACTGTTCGACGTCTTCGGGATGAATTGCGGTGGTCCATTTCCAGCCCTGTATCTCTTCTAAAGAGAGGCCCACATATTCCAACCAGCGTCGGTTAAAGAAATCGAGGGAGCCATCAGGTAGAGCGGTATGAATGAGTGCCGGAATTGTGTCGATTACAAGCTGTAGAGGATCTTCGCTTGGAGTTAATCGTTGCGACACGCCTTCTTGATTGGTGAACTCCATTCAACCCCCGGACATTAACGAGATGTCCTAATTGTACAAGGGAGGTCGGGCGGGTCAAGGAGATGTTGACTGCTTCTTGTTGGCGAGAGCTTGTAACGAGTGATGCGGCGTAGTATCAAGTGGAACTTTTCACCTCGTGGTCCTCAGCCTTAATAATGATTCTGGCGGCTCGGTCGTGCGTGAGCGCAGACCAACCCCAGTTCCAAAGCGTTTCGATCCTGTTACGCATTCCATTCAGCAACGTCAGGTGAACGCCCAGCCACGCGAAATAGGCGAACTGCCCGTGAAGAGTTCGCTTGTTCGGAAACTCTACCACCGCAGCCCCCCGCCCAATGGTTGCCATAAAGCCCTTATCCCAATACTTGAATGGTTGCGCCGGCTCTCCGGCTAAGCGTCGAGAAATTTGTTGCGCCACGTGCTCTCCCGACTGCATCGCCACCGACCCGAGTTGCGGCAGGACCTTTCCGTCTGAGGCCACCTCGCCCATATCACCGACAGCGAAGATCTCCGGATGATCCGGTATGCTCAGATCGGGATTTAGTTTGATGCGGCCCCCATGGCCCTGTGGCAATCCGAGAGTCTCCGCCAGTGGATTGGCCCGCACACCGGCCGCCCAGATCAAGGTGCGGGCCTTGATTTCTTCTCCCGACTTGAGTCGCACAAAGGTGGGTCCTACTTCTGTGACCGCCTCTCCCAAACGGACTTCAACTCGTCGCTCCTTTAGCTCTTCCTTGGCGTCGGCACGCAGACTCTCTGTGA
>Ga0207684_10006704_pt1 | contig 10456 bp, 9 predicted proteins | sample KBSK5501metaG_FD_184342 | JGI IMG/M metagenome (GOLD analysis project Ga0207684, IMG submission 184342) | Corn, switchgrass and miscanthus rhizosphere microbial communities from Kellogg Biological Station, Michigan, USA - KBS K5-50-1 metaG... | ecosystem: Host-associated > Plants > Roots >... | reverse complement strand
CACCCAGCAGCAGATCGCGCTGTTCGCGGGAGAGGCCGAAGAAGTAGTCGCTGTACGCCGGCGTGAAGAGCTCGTTGGTAAAGGGTGAGTCGTCGAGCGGGAGGAAGTTGCCGCGGCTCGAGATCCACATCAACTGCATGGGCAATCGCTCGTTATCACGGAGGAGATGGAAGACAACTTCGGCACCGCTCTGGCCGCCACCGACGACCGCGACCAGCTTGCCGGTGACGTCGAATGGGTGGTCGAGGTAGTCGATGGAATGGAAGAGCTCGCGGCCAAGATACGGCCGCGCCCACTGCGGAACGTTGGGGACGAGGCCCGTCCCGAGCACCAGGTTCGTGGTGCTCAGCGTCCGGTCAGACAGCCGAACACTGAAGTGGTCCGCTTCGAGGGTTACCATCCGCACCTCGGCACCGAACTCGACATTGTCGAGCTGACCGGCAACCCACTGCAGGTACTGATTGAATTCGAGCCGGTGAACCCGAGCCTGCCCGGTGTTGATGAATCGGTAAAACCGCCTCTTTGCATGCAGGAAGGCGAGAAACGAGTAGCGACTGGTGGGATCGGCCAGGGTGACCAGGTCCTTGAGAAATGAAACCTGGATGGTCGCTTCCGGGAACAGGAGGCCCGGATGCCATTGAAACTCGGCGTTTCTCTCGAAGAATCGCGCATGGAGGCTGGTCGGTGCCAGCAGCGCGGCGAGACTCAGATTGAACGGACCGACCCCGACGCCGATGGCGTCGAACGGCCCTGCTCGCGGCACGTTGCTTTCGGCTTGCTGCCCGCGCGCCATTTACTTCAGGCCGCCCTCGACCCAGTGGCGAAACGGGGCGACGCGCTCGCTGGGCGACGCCCCATCGCACCGCATCGAGTAACACTAGACGCGTGAGCGAGATGACGATCGGGAAGACGATGTAGCGGTACCAGGATTTGAGGTTTCACCCGGTCGGCAGGCTCAGTGGCCGCTGCGAGGAGGAGCGGCGACGATGAGCGACTATCCAGCCCGTCAATGCATACCCCGTGCCGCAGAGCCCGCAGAGCGGGGGTGCAGTCAGGAGCTCGAACTGGCGCATGACGATGCTGCGGAGACTGAGTGAAGTCATTCTCTTTCGTCCTCTCAGGTCCAAATGATCAAATCGACTGCCCGTGTCCTGTTGAAGAGTTGATCGACCGAGTTGAGACTAGAGTAGGGGGGCTGGTGCATTTGCCCATGCCAGCTGACACATTCTCAACGTGTCGTTTATCACATCTTGCTCAACCGGCCCTTCGGCTCAACTTGTACAGCTGAAACAGGACGGCGGGCGCCCAGGCTTCGTAACCGAGGTCAGAGCGTATAGATTACGGACGCAGTGCCGGATGAGTTTCGGCCGGAACATCCGCCCAGCTTCGGGTTGCGGCGGCGACGAAATACTCGCAGTTGCGCCGGAGACCGCAACCGCCCTGTCGATCCACCGTTGGGATGAGCGAACTTTCGCAGCCGTTTGATTCGCACGAGGGTCGCCCGGCGCTCATGCGGACCTCGCCGACCCCCATCTGGTACCGCCGAACCACTGCGCTTGTCGCTTGGCTGGTCGGTGCGTTCACGACTCTGGCTTCGGCCGCCCAAATGGTTCGAGCAAGTGAATCCTCGTTATTCGTGGCGGCCCATATAACACTCGCTCTTACCTTCGTGACGACGGGGCTCATTGCATGGCGGCGCAGACCGGAAAACCCCACCGGCAGACAGCTCATGGCCGTTGGGTTTATTACGAACGTCTCGATCACGGCGTTCGATTCGAGTATGCCCTGGCTCCTTGCGATCGGACATGTAATTGCAGGATCCGACCAACTCGTGCTCGTGTACATCCTGCTGGCGTATCCATGGGGCCGCCTATCGAACCGCTTCGACAGGTGGGCCATCGTGGTGCTGACGATCCTGTTTTTCGCGATCGGCATCGCATCAGTTCTCGCCACAGGAACGTGCCCTTACTGCCCTCCAGTTGTAGCGCATGCTTCGGAGGCTGCACCAATACTGCGATCGGTCGAAGCAGTCGCCTATGCGGTTGCAGGGGCCACAGTTCTCGTGAGGATCTTCCGACGATACTTCGTCGCGTCCCGGCCGGCCCGCCGAGTTCTGACGCCCGTGCTGTTCGGCGGTGTGGTGGCGGTTTTGGTGGTCGCGTGGCGCGAAATCAGCCCGGCTTTGGTTGGAGCGCACCCATTTTCCCCCCTAGCTGCGTCGGCATCGGCCATCGCCGTATCAATGATCCCGGTCGGTCTGTTGGTCGGTTTCCTGAGACTCCGGCTGGAGCGAGCCACGATCGGCGCACTCGCTACGGATCTATCGTTGGGCGGCGCAGTTCGGGAACAGCTGCAAGAGGTATTGGCCCAACGGCTCGGGGATCCAAGGCTGCAGGTTGGATTCTGGTCCCGAGAAGTAGGTGCTTATCTCGATCGCGACGGCCAGCCTCTCGACATTGCGCGATTGGAAACGACCCGCGCGGTCAGCCTTTTGGACCGCGAGGGCAGGCCAGATGTGGCCATTGTTTACGACGCCGCATTAGCTGAGGATCCCGGGTTATTCGATCATGTGGGTGCGGTAGTCCGGCTCGCAGTTGCCAACATCACTGAGCGGCTGCCTGCGGGTACGGTTACTTTCCTAAGTACGGACATCGAGAAATCAACTGAGTTGCTCGGTCGATTGGGGAAAAGATATGGGTCCGTACTGTCGGAACACCGCCAGCTCCTGCGCCAGACGGTGGCACGTCGGAACGGCTTTGTCGTCGATAGCCGCGCCGACGAGTTCTTCGCAGTGTTCATCGAGCCTTTGGCGGCGGTCATGGTCGCGATCGACACGCAAGGCGACTTTGCTCGGGAACCTTGGTCGGATCCCTTGCGCGTCAAGGTCCGAATGGGCATTCACACGGGCGAACCGGAATTGCTTGATGGGGGATATGTCGGTTTGGATGTGCACCGAGCCATAAGGGTCTGCGCGACCGCTCGCGGGGGACAAGTTCTGTTGTCTAAGGCAGCAGAGTTAGCATTGCGTGACGCCAACCTGGGTGGCTCATCCCTTCACGAGATCGGCACCTATCAACTCAAAGGCTTTTCGGGAAGCGAGTCTCTCTTTGAACTTGTGGTGCCAGGTTTGACGGCGTGATAAGACTGGGACGCGGTTAGCGGCGCCCCGGGCCTAAAGTCCGGCCGACCAGTTTCCGGATCATTCAAATCTCTAGTCGCGACCCAACTTCTACACGATTACAGCGGGCTTTCACTCCGCTGACCGGAAAGTCTGAATTCAGCGGGTTTGCTTAAAGCACTGGTCAGCCTGGGATTGGGACTGACTCGCCTGGTGCCTCTTCCCGGCGGAGTCGATCTTGTTCTCGCGATTTTCCTTGGGGGCTGGGGCCATCGCCTGCTTCCTCGGCGCACTGTGGACGTTCTACGTCCGGCCTCCGGGTGAGCCCCGAAAGTAGCAAGCTGGACGCTGGCTACGATAGCTTCTGGTTCTGCCTATCCGGTTAGCACCGCGCTGGCGAAGGGGGCCAATGACTTGGAGTTAGGCGCAGGGTGATCGGAGAGGCTACCTTGCTTTCGTGGTGAGTCACGCATGACACATGCGGTGACCATTGAGACATCCCGACTCTTGCTCCTTCCGTGGACCGACGAGTACGGCCAGGAGCTAGCCCGAATCTATGCAGATCCGGAAGTGATCGTTCAGACAACCTACCGACGACCGCTCTCCCGCAACGAGTCTTTAGAAATCTCCGCCCGGAGCTGCCTACTGTGGGAGGACTTCGGCTTCGGACCGTGGGCCGCGATCGAGAAGGTCAGCGGGAACTGGGTTGGCCGGATCGGCCTGAACCTTCTAGTCGACTGGCCCCTCCAGGACAAGTGGGAGGTCGGTTGGCTGCTCGATCGGCAGTACTGGGGTCGAGGCCTTGCCACGGAAGGGGGCCAGGCCGGACTCCGGTTCGGATTTGAGGCCGCGAAACTGGAGCGCATCATCAGCGCGACAGTTCCGGACAACATTCGCTCGCGGCGAGTGATGGAGAAATGCGGGCTGACCTATCAGGGTGAGCTCGCCTGGGGGAAGTCCGACGTGGTTTGGTATGCGATTGATCGCACCGCCTGGACCAAGATCGAAGCGGAGCTGACCGGATAGGCAGAGCTTCTGGTTATCGATAGCAACGGTTGGGCCGCAGGGCAGGGACGCATCGATAAGGTAGAGAGGGCATGCTCATCACCGTTCGCGTGCACGTCCGCGCCTCGCGGTCGAAAACAAGCTGGAACGGAAAGCTGCTCGAGGTCTGGGTGACCGATCCCCCCGTGGGCGGTGCCGCAAACAAAGCCGTATTGAAGGCGGTCGCCGATCAACTTGACGTGCCTGTTTCTACGGTGATTCTTCGTTCGGGCGTGCACGGGCGCACGAAGGTGTTCGAGGTGCTGGATGTCACTGGTTAGCTGCGGATGCGCCGACGCCCTGATTTTTTGGTGGATCTCCCAAAGGTGGGTCGCCGGAGACCGGCGCCCCACAAGGACATGCGGCTAAACCGTCACCTTTCCCGACAGTTTCTTTACTTCTTCCCCGTACATCGACATCAGGCGGGCCAGCCCGCCGCCGATCGTCGCGCAGCCCTCGACATCGTCGAGCCGCCGGAGCCGGAGAAGGTGATTCCGGTCATCACCTGAAAAGAAAGGGCGGGCTCGCGCGCCCGCCCTTCAGGTCGTCAGCTCAGCTGCGCGCTGAAGACGTCGTTCGCGTTCGTATTCGAGGTCGGTGCGACGTTGCTGCTCGCCGGAGCGCAAAGAGGGTTGGTCGTCGGGTACGGGGCATCGCAGTTCGTCTTCACGAAAACCACAAGGAATCCGCTTCCGCTAGGCTGCAATCCCTCGTAGTCGCCGAGGAAGAATCCGCGCGCCACAGGAGCCGTGCTCAGGTCGAAGGAGCCAGCGATGTGCTGCTCGTTGGTGAACGTTGCTCCGCCGTCGGTCGAGTACTCGACCCAGTAGTCGGTCGGCCAGTTCGCCGTCTGGCCTGGCTGCAGGTTGCGGCTGTCGTAGTAGGTCACCGCCACACGGCCACCATTGACAGCCACGGTCGGAGTGAACGTAGGCATGTCGTTGGCCAGCTTGTGGATCACGGTCGGTCCGATCCAGGTCGCGCCGCCGTCTGAGGACGTGACGAGAAGGATCTCGTCATCCCACGTGCCGCTGCTCTGGTTCAGGTTCTTGGTGAACATGGTCGAGCTCTCGTATACGGCGTAGAGCTTGCCGCTCGAAGGGTCGATCGCCACCTCTTGTAGCCCATCGCCGACGCGCGCTCGCTTACCCGTGTTGGGGTCGACGACGCCGACGCTGTTGAACGGCGCGACGATCTGCGGCTGGGTCCACGTGGCGCCGCCGTCGGTCGACTTGACGAACGCGAGCTGCGAATTGCTCCGGGTGCCCTGGAACGCGGTGTTCGGAGGCAGGATCATGTCGGTGAAGTCGTAGAGGTTGTCGTTGCGAGGGTCGACGACGATGACGTTGCCGATCGTCTGCTGCCGGTTTCCGGTATTGATGATGATCTGCGCCGGGCTCCAGCTCTTGCCGCCGTCTGTCGTCTTGGAAAAGAAGGCGGGTCCACTGTAGGCCTGCGCGTGCGGGTTGTCGTCCGGGTTATCTGTGGGTGCGATCAGCGTGTCCCACACGGTGTAAGCGGTCTTGTTCTTAGTCGGGTCTGCCGTGGTCGAGTTCTTGTCGGTGCTGTTGTCGGCGGTCTGGAAGAAACCGCCCGGGATCGGCGTGATGTGATCCCAGGTCGCTCCCCCGTCCGTCGAGCGAGCCGCCACGACGGCGTTCGCGTTGTTGGGCACCGAGATGTTGAAGGAAAGCGCCGAGGCGTACGCGATCCCGTCGGGGCCGAACGAGACCCACGGGTCGGACGCCCGGAACATGTTGCTGAGCGCCTGCTGCGTGTCGGGATTGCTGCAGGCATTCAACGCGATCGTGGTTTCGGTCCAGCTCGCACCGCCGTCCGTCGAGAAGCCGACGCCGATTCCGTGAGCGCCGCCGTTCGACTTGCGGTCCTGGTGCCACATGGCGATGGCTGTGCTGCCGTGCACCGCAACCTGCGGCTCGACCTCCGCATTGAGGTACGTCCGTCCGGTCAGCGAGTTGTCGAACTGCGAGCACGCCGCGTACGGCGACGGCCCGCTGATGAGGACCGGCGTGATGGCCGCTACGGCGGTCGCAGATGTGACCAGCGCGAGCCCGCATGCAAGCGAGCAGGCAGAAAGAGCTTTTCGCAGCAACTTCACAAACCCCCTTGGTGTGCCTTAACCGGCCGCGAACTCTACTGACCTTAATCCCAGCCGAGGCGCTCGCGCAACCACGAGATCGCGACCCTCCCCTGCGCCGCCTGGAATGCACGTACCGTCGGGATCCCGGGCGACAGAGGCTCGAGCGCGCGGACGACGAAATAGCCCGCGAGGCTGCAGACGACCACATCGAGGGCCTGGCTGGAGACACTTGATGGTGACCCCCTAGATCCGTCCGATGTCGCGAATGCGTGATACGGCTGTGATCCGGCGGGGATGCTCGGCGGCCCCTGTCGGCTTCTCAGGGGATTCGACAGTTGAGAGAGGCTAAGTGGTCAACGCGGCCTGCAAGCCGCGTTCTGTAGCCACGAGTTCCCTACCCCTGCTGAACACGAAACAACACGTATATCCCATCCCACCAGAGGCCGAGGGGAATTGATCAGAGGCGTTCAATCGTTGCGAGCCAGGCCTGGGCGCCGTTGTCGTCGATCGTGACGGCGAACACCGCGGGCTCTATCGACCTGATCGACCAACCGTCCATGAAGGCAGCGCGCAGCTCGGCCTGCGACACCCGGCGCGGGCCCCAGTCCCCGGGCTGGCGGTCGCTGAAACACATCAGGTAGTACATCCCCCCAGGTCGAAGGGCCGACCTCAGACTCTTGACATAAACCGGGCGCTCCTCGTCGTCAAAGACATGGAACACGCCGCTATCGGTGATGACGTCGAACTGCCGCCTCAACCGGTCGAGGTGCAGCACATCCCCGACCTCGAACATCGCGCTGATGCCCCGCTGCTGCGCCTTGGCCCGCGCGCGCTCGATCGCCAGCTCCGCCACGTCCACTCCCATTGCCTCCGCACCGTGGCTCGCCGCCAGCATCACGTGCTCGCCAGTTCCGCAGCCGACGTCCAGCACGCGTCCTTGGAACTTGCCAGCATCCGCCAGCATCACGAAGTTGGGCTGCGGCCGGCCGATGTCCCAGGGCGGCGATCCCTCGTAGACGCTGTTCCAGGAGGGATGTTGAGCCATGGTCGCCTAGTATCGGCCTCGCGAGTCCAGCAGTTCGCCCCATCCAAACGAGCCATCGGGATAGCCCGGCAGGAAGAACACGGCGTGAGTGAGATCGCCCTCCCTCCTCAAAAACACGTTCAGAACCGCGCCTTTCGTCCGAACAATGACACGCGCCTCGGGGTCATACCCGATGCGCTCACCACCCGCGAACCATGCTTCGGCCGACGCCGGCTCGCTGATTGCGCCGGCGGATGCGGTGAGCTTCGTGGTGGAACCGATCATTTGGTTACTGGCGAGCCGGGGCCATCGCCAACCAGTGCCGTCAACGGCATAAGGGGACCTACGGGAATGTACTCGTGATCCATCAGATGCTCTTTCGACAGCGGCATGGTGTCGATTATGGTTCGGGCCTCGTCAACGGTTTCGGCGTCGATCAAAAAGATGACGCCTCTGCCATCGCCCTTTGAGTACCACTGGCGAATCTTGCCGTCGAGATAGAGCTTCACGGTCGCACGGATCTCGGCCGGCATGATGCTCACGATCTGGTCCAGGCTTACTCCTTGCTTGGCGGTCAGAATCACCATGACTTCCGTTGTCTTTGGCGACGGAACACCAGAACGGGGCCGGGGCGTTGCCACCTGGTCACCTGCGTCGTGCACGAGAGTCTCCGGTTTGTTCACGAGCACCTCCTTGCTAAACGACTTGCATCTTGCAAGTCACACCTTAGCATGCCAACTTGCATAATGCAAGGTACTCGTCTAGGATGGTCGTCGTGGGCCGTTCGTTCATAGCGGCGAACGCTAGGGAGCTCCAGCGCCTCAAGGCCCTGGTGGCGCGGCTGAGCGACGAGCAGCTCACCGCGATGGTCAACGAATACTGGAGCGTCGCGGGCATCCTCGGCCACATCGCGTTCTGGGACGGCCGAGCTCTGTTCCTGGCCGGCAAGCTGCAGCGCGGCGAGCCGCTCACCCCGTCCGACCGCGAGCCTCAGGAAGTGGACTGGATCAACGACTCATCGCGTCCTTTGATTCACGCGATCGTGCCGCGGGCGCTGGCCGAGCTGGCGGTGAGCATCGCCGAGGAGACGGATCAGCTCGTGGCGTCCCTGCCGGACGAGGTGCTCGCCGGCCTCGGCGAGACGAGCCCGCTGAACCCTGTGCGCGCCACCCACCGCGGCGCGCACCTGGACGAGATCGAAGCCTCAGGCATCAGGTGAAGGTCGGACGGCGAGCAGCCTCGATCTCCCCTTTGGCGAGCGGCCGAGAGCACTTGTCGCAGTGATACTTGAGCGATACCTCGTGACCACAATTTTTGTGGATCAGCCGGCTGGTGTCATCGCCCTCAGTCCACCTCTTGCCCCAGCTCCGAAGAGCGACTACCACGGGGAGTAAGCCCCGACCCTTCTCCGTCAACAGGTACTCGAAGCGAGCGGGGTGCTCTTGGTAGAGCTTCCGTTCCAAGAGGCCCTCTTCGACCAGCTTTTTCAGCCGCGCAGAAAGGATGTTGTCCGCGATTCCCGTGGCTTTGAAGTCTTCGAAGCGGCGGGCGCCAAGAACGGCGTCTCGAATGATGAGAATCGTCCACCACTCGCCGATGACGTCGAGGGTACGGGCGACTGGACAGGGCATCTCGGCAAAGCTGACTTTTTGCATTTGGCCTAAGTTTAGACCCACAGGCTTGCATTATGCAAGTTAAGGTGCTATCGTCTCGCATCGGTACCCGAACCATGGGCGTCGCGGCCTGAAGCCGCGATCCCGCTCGCTCGCCATCGTCGCTGTGGTCTGAGGTCTCGTGGTGAGTGCCGGCGTTGGTGCTGACATCCTTGCAGACGCCGCAGCATTCTGCGCGATTATTCCGCTCGACACGAGCGCCGTTACGCTCTGTTACAGGAACGGCGCGCGGGCGAGTCGGCGCATTAGTGGCCGCTTATATTCCCGGTGCGCAAACCGACTGATCGATGGCGCACCTTACGCACAATTCGACGGCAGCCCGATCGGGTGCGCTTCCTCGGTGAACTTCGCGACGGTCAGGATCATCGGCTCGGAAAATCTCGGGCCGACGATCTGTAACCCCACCGGCAGCCTCGCGGCGGTGAGGCCCGCGGGCACGCTCGCCGCGGGCAGCGCCGCGAGCGACACCAGGAACGTCGGGCCGATCCAGTCGATGTAGACCTGCATCCGCCTGCCCTGGACCACCTCGGGATAGTTCGTCTCCACCGGAAAGGGCGCAACCGGAGTGGTCGGCGTGAGGAGCGCGTCGTAACGCTCGAAGAGGGCGCGCCAGCGGTGCCAGATCTCCGCGCGCTTGCGCTCCGCGCGCGCGATCTCGGTGATGGTGAGCGCGAGCCCCGCACGGATGTTGCCGGCGAGGTTGTCCCCGAGCTCGCCGATGCGCTCGAGCCGGTCGAAATGATTGCCCACCATCGCCTCGCCGCGCAGCGCGAGAAAGGCGTCGCGCCCGTCGGAGAGGCTGAATTCGATTTCCTCGAGCGCCGCGCCGGCGGCGTCGCGCAGATCGCGCGCCGCGGTGCGGCAGATGCGCTCGATCTCCTCGTCCACGCCGATTCCGGCTATGTCGGGTGCGTACGCGAGGCGCATGCCCCTCAGGCTCCTCGCCTTCGCGACCGCCTCGCGCGCGCTCCTCCACGGCGCGGGAGCGGAGAGCGGCGACTTTCCTGAGAGCCCAGTCATCGCATCGAGGAGCAGCGCGCAGTCCTCGGCCGAGCGCGCCATCGGCCCGGCCACGCTCTGGTCGTGCCAGGGCATCTCCGCCGGGTGCTTGGGAACGAGTCCTGCCGTGGTGCGCAGGCCGAGCACCCCGCAGAAGGCCGCCGGGGTACGCAGGGACCCGCCGAAATCCGAGCCCTCGGCAAGCGGCGCCATGCGCGCGGCGAGCGCCGCCGCCCCGCCCCCGGTCGAGCCCGAGGCCGAAAGCGCCGTGTTCCAGGGATTGCGCGTCGCGCCAAACACCTTGTTCACCGTGTTCGCGCCCGCGCCGAACTCGGGCGTGTTGGTCTTGCCGAGAACGATCGCGCCCGCCGCCTTCAGCCTGCGGACGACCTCCGCGTCCTCCGTGGGCACGTGATCGCGGAACAGCGTCGAGCCGAAGGTCGTGCGTATGTCCGCCGTGGGCGTGAGGTCCTTGATCGCGACCGGAACGCCGTGCA
>Ga0207684_10006695_pt1 | contig 10469 bp, 10 predicted proteins | sample KBSK5501metaG_FD_184342 | JGI IMG/M metagenome (GOLD analysis project Ga0207684, IMG submission 184342) | Corn, switchgrass and miscanthus rhizosphere microbial communities from Kellogg Biological Station, Michigan, USA - KBS K5-50-1 metaG... | ecosystem: Host-associated > Plants > Roots >... | reverse complement strand
GCGACCTGCGAGATCGTCAGGTTGCGCCGGTGCTCGGAGAACGCGCGGATGACCTGCAGCCCGCGCTCCAGCGAGGTCATGAAGTTCGGATCGCCGGCGTGGTTCTCGGGCATCTCGGGCATGGGGGTTCGGGTATCCAACGTTCGGGTAGCAATTGTTTTTGCTAGTGGTGCGATTATCGAACAGAAATTCGATTATCGAACTTGACCCTGCGAGGCCCCGCGCCTATCGTTCCTCTCCATCGGCGGCACGCTTGCCGGCGACATCACAAGAGACTCCAGGAAGGACCCAAACGTGATCGACAAGATCGTTCCCAGCGTCGAGACAGCGCTGGCCGGAATCGCAGACGGCTCGACCGTGATGATCGGCGGCTTCGGCACCGCCGGCCAGCCGGCCGAGCTGATCGACGCGCTGATCGCGCAAGGCGCGCGCGACCTCACCGTCGTCAACAACAACGCCGGCAACGGCGAAACCGGGCTTGCGGCGCTGCTGAAGACCGGCCGCGTGCGCAAGATCATCTGCTCGTTCCCGCGCCAGGCCGACTCGCAGGTGTTCGACGCGCTGTACCGTGCCGGCAAGATCGAGCTCGAACTCGTGCCGCAGGGCAACCTCGCCGAACGCATCCGCGCGGCCGGTGCCGGCGTCGGCGCGTTCTTCACGCCCACCGCCTACGGCACGCCGCTGGCCGACGGCAAGGAGGTGCGCGAGATCGACGGGCGCATGCAGGTGCTCGAGTACCCGATCCATGCCGACGTCGCGCTGATCAAGGCCGAGCGCGGCGACCGCTGGGGCAACCTGACCTACCGCATGACGGCGCGCAACTTCGGCCCGATCATGGCCGCCGCCGCGAAGCTGACGATCGCATCGGTCTACGAGATCGTGCCGCTCGGCGAGATCGACCCGGAGACCGTCGTCACGCCGGGCCTGTATGTTCAGCGAGTCGTGAAGGTGTCGCGATGATCAAGAAACTCGACCGCAACCAGATGGCCGCGCGGGTTGCGCGCGACATTCCCGACGGCGCCGTCGTCAACCTCGGCATCGGCTTGCCGACGCTGGTCGCCAACCACCTGCCCGAAGGTCGCGAGGTGCTGCTGCACAGCGAGAACGGCGTGCTCGGCATGGGCCCCGCGCCCGCACCCGGCCAGGAAGACTGGGACCTGATCAACGCCGGCAAGCAGGCCGTCACGCTGCTGCCCGGTGGCTCGTTCTTCCACCATGCCGACAGCTTCGCGATGATGCGCGGCGGCCACCTGGACTTCTGCGTGCTCGGCGCGTTCCAGGTCAGCGTCCAAGGCGACCTCGCGAACTGGCACACCGGCGCGCCCGATGCGATCCCCGCGGTCGGCGGGGCGATGGATCTCGCGATCGGCGCGAAGAAGACCTTCGTGATGATGGAGCACCTGACGAAGAGCGGCCAGAGCAAGATCGTCGAGCGCTGCACCTACCCGCTGACCGGCGTGGGCTGCGTCAGCCGCCTGTACACCGACCTCGCGACGATCGACATCACCGCCGACGGGCTGAAGGTGATCGACATGGTCGACGGGCTGGAGCTGGCCGAACTGGTGCGCCTGTCGGGCGTGCCGATGACGCTGGCCTGAGCCGCATCCGAAAACACCGAGACAAAAGAGACATCGCCATGAACCACGCATTCATCGTCGACGCGATCCGCACGCCGTTCGGCCGCTACGGCGGCGCCCTGAGCTCGGTGCGCACCGATGACCTCGGCGCGATCCCGATCAAGGCGCTGATCGCGCGCAACCCGAAGGTCGACTGGGCCGCGGTGGCCGACGTGCTGTACGGCTGCGCGAACCAGGCCGGCGAGGACAACCGCAACGTCGCGCGCATGAGCGCGCTGCTCGCCGGGCTGCCGCTCGAGGTGCCGGGCAGCACGATCAACCGCCTGTGCGGCTCGGGGCTCGATGCGGTCGGCTCCGCGGCGCGCGCGATCAAGAGCGGCGAGGCGGGCCTGATGGTCGCCGGCGGCGTCGAGAGCATGAGCCGCGCGCCGTTCGTGATGCCGAAGGCCGAGAGCGCGTTCTCGCGCGCAAACGCGGTCTACGACACGACGATAGGCTGGCGCTTCGTCAACAAGCTGATGAAGGAACGGTACGGCGTCGACTCGATGCCCGAGACGGCCGAGAACGTCGCGGTCGACTTCAAGATCGAGCGTGAGGCGCAGGACCGCATGGCGCTCGCGTCGCAGCTGAAGGCGGTCGCGGCGCAGAAGAGCGGCTACTTCGACAGCGAGATCACGCCGGTGACCATCGCGCAGAAGAAGGGCGATGCGATCGTCGTCGCGAAGGACGAGCACCCGCGCGAGACCTCGCTCGAGGCGCTCGCGAAGCTCAAGGGCGTCGTGAGGCCCGACGGCAGCGTGACGGCCGGCAACGCTTCCGGCGTCAACGATGGCGCCTGCGCGCTGCTGCTCGCCGACGAGGCCGCCGCGGCGAAGTACGGCCTGACGCCGAAGGCGCGCGTGATCGGCATGGCGACGGCCGGCGTCGCGCCGCGCATCATGGGCTTCGGCCCGGCGCCGGCGGTGCGCAAGGTGCTCGCGCTGACCGGCTTGAAACTCGAGCAGATCGACGTGATCGAACTCAACGAGGCATTCGCCGCTCAGGGTCTGGCCGTGCTGCGCGACTTGGGGCTCGCCGACGACGACCCGCGTGTCAACCCGAACGGCGGTGCGATCGCCCTCGGCCATCCGCTAGGCGCCAGCGGCGCGCGCCTCGCGACGACCGCGGTGAATCAGCTGCAGCGCAGCCGCGGCCGCTACGCGCTGTGCACGATGTGCATCGGCGTCGGCCAGGGCATCGCCGTCGTGCTCGAGCGCGTGTAGGACGCCGGCGAAGCCCTTCCCGCCTCTGCAAACATCTGTAAAGCTGACGCGCTGCGTCAGCCGGCGCGGCTCCGGCAGAGTTAGATGAACATGATGATCGGTTCATCGAAGGAGGCTGTCATGCCCACCACACTGCCGTCCACCGTGAAGCTCGTTGCCGTGACCGCGCTCGCGGCACTGTCGCTGTCCGCCTGCGTGGTCGCGCCGTACCCGCAGCGGGTCTACGCCCAACCGGTGCCGGCCGGCCCGGCACCGGGGCCGTACTACAACGAAGAGGTGATCGTCGTCGACACGCCGCCGCCGGCACCGTATGTCGAGGTCGTGCCCGCGGTTCCGTACGCCGGCGCGATCTGGATCGGCGGCTACTGGGGCTGGTCGGGTGGCCGCCACCACTGGGTGCCGGGCCGTTGGGAAGCGCCGCGCCCCGGCTACAGCTATCGCTCGCATGCCTGGGTGAACGAAGGCGGGCGCTGGCATCTGCATGCCGGCGGCTGGGTGCGGCGCTAAGCCATCTCGCACGAATCGCGATCAGTAGGAGCCGGGCGGCAGCGGCCGCAGCGTGTCGGTGCCTCGCCGAAGCTCCCGTACCTTGCCGGCGAGATGTCCGAAGGGGGCCTTAACCGCGTCCGACAGCGCGGACTGCCCAGGAGAGCGAGGCGTGATGCCAAGGCGCCGCAGCAGATGATTGACCTGGTGGACACGGGCGTGTCGCAGCGTCACCTCGGTGTAGAAGACGATGGCCATCGAGATGCACACGCCGTCCCCGGGCTTGACCCAGTCGGTGTCGCAGCGGGTCATGTGGGGCGAGGTGCTGGGGAAGTAGACGCCGTCGCCCGGCTCGGCATGGAACTCGTGGCGGCGGTTGCGGACTGCCTCCTCGAGCCGCACGTGCTCCAGCGAGCCGAAGAGCACGAACTCCTCCACATCCTTGGCCGCCACGACGTCGCGATCGGTGTGATCCCAGACGCTGATCGCCTTCTGTCCGCGGATCTGCAGCCAGAAGTTGTTCTCGCGGTCGATGTGGAACGGCGTGACCGAGGGCGGTGCCGAAATGAAGGTATAGCCGCTGACTTTGAAGATGCCGGGTTGCTTGCGTTCCAGCAAGGACTGGGCCGAGCTCATCACGTCGGCGAGGAACGCCCGATACGACGGATTCGTCTCCACGTTGTACAGCGCGACCCAGCTGCCCGGCTCCTCGATGTGTCGAAACACCTCGTCAACTTCGCGGCGGTCCGGACTCCGCGCCTTGAGCACGGACTCGAATGCGGAGGTCTCGCTAGCGCCCCGTATCATGAACCGGCATTGACCGCTAGCCATCAGCTCCTTCGCCAGTTGCGCAAGCTGCGGCAACTGCATCAGCGGGTGATCGTGGAAGTTGTGATGGAGGGTCGCGATGCGATCCGTCGTGAACTGCGCGGGATCATCGACCCAGACGCGGTACGGGGTGGCGCTCGACGCAACAGTTTTGCCGTCGCCGCTCCTCGGATGCAGCAGCGAAACCCTATCCTGCCCGGCACGCATCAGTTGCATACAACTCGGCCGTCAAGCGCCGTCCCGAGGAAAGTCTAGACCTCCTGGGTGCGGCGGCAACCCCCGAATCGTGTCAACACGAGCCGAGGGGTCCCGATGGACGCGACGCTCGATCGCCGGGGCCAGCCGCGTGCGCTGGTGGAAGGCGTGGGATTCGAACCCACGGAGGACTTTCGCCCTCGCTGGTTTTCAAGACCAGTGCCTTAAACCGCTCGGCCAGCCTTCCGTGACGCGATTGTAGGTGGGGCACCGCGCCTGAGTTCCTCGCGGCGTCACCCGCACCCGACCTGCACGATCTCGCGCCGCCCGCCGTCGATGCGCACCGCGGTGAGCTGCCGGCCCCAGACGCAGCCGGTGTCGATCGCCAGCAGATCGGGCCGGTCGATCAAGCCCAGTGTGGCCCAGTGGCCGCACGCGATCGGCACGCCGGCGGTCCGGCGGCCGGGCACGTCGAACCAGGGGAACATGCCGGGCGGGGCGCCGTCCAGCCCGTCCTTGGTATGCAGGTTCAGCGTGCCGTCGGCTGCAACGAAGCGGATGCGCGTCAGCACGTTGACGACGAAGCGCAGCCGGTCGACGCCGGCAAGATCGTCTTGCCAGCGCACCGGCTCGTCGCCGTACATGTGCTGCAGGAATTCGTGAAGGGCGGCGCTGCGCAGCACGCGTTCGACTTCGCCGGCGAGCGACAACGTTTGCGTGCGGCTCCACTGGGGTACCACGCCCGCGTGCACGGCGAGCCAGTCGCCCGCAGTGTCGCCGGTCGACAGTGCCAGCGGCCGATGCCGCAGCCAATCCAGCCAGTGCCCGCGATCCGGCGCCTCGAGAATCTCCTGGATCGTGTCGCCGCGGTGCGCCTGGCGCACGCCGTGCGCCACCGCGAGCAGGTTCAGGTCGTGATTGCCGAGCAGGCACTGCGCCGCGTCGCCGAAGTCGCGCAGGCGGCGCAAGGTGGCGAGCGATTTCGGGCCGCGGTTCACGAGGTCGCCCAGCACGTAGAGGCGGTCGCGCGAGGCCGAGAAGCCGATCTTCGCGAGCAGCGCGTCGAGCGCGTCGCAGCAGCCCTGCACATCGCCGATCAAATAGTCCATGCAGTGATTCTGCTACGCTCGTCGTCCCGATTTGTCGCGCGCGCCGCATGGACGTTGCCCTCCTGATTTTCCTGATCCTGGTGAACGCGCTGTTTGCGATGTCGGAACTGGCGATCACGTCGAGCCGCAAGGCGAGGCTGCAGGTGATGGTGGAGGCCGGCGAGTCGGGCGCGCAGGCGGCGATGGACCTGCATGACGATCCGACCAAGTTCCTTTCGGTGGTGCAGGTCGGCATCACGTCGATCGGCATCCTGAACGGCATCGTCGGCGATGCCGCATTCTCGGCGCCGTTCGCGCACTGGCTGCAGCACACGTTCCCGATCTCGCAGCGCGGCGCCGAGATCAGCGCAACGGCGATGGTCGTCGTCTCGATCACGTTCCTCACGATCATCTTCGGCGAACTGGTGCCCAAGCGCATCGGGCTCATGTACCCCGAGGCGATCGCGCGGCGGGTCGCGCTGCCGATGGAGTGGCTCTCGGTGATCGCGCGGCCCTTCGTCAAGCTGTTGTCGTGGTGCACCGAGGGCACGATGCGTCTGCTCGGCATCCGCGGCCGGCCCGATCGCAGCGTCACCGAGGAAGAGATTGCCGCGAGCCTTGAAGAAGGGCTGGATGCCGGCGTGATCGAGGCGCAGGAGCACCAGATGGTGCGCAACGTGTTCCGCCTCGACGACCGCCAGGTCGGCTCGATGATGATGCCGCGCACCGAGATCGTCTGGCTCGACGTCGCCGCGAGCGCTGCCGACGTGCTGCGCACCGTCAGCGCGCAGGAGCATTCGCGCTACCCGGTGTGCCGCGGCGGGCTCGACGATGTGCTGGGCGTGGTCTCGGCGCAGAGCCTGCTGCAGCAGGTGATGCAGAGCGGCGAGGTGTCGCTTGCCGACAAGCTGCAGCCCTCGGTGTTCGTGCCCGAGACGCTGTCAGGCATGGAGCTGCTCGACCACTTCCGCGGTTCGACCGCGCAGCTCGTCTTCGTCGTCGACGAATACGGCGAGGTGCAGGGGATGATCACGGTGCGCGACGTGCTGGAGGCGATCACCGGCGAGTTCACGACGCCGACCTCCGACGACTCGTGGGCCGTGCAGCGCGCCGACGGCAGCTGGCTGTTCGACGGCCTGATCCCGGTACCCGAGCTGAAGGACCGGCTCGACCTGAAGGAGCTGCCCGAGGAAGACCGCGGCCGCTACAACACGCTGGCCGGCATGGTGATGCTGCTGCTCGGCCGGCTGCCGCGCACCGCCGATTCGGTCGAGTGGGAAGGCTGGCGCTTCGAGGTCGTCGATCTCGACGGCAAGCGCGTCGACAAGGTGCTCGCGGCGCGGTTCGTCGATGTGCCCGCTACCATGCATTGACGACCCGACAGCCGACGCCCTGGAGTGCCCGCTTGAGCAACCCGTACCAGCTTTACCGCAACCCGGTGCCGCTCGATGCCGAGCAGCACCGCCACAAGCGGCTGCAGCCGTTGACCGACTACTCGATCGCCGGTGCAATGCATGCCAGCTACGTTGGCGTCGACGAGTTTGCAGCGGCTGCGCTCGAGTACGTGATCATGTTCGTCGACACCGCGGCCGAGAATGGCGGGCGCGCCCAGGTCTCGCCGGCCCTGTTGCTCGGCATGACGCCGGGCGAGAACCTGATGGTCGAGGGCACGCGCTGGGTCGCGCGCTACGTGCCGGCGTTCATCCGCCGCTACCCGTTCTGGACCACCGACACGAGCGACCCGTCCGACGCCAGCGTGCTGGTCGACGAGGCGTGGAGCGGCTTTTCCGACACGCAGGGCGAGCCGCTGTTCGAGCCCGACGGCAAGCCGACACAGACACTGCGCACCGCGCTCGAATTCATCAACCGCTTCGAGGCCGAGGCGGTGCGCACGCGCGAGTTCTGCGCCAAGCTGATCCAGCACGACCTGCTGCGCGAGATGAAAGCCGATGCGACGCTGCCGAACGGCCAGACGCTGTCGGTCAAGGGCTTCTACGCGATCGAGGACGTGGCACTGCGCTCGCTGCCCGACCGGGCGGTGCTGGAGTTGCACCGCGACGGTTCGCTCGCGATGATGCACGCGCACATCCTGTCGCTCGCTCACCTGCGGCCGCTGATCGAGCGCAAGGCCGAGCGGGTCAACCAGATGGCCAACATCGCCAACATCAACAACAAGCCCACGGGCACCTGACCGGCCATGGCGACGACGAGCACCCCATCAGCCACGGCGAGCGCGGCGCTGCCGTTCGACCGGTTCCTGTCGACGCCCGACGCAGTCGAAGGCTTCGGCGCCGCGGCACTGGTCGGGCACATGCTCGCGTTCGAGGCCGCGCTCGCGACCGCGCAGGCGGCCGAGGGCATCGTGCCGCCGCAGGCCGCGTCCGCGATCGCCGCCGTCTGCCGCGAGGCCGGCGGGTTCGACGCGCAGCGCATCGTGGCCGACGGGGCGGTCGCCGGCAGCGTCGCGATCCCGCTCGTGAAGGCGCTGACCGCGGCGGTCGCCGCGCGCGATGCGAGCGCCGCCGCCTGGGTGCACTGGGGCAGCACCAGCCAGGACGTGATCGACACCGCGATGGCGCTCGCGACGCGCGCATCGCTCGCGCGGATCGACGCGGGGCTGGACCGGCTCACATCGGCACTGTTCGCCACCGCGCGTGCGCACCGTGACACACCCGTGCTCGCACGCACGTTGCTGCAGCCGGCGCAGGTCATCAGCGTCGGCTTCAAGCTGGTCGCGTGGATCGCGCCGCTGGTTCGCGCGCGCGAGCGGCTGCGCGATGCTGCGCAGACGGCGCTGCAGCTGCAGCTGGGCGGCGCGGTCGGCACGTTGTCGACGCTCGGTGAACGCGGCGATGCGGTGGTGCGGCGCGTTGCCGCCGACCTCGGCTTGCGGGCGCCCGACGGCGCGTGGCACACGCAGCGCGACGACTGGGTCGCGCTCGGCTGCGAGGTCGGCGTGCTGTGCGGCACGCTCGGCAAGATCGCGCTCGACATCGGACTGCTGGCGCAGGCCGAAGTCGCCGAGATGGCGGAGCCGAGCGGCGCGGGTCGCGGCGGCTCGTCGGCGATGCCGCACAAGCGCAACCCGGTCGGCTCGATGATCGTGCGCGCCGCCGCGCTGCGCGCGCCGCAGCGGGTGGCCGCGCTGCTCGCCGCGATGCCGCAGGAACACGAGCGCGCGCTCGGCGCATGGCAGGCCGAGCTGGCCGAGTGGCCGCAGCTGCTGCTCGGCGCCGAGGGCGCGGTGCAGGCGCTGGCCGACGTCGCCTCGGGCCTGGTCGTCGACGCGCCGCGCATGCGCGCGAACATCGACGCGTTGCACGGCCTGGTGTCCGCCGAGGCCGCGGCCGCCGTGTTCGCGCAGGTGCTCGGCAAGTCGGGCGCGCATGCGCTGCTGGATGGTCTCGCGCAGGCCTGCGTCGCCCAACGCCGGCCGCTGCGCGAGCTCGCGTTGCAGGCGCGCGAAGCCGATGCGGCGCTGCGTGCGGCGATCGACGTCGCGGCGTTGAACGACGCGTTCGATGTGGATCTCGCCGCGCGTCGCGCCGGCGCGATCGCCCAGACGCGGCTCGACGCGCTGCAAGCGCGCGGCGCGTCCACGAGGAATTGAGAGTCGAGATGAACGAACCGAAGAGGCCGACCCCGATGCCACGACCGCCACAACAGGAAGACGATTTCGACCGCGGCTTGAAGAACCGCCGTGCGGTGCTCGGTGACGCCTGGGTCGACAAGTCGCTGGGCAACGCGACCGGGTTCAACGCCGAATTCCAGAGCCTGATCACGCGCTACGCATGGCACGACATCTGGGGCCGCCCCGGGCTCGACCACACGACGCGCCGCCTGCTCGTGCTGGGCATGACGATGGGGCTCGCGCGCTGGGAAGAGTTCGAGCTGCATTGCGGCGCGGCGATTCGCGGCGGCGTGCCGCTCGCGAAGATCAAGGAGACGCTGATGCAGGGCGCGATCTACTGCGGCGTGCCGGCCGCGAATACCGCGTTCAAGATCACGATGGACATCCTGCGCGCCGAAGGCTTGATGCCGCCGGCGCAGCCCCTGTCGGCCGATGCGCGGATCGCGACGCATCACACGTTCAGCCAGCCGCAGCTGCGCATCGCCGTGCAAGGGCCGGCGCAAGGCGGCAAGACGCCGGTCGTGCTGGCCCATGCGCTCGGCCTGGACCTGACGATGTGGGACACCTTCGCCGTGCATTTCGCGAAGGACCGGCCGGTGCTGCGCTACGACCAACGCGGCCACGGTGGCTCGGCGGTGCCGCCGGGGCCGTACGCGCTGGCCGACCTGGTCGACGATGCGGCGCGCGTGATCCGCGAATGGGGCCGTGGGCCGGTCGTCTTCGTCGGGCTGTCGATGGGCGGCATGGTCGGGCAGGGCCTCGCGATTCGCCACCCCGAGCTGGTCAAGGCCCTGGTGCTCGCGAACACGACGGCGAAATATCCCGAGGCCGCGCAGGCGATGTGGGCGCAGCGCATCGCCGCCGTCGAGCAGGGGGGCGGGCTGGAAGCGATCGCCGAGATGGCGATGGAGCGTTATTTCACTGCGACGTTTCGCGCGCAGCAGCCCGAGGCGGCAGCCGCGCAGCGGGCCACGCTGCTGCGCACCGACCCTGCGGGTTATGTCGCCGGGTGCCGGGCGGTGGCGGCCGTCGACTGGCTGGACGAGCTGCCGAACATCACGTGCCCGACGCTCGTGGTCGTCGGCGCGCTCGACATCGGCGCGCCGCCGGCGATGGGTCAGGCGATCGCCGAGCGCATCCGCGGCGCGGCGCTGGAGACGCTGGACGATGCCTCGCACATCAGCGTCGTCGAGAAGCCGCTTGCATTCGCAGCGGCGGTCGATGCGTTCCTGGCGAAGATCGGCGGATGACGCAACGGCGAATGACCCCACGGACCTCCCGTTCGGGCTGAGGTATCGAAGCCTCTCCCGTGGGCCCTTCGATACCTCAGGGCGAACGGAGCACACGGGTGGAGTCGCGCGAAGATGCCGTTCCCGATTCCGTTCGGGCTGAGGTATCGAAG
>Ga0207684_10006694_pt1 | contig 10472 bp, 9 predicted proteins | sample KBSK5501metaG_FD_184342 | JGI IMG/M metagenome (GOLD analysis project Ga0207684, IMG submission 184342) | Corn, switchgrass and miscanthus rhizosphere microbial communities from Kellogg Biological Station, Michigan, USA - KBS K5-50-1 metaG... | ecosystem: Host-associated > Plants > Roots >... | reverse complement strand
TGCGGGCCGGGCCGCCAGCGTCCGGTCCGGGAGTTCCGGCACGTCAGCTCGCGGCGACCTGAGGTTGGGGGAGCATGTCCGCATCCGGAACGCCGCCATCCCTCAGAGCGTTACACCTGCCTCAGCCGCCGCCCGCGCCCGCCGCCGCAGCCCCGGTGGGCAGCCACCCGGACCGCACCCAGGTCCTGCCCCGCCACCTCCGCCACAACGTCGCCACTCCGGGTTAAGGGCCGCTCTCATAACGGCCCGGCGCGCCGCGATCAGCGGGCCCCAGCGGGGCAGCAACTCGCAACCTGATCTGGAGCGCGCTGCGGATCCGATGCCAGCCGCGCCACGACGGCGCCGGGCCTGCCTGTCGGGACGCGCTGGCCGTCCTGAGCGTCATCTTGCCGGTAATCCTTCTGCTGATCTCTACGGTCCAAGCAGCCCGGGGCGTTGCAGTCCGTGCCCGGTGCTTTCAGTTACGGGTTCCCGCTGTGGGCTATGCAAGGGCTCACAGCCCCGCTACCTATGGCGGCTCTGGCTCTGCTGCGGCGGCAACGCGCCGCGGCGCTGGCGGCTGTGGCTTTGCTGACCTGGCTGGTTTACGTGACCGGATGGCCTGGCTGGAGCATGCCCTACGGGACCGCGGACGCTTATATTCTCCTGGCGCTCGGGCTGCAAAAGAGTCGCCGTGGCCGCATCATCGGGATCGCGCCGCGGACTGCAGATCCTGACCTGGAAGCACGGTGCGTTCATAGTCATCATCGCGCTGGCGGTCAGCACCACTGCCTATCCGGTGACTCTGATCGTGCTAACCGTGACCTGCGCTGCCATGGCACTGGCTTCCCTCCGGCTGCCCGGTAGGCACCGGAACCCAATGCGACTGGCCGCCCGGTCCATGTCTGGCGCCGGAGCGCGAGTCCAGCGGTTTCCCGCGCCCACTTTCGAGACCAAGCACGGAACGGTCACATCGCCTCGGGGACATTCGCGAACCCTGGCCTTGGTGAGTCGAGCCTTGCCTTACCGCGCCCGGTGCTCCCACGGGGCGGGGGCGGCGAGCTCTCGCTCTCCTACGCCCCCGCCACCGGGTTCGTCAGCTGCGCGCTACCTGAGAACCGTCGAGCAGTACTGCGGAAATCCGCCCTGCGGGCTGGTGCAGTCCTCGGTTTGCTGGAACTGGAGTGCCTGGCCGAAGTCCTTCGAGGTACCGGGGTAGTCACCGCCGAAGGTGAAGGCGTTGAGCGTCTGGTTGAACGCGTAGAAGGGATAGGTGCAGAACGGCCCGCCGTAGCCGGAACAGTCCGTCGGGCCCACGAACGAGTTACCGAGGACCTCGGCCTCCCCGCCTGTGTCCGAGACGGCCGCCCACGAGTTGGCCGTGCTGCCGTTGCCGAAGGTGACGCCCTTGATCTGGAGCGGCTTGAACCGAAGCCAACTCGGGACGTCAAACGAGTAGCAGGGCGGCTTCGTCGCGCTCCCGGGCAGGCAGAACTGTCCGGCCGGGGTCGTGTAGTCGCCGGTGTGGCCGATCTCCCAGACCAGCGAGTTCGGTGCGTCGTTGACGAGGCCCCAGCTGAGCGCGTTGCCCAGCTTCTGCACACTGAAGGCCGGCATCAGCGGTCCGTCGACCTTGCTGTTCAGGACGATCGTCCCCGAGTGGCCGGTCGTGAGGTCGGTGACGGTGATGTGCATCCCGTCCCTGGCCGCTGTCACGTACTGGTGGTCGGTGATCGTGTCGCCCGCATGCATCAACAGCGGCCCGCCGGTCGAGTTGTCGATGAGCATGGCGTTGAACGCTGCCGACTCGGAGTTGCCAGTCGGAGAGACTTCCCAGACCGGCGAGCACGCCGAATAGGTATTCGCCGAATAGGTGACGTCGAAGCCGCCACCCGCGGTGCAGTTCGTGACGATGCTGTTCGGATAGAACTGCAGTTCAAGGAACGCCTCGCCGAACAGACTGTTCGGGTCGGTGACGGTGCCGCCAATCCAGAACGTCGGCCCGACCGAGTCGACCTGCCCCGCCTGGCCGGCCGTCGTTCCTGCCTGGTCCGTGGGGAGCACGATCGTCCAGGTCAGATCCTGGGCCGAACCGGGCGCGTTCGAGAGCGGGTCGATCTCCGGCTCATCATGGCCGGTGCAGCTCGACGTGTACCAGATGAAATCCTGCGGATGGTGGCCGATACAGAGCGACTGGCCGTTGCCGGCCGCATAGGCGCGCGGAGCAGCCGCCGCACCCGCAAACACGACAGCCACAGCGACCGCGGACGCGACCACGCACAAAGGCCGTAGACGCATAGGTATTCTCCCTGGCTAGGCGATATCGCAGCCAAGATTCTTCCCGCCGACCGCACTCCAGCGCAAGCCGCCTTGAGCAGCTCCGCGAATGCCGGTCACGCATAGCCGACGTGGGCACGCAGCGGAGTCGCCAACCGTATGGCGTATGGCGCGGCGGAGACCAAGAGACTTATGCAAAACTCTCCTTGAAGAAGTAAAGCCCGATTGCGGCGCGGAACGATGAGGTGAAGGTCCGCAGTGGCCGACGATAATCGGTGAAGAGTATCCGCCAAGCCTTCAGGGCGGCGACGGCCCGTTCGACTGGCGCACGGAAGGAACTCACCTGATTGTTCCACTCGTGCTCCCATCGCAATAGCTTACGGTACTCCGGCTTGCGGATAGGGGTGGTGATGTAATCAGTTCCGATGAATCCCTTGTCGCCGAACACCCCGCCTGCCTTCTTCAGGATCTTCTCGACTTCCGACCCCTTCAGTTTCGCCATGTCATGCCGGTTGCCGGCAACAGGATCGGAAACGAATGTTATGCGGCCTTGAAGATTCGCGACAATCAGTGAGCCATGTCCCGTGGTTCGGTATTTTCCGGACCACAGCTTACTTTCGCCGTCCCATGACCAGCATGGCCACAGCGTGCCGTCTACCAGTGCGATCGCTCCTCTCGTGGCCTCCGCGGCATCCTCTGCTGTCGGCCGGTCCTCTTCTGTCGCTTTCTCAACAAACGGCGTGAGGAACGTGATGTACCGCGATATCGTCGATTGGGCGACGCCGAAGATGTCGGCCATACGTCCTCGATGATGTTCTGCCGCAGATATCCGCAGGTAACGATCAGAGCCTCCCGCAAGGTCAGTTCATGCGGGCGCCCTGCCCCTTTGTCCCAGGGTTCTTCGAATAGTTCGGCCACGCAGTATTCAAGTTCACCGAGTTGCTCTTCGTCCAGTCCTGACATACGCTCGAACCGCAACGGCTTCTCCCGCTAGGAAAGGTATGGCGTGGAAACCTCCTTTCTATCGGCTGGAGAAGCCGTTGTCCCGTTTAACTGCCGGGTTTTGCATAACCGTGCGCCACGAGCGCAGAGAGCGAGGTCACGTGGGTAGGTAGATCTGGTTCGATGCGGTGCTGTGTGGAAGATGAAGGCTGGCCCTTCGGAGCCGCCCTGCGGGGGGAGGCTCCAAACCGCCCTCTGCTGCGTTAGCCGAAGACTGTCGTGGTGAGCGATGAGGGAAAAGGCGCCCGGAGAGGCGTCAGGTGGGGATCAGGAAGACGGTGCGCAGTCTCTGCGAAGAGATCGCTGGTGATGTGTCGTTACGAAACTTGAGGTGGCATCAGAACCGGGACGAGGTTATGGCCCCGGGATAAGCCTGGCGGGTGCCCGCTTACTGGCCAGGCGGTGCCCCGCATGGAGGCGGCGTGAGCCTGATCTGCTGCTTTCACACGGAACGTGGGAAGGCGCGCTCCGATATGGCCGCCGCGGGCGGCGAGAGGGAGTGTTCCAAGCAGCATGACCTGCGAGGAATCGAGTACCGAGGCGGGGCGCGCTGGCGGACCGGCTTGTAGTAGCGGTGAAGTCCCTGCTGGGCGCGGTGGGGGCGGAGCGAAGAGGCCGGATCATCTGTGGTTGGCTCGGTGAGTCAACCGGGGTTGTTCCCGGGAGGAACTGAGTGAGCGAGCTGAAATCACCAGGGAAGCCGTTTGATATTTCGAAGTGGGAGGTGTGGGAGGCCTATAAGAAGGTCAAGGCCAACAAGGGCGCGGCGGGGGTGGACGGCTGCTCGGTCGAGGACTTCGAGAAGGATCTGAAGGGCAACCTTTATAAGATCTGGAACCGGATGTCGTCGGGGAGCTACTTTCCGCCTCCGGTCAAGGCGGTGGAAATACCGAAATCGCATGGCGGCGGCACGAGAATTCTGGGCGTGCCTACTGTCGCGGACAGGGTCGCGCAGACGGTGGCGGCCCGGAGGCTGGAGGAAAAGGTCGAGCCGATCTTCCACTCCAGCTCCTACGGGTACCGGCCTCAGCGCGCTGCGCTGGACGCGGTGGCGGCATGCCGGGAGAACTGCTGGAGATATGACTGGATAATCGATTTGGACATCCAGAAATTCTTCGACAGTGTCCCGTGGGATCTCATCGTCAAAGCGGTGGAGGCGAACACCGGCGACCCGTGGGTGGTGCTGTACGTCAGGCGGTGGCTCGCTGCACCGGTACAGCTCCCCGACGGCACTCTTGCCGAACGCGACCGCGGAACCCCGCAGGGTTCGGCGATCAGTCCCGTCCTGGCCAACCTGTTCATGCACTATGCGTTCGATCAGTGGATGGCCAGGAAATTCCCGGCCGTCCCATTCGAACGCTACGCTGATGATGCGGTCGTGCATTGCGTCAGCGAGCGTCAGGCGCACTTTGTGCGGCGGGCAATCGCTGACAGGATGGCTGGAGTCGGGTTGCGGCTGCACCCGGGCAAAACGAAGATAGTGTACTGCCAGGATGGGAAGCGGAAACTCAGGTACGAGCACACCAGCTTCACCTTCCTGGGGTTCACTTTCCGGGCCCGGGCGGCCCGCAGCAAGTACGGGGTGAACTTCACCTCGTTCTTGCCCGCGATCAGCAAGGACGCCCTGAAGAAGATCAGCGGGGAAGTGCGCCGATGGCGACTGCACCGCCAGATCGGGCTTGACTTCGGGGAAGTCGCGAAGCGAATCAATCCGATCGTCCGCGGCTGGATGCAGTATTACGGGGCGTTCTACCGCTCCGCGCTGTTTTCCCTCCTGCAACGCATCAACGCCTACCTGATGCGCTGGATCCGCAAGAAGTATAACCGGCTGCGGCCCTTCAAGAAGGCCCATGCATGCTGGAAACGAATTACCCGCCAGCATCCACGGCTCTTTGCCCATTGGGAATGGGTCTCAGCCCCCTGGTGACCAGGATGATAGGAGCCCGGTGACGCGAGAGTGTCACGCCGGGATCTGTGGGAGCCCGGGGGTGAGATTCCCCCGGGCCACCCGACCTCCAAGAATCGACCGACTGTCGATGGGAGGCGCCGAGGGTCGCACGGAACAATCTGCATCCGCTTCCACACAGTCTGCATCCGCTTCCAGGACAGAGCTGGCTCGAGATCGTTCCGGAGCGGCGGCCTCCGACACGGTCGTCCGCGAGGGCGTCGTCGCTCGCAGCACTCCTCACGCGGCGCCTGCTGGTGCCGCTGTCCCCAGAGGCCCGGGTTCCGCAGCTAATCGGTGTTCTGGGCTATGTCCGGGAGTGAATGGGCAGGTCAAAGGCTTGGCGGGTGCTCGGAATCGCGAAAGTGCCCGGGCCAGGCGCTCGCCGCCTCAGCGGAAGGGCTGGAGTTCACCGAGTCCCGGCCGCTGGGCGGTACCTGGGTCCTGGACGGGCTGTGGGCGCGGCTGGAGATCGGCGCCGCGATGCGGCGGCTGCTGAAGGGCCGCCGCCTGGACGCCGCCGCCGAGCGGGTGCTGTTCGCCCTGGTCGCGAACCGGGCGCTGGCGCCGTCGTCGAAGCTGGCGGCGGCGCGGTGGGCGAGCGAGGACGTCCTGATCGATGGCCTGCCGTCCACGACCGATGACGCGTGCTACCGGGCGATGGACTGGCTGCTGGAGGTCAAGGACGCGCTGGAGAAGGAGGTCTTCCACCAGGTGGCGAACCTGCTGAACCTGGAGGCCGGCCTGCTGTTCTTCGACACCAGGCGACAAGATTTACCTCGCCAACGAATACATCCAGTACCCGAACTGCACCGGGCCCGCCTTCAGCCTCACGGTGGGGACCTGCGGCGGAACCAGGGAGGGCTTCGCGAACTGGGGAACCTCAGTCAACTGGGTCGTTCCGTAAAACAAATCCGGCCCGTACGGTCACGCGCATATCGGCCAGGCGCGGAGTCACGGCTTGGCAAGGTGCGTGGGTCATCTCCGGCCACCGCGCATTCGGCCGGCTTTGCGGGGTGCGGCGCTGTGCGCCGCACCCCGCAACTTCGCGTCAGCCGTAGTCAGCCTTGCGCGGGGACGATGTCGCCGAGCAGGCCGTCGGCTTCGTCGTTCGGCCCGGCGGTGAAGTAGAGGGCGTTGGGGGTGACGTTGAGTGAACCGGTAGGAAATCGGAGCCCCCACAGCCCGGAGATGGTGATGGGGCCGCCGTGGTTTCGTAGCTGGCCGAGGAACTGGCCGGTCGTGGGATCGTAGGCGTTAATGCGGCCGTCACCGAAGTTTCCGACCAGGATGTCGCCGCCGAAGACCCCGAAGGTGGGTGGTGCCAGGGTCACTGCCCACGGGGAGTTGAGCCGGCCCTGGCTGGCGAGCCGCTGCAGCAGGTCGCCGTTCGGCGCGAAGACGTCGACAAAGCCGTTGCCTGGCCCGGCGTCGTCATCGTGCTTGGCGGCGTCCTGTTTGGCGAAGGTGACGTACAGGTTGCCGCCGATGTTGTGGATTCCGAACGGGGCGAAACCGGCGGGGACGGTGGGGTCGGTGAAGCTGTTGACCAGGTTGAAGTTGCTATCGAAGACCTCGACGGTGCCGAAGCGGAAGTTGGTGGCGTACAGGAACGTGCCGGCGGGGGTGGTCACCAGGGCGAGTCCCTTGTACACCGCGCCGTGGTCGCCGGCCGGGTCGGTGGCCGTGGACCGGTCCACGGCGATGACCGCGTGAGTGGGATCGACCGTGCTGTTCCAGCCGGCGATGGTGCCGTCCTCGGTGGCGAACAGGAACTGGGCGGGGGCGGACAGGCTGTTCTCGGATATCGCGAAGCCTGGCGTGGGGTTGAACACCGTGCCATCGGGCGCGCCCACGGCTCCGGGCCCGGCCGAGGGCGGCGCCGGGATCGACACCGCGAGTTGCTGGTTGCCCGGCCCGGGCTGGGGGTTGCCCTGCCCGTCATAGAGGGTGGCTTCCCCGGTGGCGTTATCGGACACCCAGATCGGCAGTCCGGGGCCGGTGGACGTGCCCCAGGAGTTACGCAGGTTGGGGTCTGTGTGCAGGGCCAGGCCGGGTATGTCGGAGACCAGGTTGGTCTGCTGGTAGGCCTGGTTTGCGATCTGGGTGGCCGAGGCATTCGCCGCCAAGCCGGTCAGGCCCAGCGAGCCGGCGGCGATGAGCACCAGGACGGTGGCGGACGTCAGGCGTTTAACGGATTTCATGATTCTCCTTGGTCTTGCCGGCTTGCTTGAGCCGGCCGGCGTGGGCCGAGCGACGGGTACCGGGGGTGGGTACCCGGCAAGGGCTCGTGTGCTGTCGCGCATCGATGCCCTTCTGTGACGCCAGCGGATCGGCAAACCGGCGCTTCAACGCACCCGCGCCTGGTGACTAACGCGAGTAGTAAATGGCCGATGTTCACCCCGAGGCAGGAGGTTAGGACCGTCCACTGGAGCCACTCCTACTACGACGGATAGGAGTAGCGTGTGGTTCATCCGGGGCCGCGTCTTTGGCCCCAGCTTGACGGGGCCGACCGCAAGGCAGCGGGCAGAACGATCCTTCGGGCGCAGCCCAGCCGGCCGCGTCTCGGGCGCCGTTGCTGTCTCCTGGCAGCCGGCACGGCGGGGGTGACTGCCGTGCCGGCCGGTGGACGAAAGTCCGCCCAGTCGTCAGTCGATAGGACGACGTGGTCGCTTCGGCCGCCGCGGAGATGAGCGCGGCGACGGCGTCGGGCTGCGAGAGGCAGACGGCGTGACGCGCTGCGACCTCGATACTTGTCGCGCTGATTCGCTCGCACATGGCCCGCTGCGCGGGCGGGGGATCATCCGGTCGTCGGTGGTGACGAGGTACCAACTGGGCTTGGCCCGCCACGCCGGACAGCTGACCGCTCCGCGCAGGGCATCCCACTCCCCAAGGGACCTGGGAGTCGGCCATGAACGCCGACTCCTCGTCGGGCACGTCGCCAGCGAATGAGGCCGCGAACCGCAACCTGATGGGGGCGACGATCACCGAACTTCGGGGTTGGCCAGGCGCCGCCTCGGCTCTTGCCGGTCAGACCGTACCCGCTGGTCAGGGTTTCCCTGCGCCCGGCGCGGGCGCAGGGAACGCGATGACCAGCCCGCTGGGCTGCGCCGTTTCGGGCCCGCCGTAGTTCTGGCCGACGACGAACAGCCGCGGGTCCTGGCCGCGGCTGAGCGCGCAGGCGAAGGCGCCACGGTCCAGGTCGACGGTGGCCAGCACCTCGCCGCCCTCGCGCACCCGCACGCAGTGCTGGTTGCCCACGTCGGCGTACCAGACGGCGCCCTCGGCATCGAGGCAGATCCCGTCGGGGTGGTCGCCGGGTGTCTCCGCCCACACCCGCCGGTTGCTGAGGGCGCCGTCCGCGCGGATGTCGTAGGCGGTGAGCCGGTTGGCGTACGACTCGGCGACGATCAGCGTGCCGCCGTCCGTGGTGATCGCCATCCCGTTCGGGAACGCGACGTCGCCGGCGACCTGGCGGACCTCGCCGTCTGGTGTGGCGAGCGCGACCACACCGGGCGCGAACTCGCCGCCGGGGAAGTCGAAGCCGATGGTATTGACGTAGGCGTTCCCCCGGTCGTCGACCACGATGTCGTTCCACGGCTTGGCCGAGACTGCGGACAGGTCGGCATGCGTGACCAGCGACCCGCCGGGCTCATGGCGCAGCAGCCGCCGCTGCGCCGAGTCCACGACCAGCAGCCGCCCGTCGGGGAGGAAATCGATGCACATCGGGAACGACGCGACGGTCACCACCCACCTCGTGGCTGCCGTCGATGCCCAGTGCGATCACCTGGTTCGCGCCCCAGTCCGAGAACCAGAGACGCCCGTCGTGCCAGCGCGGCGACTCGCCGAACACGATGCCTTCCATCAGGACTTCAGCTGCGCCCACCTTGACATCTCCTTCTCGCCGATCGCCTGGTAACGCAGACCGCCAGGCTCCAGAACTCATCGCACCCGCCGCCCGCTCCACCACGGCCACTTCTGAGTCTGCCCCTGCGCCGCCACCCAGACCGGCCCCGGCCGGACACCTGGCCCGGCTGGAGGCGCGCCAACTTTACCGCCCACTGGTGGCCATCGACGTGCTCGCGGCCCTGAGCCCCAACCCGGCACGACGAGGACCGCCGTACCCGCACGGCGCGCCCCAGCGCTGCCGCGCGTACCGAACATCCGGTTCGGGAACGCCGCTGCGCCGGAGCCGCGCACCGTCGGCGGCATGCCGAACGGCGGTTCGTGATCGATGTCCGGGTCACGGCCAGTTACGCGCCTGGCCTGCCGCCTTGGCTGACGGGCGCGGCTGGCCGGTGCGGTCCGGTCAGGCAGGGCACTGCATCAGCGGTCAGTTGTTTACCGGGCGGCACCAGCGACACAAGCCGCGACGATATAGGTGGCGTAAGGCCCGAGCGGCTTGGCGAGTCCGGCGCGGCGGGCCACCGGGAGGCTGGGCCTGCCGAGGCCCCAGGGCGACTCGCCGCGGTGGTTCGCTGGCGCGGCTGATTCTCCTCAGGCTGGAACAACGCCGACCAGGTTGCCTTCCGAGTCCTTGAACCACGCCGCCTCACCTCCACCCGGCAGCCGGGCAATGCCGTTCTCAGTCCGCGTCTCCTCAGCGGCTCGGACCGTCGTACACCTGACCGTCGGGCCGGCCCCGCGACGAGCGGTGCGTCGTCTTGTCACTATCCTGCGGCGCGAGGCTGCGGCCGGGGTATCCGCAGCACTGCTGCACCTTGCGGATACCTGTTGCGCGGCCGGGCTGGCGATACCGCCGGCCCGGAAAGAGCAGCGTAACTTCTGGCTACACCGCGTCAAGCCGCTCGCGGTCGTCCGTCGGCGCGCAGAGATCATCCAACTGCCGCCGACGACCCCGCACTGGCGGACCGGACCTGGGTACAGCTGACCGAGGCGCCCGAGGGCGGAGGGGGCTGGGAGGGCACGCGAACACCAACGCCGGACTCGTCAGCGCCGCTCGCGCCCAGATCGCGGAGCGGCTCAAGGATGCGTCAGCGGCCAGCAGTTCGGCCATACGGCCATAGTCATGAGGAGTGGCTTCGATGACCCGCAGTTCCCGGCGGCGATCGATGTGATCTACTTCGAGGCTGTCGCCTGCCACGCTCATGGGACCACTCTGAGGGGTTTTCTGCCACGAGCATGGGTTCTGGCGCGAATTCTGTGATCAGTCACGGTTGGTGACTGCTGGCGTGGCTGTGCGGCGGACGGCAGGAGTAGGGCCTGCCGGGACCCGGCTGGTTTGAAGATCACGATTTGGGATGTTGGT
>Ga0207684_10006693_pt1 | contig 10473 bp, 13 predicted proteins | sample KBSK5501metaG_FD_184342 | JGI IMG/M metagenome (GOLD analysis project Ga0207684, IMG submission 184342) | Corn, switchgrass and miscanthus rhizosphere microbial communities from Kellogg Biological Station, Michigan, USA - KBS K5-50-1 metaG... | ecosystem: Host-associated > Plants > Roots >... | reverse complement strand
GCCGAAGGTCGTCGAGGCGACCGGGACGGTCTTGTTCATACCCACGGCGGCCCACTGGCGATAGAACGAGATGTGGTTGCCGCCGACCAGCACCGACATGACGAAGTCGGGCTTGGCCGCCTGGATCTTGGTGATGGCGGGGCCGAAGTCGCTCACCTCGAGCGGGAAGTAGTCCATGTTCAGAACCTCGCCGCCGTTCTCCTGCGTAAACTTCTTCACCCATTTGGACGTGATCTGGCCGTAGTTGTAGTCCGCCGCCACGACGTAGACCTTCTTGCCGAACCGCTTGAGCGTGAACGGCACCAGCTTGTCCACGTTCTGGGTCGGCGTGGAGCCGGTGCAGAAGCAGTTGCGGTCGCACACGCCACCCTCGTACTGCGTGTTGTAGAAGTACAGCGTGTTGAACCGCTTCAGCACGGGCCGGATAGCCTCGCGCGAGGCCGAGGTGATGCCGGCGTGCACCACCGCCACCTTCTCCTTGGTAGCCGCCTCCGTGGCGAACTGCGTGTAGAGCTGGATATTCGACTGCGCGTCGTAGCTGATGAGCTTGATCTGCTTGCCCAGGAGTCCGCCCGAGGCGTTGATCTCCTCGACCGCGTAGGTCAGGCAGTCGACCATCGGCCGCCCGTAGATGTCGAGGCCGCCCGAGAGATCGTGGATGCTCGCCACCTTGATGACGTTGGCCTGCGCGAGCGAGCCGCGCACGACCCACGGGCCGAGAGACACTGCGCCGAGTGTTGCCCCAGCGGTCTTGAGGAATCTCCGACGGTCGGCTCGCATGGATACCTCCGGGCGAATGGTTGAGGATCAGCCCCGCACGTTGCGAGGGCCCGAGTCTAGTTCCCGGCGATTCGAGATGTCAAGGGCGCACGACCCCCTGCCCAGAGCGCGGGCACTCCGGGCACGCTTGCCTGCGTCGCCCCGCGGGTCTATAGTGCGCGCGCCATGGATCTCGCGGTCGTTCTCGCCCTGGAAATCCTGAACGGCATCGCCACCCTGGTGCTCATCAGCGTCGGGCTCGCGATCATCTTCGGCATGATGCGCGTGATCAACCTAGCCCACGGCGAGTTCCTCATGCTAGGCGGCTACGCCGCCATCGTGGCCACCAACCACGGCGTCAACATCTGGATCGCGATGCTGGTGGTGTCGCCGATCGTGGTTGGCATCCTCGGCGTCGTCGCCGAGCGCCTGATCATCCGCGTGCTGTACGGCCGCATGATCGACACGCTGCTCGCCACCTGGGGGCTCAGTCTGTTCTTCATCGGTTTGGTGACGACGATCTTCGGCAACACGGTGGCCGGCATCGGCGCGCCGCTGGGCGGCTTCGCGGTGGGGCGCTACAGCATCAGCCTCTACCGGCTTCTGCTGGTCGGCATCGCGGCGGTCATCCTCCTGGCTCTCTACGCGGTGCTGCGCACGACGCGACTGGGCCTGCTGGCGCGCGGGACGATGGAGAATCCCAACATGGCCGCCGCGCTCGGCGTGAGCCCGCCGCGCGTCTACGCCGCCACCTTCGGCGTGGGCGCTGCGCTCACCGGCCTGGCCGGCGGCCTGCTCGCGCCCATCTCCGGCGTGCTGCCCACGGTGGGCGCGGCCTATGTGGCCAAGGCGTTCATCACCGTGATCAGCGGCGGCACCGCCATCCTGGCGGGAACGGCGAGCGCCGCCCTGCTCTTCGGCACGGTGAACCAGCTGCTGACCTACCTCACCACGCCGGTCATCGGCGAGGCCGGCCTGCTGGCCGCCGCCATCCTCCTCCTGCGCGTGCTCCCGCACGGGATCACCGGCAAGCTCTTCCGGGGGAGCCTGTGATCCTCCGTCACGTGAGTCCGGGGGTCCTCGTGACGGCCGCGGTGATGGTCACGGTCGCCGTGGGCGCGCCGCTCATCGTGGATCAGTTCCAGCTCCTGCAGCTCACGGTGTTCGCGGGCATGTGCATCCTCGCGCTCAGCCTGGGCGTGGTGTGGGGCTACGGTGGCATCCTGTGCTTCGGCCAGTCGGCGTTCTTCGGGCTGGGCGCGTACACCTACGCGGTCACCGCGGTGAATGTCGGCGAGTCGACGCTCGCCATCGCGCTGTCCCTCGTGGTGCCCGCGGTGTTCGCCGCGCTGCTCGGCTACTTCATGTTCTACGGCCGGCTGAGCGACGTCTACCTCGGCGTCATCACGCTCAGCGTCACGCTCATCTTCTTCAACCTGACCAACAGCACGGCGGGCGACGCCTATCGCATCGGCCGCGCGCGCCTGAACGGCTTCAACGGCATGCCCTCGCTGCCCACCTTCAATGTGCCGGGCACTCCGGGGCGCCTGCTGGACCCGACCGAGACCTTCTACCTCGTCATGGCGCTACTGCTGATCGTCTACGTGGGGCTGCACGCGCTGCTGGCCAGCCACTTCGGTCGGGTGGTGGTGGCGGTGCGCGAGAACGAGACGCGCTGCGAGCTGCTCGGCTACGACGTGCGCCGACACAAGCTGCTCATCTTCACCCTGGGCGGCGCCATCGCGGGCCTCGCCGGCAGCCTCTTCGCCAACTGGGGCGCCTTCGTCAGCCCCAACGTCTTCAGTCTCACCACGACCTCCCAGATCATCATCTGGGTGATCGTCGGCGGGCTCGGCACGCTGGTGGGGCCGATCATCGGGTGCGTGGTCATGCAGTACCTGGCCACCGAGCTCGGGACGCAGCAGCTCGCCAACACGAGCCTGATCTTCGGGATCATCTTCCTGGCCTTCGTGCTGCTGGTGCCCCGCGGCATCGTGCCGTCGCTCGCTGCCCTGCGGGCGCGCCTGTCCGCCGCCCGGGCGCGCCCGGCGGCCCAGGCTCGCCGCGCGGCATGACGGACCCGATCCTCCAGACGATCGGGCTGTCGATCCGGTTCGGCGGCGTCGAGGCGGTGCGCGGCGTCAACCTCTGCCTGGCCGAGCGAGAGCTGCGCTGCCTCATCGGGCCCAACGGCGCCGGCAAGAGCACGCTGTTCAAGCTGCTCACCGGCCAGCTGCAGCCAACCTCCGGGCGCATCCTGTTCCATGGCGAGGACATCGCCGGCGATCACACGCACGCCATCGCTCGGCGCGGCATCGGCATCAAGACGCAGGTGCCGAACCTCTTCGACGGGCTCACGGTGCGCGAGCATCTCTGGCTCGCCGCGCGCCGCACCAACTCCCGCGGGCGCGCCGACGCCATCACCGATGAGATCCTCGAGCGCGTCGGGCTTCGCCCAGAGGCCGGCGGCGTGGTCGGCCGGCTCTCGCACGGCCTGCGCCAGTGGGTGGAGCTCGGCACCGTGCTGGCTGGCAACCCGGAGCTGATCCTGCTCGACGAGCCAGCGGCCGGCATGACGCACGACGAGGTGGCCCGCACGGCCGAGCTGATCCGCGAGATCAACCGGACTCACGCGCTCATCGTGGTGGAGCACGACATGCAGTTCGTGCGGATGATCGCCCGCACGGTGACGGTGATGCACCAGGGCGCGGTACTGGTGGAGGACACGATGGACCGGATCCTCAAGAACAGCGCCGTGCGCGACATCTACCTCGGCAAGCACGGCGGGGCCTGAGCTGTGCTCCTGCGCGCGACCGACGTGAGCGCCCGCTACGGACGCATCCCGATCCTCAACGCGATCGACTTGCAGGTGGCGGCCGGTGAGCTCGTCGGCGTGCTGGGGCACAACGGGATGGGCAAGACGACGCTGCTGCGCACGCTCATGGGCTTCGTGCCCGCGCAGCGCGGGCGCATCACCTTCGACGAGGCCGACATCACCCGCGAGCCGCCCTACGTACGCGCGCGGCGCGGCCTCGGCTACGTGCCGCAAGGTCGCGAGATCTTCCCCGGCCTCAGCGTTCGCGACAATCTCCGGATGGGCTTCGCTGGACGTGGCGCCGAGGAGCGCATCGACGCGATCCTGGCCACCTTCCCGCGCCTGACGCCCCTCCTCAATCGCCGGGGCGGCGCGCTGAGCGGCGGCGAGCAACAGCTACTGGCCATCGCGCGCTGCCTCGCTGGCCAGCCGAAGTTGATCCTCTTCGACGAGCCGACCGAAGGCATCCAGCCCTCGATCATCGAGGAACTGGTCGGCGTCCTGCGCCAGCTGCACCAGAACGAGGGGCTGACGATCCTCCTGGTCGAGCAGAACCTCGAGTTCATCGCCGAGCTGGCCCAACGCGTGCTGATCATCCAGAAGGGCACGATCCTGCGCGAGCTGCAGCCGGAGGAGCTGCGTCACGCCGACGTGCTGAGCGAGTTCGTGGGCGTGGCGGCGGATGGCGAGGCGCCGTCCGGCCGGGCCATGCGCGAGGGGTGAGCGAACAGTACACGCTCCGGAGGCCGCCCACGCCCGTGGGACGAAAGACGCCGATGGTCGAGCCCACGCGGCGGATGCTCACCCGCCGGCCCTCACCATCACGAGTAGCTTCACGCCGCGCAGGGTATCGAGGCGAGCAAGAACATCGGTCGGTCGGTGAGGAGGGCCCACGGCGTCCATCAGTCGCGACGTTTCATCCTTCGCCCCTTGGCGCAGTGACCCACAGGTCGGGATTCTGTTTCTACGGAGTTTTGCTCAAGAATTGGCTCACGTCGAGACGTCGGCTCAGCATCTGCCGCACCTCCGCGCTGGACGCCCGCAGGACCTCCGGCGGCGCCAGGAACTCCACGTCCACGTCGGCCATATGGGCCCACCGGCGGGTCAGAGCCTCGATCGCGTTCCTGAGCGCAACGGGATGATTGCCCACCACTTCAAGACTGACGTGATCCGTCGCGTCCACGTACCGGACGGCGCCCTTGGCGAAGAACGCGTCCTTGGTCAGCTCGCCGAACCGCGCCAGCAGGGCGACGTGGACTGTCGTGCCCGGCGCCTCTTCGACGCGCCCGTCGGGTCCGATCCAGCCCGAGTAGACGCCGCCCGCGGGTCGTTCGCATGGTGCGCTGCCGCGCCGGGCGGTCACCGCGTGTCCGAGCGCGCGGAGCGCGGCCGCCATGGTCTGGAACAGTCTCACCATCGGGCCGCCGTCGCGGCGGCCTCCCGGAGCAGCTGCTCGGCCGCGGCGGGGCCGGGGCAGCCGTGGTCATTCCAGTGCGCCAAGTCGCGGCGCCCCAGGACGTGTTGGAGCGGCCGCCGGAGCGCGCGCAGAAGTTCCGAGGGGCACGGCGCCGTGTCGTAGGCGTCGACCTCGAGGCCCAGCAGGGCGTAGACATCGACGTTGAGCAGCTCGTACAGCGCCCGATCCACCGCCCCCACGACGCACCACGCGGTGGCCTGCGGCGCCGTCGAGCGCACTTTCTGGCCCGCGGCGTCCCGGGCGGCGGTCCGCTGCGTCCACCCCAGGGCGATCAACTCCGCCGCGCGGAGCAAGATCTTCTCGTGCATCACGGGTTGCAGGATTTGGTCGGTGAACTCCAAAGTTGATTCGTTCATGGTCGCCTCCTCAGGCACGCCACCATCTGGTTCGCGGGCCGAGCGATTGGTAGAACCCATTGCCCTGTCACAACAACTCCGTCTGCATGGACTACGGAGCCAAGCCCGTGCGCTTCAAGTCCTCATCCAGGTCGTCGGGAAACGGCGCGTCCGGCGCCGCTGGGGGCCCAATCGGGACCGCGCGGAGCAGCGCCTGTTGGAGCTGTGCGCCGGTCAGCGGGCGGCCCGGCCCGGGCGGGCATGCGGGTTCCAGCGCCCCCCACGGCCAGCAGCACGCGGGCATACACATGGACCAGGGCAACTTGAAGGCGTCGAAGTGAATCGCGATCGTGGCGACTTTGTACAACAGCTCGGCATCAAGCCCTTCCGCCCGCCAGGCGGCCAGGCTCTCCAGAACGACGCGGCCCACGTCCTCTGGGGTGCGTGGCTTGGGCTCGCTCCGTCGAACACAGATCTGCCGGCAGCCGAAGCTCCCGAAGTGTCGCAGGAAGTCCGAAATGGCCTCGACCTCTCGCTCTGTCATGGCTCCCCTCCATTGGTTCGGTCGTGGTGGCGGCGATTGCGTCCCTTCGCACCGGCGCGCGCGAGCGCTCAGCCCGACAGGGCCAGCACGAGACAGCGCTCATTGATGAAGAGGATCAGGTAGACGGTGTCGTCGCGTCGATAGGCCGTGCCCCAAAACCGGTGCAAGATGGGCCGCCCAGTTACGCCGTCGATGTCGAAGAGGGTGGCCTGCAGCGGCGGGACCCGTCCCGAGGCCAGCAGGGTCACCACCACGGCCCGCGCGTCGTCGGCCTGGATGGTGGCCCGATGATGCACCAGCAGCTCCTCGGCCTCATGGTGGATCCAGAAGACGCCCCAGCGGCGGGGTTCGTCTAGCCGCGGATCGCCCACTTGTCGGTCCCGCGGACCACCGTGAATGTGAACTGGCCCTGCCCCGACGGCGTGATCACCAGCCGGCCCCGCCCGTAGGGGGCATCCGTCCGGGCGTGGCACGCGGGACAGAGCGCCACCAGGCGGTCGAGGTCGAAGTCCGAGCCGCCCTGGGCGCGCTTGACGACGTGGTGGACCTCGAGCCGGGTGCGGACCCGGCAGGCCTGGCAGCGCCACTGGGCTCGGGCCAAGACCTGCACGCGGATTTCGCGCCAGGCCTCGATATCGGCCGATGGGCGACCGAGCGCCAGCGGCCCACCCGCCCGGATCCGGCGTCGCGAGGCCTGCCCGACCCGGACGCGTGTACGAGGGACGCTGGAGCGCCGCATGGGGTCAGACGGAATTTTGCCCACGTGGGCAAACGGGCGATCCTGACGCTGAGGAGGGCCCCTGCGGACGCTTCGCGGCCTGCACCTCCCACTCGGGGAGACATTCGCGGCAGCCCGCCAGGAAGATCGCGATCGGGTTCGGCGAGCCGACGACCCGCTTGCCGAGGTGGAAGAAGCGTTCGACCAGCTCCATCGCCTCGATATCCGGCATGGCGCTCAGCACGTCCCGCCGGAAACGCTCTCCGGGAGGGGCCGGCTCTCGACCCCGCGGGAGGGCATCGAGCGCCTCCGAAACCCTCGCCTGCAGGAGCACCGTCGACAGCTCACTTGCGCACTGCAGCCAGGTTCGCCACTCCTCGAACCGCTCGATCGCGGGCGCCACCACCGTGGCCTTGGCCAGCCCCACGGCGGCGAGGCTTGAGCGCAGCAGCGAGCGCTCGGGCTCCTCGAAGCGCGTCAGCATCCGCCCGATCGCGAGCCGCTTGTAGGCGGTCCGCCACGACGCGAGTCCCAGCACGTGCCGGAAGTAGTCCTCCTCGGTGGGATAGGTGGTCCCATCAGCATTGCGAACCTGGCTCCAGTAGCCCTTGGCGTGCACCTCCCACGCGAGCTCGCAAGCCAGCACCCGATCTGGCTCCACCCGGTCGCGGAGACTCTGAAGCGCCAAGTGCAGGGCCTCGGCCCGGGTCAGCGGCGACCATTGGCCCAGGAAGCGCTGGATGGCGTCGTTCGAGTCAGGCGTGTGTGCCATGTGGGGGGATCTATACGTCCGGGGTTACCCTATGTGCCGAGGTGGTGGTGGCGAACCCGCTGTTTCAGTCGGATGGATCCCGGCCCGGGGCGCCGGCCGGTCACCCTCGGGCTGGCCGGCCATCCGCCGCTGCCAACGCCAGAGACGCAGCGCCGCCCGAAAATCCTCCACCGTGAGGGCCTCGGGCACCGGCATTGCCTCCCAGGCGGGGTCATCTTGATATTTCGGCAGCCGCACGATCAGCCCCTGCGCTGAGGGCATGCCCCGGCGGGCGGCCGCGTGCCGGTAGGCGACGTTCTGGAGAAAGGCCTCCGGATAGATCGCTTTGCCGCTCTTCCAATCGAGTACCGTGAGGACGCCGCTGACGCGCGCGTAGAGATCGAGGGTGCCGGCGTAGCCGCAGACCTCGCAATAGACCGTGCGTTCGATGGCCAGCGGTTCCAGGGCCACGCTCTTCGCCCAATCTTTCCAGCTCTCCACCGCCCAGGCCGCGGCATCCGGCAAGCGGGGCTCGGGGCCTGCATCCTCCCCTAGCTGGGTGCGCAAGGCCCACTCGATTCCCGCGTGCATCGCGGTGCCGATGCCGGCCGCCTGCTGCTTGGCACGGTCGGCCGCCTTGACCCCGCTGACCGCCTCCGCAACAGCCGTGAGCACGTACTCTGGATCGCGTGCCCCGGGCTTGCTCAGTACCTCCAGCATCGCCGCTTCGAAATAACGCCGCTCCTCCTTGGCATACCAGGGCCCCAGGGCAGGCTTCGCAATGATGTCCAGGATCGTGGTCACCGAGGGCCAGTGCTGGCCTTCGATGATGTAGAAGCGGGCCCGATCGACGCGGGGCGGTGCACTCATCACAGGCGCGGCCATCTCACCCCTCCCGCTGGTGACCGTCGGGCACCTGGGACTCCACTTGCCGCGAGGACGCGGCGGGCTGCGCTGGCTCTGCCAGCGCCCCGTCGCCGGCAACATAAACCTCGAAGCCCTTGAAGGAGCGCCCGGTCTTTGAGGTTTGCATTCCCGTGTACTGGATCAGCACCTCTGCCCCCTCGCCTACCCGCCGGAGTCGGTCGAGCAGCGCGGCGGGCAGCGGGAACGTGATCAACCTCTCCGACGTCTCGAGGGTGCCGAGAGGCCCATAACGACCGTCATGCGCCCCCCGCCAGGTGCCTTCAAATTCCTCTCCCGCCTGCTCCCACTTGTGAAACTGCCCCTGCCCGACCCGTCGCCAGCGCTTGAGACTACTCATGTGAACGCCTCCTACTCGACCGCGATTGACCCTTGGATCTTGTTATCCCCCTGGCTCGTGCTTCCGTTGTTTGGGCTCCGTCTTCGCTGTGATACGGTCCCCGGGGCAACGTTAGGAGTAATAGTAATTGACTGAGGCATCGTTTGTCAACAGAAAAATCGCCTGACGCAAAGACCGGATTCTCAGAACGTCTGACCCAGGCCCGTGAGGCGACTGGCCTCTCCCGGCGCGCCCTAGCTCGGATCGCTCAGGTCTCCGAGGCCCATATCAGCCGGTTGGAGCTCGGCCAGCGCGTGCCGTCCCCTCTGATGTGCCAAGCGCTAGCGCGCGCCCTCAGCGTCGATGCCGAGTGGCTTGCGTCCGGACGGGGGAAGCCGCGTGGGACTCCGCCCGAGAAAGCAGCTGAGCTAGCTCGCCATGGCCTTCCGGCTGCGATCGAAACCCTCATCGACCGAGAGCGTCTCGCGCCGGAGGTGGGACGCCTCCCACGCCCCTACGTGCAGCGGTACTTCAAGCGACTTGATGCGGTCAGGGCCGAGGCGGGGGCGCTACTTGAAACTTCGCTGCGAGACCTCGAGCGTCGGATCGAGCGAGAGTTGGCGGACTTTCGCGCACGCCTTCTCGCTGAGTGGCGTGCGGAGCGACGGCGACCATCCTCGCCTGCGAGTGGAGATGCGGAAGAGGACGAACGCTAGGCCGGCGGAGTTTCCCTCGACCATGTTGTCCGATCTTGACGTGATGCCGCCGATTTCTGATCTGGAAGCAGAGCACCCCGGTGCTCTCGAAGTGGCCGATTCGATTGGTGGGGCCGTCAAGGGCTCGAACCTTGGACCCGCTGATTAACAGTTGCCCCGAGCCACGTATTCAGGATGCCCAAGTAGACCTAAGCCCCTTAGACCACAACGATCCAAACTAGCTGGATGTGTTCCTGGAGCGTCCTGGTATCTGGTGCTTTGGTAGTGAACAGCAGGGCGCCACCCGATAAAGCTGACGCGCCATTTGATGTTGCGAGAGAGGCTCCGGCAATTCCTGCTGCTGCGGGCGCAGCCGCTGAAGCTGGTCCAACGGAACCTGATTTGAGACGATCAGCTTCGGGGCAGTAATTGGTTTATTGGCCTTATCCAGCAACACCCCTTTGCCGTTCCGTATTTCGGTATTCCAAACCTCAACTTGTTGGCCTGCGCTGTTAAGGACGAGCGGCTTTCCTGACTTTGAGATGGGTCCCGGCTGCACCTCGAACATCTGTCCCGACTTGCTCATGATCACGGGCAGACCGTGTATGCCCACCTGGGCCGCGCGGATGTTGAGAAACTTGACAATTCCGTCCGAAGTGTTCGGTATCAGTGTGCGCTTGCCATTGGCGTCGGCGGGCGAAACCGTGTAGAAGGCCGGCGAAGCGAAGATACGACCCCCGCCTCCACCATAGGTCGCAGGTGCCGGCGAGGTCAGCCACAGAAACATCTGTTGCGACCACTGATAGAAGTCACAGTTGTGGAGCGACGTGTTATTGGGGAACGTCACGCTGTTGGCAGGATCTACAACGCCATTGACTGCCGCGGTTCCGCCCTGGAAAAAGCTGTTGAACATCGCTGTCGATACATTGCAGTTGTTTGGTGCGGAGCTTTGCGGGTCATTGGGCAGACTCTGTGCGCTAGCCACTACAACACTGAAGCATACGCGTAGGCTTCCCCGTCAAGTAGACACTTCAAAGTGAGACTCCGCGGGTACGTCGGGCCTGGGCAGAAACGCGAGCGGCGGCACCTGGCCCAGGCTGTCGTGGGGCCGCTCGGTGTTATACGTCTCGAGCCAC
>Ga0207684_10006691_pt1 | contig 10473 bp, 8 predicted proteins | sample KBSK5501metaG_FD_184342 | JGI IMG/M metagenome (GOLD analysis project Ga0207684, IMG submission 184342) | Corn, switchgrass and miscanthus rhizosphere microbial communities from Kellogg Biological Station, Michigan, USA - KBS K5-50-1 metaG... | ecosystem: Host-associated > Plants > Roots >... | reverse complement strand
CCGTGCGGCGCGGCCCGGGGACGCCGTCGCCGGGGTGCCGCCGCGGTTCGTGGCGACCCCGGCCACGGTCGCCGAGGCGAGCGGGCTGCTTCGCGCGGCCGCCGCGCACGAGCTGGCCGTGGTGCCGCGCGGCGGCGGCAGCAAGCTGGACTGGGGTGCCCCGCCGCGCCGCTGTGATCTCGTGGTGGACACCTCGGGGCTGGACCAGGTTCTTGAGCACGCCGCCGGGGACCTGGTCGCCCGGGTCCAGGCCGGGGTGAGCCTGGCCCGGCTCGGCGAGCTGCTCGCCGGGGCCGGGCAGCAGCTCGCGCTGGACCCGCCGCCCCGCCCCGGTCCGCCGTCGGCTGACGGAGCGTTGCCCGGCCCGGCCGCCGGGGGGACCCTCGCCACCGGCGCCACACCAGGCCCCGCGCCGGACGGCGCGCCGGCGTCCGCGTGGCTGGGCGCGACCGTCGGGGGGACCCTCGCCACCGGCGCTGCGGGCCCGCGGCGCCTGCGCTACGGCACGCCCCGGGACCTGCTGATCGGGATCACCGTGGTCCGCGCCGACGGGGCCGTGGCCCACGCGGGCGGGAAGGTGGTCAAGAACGTCGCCGGGTACGACCTGGGCAAGCTGTTCACCGGCTCGCTCGGGACGCTGGGGCTGATCGTGGAGGCGGTGTTCCGGCTGCACCCGCGCCCCGCCTCGGCCGCCTACGTCACGGTGGACTGCGCGGGCCCGGCGGAGGCCTACCGCGCGGTGGCCGCGGCGGCGGGCAGCGAACTGGCGCCCTCCGCCATCGAGATTGACCGCCCGGCGCGGGACGGGCCGGTGCGGGTAGCGGTGCTGGTGGAGGGCGACCCGGACGGCACCGCGGAACGGGCTGCGCTGATGCGTGCGCTGCTCGGCACCGGCGCGAGCACGCGGCCGTCCCCGCCGCCGTGGTGGGGCTGGGCCATGGGCGGGCCGGACGGGCTCGCGAGCGGCAACGCACACCCCCAGGTTGACGGCAACCCGAAGGCCGATGGGCAGCCGGGGGCGGGGAGTGACGCCGGCCAGGGCGGCACGCTGATCCGGATCGGCTTCTGGGCCGCGGGCCTGCCGCAGGTGCTGGGCATGATCGACGACGCGGCCCGCGCCGCCGGGCTCGACCCGGCCGTCGGCGGGTCCGCGGCGGCCGGGGTGATCTACGCGGCGGTGGGCCCGGACGCGGAACCGGCCGCCGTGACGGCGTTCGTGTCCGGGCTGCGGGCCGCGCTGGCCCGCGGCGACGGGGACGCGAGACCCACGTCCGCCCCGGTGCCGGACGGCCCGCCGGTGCTCGCCAGCGCCGTCGTCGTGCACGCCCCGCCGGCCGCGCGGGACCTGATGGACCTCTGGGGCCCGGTGCCCGCGCTCCCGCTCATGCGCGCGGTCAAGGACCAGTTCGACCCGGGCCACCGGATGGCGCCGGGCCGGTTTGCCGGGGGGATCTGATGGATGACCGGCCCGGTGCGCTCGACCCCGGCGGGCACCTGGCCGCCGCGGCGGCCGACTGCGTGCACTGCGGCTTCTGCCTGCCGGCCTGCCCGACCTACCAGCTCTGGGGCGAGGAGATGGACTCGCCGCGCGGCCGGATCCACCTGATCTCGCAGGTACTGGACGGTGCCCCGGTCAGCGAAAAGGTGACCACGCATCTGGACCGGTGCCTGGGCTGCATGGCGTGCGTGACGGCGTGCCCGTCCGGGGTGCGCTACAACGAGCTGATCGAGGCCGCCCGCAGCTGGCCGGAGGAGGCCAGCGCCGGAGCCGGCCAGGCCCCCGCGGCGGCACCCGCGGCCCGGTCGCTGCGCGACCGGGCCGTCCGCGCCGCCATCTTCGCGACGTTCCCGTACCCGCGGCGGCTGCGCGCGCTGACCGGGCCCCTGCGGGTGGCGCAGCGGGCCCGGCTGGACCGCCTGGCCCAGCGCAGCCCCGCCGCCCGCTACGCCCCCGAACTGGCCGGCTCGCTGCGGCTGGCCCCCCGCGTGCCCGGCCGCCGGGGCAGGCTCCCGGCTCGCATCCCGGCCCGCGGCCCGCGCCGGGCGGTGGTCGGCATGCTGACCGGATGCGTGCAGCAGGTCTTCTTCGCCGGCGTCAACGCGGCCACCGCGCGCGTGCTCGCCACCGAGGGCTGCGACGTGATCGTGCCGCCCAGCCAGGGGTGCTGCGGTGCGCTGTCGCTGCACTCGGGCCGGGCGGCCGAGGCCGCCAGGTTCGCCGAGCGGACGATCACAGAGTTCGAGCGCGCGGGCGTGGACGCAATCGTGATCAACTCGGCCGGGTGCGGGTCGGCGATGAAGGAGTACGGCGCGTTCTTCGCCCGCGCGGCCGACGGCGACCCCGGTGCGCTGGCCAACCGGGCGGCGGCGTTCAGCGGCCGGGTGCGTGACTTCAGCGAGTTCCTCGCCGAGCTGTACCGCGAGCACGGCGGCCCGCGCGCGGTACGGCACGAGCTGAGGGCGATCACCGCCTACCACGACGCGTGCCATCTCGCGCACGCGCAGAAGATCCGGCAGCAGCCGCGTGACCTGCTGGGCGGGGTCCCGGGCCTGGACCTCATCGAGGTCGGCGACGGCGGAACCTGCTGCGGGTCGGCGGGCGTGTACAACCTGCTGCAGCCGGAGGCGGCCGCGGAACTCGGCCAGCGCAAGGCCGCGGCCCTCCGGTCCACCGGGGCGCGCCTGGTGGTGTCCGCCAACCCGGGCTGCAGCCTGCAGATCGCCTCGGCCCTGGCCGCCGACGGCGGCGGCCCGGTGGCCGTGGCGCACATCGCCGAGGTGCTCGACGCCTCGATCCGCGGCCTGCCGGTGTCCGCCCTGGGTGTCACCCCCGGCTAATGACCTTCCGCTGCTGCCCGCGGCCTGAGGGAACCGGTGCCGCGGACGGCGGACGTGCGAGCGCGGCGATGATCATGGTGATGTGGCCCGTCCAGGTATCCCGTAGCCATGATCACGGACACTTTTCGGCGGCCCGCGGCCCGGGTGCCCGACGGATCAGCCACTCTTGCGGCGGAACGGGCGGCGGTTCCTGGCGGGGCCGTGAGCACCGTGAACCTTCCCGGCGTCCTTGCCCCGGGGCGCGCCGATAGTGCCTGCCTCCCTGGCACGCTTGCGCTCCAGTGCCTCGCGGAATTTGGGCTGCACATCATCTCTGGAGGTGGCTGCGTCTGGCTGGCCCGCACCGTTACGGGACTTTGCCTGTCCGGCGGCGGTTGCCTGATCCGGAGAATCCAGCTCGTTCCCTGAGTTCACCTTGTCTTCGGGACTTCCCGGCTTTGCCGCCTTGTCAGCCATGGAGGCCTCCTCCCTTGGGACGGGCACTTTCACAGCTGCGCGCACAACCGACGCTACAGCCATCGCGGCACCCTGCGCCGCCGCCTGCAGGTCGGCAGAACAGTCATGCCCGCCTGGTGCGGCGAGCCAAACTCCTCACGTCTGCTGACTGCCGGGCGCCCTGACCCGGCGGCGCGCGGATGGGTACTGGGCTGGACGATAGTCCGCCCCGGCATGCACCGGCGCCTTCGCGCCGGCGGGTCAGCCTATGACCTTGACGTTTTCCGCCTGGGGCCCTTTCTGCCCCTGGGTAATGTCGAACTCGACCTTCTGCCCTTCCTCCAGATTGCGGTAGCCGTCACCGACGATCGCGCTGAAGTGCACGAACACGTCCTGGCCGCCATCGACGGCGATGAAACCGTAACCCTTGTCGCCGTTGAACCACTTCACAGTGCCCTGCGCCATCTTGACCTTCTTGCTGTTGGATGCCGCGCCCCGTCACCTCGTACGGGCCCGCGCTTGCTAGATCGCTTGCGATCAGCTTGCCACGGCACACGATGGCTTGGTGATTTAGTCCGTAGTTCCCCCCACCGCGACGCCTACACGGGACTTGACCAGGTGAAAAAGCGTCAGGTCATGACTGCGTAGTCATGTAATCTTCGTGATCAAAGGCCCCACCACCTGCTTAAACGCTGTGGCATATCGGCGCAGGGGGAACTTCGGTTTAGTCGACTCGCGCCCGGGGGCCATGAGCCTATGGCGCAGCCGCGCCACCTTGCTCGTAAGCTGGGCGGTGAGGGCGAACGCTGGCAAGAGCGTCCCCGCCTGGGTCTCACCGGAGGACAACGTGCCGCTCTCTGAGCACGAGCGGCGCCAGTTCGAGCAGATCGAGGCGGCGCTGCGGGATGGTGACCCACGATTTGCTGGCGCCCTCCGCGCGGCCGACCTGCGGGTGCATTACCGGCGCCGGGTCATCGCGGCGGCGCTGGGATTCCTGGCCGGGGTCGGGCTGCTGCTCGCCGGGGTCGTGATCAATGTCATCGTGATCTCGGTGGCGGGCTTTGTGGTGATGCTCGCCTGCGCCCTGTGGGCAGTGAGCAGCTACCGGCGCATGACCGGCCGCGCCACCGGGCGCACCCCCGCCAGCCACGCGGGCTCTGGCCACAAGCGGCGTGCCGCCGGGGGCCGACGGCCTGGCACCCAGGCGAAACCGCGGCTCATGGAGCGACTGGAGGAGCGCTGGCGGCGGCGCGCTCAGCCGCCAGATGGTGGCTGAGCTGGTCACCGGCACCGCGACCGTGATCACGGACCTTCCCGCGTATGGAGCGGGAACGTGTGCGTGACCATGGAAGCCAGCCCGGTGCAAGGGCCCATCGCCATGATCATCGCGTGTCTGCGGGGGCGGCGAGCCAGGCGGGGTCGAGTTCGCCTTCGGCGACGATGACCGCCGGGCCGGTGAGCCAGGCGCGGCCCGCATCCAGGGTGACCGTGAGGTCGCCGCCCGGCACGCTGACTTCCCAGGTGCCGTCCCCGCTCCCGTTCGCCGCCGCGGCGGCGGCCGCCGCGGCGACGGCGCCGGTGCCGCAGGAGCGGGTCTCGCCGGAGCCGCGCTCGTACACCCGCATGGCCACGCTGCGCGGGCCGGTCACCTGGACCAGTTCCACGTTGGCGCCCTCGGGGAACACCCCCGGGTCCAGTTCCGGCGCCCGGCACAGGTCCAGCCCGGCAAGGGGCTCATCGACCAGGCAGGCCAGGTGCGGGTTGCCCACGCAGACACGCACGCCCGGATGCGCCCGCCCGGCGACCACGGCGCTGCCCGGGCCGAGCACGGCCACGGCACCCATCTCCGCCGCGACGTCACCCTCGGCGTCGGCCCGGACCCGGCGCGGTCCCGACCGGGTCGCCACGGCGAACTCCGGGCCCGCCGCGAGGCCATGCCGCACCAGGTAGCGCGCGAACACCCGGATCCCGTTGCCGCACATCTCAGCGAGCCCGCCGTCCGCGTTGCGGTAGTCCATGAACCATTCCGGCCGGTCCGCGCCGCGCCCAGGCCCGCCCGCGCCCTCCCGAATCCCGGCTGCACGCCCACAGTGCCTGGCCGCAGCGTCCCCATGCCCGAGCGCACCATCCTCATGCCCGCCCGCACCGTCCCCGTGCCCGGCCGCGGCGGCCCGCACCACCCTGAGCACCCCATCAGCGCCGATCCCCGCCCTGCGGTCGCACAGCCGGGCCGCGAGATCGGCGGTCAGGCCGTGGGAGTTCTCCGGGTCGAGCAGGATCACGAAGTCGTTCTCGGTGCCGTGCCCCTTCGCGAACCGCATGGCCCGATCGTAGCCAGTGCGCGCTCGAGCAGGTCACCAGCGTCCGCGGCGCCGGCCGCCAGCCAGGTGACCCGGGGGTCGCGGCGGAACCAGGATTCCTGCCGCCGGACGAAGCGCCTGGTGGCCAGGACGGTCTGCGCGCGGGCCTCCTGCGCGCTGTCCTCCCCGGCGAGGAACCGCAGCACCTGCGCGTAACCCAGCGCACAGCTGGCCGTCCTCCCCTCCCGCAGCCCGGCCCGTTCCAGCCCGCGGACCTCCTCGACCAGCCCGGCGGCGAACATCCGCCCGGTCCGGTCCTCGATCCGGGCGTCGAGTTCCGCGCGGTCCACGGCCAGCCCGAGCTGGATCGCCGGGTATACCGACTCATACCGGGGCAGGGTCGCGCTGAACGGCTGGCCGGACACCTCGATCACCTCGAGCGCGCGGACGATGCGGCGCCCGTTGGACGGCAGGATCGCGGCCGCCGCCGCCGGGTCCGCGCCGGTGAGCCGGGCGTACAGCGGAGCCGGGCCGGACCGGGCCAGTTCCGCCTCCAGCCGGGCCCGCAGCGCCGGGTCGGTGCCGGGGAACTCCAGCGGGTCCAGCGCGGCGCGCACGTACAGCCCCGAGCCCCCGGCAAGCACCGGGACCCGTCCCCGCCGCCGGATGGCGTCGATCGCGTCCCTGGCCAGGCGCTGGTACTCCGCCACGCTCGCGGTCTGCCGGACGTCCCAGATGTCGAGCAGGTGGTGCGGCACGCCGCCGCGCTGCGCAGCGGTGAGCTTGGCCGTGCCGATGTCCATGCCGGCGTACAGCTGCATCGAGTCTGCGTTCACGACCTCGCCGCCGAGCGCGCGGGCGAGCCCCACGGCAAGCTCGGACTTCCCGGCCGCGGTCGGGCCGACGACGGCGATCACAGGTTCGGGCATGGCGTCAGTCCGTCCGGGCTTCCTCCCAGGAGGCGACCAGGTAGGTGACACCGTACGGCGCCGCCATGCACAGCAGCCGCCCGTCCATGCGGCGGCCCCGGGCGGCGCCGGCCAGCACCTGCCACGCCGCCCGGCCGGCCACCATGAGCTCCTCGTCCAGCGCGGGGTCGAGGCGGGCCAGCCAGCGCGCGTCCGCGGCGGCCAGCGCCTCGGCGACCTCCTCGTCGTAGTCCCGCGCCTCCGGGTCCGGCACGCCCGGCGCCTCACGGGCGGGACGCGCGCACGAGTCGCCCATGGCGAGCAGCGCGACACGCTCGGCGCGGTCGGCGAGGATCCTCCCGAGCTTGAGGCAGTCACCCGCGGCGGCGTGCCGTGGCACCTCCTGGAACACCACGGGCGGGCCGCCGGCCGCGCTCCCGGAGCCATCCAGGAATCCGCCGCGCTCCAGCAGGTAGCGGCCCACGGTCAAGGACAGCGGCAGCAAGGGTTCGCCTGTCCCGACGGTGACCTCCACCCCGAACGCGTGCAGCCCACCGGCCGTGTCGGCCGCATACTCGCGTTCCGCGGCCCCGCCGCCGACCACGGCGAGCAGGTCCGGCCGTGCCGCGGCAAGCCCGGTCACCGCCCGCGCGGCGGCGTCGGACACCTTGCGCAACTCCTCCGGGGGGTCGCCGGCCGCCGAGCCGAGGGCGGCTGGGATCAGCAGGGGCGGGTGCGGGCACACGGCCCCAGCGATCAGCATGGCGCCAGTTTGCCGCAGCTTTGGTCACGACGGCCATGCCTGGGCGTCTCCCGTGTACGGTCAGCGCCGTCTCTGCGCGCGGTCCCGGACCGCCCCCGCAGGCAGCAAACGCTGTCCCCGGCACGGGGGTAAGCGCCGTCCCCGCAGGCGGTCAGCGCAGTTCCCCGCGCTCGTCAGCGCGGTCCTGCGCGCCCGGGCGTCGCGGCGCCCGGTCAGGAGCCGGGGCCGCCGAACGCGGGCATGCCCAGCAGCACCGGTACCGCGCCGTGGGCCGCGGTGGCGGAATCCCCGGTCGCGGGGCCCGAGGCGCCCGCCACGCCGTCCCGGCGGGCCTGCCACGCGTCCCCGCCGCGGGTCGGCCGCACCGCCAGCGGCGGCCCGTCCGCGATCAGGTAGTGCGGGGCCGCCTTGGTCACCACGGTGGTCACCACGTCCCCCGGGCGCGGCGCGGTTCCCGCGGGCGCGAAGTGGACCAGCCTGTTGTCCCTCGCCCGCCCGCTGGCGCGGTGCGTGGCGCTGTCCTTGCGGCCCTCTCCCTCGGCGACCAGCACCTCCACCTCGCGGCCGACGAGCGCTTCGTTCTCCGCGCGCGCGATCTCCGCGACCAGCGCGGTGAGCCGGCCGTACCGTTCGGCGACCACGTCCGGGGGAACCTGGCCGGGCATGGCCGCGGCAGGCGTGCCCGGCCGCGTCGAGTACTGGAACGTGAACGCGCCGGCGAACCGGGCCCGCCGGACGACGTCCAGGGTGCCGGCGAAGTCGCGCTCGGTCTCGCCGGGGAAGCCCACGATGATGTCCGTGGTGATCGCCGCGTCCGGGATGGCGGCCCGGACCTGCTCCAGGATGCCCAGGTACCGCTCCTGACGGTAGGACCGGCGCATCGCCCGGAGCACGGCGTCGGAGCCGGACTGCAGCGGCATGTGCAGGCTGGGCATGACGTTGGGCGTCTCCGCCATCGCCGCGATCACGTCGGCGGTGAAGTCGCGCGGGTGCGGCGAGGTGAAGCGCACCCGCTCCAGCCCGCCGATCTCCCCGCATGCCCTCAGCAGTTTGCCGAACGCCTGCCGGTCACCGAATGCGGCCCCGTAGGAGTTGACGTTCTGCCCGAGCAATGTCACTTCGAGCGCGCCCTCGCCGACCAGCGCCCGGACCTCGGCGAGGACGTCGCCGGGGCGGCGGTCCTCCTCCCGGCCGCGCAGGCTCGGCACGATGCAGAACGTGCAGGTGTTGTTGCAGCCCACCGAGATGGCCACCCACGCCGCGTACGGGGACTCGCGGCGCACCGGCAGCACCGAGGGGAACCGCTCCAGCGATTCGACGATCTCGACCTGCGCCTCGGCCTGGACCCTGGCCCGTTCCAGCAGCGCCGGGAGCGAGCCGATGTTGTGCGTGCCGAACACCACGTCCACCCACGGGGCCCGCGCGGCGATCCCGGCCCGGTCCTTCTGCGCCAGGCACCCGCCCACGGCTATCTGCATGCCCGGGTGCGCGGCCTTCACCGGCATCAGGTGGCCCAGGTTCCCGTACAGGCGGTTGTCGGCGTTCTCCCGCACCGCGCAGGTGTTGAACACGACCACGTCCGGCGTCGCGCCGGCGTCCGCGCGCCGGTACCCCGACTCCTCGAGCAGGCCGGCGAGGCGCTCGGAGTCGTGGAAGTTCATCTGGCACCCGTAGGTGCGGATCTCATAAGTGCGGGCCGTGTTCATGTCGACAAACGAGGGTACGCGCACCCCTCGGCATATCCGGAATCTCCCGTGGGCCGGCCCGGGCTTGGTGGACCATATTGGCATGGCAGACACCCCCACCGCGCGGCCCCTCCCGTGCGGCACCTGGCCTTCGCCCATCACCGCGGCGGACGTCGCCGGCCAGTACCGCCAGGTCGCGTTCCCCACGGCGATCGATGGCGAGGCCTGGTGGCAGGAAACCCTGCCCGGCGAACTGGGCCGGACCACGGTGGTTCACCTGGGCACGGAAGGAAAGCCCAGGCAGGTGCTGCCTGCCCCGTGGGATGCCCGGACCCGGGTGCACGAGTACGGCGGACGGTCCTACCTCCCGGTGCGCGCGGCGCGGCCGGGCGGCCGGAGGGCCTGGGCGATCGTCTTCGCGAACTTTGCCGACCAGCGCCTCTACCTGGCGGACCAGCCGGGCGCGGACGGCGCCGGCACCACGCCCAGGCCGCTGACCCCCGCGCCTCTGGGGGAGGCGGGAACCACGGCGCTTCGTTATGCAGACTTCACGCTGTCACCGGACGGCGGGGAGGTGTGGTGCGTACGGGAGCGGCACGAAGGGGGGAAGGTGGCCCGGGCGATCGTCGCGGTGCCGCTCGACGGCTCGGCCGCGGAGCGCGCGGACGCGGTCCGCGAACTGGCCAGCGGCGCTGACTTCTACGCGTTCCCGACCCCCTCCCCCGACGGCCAGCGGCTGGCCTGGGTGTGCTGGAACCATCCGCGGATGCCGTGGGACGGCACCGAAGTGCGGGTGGCCAGGCTGGACGGGGTACCCGGCAAGGGCGCGCTGGTCAAGGGCAGCATCGGCGAGTCCGTCCTGGCGCCTGCCTGGCGCGACGACACGAGCCTGTACCTGGTCTCGGACTGGCCGGGGTGGTGGAACCTGTACACGCTGAGCCTGACCGCCGGGGTCGCGGTGGCGGTCTACCCGGCCGAGGAGGAGTTCGCCCGGCCGCTGTGGCGGCTCGGTGCGCGGCCGTACGGCGTGCTGGCCGACGGCCGCCTCGCGGTGCTGCACGGCTGCGGTGGGATGCGGCTGGGCGTGCTCGACCCGGCGACCGGGGAACTGGCCGACCTGGACATCCCGTACCGGATCTTCGCCTCCGGGCTGGCGGTGGACGGCATGTCCGTGGTGGCGGTGGCCGGCGGCCCGTCGGCGGCGATGTCGGTGATCCGGGTGGACATCACGACCGGGAAGGCGAAGAAGCTCTACTCGCCCGCGGGCCGCATGCCCGCGTCCGGGTACCTGCCCAGGGCGCGCAAGATGGATTTCGAGGGGCGGTTCGGCCAGGCGCTGCACGCCTGGGTGTACGCGCCGGCGAACCCGGAGGCGGTCGCCCCGGAAGGAGAGCTTCCGCCGTACGTGGTCTGGGCGCACGGCGGCCCGGCCGCCCAGGCCGACCGCGGGCTCGACCTGGAGAAGGCGTACTTCACCAGCCGGGGCATCGGCGTCATCGACGTGAACTACGGCGGCTCGGCGGGCTACGGCCGGGTGTACCGGG
>Ga0207684_10006689_pt1 | contig 10475 bp, 11 predicted proteins | sample KBSK5501metaG_FD_184342 | JGI IMG/M metagenome (GOLD analysis project Ga0207684, IMG submission 184342) | Corn, switchgrass and miscanthus rhizosphere microbial communities from Kellogg Biological Station, Michigan, USA - KBS K5-50-1 metaG... | ecosystem: Host-associated > Plants > Roots >... | reverse complement strand
GGAGATACGGCTGCAGTCTGAGCCGGTCGTCGCACGCGTCATCGAGCAGTCTTGCGGGAGCAGTCCAGATACGGCTCGTTAGTCGCGATCTGGTGTCGGAGCCGTTCTGTAACCCGCCGCAGGTGCTGCACCGGCTGATCGTCCGCTTTACGCTCCTGCTCCTGCTTCAGCAGCGCGAGGATCTTCTCGCGGAGAAGCTGCATATCGAGGGTCGCACCCTCGATGCTGTCCTCGACGTATGCTGCGCCTAGCCAGTGCTTGGGGTCGAAGAGGTTGCTCACGAAGTCCGCCGCGTTCTCACCGTTCCAGTCGAACTTTGTCCGAAGATCGAGGAGCCGTCTCGCTCGGTCCCAGATGGCTAGCCCGCCAGCCCCGCGGGATTTTCCGCGAGGCTCTGCGGCGAGCGCCTCGATCGTGGCTTCGGTGATCGCGTCGTCGGCCCCTTTCAGAAGTTGCAGATAGGCGCCAGCGTTCCGCTTCGGGGCGCTGAAGTCTTTACCGGTGACTGAATTCTTGTACCCGAGCCAGGCCCGCCATGTCGGCGGGTCAGGATCGATGAGAAGACAGAAAAGCAGGAACGCCTCCCGCGTTGCCCAGGACTCCAGCAACCCCTCGGAGAAGCCGAGCTCGACCCGCAGCTTCGTGTCGAGCTCTGCGATCTTGTCGCGAAGCCAATACCCAAACTGCCGTCTGGTGACCATCGCGAGGTGCCGATCGCCCGGGTGCACCTGGATGTTGTTCACGATGGCCGCAGCCATGCCAGCCGCCTCGGCCTCTGGCCTCTTCCAAGTGACGACATGGATGTTGGCCGCCGTTTCACTGATGGGCACCATCGCCTCGACGCCGGACAATGCCATCAGTTGATTAGCAGCTAAGACGATTGGTTTCGGGCACCGTTGGCACTCGGCGATAGGAACGTCCGCGACGGAGGCCCCGGCGCCTACGTGCGCTTCGATCTTTGCGAGCCCCTGCGGATCGTTCCCACGAAACTTGTAGATCGACTGACGAGGGTCCCCCAGCGCTACCAACTGCCCGCCGGGTCGGCGGAGGCGGAACATCAGCTCCTGCTCGCCGGGCGTGAGGTCTTGAAATTCGTCGACAATCACGTAATCGTAACCCTGTTCGGGAAAGTCTCCGCCCTTCAGACGCTCGAGGAGAAACCGCGGGAGGTCACTGACGAGGTGTGCCTTGTGCCGCATGAGCCATTTCTGTGCCGCCTGCCACAAAATTAGATGGTCAGCGTGACCAGCCTCGTGATGTCGTAGCGCCTGTTCGGCCTCGTAGAAGTCGCCGTAGAGTGCCGCCACCGCTGGATATTCCTGAAGGACGTCGTAGATCATGGTGTCGAGTTCGTGCGGGAGCAGCATCCGCAGCTCCTCGCCGATCACCTCGACGCACAGCGCGTGGATTGTGCGAATGACTGGCTGGTGTTTGTAATCGAACGTGGCCAACCGCGCGTGGATGTCGTCCCGAAGCTGCCGGGCGATGACTCGGTTGAACGCGACAACAAGAACGTCGTGGCCATCGGCACCGAGTCCATCGGGACGCAGGATACGCTCGACGCGCCGCACGAGGCCGAACGTTTTGCCGCTTCCCGGCCCGGCGACGCACCGGATGGTGCTCGCGTCTAAGTTGATGAGGGGCAGCACCTGCGTGCCGCGGACGCCTTCGTTCCATGACTCCGGCATAGAGAGAGTGTAATGCGGCTCGTCGGCCTTAGTTTATTGGCGTGCTAAGCCTCGTGGCGCTCGGGCGCCACGGCGCAGGCGCGGCGGCCATTCGCGTTACTATCGCAATGCACCGCTTATCAGAAGGGCATTCGAATGCGCGTTCGAGTCCCGCTCACGAGCGATTGCTTGCCTCGGCCTTCGAGTGGACGCCTTCGGCAGTTGCGGGGGCCCGATTTGAATTGGGACGCGCCCTCGGCTGCACCATCAGGCCTCTCGACCGTCGCCGATCGGCCCTGTGGACGCTGTTCGGCGACCGATATCGTGGGTCGGCATGGCACCGTCGGGATCTCTTGCCAGCGTCATCGGTGCTCGCGTCGAGCTGTCCGATTCGTGTGGGAAAGGAGTTCCCTCGTGACGACGAACGGAACGCCCCGGATCGAGGATCACGCGTTGATTGGAGACATGCGCACGGCGGCTCTCGTCACGAAGCAAGGAACGATCGACTGGCTGTGCCTGCCGGCCTTCGATTCGGACGCGTGCTTCGCGGCACTGGTCGGCACCGCCGACAACGGGCGCTGGACGATCGCCCCGACGACACCCGTCAGGGAGATCCGGCGGCGCTATCGGAAGAACACGCTCATCCTCGAGATCGAGTTCGTCACGGACACGGGCACGATACGGCTGATCGACTTCATGCCGCCGCGGCAAGGCCGACAGTACTCTCAGGTGTGTCGGTCGGTGACGTGTACCAGTGGCACCGTGCCGGTGCGCTCCGACCTCGTGCCGCGGCTGGCGTTCGGATGGACGGTGCCGCGCGTCGTCGCGACGGACGGCTCGACGAAAATGTTCGCCGGCCCCGACGCGCTCTATCTGCGTGGCGGACCCGCCGCGGGGCCGCCCTCGCTCGTGGCGGAGTTCGTCCTCTCCCAGGGCGACGAAGTGTCGTACGCGCTCGCGTATGCGCCTTCGCATGAAGAGCCACCTCGCGCGGAGGATGTCCGCGCGGCCGAGCGCGCCGCCGAAGATTTCTGGACACGCTGGTCCTCGACGCTTCACGTCCCTTCGCTCTATCGGGATGCGATCATCCGTTCGTTGATCACGCTCAAAGCGTGCATTTACGAGCCGACCGGGGCCATCGTCGCCGCACCCACCACGTCGCTGCCCGAGACCCCCGGTGGCGTGCGCAACTGGGACTATCGGTTTTGCTGGCTGCGCGATGGCGCGCTTTCGCTCCGCGCATTCGTCGCCGCCGGCTTGCGGGAGGAGGGCAAAGCGTTCATCGACTGGATGCTCCGGGCCCTCGGCGGGGATCCGTCCCAGGTGCAGATCATGTACGGCATTCGCGGCGAGCGGCGCCTGTCGGAGGTCGAGCTCCACTGGCTCGCCGGTTACGAGGGCGCCAGGCCCGTTCGCGTCGGCAACGCCGCCTTCGAGCAATCGCAGCTCGACGTGTATGGCGAGGTGGCGACCCTCCTCTACGACGCCTCTCGACGGTTCGACGCCCATCGTCCCGAGGCCGTGCGCGCGCTCCTCAACATCGGCCACCATGTCGCGAAAGTGTGGCGACAGCCCGACCGCGGCATCTGGGAGATGCGGGGTCCGGAGCGCTCGTTCACCGCCTCGAAGGTGGCGGCGTGGGTCGCCATCGATCGGGCGATCCGATATACCGAAGAGCACGGTCTCGACGAGTCGATCGACGACCTTCGCCAGGCCCGCAGAGCCATCTTCGAGGAGGTGTGCAGGGACGGGTTCAACCCCGAGCTCAACACCTTCACGCAGTACTACGGCGGCACGGGACTGGACGCCAGTCTTCTGTTCATACCGCTGACCGGACTCTTGCCGGCGACCGATCCTCGTGTCGTCGGCACCGTCGAGGCGCTCGAGCGCGAGCTTCTCCAGGATGGGCTGCTGCTTCGCTTCAAGCCGGAGGCCGACGTCGACGGTCTCTCCGGCGACGAAGGGGTCTTCCTCGCGTGCTCGTTCTGGCTCGCCGCCGTCTATCAGATGATGGGCAGGAAGGACGACGCACGACGGCTCTTCGACAAGGTCGTCTCGACCGGCAACGATCTGGGGTTGCTTGCCGAGGAGTACGACCCGAAGGGGCGACGCCAGCTGGGCAACTTCCCGCAGGCGTTCAGTCACTTCGCGCTGGTGAACGCGGCCTTCGCGCTCGCCGAAGGCGAGCCCATGGTGCCGGCCGTCCGCTGAGCCAAGACGCCGTGCATGGGTGATCTCGCCGTCGACGTCGCTCTCCAGGTTCGCGTACGGCACGCGGAAGGCCCGATGTGGGATGCTCCGACGGCGCGGCTGTGGTGGGGGTCGACATCGCGAGCAAGCAGGCGCACTGCTTCGATCCGGGCTCGGCCGCCGATAGCGGCTGGGCGCTGGCATCGAGCAGGGTGGCCCAGGACTGCGTATCGCGGCGTGAGCGAAACGACGAGGCGCCGGGGCCCCCGGTCATCCGGGGGCCCCGCGCGCCTCGCGCGTCAAGGATTCAGGGTGAGGGCCACGGCCTCCGTGTAGCGGACGACCACCTCGTCGCCCTGCTTCACTTCCTGCAAGCGCTTGACACTGTCGTCGACCTTCAGGACCGTGACGTTTCCTTCCGGTCCTCGCAGCGCGATCGTGCGCGCGGCGTAATTGACCCCCTCGACCTTGGCGGTCATCTCGAGCGTCTTCACGATGGTCCCGCCCGGCTTCCCGCCCTTGGGCGCCAGCGTGACCGTGGTCTTCTCGCCGGTCTGCGGCGGCGCGTCGGACTTGCGCACGAAGACCGCCATGGCGTTGAGATACTGGGCGCCGACCTTGTCGCCGACCTTGATCTTGTCGAAGTTTTGCGCCTGGGGCGGGACGTTCAAGGTGACCAGGCGGCCATCCTCGGTCTTGAGGGTGACCGTGCGCGCGCTCTTGTCCACGGCCTCGACCGTCGCCGTGGTCTGGGTCTTTTCCGCATAGACGACGCCCGGCCTGCCGGGAACGGCTGCTGCCGGCGACTGGCTGGACGAGGCCTGAGCGTGAACGGTGCCCGCGGCAAACAACGCGGCAACACACCCCGAGACGAGTCCTAGGGTCATGACACTCATACGTCACTCCTTCGCTTCGGTTCCGCTATGTGATCGACGCGCCGACGAGCGGGGTCCCCAGTTCGATCCGGCCACGCCCGATGGCGTCGGCACGGCCCCAGCGGCCCGGGATGTCGAGCAGCTCGAGCTGTTCGAGCGTCGTCGGCACCGCCGGGTCGACCAGGAGGTGATTGCCGACCGGCTCCAACCCCAGGCGGCGATCCTCGCGGCGGCGTTGAGCGTCAGCCATGATCGAACGCACGGTGTCAGTCGGCATCACGACCTCCTTCGCATAAGGCGCCCATCTTGGGCAGGCGCGGTCGAACGCGCTAGGGCCATCGGGGCCTGCGAGCCCGGCAATGGTCGCTAGAGGAGAGTCCGCACGACCTTCATGAGAGCGTCACCGAGGTGCACCTCGGCGGCGACGAGCGGCAGCATCGGCAACGCGATCAGTCACGATCGCGATGGAGGTCGACAATGGCCGCCCGAACGATGATCCTCGAACCGACAGAGAAGTGGACTGAAGCGCTCGAGATCTCGCGAGAGCGAGTGCGGGCCGCCGCGCAATCCGGAAGGCACGGCGCCGCCATTCTCGCCCATGCCACCGCCGGTCGTGTGGTTGCCGTATGGACACTCGATCCCGCTCCGGTCGATCCCGCGGCCCATCTCGAACAGGCGACGGTTTCATTGCGGCTGCGCCTCGGTACATCGTCAAGGCCGACTAAAGAGGCGGTGTCCGGCCGCCTCAGGGCGAGGCATAAGAGTGAGCGTGAGACCTTTTACGCCTTCCGAAGTTCAGTCTCCGCTTTCTCCAGCCAGAACGTCATGTCCATCTCGCGGGACATCGTGGTCGCCGCGCGAGGTGCTCCTGCGCCTGCTCGCGCGTGCCCGTGCGGCGGTAGAAAAGGGCCGAACAGGGAAGATCGGCGGACCCCAAATATCCTTCGACTTTGGTCCTATGGATGATCAGACACCGCTGTCAAAACATTGTTGTGCCGAAACTCGGCGAGTGCGGCGGCAACCGGATTGGGAGCTAATGGAGTTGAGAAAGGTGAGGACAACGATGAAGATGCGACATTTGGCGGCCATTCTTGTTGGCATGTCGATGCTTCTCCTCGGCGCGTCGGGCAGCGCCAGAGCGGCTGACCAGTGGTTCGTCCTCGGCGAGCGGGCGATCAAGTCGGCCGATCCAAGCGCGGAGCTCAAGAGCCAAGGGAATCGGTGGGCGAAGGACATCAAGCAGATGAAGCTCTCCGTCGAGGGCGCTGACGTGGAGATCTCGAAGGTCGTCCTCAAATGGGACAATCGCCGAGACGAGACGATCACGGATATCGGAGTCCTGAAATCAGGCGGACAATCGGCTCCGAAGGATGCTCCGGGACGCAAGGGGCGGCTCACCTCGGTCGCGGTCCAGTACAAGATCCTCGGCGACGCACCGACGGCCAAACTGAAGGTCTGGGGATTCGATTGACGGTGCACCAATCAACAAGTTCGCGAGCGCCTCTCCCGAGGCGCTCGCGGCTTGCTGACGGTTTCACCTCTCCCGAGCAATGGATGCGGAGGAGCGTCAGCCAGAGGACGCTTGAGTGACGACCGCGAACCAGCCCCCGCCGATGAGAACGCGGATCTCGAACGGGAAATCCGGGCGGGTCGCAAGTTCTCACTGAGCGAGGCCATCGGGCGGATGGCCGGTGGCGGCGTGATGAAAAGGCGCGTCGCCGGTCAGCCGCAAGCGTCAGGCCGAGCTGGCCATCCAGGATTACCTGCGCAACCGCTCCGCGCGTGGCGACTCCGGCGCCGCCCGGAACGGCCGAGGAACTGGGCGCGGTAGTCGAGCAGGCGCGGCTGCGCTTCGTCGCCAAGGACGCCGCGGGCGTGCTGGCGCACGTCGCCGACAACTATCGCAGCGGCGGCCTCACCAAGCCCGATGTCCGGCAGCAGCTGCTCGCGCTGCACTCGTCTTGCGGCCCAGCGCCCGCTCGAGCTCGCGGATCTTGGCGTAGGCGCCGCTCCGACGCTGAGCGCATTGACCTCCCAGTCTTTGAGCGCCTCGGCGTACAAGCTTCCGGAGGTCCGTGAAGAGCTCTTTCAGTTGCTATACAAGCAGATCGAGCAGGCGGCTCTGGAAGCCGGACTCGCGTCGATCGGCGTGCCATTCATCGATGCGGTAACGCCCGCAACCGACATGGCGGTGGTACCGACACCTAGTGCGCCTACGGAGCCGCAACCGACCTCGACCTATGTCGTCCGGCAGTGTGCGATTGTGCCAACGCGCGGCTCTCCACCGTTGCCGTCCAATGGCCTCAAGGAGGTGCCGGCCCGGGTCCTCTACGCCACGCTTTGCGCACCGGCTTCGATCGAAGCCTGCAAGCGTGATGTCGAGAAGCTTGTGCGACAGGAAAACTCGAGTCCGGCAGCCTTGGCACGCCCAATCATCTGGCGAACGCGCCCGGCGCTTACAACCGATGACTCTGCGGCCAATTTAGTCGCGTCAATGTCCGACGCCAGACTGCGTCTGCTGAAAGATGGCACATCAGAATTGCAGGTGCCGAATGATCTGGTTGTACAGTCCGCCGAACTCGCATCGACGGGCCCCTTGAACGCTACGGTGGTTCGCGGGTGGGTGGGCCCTTGGCGTGTTCCGCCAAGGCGAGCGATTCAGTCTCTCGAGCGGAGGCGGTTCCGCGTGATGAAGCCGATGACGGCCGCGCTCGACGTGTACAATTTCACGACGAACAACACCGTGCCTGTCGCGGGAGCATTACGATTGCATGGGTCGCCGGCAACGGGTTCAGCTTCGACAGCTTCGCGGTCAACGCCGTGGCCGAAGCCGGGCAGCCTCCTATTGCTGTCCGCCGGCGCGGTCCTCGCGGCATCGCAGGCCACGGTGGGGCGGAGCCGAACTCGGAACTGGAGCAGTCCCAGGGTATCAGGCTGAAGCGGCTTCCCATCGTCCGCGACAGAGCTCGTGCAGAGGCCGGACGTCCTCCGGGAACTGCGCGAGTCCGCGCTCATATCGGTCCTGCGACATGGACACCGATTCTAATGTCACGCCGGCGAGTCGTCGCTTCCCGTCTAATCGGTCTTCGGCGAATCCTGCATCTCCAGTCGATCGAGGGCATCCGCCGCCGCGCGCCGCACCGCCTCCCACGGGCTCCTCGCCCACCCCGTGCCCGCGTGCGAGGTCAGCGAGTGTTCGAAGCCGCTCGGGAAGAACATCGCCCGCCAGCCCTGGCCGTCGTAGCGTCGCAGTTCGAGGTCATACCCCTGACGGGTCATGCCCGCGACGACGTGTCCGACGCCCGACCACGAGTCGAGCCACGCGCGGAGGCGATCCAATGCAGCATCGGGAGGCGCATGACAAAGCCCGGCGAAACCCAAGGCAGCGCGCAGCAGTCGACCTCGTTGATCGATCATGGTCGGCGCTTGCTTCGTTTCCGCGACGGGCTTACGCCGGGAATCCGTCCTCGACGTCGGACGAGGTGGCCGTTGTAGTGGGCCAGCCGCAGCGAGTCCGCGTGGCACAGACACGGGCAGAACGCGCCGATGCACCGGCCCGCGATGCAGCGGTCTGCATCACTCAACGAAACTCGTTTAGATGATCGGCTCGTAACGCGCGGCCTCCGTCTTCTCGAACAGGGCAAGGAACGCTTTCGGTAGCCGGCTTCGGTGATGCGTCGCAGGATACGGCTCCTGCTCGTCGGGCGGGCCGAACACCCGCTGCAGTCGAGCGATGTGCGCACTCAGCGCGTCGGCATCTCGCCACTGCTCGAACAAAACGAGGTGACGCGGTTCATCGCTCTGCCGGTAGAACGTGTAGGTGATGCAGCCCTCGTCCTCTGCCCGTGTGCTCGACGTCGCCTCGTTGATGACCTTGGCGCATTCGGCCTCGCGTTCCGGCTTCACCGTCATATGGAAGAGGATGGTGAGCATCTGTTTCTCCATCGCGCGCCGCGTCGTGTTCGTCCGGCGCCGCCAAGCGTGCGCAGTTGTGGCGGACTTTTGTCCCCGCTCGAGCTCGGTTCATCATGCCGCAGGACGATGACGAGAGCGCAGTGGGATCCTAGCGAACATCGCCCCACCGAAAATCGACTTGCCTCAAGCCCTGCGCCTCGATCGCCACCGTCTGGGTCAACGTCTGCCCGCCTGCGGTGGCCTTGATCATATAAAACCCGGGGGGAAGTCTGGCGAGCAGGATCGGCCCGGCCATCGCTGTTTCAAGCATTCGCTCTTTGCTCGCCGACTCGATCACGATCTGGACCCCGGAAAGGTAGTCACCCGACTGCTTCGCTGTGATCACTTTGAGGTTGTACTCCCGCTCCTTGGCCTGGAGTTCATCGCGCTCGGCGCTGCCGATACCCCCCGAGATGTGGGGCACGTCGGCGGCGCGCGCCATCACCGCGAGCGTCAGCAAGCCTGTGACCGCGATCGCTAGGCGCAGGTAGGCGATCGCCGAGTCGACCGGGATCATCAGCGTGGTTTCGGTGGCGCGGGCCGAGGCGGCCGTGGCCGGCGAGGCGGACGGGACGGCTTTGGCACGGGCGGAGCAGGCGCAGTCTTGCGTCGTAGCCAGCCTTCGAGGTTTTGACGCGATCCCCGGCCCCTCATTGAATCACTTCGTCCGCCCGCAGCAGCAGCGACGGCGGGATGGTGAGGCCGAGGGCCTTGGCGGTCTTGAGGTTGATGACCAGCTCGAATCTCGTCGGCTGCTCGATTGGCAGATCACCGGGTTTGGCGCCCTTGAGGATCTTGTCAACGTAGGTGGCGGCGCGCCGAAACACTTCCGGACCGCTCGGACCGTAGGACATGAGAATTCCGACGCCAGCGTCAACCATATTCCTCGGTCCCATCGCCGGCAGGCGGCTCTTCACGGCGAGGTCTGCGATCCGTGTCGTGTGAATGCTGAACATCCCGTCCGTCAGGATGAGAACGGCGCCGGCGCCCTCCGTGGTCATCGCTTTGAATGCGCTCCCGAATTCGTCAGGCCCTCGCGCCTCGAGGCGTTGAATCTGTATCATCAACGACGGCGCTACGATTTCCGACTGCCTCTGCCAGATTGGATGGGTCGGGTTGCTCGGATTCTGGAGGATGGCGACGCGGGAGACCTGAGGCACCGCCGCTTTGAGCAGCTCCAGCTGCTTCTCGACTATCTCGGGCCCTGCTAATGCCGACAGCCCTGTGATATTTCCCCCGGGGCCGGGCGAGGCTGGCGACGAGCCCACTGCCCACCGGATCGCCGATCATGACGATCGGGATCGTCCGAGTGGCCTGCTTGACTGCGAGGGCGTTTTGGTCAGCTGGCACTACGATGACATCAACCTTGCGACGGACGAGCTCGGCCGCCAGGTCCGGGAGCCGCTCGTACTTTCCCTCGGAAGAGATGTGCTCGATGGAGATGTTCTGGCCATCGACGTAGCCGAACTCTCGTAGACCTTGGATGAATGCGCCCCAAAGAGCGGCACCGTAAGACTCGGTGATCGGGACGTTCCCAAGGATCCCGATCCGAAGGACCTTCCCCGCCTGCTGCGCCTTATACTCCTGCGCGCTGGCCGTGGCGCCGAGTGGCGTCAACGCGATGACGGAGCCCGTGATGAAACGGCGACGCGATATCACCGTGTCCTCCCGGGCGCAGGAGAGAATCGTCTCCCGCGGAAGCAACATTGGCAGGGGAAGCGAGAGCGCGGCGGCCGACGCACGACGGCCAGGAGCTTGCTGACCAGAGGACCTTGCTGCGCAGAGCCCC
>Ga0207684_10006681_pt1 | contig 10480 bp, 10 predicted proteins | sample KBSK5501metaG_FD_184342 | JGI IMG/M metagenome (GOLD analysis project Ga0207684, IMG submission 184342) | Corn, switchgrass and miscanthus rhizosphere microbial communities from Kellogg Biological Station, Michigan, USA - KBS K5-50-1 metaG... | ecosystem: Host-associated > Plants > Roots >... | reverse complement strand
GCGCAACTTGCCAACGCCATCGATGACGCCTTCGCCCGCTGGGATCGTTCTCACCTACATGAATTTGAGCTCGCGGACGGCACTCGAATCGGCATGCATGACCTGGACTCGGATGACGAGGGCGTGCTCGACGAGACTCGGGAGAAACTTTCGCGTCTCCAGACCTCTCAGCAATTCATCTATGTGTTCGACCTTGGGGACGATTGGGCGCACCTGTGCACAGTCGTCGACGCCAACATTGATCCGCTCGACGCTCTCGGCGTGGTTCCCAACGCTCCCTCGCCATTCTTTGGTTGGGGAAGCATCCCGGATCAATACGGGCGGGCTTGGCCCAAAGAGGACGATGAGGCTGCTGCACCGCTAGATCCCGAACTTACCGACTTGCCACCTCTGCGCCCGGACTGGGGGCCCAAAAGGTAGAGCCTTTCTCACGTACGCCCGGTCGATGCTGGCAATAAGTGCTCGCTATCGAGATCAACGCGAATCCCCATGCTTTCGAAAGCGCATTCGTCAGCGCGCGATAGAGCGGTTAACCGGCAGCTTTCGGAGTAATGAGTTCGGCGAGCCTGGCTCGTGTATCCTCCGGAATCGCGTCGCTTGGATAGACCTCCGAGAAGAGCCTCTCCGCTTGCTTTACAGATCTGAGGCCGAGCAGGCGGATAAGGAACCTGAGGTCTCCCCTGTCACGATCGTTGCGGTCGGCTAAGACTTTCATTGCTAACAGGTACTCTGGAGAGCCAGCCATGATCCGAACGCCAGGCAAATCGAGGATTGGCCGCGGACGCCTGTCAGGGCGACCAAGGAACTTCCTGGCTGCATCATTCAGCCACTCAGCAGGCAGCCTTTGTTCTCGGGCTACCTGGGCGGCGGCCTTGAACACCTCATTCTTGCGCTTGAATATCGCGTCAACGTCGCGAGTCGACGGACGGGCCTTGTAGGCGAGGGTCAATGCGGCCCCGCCGACCACATATAAGTCTGCCTTGACGCCTCGCGCTTCCAGAATCTCGGAGAGGCGCTCCAGAGCTCTCAGGATGTCCTTACGGGTAAGGAGTTTTCTGGAAGGAGACATCAAGCGCGCTCCAATGCTCTTTCAGAAACAAAGATCCCGCGCCGGCGAAAGGCGGCCGGACTCTGAGCGACAGCTGTCGGCCGAGCGCTCGGGACATCGCTCTCGATCCACCATGTGCGCAGGAAGCGATCGGGGTCCTCAACCCAGGCAGGGGCTGGTAGGCCAACTTCGTTGCTGAGGTACTCGGCCACGCCAGCGAGATATGCGTCGATGAGAGTGCTTCCGGTTAGCCCGGGCGTCCTGGCAAGCAGCTGACGCTGAGTGCTACGTCGGCGCGAACGAAAGTCGTCGACGAACTGAAGAATGCGCGCGGTCGCTTCGGCTGGCAGTTTGGTCTGGTTCCTAATCGTCAGCTGCCGCAGGTCCCTTGCCAAGTCAGCAACGGACTCAGGAGCATAGGTGCCGTTATGGCGCCTTGTCTCCAATTTGGTCAATACACGTCTTAGGTCGCGGTAAATAGGCGAGTCCCTATTTGCGGAGTAGATGCCGTAACGACCCTTCGGCTCCCGCTTGATGACGCCCAGTTCCACGGCCCGACCCAGCGCTCGGTACAGACTATCGCGGTTTGCGCCGGCCAATGATCGACTGAGGTCGGTCCATCCGAATCTCTTGTCGGGCGCGTTGAATACAACCTGAAGCAGCTCAGGAAGGACCTCCGACCCGAATAGAAGCTCAGCGTTTGGCTGCCGGTTTGGCATATGAATAGATATTACGGCAAACCCAGAACATTGGCACGCTATCGAAGGCCGCTCCATTGGTTACCCGCGCCCTCATTGCGTTCTCACTAGCGTCCTCTGGGCAGGCTATGAGTCGATCGGCAAGCCTAAGCGCAAATGCGTCCGTCTCGGACCAAGGCCTGTGGCCGGCTTGTACTTGCGTTATGAGGGGCAACCCTCTTAATCGTGAGCATCCGGATTAGTCCGCGCGACCGTCCCTTCGCGGGTCCTCCCATTTGGCTAGTAATCCAGGCGAGACGAATGGTCGTCGCACGGCAACGCCGGTGATGAACGGTGGCAAATGGCGATATTCGCCGGCACTCAGCGAACATGAGTGACCATTGTCATCGGCTGGTGCGGCCGTATGACAACTTCAACTGGGCGGACTGATAACGCCCCATCCAGTCGGCCTGAATCACGAGGCGCTGGAGGCCGCCCACAGATTGATACCGCTCTCGGTCGCGTAACGATCGATCTCCATGAGCTCGCCGGGCTGGAACTCGAGTTTGTTGAGGGCCGCCACGTTCTGTTCCAGCTGCGCGACACTGCTCGCCCCGACCAGCGCCGAAGTCACGACTGGGTTGCGCAGGGTCCACGCGATCGCCATCTGCGCAAGCGACTGGCCCCGTCGTACCGCGATCTGGTTGAGGGCCCGGATCTTGGCCAGGTTCTCCTCGATCAGCATCTCCGCCGATATCGTTCCCGGGTGGCTGGCACGAGAGCCTTCTGGGACCCCGGCGAGGTACCTGTCGGTGAGCATGCCCTGCGCGAGAGGTGAGAACACAATGCAGCCCATCCCTTCCATTGCGAGCACGTCGAGCAGTTCTGGCTCGATCCACCGGTTGAGCATCGAGTACGACGGCTGGTGGATGAGCAGCGGCGTCCCCAGCCGGCGAGAGATGGCGGCCGCCTCGCGCGTGCGCCGGGCCGAATACGACGAAATGCCCACGTAGATCGCCTTGCCTTGGTTGACCGCGGTGTCAAGCGCTCCCATCGTCTCCTCCAGGGGAGTCTCAGGGTCGAAGCGGTGGGAGTAAAAGACGTCGACGTACTCCAGTCCTAAGCGCTTCAGGCTCTGGTCGAGGCTGGCCAGGACATATTTGCGCGAGCCCCACTCGCCGTAGGGACCAGGCCACATGTCATAACCCGCTTTGGTCGAGATGATGAGCTCGTCTCGGTGGCCTGCCAGGTCGGTACCCAGAAGGCGGCCGAAATTTTCCTCGGCGGAACCTGGCGGCGGTCCATAGTTGTTGGCTAGGTCGAAGTGCGTGATACCCAAATCGAACGCTCGGCGGACGACAGCGCCCTGGCGCTCGGGCGGCGCGTCGCCACCAAAGTTCTGCCACAGCCCGAGTGAGATCGCCGGCAGCTTGAGACCACTGCGCCCGCAGTGGCGATACTGCATGTTCGCGTAACGATCGTCGCTCACTTATCGCCCCTCGTTAGCCGTCCGTCTTGAACGACGTGGCGCCTGTCATCAGTGCTACGGCCTCGGCCATGGTGTGCGACTGCGGTGTGATGGTGGCCACACGGCGGCCCAGCCGCATGATGTGGACGCGGTCGGCGATCTCGAAGACCTGCGGCATGTTGTGGCTGATCAAAACCACTGGAACCCCGTGCCCACGCACCTCCCTGATCAGGTCGAGAACCTGCCCCGACTCCTTGACGCCGAGCGCAGCCGTCGGCTCATCCATGATCACGACCCGGCTGGCGAACGCGGCGGCACGCGCAACCGCGACGCCCTGGCGCTGGCCACCGGAAAGCGTCTCCACTGGCTGGGTCAGCGACCCAATACGGATCTTCAGATTGGCGATGTGCGTGCGGGCCTCCCGGAGCATTCGCTGCCTGTCGGCCATTCGGAAGACGATTCCGAGGATGCCGTGGCGGCGCAGCTCTCGGCCCAGGAAAAGGTTCTCGGCGATATCGAGGGCTGGCGCCAGGGCGAGGTCTTGGTAAACCGTCTCGATGCCATGTCGGCGGGCGTCCAACGGCGCGCGAAAGTGCATGTGCGCTCCGTTGAGGAGGATCTGGCCCTCGTCCGGAGCGATGGCACCAGAGAGCGCCTTGATCAACGTCGACTTGCCGGCGCCGTTGTCTCCGATGAGGGCGAGGATCTCGCGCGGACGGAGATCGAAGTCGGCGCCGTCCAGCGCGGTCACGCTGCCATAGCGCTTGACGAGGTTGCGAGCCTCGAGTACGGGGACGATGGTTTCCACCGCGCTCAAGCTCGTCTCCTACGCGAGAGTTGATCGACTGCGACGGCGACGATGACCAGCACTCCCGTTACCAGGAATTGATAGATCGCCGCCACCCCCATCAGCTGCAACCCGTTACGGAAGATGCCGACGATGAGCGTGCCGATCACGGTGCCGAGGACCCCGCCGCGTCCGCCAAACAGGCTCGTGCCTCCCACCACAACGGCGGTGATGCTGTCGAGGTTGGCGCTCTGCCCCGCCTGTGGGTCGCCCACCCCGGTGCGGCCGATGAGCACGAGGGCCGCGATGCCATAAAGCAGGCCGGCGCTGGTATAGACGGCGATCAGGACGCGTCGCGTTCGTACACCCGCCAGGCGCGCGGCGTCGGGGTTGTTGCCGGTGGCGTAGATGTGCCGGCCGCCGATCGTCTGCGCGAGCGCGAACCACGTCACCAGCGCCAGGCCCAGGGCGAGCACCGACCCATAGGTGATCGCCGTCGTGCCAATTTGAAAGGTCTCACCGAAGAATGTGAGCGGGCGTGGCAGGTTGGCGATCGTCTCCTCGTTGGAGACGATGTGCGTCAGCGCAAAGGCGATGTTCAAGGTGCCGAGGGTGACGATGAATGGCGGCAGCCTCAGGCCTGTGACCAGCAAACCGTTGAGAAGTCCAAAACCGGTGCAGGTGGCCAGGCCCAGGGCGATGGACTCGAACGGGCTGAGCCCGTGCGTCACCGCCAGCCGCGTCATCACGATGGTGCCGAACGCCATCACGGCGCCGGCTGACAGATCGATGCCCGCGGTCAGGATGACCAGCGTCTGCCCGATGGCGATGATGCCGACCACCGCCACCTGCTGCACGACCAGCGACAGGTTGTCGGTGGTCAGGAAGCGGTCAGTCCGGGTGGTGAAGAAGATCGACGCGAGGATGAGCGCCAGCAGCGGCCCTAGGGTCGAGATCGCCCTTGCCCGCGCAAGGGTGGACCGACCGTCTCCTTCCCCTCCCCGGTTGATCCGCGCCAACAACGCGTGGAGCACGGAGTCTATCGTCACGGGCCAGGAGCGGGACCGGATGGCCGGCTCGTGTGAGTCACAACGAGCCGGCCGTTGGCATCAAGGCCTTGCTGCTAGCCCCAGCAGTTGGCGAGGCCGAACTTGGTGTCTTTCGAGTCGACGCCCGTTTGCGGTTTGTCAGTTATCAATGTCACGCCGGTGTCCGTGTAGCCAGACACACGCTTTCCGGTGGTGGCGAAGTCGACGCCCGCGTCGACGCCGAGCGATGCCATCTTCAGAGGGTACTGCTGCGAGGTGGCCGCGATCCGGCCGTCAACGACACCGCCGACTCCGGCGCACCCACCGTCCACCGAGACGATGAGCACCTGGCCCTGCTTGCCGCGGTTCTGCAAGGCTTTGTAGGCGCCGAACGCGGACGGCTCATTGATCGTGTAGAGGACGTTGATCCCCGGATCCTTGGTCAGGCAGTTTTCCATCGCCGTCTGGCTGTCCGGTTGGTTGCCGCCGCCATTGCCGACGCAAACGACCTGTGGATCGGTTCCTGGAATTCCGTAACCCGCCAGGAAGCCATCGTGTCGCAGCTTGCCGACCGTGCTGCCGGGCGCCTCATCCAGCATCGCGATCTTGACCGTCTTGCCTGTCATTGCCGCCTTGGCGTACTGGCCGATCAGCTTGCCGGCGACCGAATTGTCCGTGGCGAATAGAGCGTCAGCCGCGTCGACCGGGTCCGTCGGGCTGTCGAGGGCAATGACGAGCACTCCCTCCGAACGGGCCTTCTTGATCGCCGCGGTGACTCCAGCCGAAACCGGCGTGATCAGGATCGCCTTCGCGCCGATGCTGACCATGTTCTCGAGCGCCGTGATCTGGCCGGCAGCGTCGTCGCTGGCATTGCCGGCGCCGGTCACAAGCACCGCGCCCTTCGCGCGGGCTTCACTCTGGGCGCCCTCTCGCATCTTGACGAAGAAAGGGTTGGCGTCGGTCTTGGTGATCAACCCGATGATGACCGGCTTCGGCGTCGAAGAAGCGGTCGTTCCAGAGCTCCCGCCGCAGCCAACCACGGCCAGCATGGCCGCGGCGCCCGCCGCCAGCGCGGACAGCCGCCAGCGCGCCTGAGGCTTCACCAGCTCGCGCCTCCCCCCTTCGGCACGCAGCCTACCTTCCATCCCCATGTCATACCTCCGCATGCAAAGCTGAGCCCCTTGAGCTCGATGACTGGTAACGTTTCCAAAGCTAACATATCTCTTGAAATGCCGCAATATGTATTCGGCGGCGCGGAACGATCTTGAAAAGGGTGCGAACGTTTACAAACCCCGGTAGGACGAGCGAGGGCTTGCGCCCGAGACCGACCATGCGCGACGTGGCGGCCCTGGCACGGGTAAGCGTGACGACCGTGTCGCGGGTGATCAACGGGGAGCCAGGTGTCTCGGCTCCGCTGGCCGTCCGCGTGGGGGCTGCGATCGAGCAGCTCAACTATCGGCACAACCTCACCGCGAGCAGTCTCCGTCGCGCGGACGGTCGAAGCGCCACGATCGGGGTCGTCCTCGAGTACATCGCCGACCCGTTTGATTCGTTGCTGCATCGCGCCATCGAGGAGTACGCATTGACCCGCGGCGTCCTCGTCCTCGCCGGCAGCCTGGAGGAGGACGAGGCTCGGGAACGGGAGCTGATCGCGGCGCTGGCGGCCAGGAGGGTGGACGGACTCGTGATCATGCCCGCCGGCCACGACCAAAGCTACCTCGTGAACGAACGCAGGTCGGGCACGCCGATGGTGTTTGTCGACCGGCCACCGGCCTTTTTTGACGCTGACGATGTCCTCACCGACAACCTGGATGGGGTGCGTCGCGGCGTCCGCCACTTGCTTGCGCAGGGCCATCGGCGTGTCGGTTATCTCGGCGACCTGCAGACCATCACCACCGCGGCGCTTCGCCACCAGGGATACCGAGAGGAGCTCGCTGCCCACGGGATTGGCGTCGATGACCGCCTGGTCCGGACCGGTGTGCGTGGAAGCGAGCGAGCCGAAACTGCGGCGCTCGAGATCTTGTCGAACGTGCCGGCGCCGACCGCACTTTTCGCGGGGCAGGGCCTGCTGACGACTGGAGCTTGTCGCGCGCTCCGACGCCTCGGCCTTCACCACAAGGTTGCGCTGGTTGGCTTCGATGACATCCCGCTGGCGGATTTGCTCGAGCCCGGCATCACGGTCATGGCGCAGGACCCGGCCGCCATGGGCCGCGCGGCCGCCGAGCTTTTGTTCCGCCGTATGGATGGGGACCACTCTCCATCTGTTCATCGGGTCATTCCGACCCGCCTCATAACGAGGGGCTCGGGCGAGATCCGGCCTTGATCGTCGTCTGCGGCGAGGCGCTGATCGACATCGTTGCGGACGGCGACGGGCCCTTTTGGCCGGTGCCGGGCGGTGGGCCTTTCAACACCGCCCTTGCGCTCGCCCGCCTCGACGTTCCGACCTCATTCTTGGGTCGCCTCTCGACCGATCCGTTCGGCCGGATGCTGGCCCATCGGCTGGCGGCGGATGGCGTCGATCTGTCGCTGACCAGCCGCGGTTCCGAGCCCACGACGCTTGCGGTGGCGGAGGTGGACAGCGCTGGACTTACCGACTATCAGTTCTATTTCGAAGCGACCTCCGCGCCCAATCTCACGCCCGCGATGCTCCCTTCTCGGCTGAACGAAAGCGTCACTGCGCTGCACGTGGGCACGCTCGGGCTGATGCTCGAACCTATGGCGTCGACTCTTTTCGACCTCGTGGAGCGCGAAAGCTCGCAGCGGTTTGTGATGCTCGATCCCAACGTGCGTCCCGCGGTGATCACGGACTCTGACGCTTACCGTGCCCGGATCAAAACCCTCATGGCCCAGAGCACAATCGTCAAAGCCAGCGATGCCGACGTGGCGTGGTTGTTCCCTGACCTTGACCTCGAGACTGCCGCGGAGCAGATTCTTGCCTCCGGCGCTAGCCTCGTGGTGGTGACTCTGGGCTCGCAGGGCGCGTTCGGCGTGGGCCCCGGCATCAAGAAGCGGGTTACTGCACCGTCCGTCGAGGTGGTCGACACGATTGGCGCCGGTGACGCGTTCGGGGCGGCCTTGCTCGCGTGGCTTCATGATCGCGGGGCTTTGAAAAGAGATCTTGCGCTCGGGGCTGCTGATCTCGAATCATCGCTCGAGTTCGCCTGCCAGGTCGCCTCGCTTACGTGCACGCGCGCCGGAGCTGAGCCTCCGCGGCGTGCCGCGCTTGTATAGACGGTGCTCCTGGGAATCGACCTCGGCACGTCCTTCGTGAAGGTCGCAGTCATGGCCGAGGACGGATCCGTGAAGCAGGTGACATCGGCGGGCTATGCGATGGACTCGCCGCGACCCGGGTGGTGGGAGACGGACCCCACGGTGTGGTGGCTGGCCACGCGAACCGCCGTGGCAAGCCTTTCCGCTGCGCATCTGCGCTCGATCGACGCCATCGGCCTTGCCGGTCAAATGCATGGCGTAGTGCTCACTGGCGAGGACGACAGGGCCGTGCGGCCCGCCATCCTCTGGGCCGACGGACGGTCCACTGATGAGGTCGATCGCTATCGCAAGCTTGATCCCGGCCTCTTGCATCGACTGGCCAATCCACCAGCAACCGGGATGGCTGGACCGACCCTTTTGTGGCTGAAGACCCACGAATCGAGCGTGTTCGACAGCGCCCGCTGGGCCTTGCAGCCGAAAGACTGGCTGCGCTTGCACCTGACCGGCGAGGCTAGCGGCGAACCGACTGATGCATCGGCCACGCTCCTCTATGACTTTGTGGATGACGGTTGGGCAGACCGCGTGCTGCGCGAGCTCGATATTCGCGCGGAACTTCTTCCGGAGCTGGTCGCCAGCCAGGAAGTGGCGGGTCGCCTCGCCAGGGAGGCTGCCGAGGAGCTGGGAATCAAGGCCGGCATACCTGTGGCGGCGGGAGCGGCGGACACCGCCGCGTCACTCGTCGGGCATGGGGTGCTTGCCCCCGGGCCCGTCGTACTGACGATCGGGACCGGAGCGCAGATGACGACCGTACGAAACGAGTTTCGGCCTGACCCGACAAAGCGCACGTACGTGTTTCGGACCGTCGAGAAGGGGAAGTGGTACTCGATGGCGGCGATCCTCAATGCAGGCCTGGCATTGGATTGGGTGCGCAGGCTTTTCGGGGTGGAGTGGGATGCGCTGTACGGAAGTATTTCGCAGGTCCCGGCCGGGTCGGGTGGGGTCCGCTTCCTTCCTTATCTTGTGGCTGAGAGGACTCCGCTTCTTGACGCCAGCACACGAGCGTCGTGGTCAGGTGTCGAACCGCACCACGCAAGAGAGCATCTGCTCAAGGCCGCGCTCGAGGGCGTTGCGTTTACGTTGCGCGAGGCGATGGATTCACTCGAGGCGACCGGGATATCGATAGCCGACCTGCAGCTCGCGGGTGGTGGAACCGTGGACCAGCACTGGCGCCAAATGCTTGCCGACGTGCTGGGCAAGCGATTGCTTACGGTCGACTCGGCCGCCGGCGCCGCACGTGGCGCTGCCCTCCTGGCCGGATTGGCAGCTGGGACCTGGTCTATGGGTGACGCTGTGGCGCTTGGGCCGCGTTACGGGCTGGCGGCTGAACCCGGCGCGCAGTCCGACACGTACGCGGCCCTGTACCGCCGATGGTCGTCACGAGCGGGCTAGACGCACATGCGGTTCCTGCTGCGGAGTGCTTTCAGGATTTGTTTGTGCTCTAGTACGTTTTTGGCCCCACCTTCTGGGCTGTACAGGCGGTGGCGTCGCGTGTCCTCATTTATGTGGCGAGATCAACGATGCTGCCCTTTAAGAGGCACCTATCGTGACAAACGGTCACGGGGCTCAATCGCTAACTACAAATCCGCGGGTCCAATTACATTGACGAGGTTGGAGCCGGAGTCCCGCAACTTCGCGTCCGTGGTTAACAGCCGACACTTCAGCATCCGGGCAAGCGCCAAGTATTCTGCGTCATAGGTTTTCGCCCAGCCGAGCCGATCTGCGATTCGCCACGCCTCGACAGTCAAGCCTTTGGGTCGCCGCGGGCTGACATCGGCAGTCGTCAACCGCTCCAGGGCGATCGCTGCCAGTTCGCTAGAGATTTCCTTGCGCCATCGCAGTTCGTGTAGCACCGAGGAGGCCTCGGACCACATCAGGTGAGGGGCAAACAGTTCTTCGCGGGACAGAGCCTCAAGTCCAGGTTCCGACAGGCAGGCCGTGATGACGACAGCCGCGTCAACGACCAGCACCTCAGCGGGCGGCGCGCGAGGAGCGGATGGCCGACAAAACATCAGGCATCGGTTCACCAGTAGCGGTGTGCCGCCATGCAGCAGGAAGCGGCAGCATGGAGGCCTCCGTAATGCGGGCCAGATCACCTTCCTCGATGAGGTGCTGGGTGCCGATCCTGGTCGCCTTTAAGCGACCCGACCTAATCCAGCGGCGCACAGTTTCGGGGTTGCGTTTGGTGCGGCGGGCCGCCTCTGG
>Ga0207684_10006679_pt1 | contig 10481 bp, 8 predicted proteins | sample KBSK5501metaG_FD_184342 | JGI IMG/M metagenome (GOLD analysis project Ga0207684, IMG submission 184342) | Corn, switchgrass and miscanthus rhizosphere microbial communities from Kellogg Biological Station, Michigan, USA - KBS K5-50-1 metaG... | ecosystem: Host-associated > Plants > Roots >... | reverse complement strand
TGCCGACGCGCAGCGACTCTTCACGCCAGTTCTCGGGAGGAAGCTTCACACCTCCCGTATCGCCGTCCAGGCCCATACCTCCGATCTTGTAGTCGAGGCGGGCATAAAGATCCTTCTGGCTGTTGGCGCCAAAAGTACCGTTTGGACCACCTGGCCCGATCGGGCTGTCGACGCCGACCGTGTAGAAGAACCGGTGAGCCGCGACCCCGTACATCTCGATCGACCGGGCTCGCGCCGGAAGGCTCACTCCTCCGCCGCTGTCCGCGAGGCCGGTTCCTCCGCGAAAGCCGATCGGGTTGTAGGTGAAGAGCGTGTCGACGCCGTTGTCGGTCATTAGCCACATTTCCTGAAAGCCGTCGTAGAGATTCGGCGCGAACTTCCCGATTCGGAAGTTCACCAGATGCTCGGGGCCGAAAGCCGAGGTCACGTCGAGCCGTGCATGCTCGATCTCCGTGTCGCTGCCGCCGTCAGGCCGCTCCGCCCAGGTTATCTCGCCGAAGAAACCGAACGTTGTCCCCAGGGTACCGGCGGAAAAGAGGTTGACTTCCTGCGGAAACTGAAAGTCGTTGTGAATGACCTGGTGGCCAAAGTCTTCCTGGCTCGAGGAGTAGATGTTCTCCATCTTCGTGTTCAAAGCGAAAGGAACGTTGCTGGGAAGATCGCTCGGGTAGACCATTCCCGGCCACATGCGCTTGTAGGCCTCGGCACCGAGCGAGACCGGCGGCTGCTTGACCTGCTCGGCCGTCTCCGCCGGCATCCGATAGCCGTTCAAGCGGAAGGCCTCCCCGAATGGATTCAACTTGGGAAAGATCACGTGACACGTCTGACAGGAGGTCTGGTACTTACGCGAGAAGGCGGGGACCGCACCAGCCGGCCGCGCACCGAAGAGGATCAGTCCAACCGCCAGCCAGAAGAGGTCCCTGCGGACATCGCGCATTGTCATTCTCACGGAGCCACTCCTTTCGTCGCTTCGAGTGATATCTCCCGAAGACTCGGCTAGGTTTTCATTCTAGGAAAGGGTGGGAAACCGCGCCTGATCCAAATGCATCAGTCCGGGCAGAGTGGTTCGCCTTATCGATCAGTGGCCTCGGCAGATCGGCGAGGAGAGATCGGTGGTATTAGCTGCGAGATCGGGCGGAAGGGTGTAAAGGCGCGCAAGAACTTCCGATCACGCGCCTTGGGCATCCGAACGGATCGCGCAGGTGCATCCGCGCCTTCGGTCGCTACGATCTCCGAGGCCGCGCTCCAACCTCCCGACGCTCGAGCTCGATCCGGTGGTAATCGGCGAGCGCCCTGCGCACGATCTTCTGGAGATTCTTCATCCTCCGAGCCGATCGCCGACGCTCCCGCTCGTCGAGCCGGGCCTGACGGCGACGCACCGTCTCCCGCCAGAGCAGATCCACCGCGCGTCTCCACCGCGCGTTGAGGAGCTCGGCGGCAAAATCGAGTGCGCTGGCCACGGGATCCACGTGCTGATTCTCCCTCAGGACGATTGTTTCGGCTCTGAGTCATTTGCATCAGGCGCGTCGAGGAACCCCGCTCTACATTGCAGTCCAGCGAAGGAGGAAAGATGGTCGGCTCGACATGGGAGTGCGCGCGGGGTCCAGACGGCGATCGAGTGAATCGAGGTGGGACCGGAAGCGCGGCCGGCCGCCGAACGGGACCGCGCCGTAAGCGCCGAGCGGGCCCGGCTGACGAGGAGGAGCAGCTGACACCGCGGGAGCGGCAAGTTCTCGTCCTTTTCGCTCAAGGACTCGGGACGGACATGATCGCGCAGCGGCTTTCGATTTCGAGAGCAACCGTGCGAAACCACTCCCAGCGAGTCCTCGCGAAGCTCCGGGTCCATAGCCGGATTCAGGCCGTTGCCGTCGGATATGCAGCCGGCTTGATTCCGATTCCGGTTCCGACGTCGAAGCCGCGGCCGAAGGAGGAGAAGTGACGCCCGGGACCCATGACCGCGAAGGCGCCCCTCGAGTCTGGACCCGCCCGGAGGCCATTGCCCGGTTGCGCGCCCACCTCCTGCCAATGACGGATGAAGAGAGCTCGCTCTGCCGGGTCGCCGGCGAGCGGGGCTTCTTCTGCTTCGGATTCAGCCGCTGGAACGCGTCGGAGTTCGATCGCCGCTGGAGGGACTTCATCGGCCGCAGCACGCACTTGACGCGGGCGCAAATGGAGGAGTACGCCAACCTGTGGCAACTCACGGAACAGAGCCGGTGCAAGGTTGCCCTCGCCTGCGATGCAGCAGCATTAGGACGAGGACCTTGTCGCGGATGGAACGAGTTCTCGAACGACGAGCTCGCGCGGTTCTGCTGCGACCTGCTCGGGGATGACGTGGAGGTCGTCGAGTCGATCGACTGATTCAATTGCATCATTGATCCCGCCGCGCGAGCCGCGAGAATTCGGTCAGCTCCTTTCCTCCGGAGGTGGCATGCGGCCGGTTCGCAGAGCGGTGCTCGGCTGTCTCTGGGTCATCCTGCCGAGTCTCCTCATGGGCGCCACCTCTGACTCCGCTTCCGCCCAGATCACTCCGACGCCGACGGTCCCGCCGCACGCGATGAATTTCGACGTCTCCGACTGCAAGACGTGTCACGAGAAGGCGATGACCGCCTTCGAGCAAACCCACCACGGCAAGATTCCGGGCTTGTGCGAGTCGTGTCACGGAGACGTCACGAACCATCTGAAATCCGAATCCGAGAAGGGAGAGGTCGGAACGATCATCTCGTTCAAGAAGATGAAACCCGCCGACGTCAACAAAGCGTGTCTCACTTGCCACGACAAGATGCGCCAGGCGAACTGGATGGGCGGTGTCCACGATCGCAAGAGCCTCGCCTGCACGACCTGCCATTCCGTCCACGATTTCAAGTCGCTCACGGCACAGCTGAAGACGACCCGCGACAACGAGACGTGCTTCTCCTGCCACCCTGCCATCCGGGCGAAGGGTATGCGGACGTCTCACCATCCCGTTCGGGAAGGGAAGATGGGCTGCGCGGACTGCCACAACCCGCACGACGCCACCCGCCCGAAGATGATCAAGGCGGAGTGGGTCAACGATCTCTGCTACACCTGCCATGCCGAGAAGCGCGGGCCGTTCCTCTGGGAGCACGCTCCGGTGCGCGAGAACTGCCTGAACTGCCACGACCCGCACGGCTCGAACCACGACAAACTTCTCGTCGCCAAGCTGCCCTACCTCTGCCAGCGCTGTCACCTGAACACCCGCCATCCCGGGAGCCTGTACGACTTCCGCAACACGATCGCCGGCACCAATCCGTCCAACCGGGCGGTCGAGCACGCGTGCAAGAACTGTCATCAGAACGTGCACGGCACCAATGCGCCGTCGGGGCCGTACCTCGGCAGGTGAGCCGATGAAGCGACTGCTTCCTGCTGCTCTCCTCGTCTTCGCCGCCGCGCCTGCCGCGTTCGCACAGAGTTCTCCCGCACAGGGCTTCACGCTCGGCGAGATCGATTTCGGGCTCGAGCGTGCATACGCCGATACGAACTCCTCGAAGTTCCGCGAGTACCGGGACCTGCCGAACGGACCCTACCTGCCGTTCTTCCGGCTCTTCGGCGACGACGGAATCCGCTATAACCTGATCGTCGAGAACGGCTTTCGCGACGACGCGCGTTACCGGCTCTTCGCGGACGCCGGGCCGTTGAGGATCATGGCTGACTACAACCTGATCCCTCATCGGTTCGGAAACGATGCGCACACCCTCCTCCACGAGGCGGCGAAAGGCGTGCTCGTCATCGACGACACGATCCAGACTGCCAACCAGAGAGCGCTCGAAGCGCAGTTCGCGAGCAACCGAAACGGCATCAACTTTCCCTTCCTCTCCGGGCTGGTCGCCCCCGAGCTCGCCGCCGCGAATCGCCTCGATCTCGCTTTGCTGCGCCAGCGCGGCACGTTCGAGATCGGCTTGACCCCAGGGCATCCCGTCGACGTAAAGCTCACCTACTTTCAGGAAAGGCGGAGCGGCAACCGCGCCGCCGGAACTTCTTTCGGCTTCGGCAACGTCGTCGAGTCCCCCGAGCCGATCCAGTACCGCACGGAGGATTTGGGATTGTCCGCCGAGGTCTCGCGATCCTGGGGTCTGATCCGCGGGGCCGCTCACTACAATCGTTTTGACAACCAGATCGACGCGCTGGTGTTCGACAACCCGTTCCGCGCGACCGATTCGACGGACGCGAGCGCGTACACCGGACCGGCGTCTGGCTCGATCAACGGTCCGTCCCGCGGGCGGATCGATCTGTCCCCCGACAACAAGGCCATCACGGGGTCTCTGGGCTTCCTCCTGCGGTTGCCGGCCAACTCCCGGCTCACCGCCGATTTCGCTGCGTCCCGCTGGACGCAGGATCGTCGCTTCCTGCCGTACACGATCAATACCGCCATCACGTCCCCCTTCCGTGCCGACGATCCGAACAACTTGCCGGCGCAGAGCCTGGACGGGCGGATCGACGTGACGAACGTCTCTCTCTTCTTCACCTCCCGGCCGATGTCGGAGCTCGGGATCACGGCCCGGTATCGGGTCTACGACCTGTCGAACAAGACGGACCGGATCGAGTTCCCGGGCTACGTGCGGTTCGACGCCGTGTGGGAGCCGATCCCCCGCGTCAGCGTCCCATACAGTTACAAACGAACCCAGGCGGACGCCACGGTCTCCTATGACTTCGGACGGTTGACCGCCGAAGGAGGTTATCGATACGTCCAGTGGAATCGGGAGTTCCGCGAAACGGATCGAACCCGCGAGCACACCGTCCTCGGAGCCGTGAACCTTCATGCCACGGGCTGGGCGTTGCTCCGCGCCAGTTACGAGACGGGTTACCGGGATCGGGACCGGTACGACTACGTCGCCGGAGAAGATGCGTCCTTCGTCGAGCCCGCTCCCGCGGCCACGAATCTGCCCTCCCTCCGTCGCTACGATCAGGCCGGCCGCAACGTCGACCGATTCAACGGCCTGTTGCAGTTGACGCCGGGAAGCGGAAACTTCACATTCTCCCTCTCCTACCTCTTCACGAAAGAGGACTACGGCCGCGAGGCGGTGGTGGACCCGTCCGGGCTGCGTTACGGTCTGATCGACGTACGTTACGACACCGTCACCGCGGAGGCCGATTACTCGCCCTCGGATCGGTGGAGCGTTTACGGGTTCTATACCTACGAGAAGAACAGGAACTTCCAACGCGGCCGGCAGAGCGGGGCGAACCCTTCGACCAATCCCCTCGACGATTGGACGTCCAACGTTCGCGACCGGGTGAGCTCGTTCGGCGGTGGAGCGACGGCGGCTCTGGTGCCGGAAAAGCTCGACCTACGCGTGTTCGGGCGCTATCAGAAGGTCGACGGGCAGAACGATCTTTTCAGTCCTCCGGGCGGGACGCCGGACATCGCGTTTCCCATCGGGAACTTCGACGACACGAAGATCTGGACTGCGAGCGCTGAGGTCGAATACCGGCTGGCGCGCCTGTGGAGCCTGGCTATCGGAGGCTGGCTCGAGGAGTACAGGGTCAACGACTCGGCGACCACGGGACTCTCGAACTATGTGCCGGTGTCCTTCTTTCTCGCGGCGAACGACGGCAACTACAAGGCCCGGGTCGGGTATGTGCGAGCATCGTATCGCTGGTGAGGGGAATGGACTTTTCTGAGTCCGTTATCCGGAGGGAGGCAAAGGGCGTGAAAAAGAGCGGATCGCAGGTTGGTGTCATCGGCATGCTCGTCTTCTGGGCGGGCTGGATCCTGCTCACTGGAACCTCGTCTGCCACGCTTCCCATTCAGAAGAAGGCGAAAGAGCTCGGGTTCGACGCGACCAACTGCCAGTACTGCCACGTCGAGAAGCTTCCCAAGAAGGGAGCGGTGACGCACAACGACCGCGGCAAGTGGCTGATCGCCGAAAAGGAAAAGCGGGGAGCGAAGGAAGTCGACCCGGCCTGGCTGAAGGACTACCCCGGCGACAAGAAATGAGCCGGGCGCTGGCGGCGGTTTTTTCCGCTGCTGTCACCGCTTCGCTCGCGCCGGCGGCTCCATCTCTCCCGCGGCCGCACGGCTGGATCGGCACGACGGATGAGTGGGCGCGCGGGCTCGGGATCGGATTCGCGCTTCTCGATCTCCTGCTGCTGGCCCTCGCCTGGAGATCGCTTCGCCGCTCGGGTCCGAGCTCGGTTTCGAAAGAGCTCCTCTTCGGGGCGGTCGCGGTCCTCCCGCTCGCGGTGGTCTTCTTCTCCTATTCCTACGGCCTGGAAGCTTCGAAAAAAGTCGAGGCCTGCGGCTCCTGTCACGTCATGACGCCCTGGGTGAAGGACCTCCGTGATCCCAAGAGTGAAACACTCGCCGCGGTCCACTTCAAGAACCGGTATATCCAGGAAAATCACTGCTACACCTGCCACACCGATTACGGGATGTTCGGCACCGTGCGGGCGAAATGGGAAGGTCTGGGACACGTGTACCGGTACTCCACGGGGCGTTACGAGCTGCCCATCCACATTGCGAAGCCGTACTCCAACCTGCGGTGTCTGAATTGTCATGGTCAGTCGAAGAAGTTCCTCGATCCCGCGAAACACGCGGTGGAGGATCTCCCGGACATGCTCTCCGGGAAGACGTCGTGCCTCGATTGCCACGGCCCGGCGCATCCCCGGCGCGAACAGAAGGCATCGAGATGAGCGGGGAGAGTTTCGCGCGGACGAAGACCCTGCGGCTGGCCCTGTTTGCCGCGACACTCGGCATCCTCTTCTCTCTCGCTCTGTTGCTGAAAGAGACGCCCTATACGTTCGTCGGCTTCATGTTCCTCGGCCAGCCGCTGCTCGCCCTCGCCCTGCTTCTGCTCGCGGTCGAGGTCGTTCGCGATCTTCGCGCCCGCGGCGTGCTCTAGCCAAGAGGTCCCGACCGAGCAAGACCGACGCCCCCATGCTTCCGGGACTGAGCGGCCGCGAAGCGGTGCACGGGCGCTCGAATCTAGTCTCCGTGATCGAGGCGCGGTCTGAGCGCCTTTAGAGCGTTGCAGAGGACGATACTCGCGAGTCCGGCACCCACCGCGATTCCGACTCCCTCCGGTCCCGGCCAGGCGAGACGGAAGAGGGAGCGCAGTGAAGGCAACGCGAGCGACAGAACGAGCAGGAGAACGCCTATCCCGGCGACCACCCAGAGCGCCGGGTTGGAAGCGGAAAGCGAGGGGAGTAGTCCGCGCGAGGGGGACCGCTCGACGAGAACGAGACCCAGGTTCCCGAGCACCAGAGGGACGAACGCCATTGCCCGGGCTTCTGCTTCGGCTCTTCCCCCGGCGAGCGCGAAGGCGAAAACGGCAAAGACGGCGATGAGAACGCCGGCCCCCTGGAGAAGCGCGACGCCGACCGTGCCACGGGAGAAAAGGGGTTTACCGATCTTCCGGGGCGGCCGGTGCATCAGGCCCTTTCGCGGCGGCTCCGCTTCGAAGACGATCGAAGCCGCCGGGTCGATGATCATTTCGAGCAGAAGAATGTGGGGTGGCAGGAGAGCGAGCGGCCAACGCAGCAACACGGGAAGGAACGACATCCCTGCGATCGGGACGTGCACCGCGAGAAGATACGTCATCGCCTTCCGGAGGTTGGCGAAGATCGTGCGGCCGAGCCGAAGTCCTTCGACGATCGAGGAGAAATCGTCGTCGAGAAGGACGAGATCCGCCGCTTCGCGCGCGACGTCGGTGCCTCGCTCACCCATCGCAATACCGATGTGCGCCGCTTTAAGCGCCGGCGCATCGTTGACTCCATCACCGGTCATCGCCACGATCTCGCCGCGGCCCTGAAGCGCCCGCACCAGGCGGAGCTTGTGCGCCGGGACCACCCGGGCAAAGACGGCGACGTCGCCGATCTGCTCCGCGAGATCGGCGTCGGAGAGACGGTCGACGTCCCGCCCCGTCAGCACACCGGCCGCCGGGAGGCCGATCCGGACGGCGATCGCCCGCGCGGTCTCGACGGAGTCGCCGGTGAGCATCACGACCCGGACGCCGGCCGCGAGACAATCGGCGATCGCCGCGGGCACATTCGGGCGAACCGGATCGGCGAGTGCAACTAGGCCCAGGAAGTCGAAGACGAAATCGTGCTGAATCGGCGGCAGCGCTCTCGGCTGGAAGCGGGAATGAGCGACGGCGAGGACCCGGAGTCCGTCCGCGGCGAGCTCCCCGATGGACCGGGCGAGCGCTGCCGTCTGCTCCTCGTTCCAGTGGCACAGGTCTGCGATCGCTTCCGGAGCCCCTTTCGCGGCGATGACGTAGTCTTGGGAGACAGGGGACTTCCAGACCCGCGACATCGCCATCAATGTCGGCGAGAGCGGATACTCGCGGACGAGCAGCCAATCGCGGTGGACGTGCTCCGTTTCCGCGAGCTTGCTGCTTCCGAACTCGTTGATGGCCCGCTCCATCGGATCGGAGGCATCCGTCTGGCTCGCGAGCATCGCGAACTCGACGAGCCCGTGGAAGGTCTCCGGGAGCGGGACGCGGCCGGCTGCGGGATCCCAGGTTTCTCCGCTTGCGACGAGCCGCGCGAGAGACATGCGGTTGACCGTGAGTGTGCCGGTCTTGTCGACGCACAAGACCGTGGCGGACCCCAGTGCCTCGATCGCCGCGACCCTTCTCGTCAGCACGTGTCGGCGCGACAGCCGCCACGCACCGAGCGCCTGAAAAACGGCCAGCACGACCGGGAACTCCTCCGGGATGATCGCCATAGCGAGCGTGATCCCGGCGAGCAGTCCGACGAGGGCGCTCCCCCGGCTGACCCCGTAAAGGACCGTGACGGCCAGGCAGAGTGCGACGCCTCCCGCGGCGAGGCGGCGAACGATCTTCCTGGTCTCGCTCTGAAGCGGCGTCTCCTCCTCGCCGATCGTCTGGAGTGACACGCCGATCTTCCCCATTTGGGTGTGCGTGCCGGTCGCGCGGACGCGAGCGAGCCCGCTGCCCGCCACGACCAGAGTTCCCGAGTGGATGAGGGTCGAGTCCCCGGTTGCGGCCTCGGAGTCGGTGCTGCTCTCCGCCGTGCGCTTCGACACCGGCGCCGACTCGCCGGTCAGAAGCGACTCGTCTATGGAGAGGTTGACGGATTCGAGGAGCTGCCCGTCGGCCGGCACCCGATCTCCCTCGGCGAGGAGGATCAGGTCTCCGCGGACGAGCTCCCGCGCCGCGACGCGGCGAACCTCTCCGTCGCGGAGAACGTTCGTCCGGGGGCTGGCGATGGCGCGGAGCGCCTCGAGCGCGCGTTCCGTCCGGCGGTTCTGGTAGAGCGAGATTCCGATGATTCCGAAAACGGACGCGATCAGAAGGAGCGACTCGCCGCGGTCCCCGAGCAGGAGGTAGATCACTCCCGCCGCCGCGACCATCAGGATCATCGGCTCGCGCAGGACTCCGGCGGCCAGGGCCAGCAGGCCGCGCGGCTTCGAGGAGGGGAGCTCGTTCGGCCCTTCGGTTGTGAGAAGCGCCGCGGCGTCCGCCTGGTTGAGGCCGACCCGGCGCCCGGTCGCCGGCAGGATTCCAGTGGGAGCGGCCGACATAGTCTCGCCGGCAGGATCGAAGCGAGCCATGGAAAGATACTCGCGGCCGGGCGGGATCGGAACCTGATCCGTTTGCATCAACGCAAGCGAATCAGTCCTGGCGCAGTGCCCCTCTCCACGAACGGCCCGACTCGAGGAAGAGCGCGCGGTCGCTCGTCGTGAAGAAACGGTAGCCGAGTCGGGCGAGACCGGGAATGTCCTCCCGGCGGGCCACCATGATGCCCGCCGACTTGCCCGCGCGGCCAGCTTCCGAAGCGACCCGGGCGACCTCCGCGCGGAAGCGTTCCGAAACGGTGTCTCCGGGAGATCCCAGTGCCTGCGAGAGATCGTTCGGCCCGACGAAGAGGACGTCGACCGCGGGAAGGTCGGCGATCGCCGCGAGATCGGCGAGCGCGCCTTCTCGCTCGATCTGCACGACGATCAGCGTGTCGTCGTTGGCCTGCCGCACGAAATCCGCGAGCGGAATCGTGGCGTAGCGGTTCGCCCGCACGCCGCCCAGGCCGCGCTTGCCCTCGGGGGCGAACTTCAGCGCCTCGATCGCGGCGCGCGCCATCGCGACGCTTTCGACTCGGGGCAGAAGCGTTCCGGCCGCGCCCGCGTCGAGGTACCGGCCCACCTGCTCGGAGACCGCGGAGGGCGCCCGCACGACTGCGCCGATCCCTGCTCCGTCGGCCGCGAGAACGGCCGAGGCGACCGACTCGATCGAAAAGAAGCCGTGCTCGCAGTCGAGGACGACGAAGTCGAACCCGGCGATCGCGGCGATCTCGACGACGCCGGACGTGGGCCAGGTCAGGAAGCAGCCGAGAAGAGTTTCACCCGCGCGCGATCGCGCGCGAAGCGACGTCAATTCGTCCGGCTCCGCACGAGATTGAACTTCAGCATTTCTCCGTACGACACGCGGGAGTCGAGGTCTTCGCGAGCGATCTTCAGGTGCTGGGTCAGTCCCTCGAGAACGAGCTCCATGCCGACGGCGAGCTCTTCG
>Ga0207684_10006675_pt1 | contig 10484 bp, 9 predicted proteins | sample KBSK5501metaG_FD_184342 | JGI IMG/M metagenome (GOLD analysis project Ga0207684, IMG submission 184342) | Corn, switchgrass and miscanthus rhizosphere microbial communities from Kellogg Biological Station, Michigan, USA - KBS K5-50-1 metaG... | ecosystem: Host-associated > Plants > Roots >... | reverse complement strand
TTGAGGCCTTCGGATGCCGCATATACCGCGGCAGCAAGACCGGCTGGACCCGCCCCGACAATGGCCAGATCGCAGGTAACCTCGCTCTCTTCCTCACTCGCCAAGGGACGGAGCAACCCGACTAAGGCTGCGACTTCGCGCAGAGACGGACGCCGTAGCGGCCTTCCGCTGGGGGTGATAAGAACGGGCATATCGTGACTCGCCAAATGAAAGCGTTCGCTCAATGCGCGTCCGTAATCGCTTCGAAAGCCGATCAATCGATGTGGAACATGATTTTTGTCCAGAAAATCGTCGAGTCGATGGCCTTCAGGAGAGTCATCCTGCGCGAGAATGCGCAACCCAGCAAACTCACGGTCGCGCATCAATCGCTGCCGCCGCATGATCAACGCGCGCACGATTATCTCGCTGACGCCTGGCAGCTCCACCAAGGCGCGGCGCAGCTTATCCGCAGGTATAAACAGAATCTCAGTCTCATCCGCTGTACCTCGGGTATTTGCCAGCGTTGAAGCGCCCATCAGCATCGAAACGTCACCGAGAAAACCGCGCGGGCTTCCCGTCGCAAGGATTTGCTCCTGTCCGTCCCGCGACTCAAAGACTTCCAGCTCGCCACGCAAGATCACAGTCAATCCGATGTTGCGCTGACCCGCCTTGTATAACAATTCCCCTCCCTTCACGATCCTTCGTTCTCCCAGCGGTTCAAGCATAGCGAGTTGCCGGTCATCTAGCTTCGGAAAAGCAATGCTCTCCGTGTCACGATAGAATTGTTCGTCTTGATCAAGCTCGGTCATAAGCAGATTCCGTAAGCCGTAGGATCTTGCTATCCCCTCGTATTTGCTCCCACAGTTGGCAAGCCATTTCCGCAGCGAAGCTGTAGGGCGGCAGAGCTTGTCGGGCCGTAGCCTTGGCGAAGGCTGACCTCTGCCGCCAGCGGCTGCGGCATCTACTACTGTACCGGAACCCGCCTCGAGTACGAGTTCGAGTACGAGAACGCAACCTATCTGATTTGTAATTTTCGGGCAAGGATTCAGCCACGCGAGCGTTGGTAGTTAGTCGCAAGGGCGTTTTTGAACCCATGCGATGAACAAGGCAAAACGAGCAACAGTGCGTGACGCATGGCGAATCGCCTGGCCATACTGGACATCGGAAGAAAAATGGTCAGCATGGGGTCTCCTGCTGGCTGTAGTGGCGCTCAATCTCGGCAATGTCTACATCAGCGTCCTGATCAACGAGTGGAACAAGGCATTTTATAATGCACTCCAGTCGCTCAACGGCGGCGAATTTTCCCGGCAACTTGGAATCTTCTGCATTTTGGCCGCTGCTTTTATCGCGATGTCAGTCTACGCGCTTTATCTCAATCAGATGCTCCAGATACGCTGGCGGCGCTGGCTGACACGCAAATACCTCGGCGCCTGGCTGGGCAACCGCGCCTATTATCAGTTGCAGTTGGTCGGCCCGAACGGAGCGTCGGGACGCAATTCGGCCGGGCCGGACAACCCTGACCAACGCATCTCCGAAGACGTCCATCAGTTCACCACCTATGTATTGAGCTTGTCGCTCGGGCTTCTGACTTCAGTCGTTTCCCTGGCTTCGTTTCTTGTAATTCTCTGGGGACTCTCTGGATCTGCGGAAATACCCATCGGTCCGTGGGGCAAGATATATATACCTGCCTATCTGGTATGGGTGGGCTTGGCCTATGCCGGTGTCGGCACCTGGCTCACCATCAAAATCGGCCGGCCGTTGGTGCCGCTCAATTTCGCCCGGCAGCGCTTCGAGGCTGATTTTAGGTTCAGCATGGTACGCCTTCGAGAAAACGCAGAGAGTGTTGCTTTCTACGGTGGCGAACCGGTCGAACTCGGCGTTTTCAACGATCGGTTCCGAAGCATATTCGATAACTTTTGGCAGATCATGAAGCGGCAAAAAAGCCTTACCTGGTTTACTGCCGGCTACTCGCAGGTAGCGATCATTTTTCCAGTGATGGTCATCGCCCCGCGCTATTTTGCGAAGCAAATCGGGTTAGGTGGTCTGATGCAAGTAGTCAATGCTTTCTCCACCGTGCAGACCTCCCTCTCTTTTATCATTACCTCCTATATGGACATCGCGGCCTGGCTTGCGGTGACGGAGCGGCTCCAGAGCTTTGAGCAACGACTGTTTGCAATTCATGAATCAGCTCGCGCCCAGCAGAAGCTGGTCATTCGGAGGCACGGTGATGGCATCATCGTCAAGGATGTCGACCTCAATCTGCCGGACGGCACGCCGCTCTTGCATAGCGTCAGCTTCTCGGCTGCCCCCGGGGAGGCAGTATTGATTGTCGGCCCGACCGGAGCGGGCAAGAGCACGTTCTTGCGAGCAGTCGCTGGGATCTGGCCGTTCGGGCGCGGCGACGTTTGGCTGAGCGAAAAACGAATTCTCTTCCTGCCGCAACGGCCCTATCTACCGCTTGGCACTCTCGCCAGTGCACTGCTCTATCCGAGAGGGCGTGAGAACTCGGGCCCGCTGGACGACAAAAGCGGCATCTCCACATTTCGGCTCATGGCGGTCCTTGATAAAGTAGGCCTGGGCGAGTTCGCAGGCGAACTTGAGGTACACGATAACTGGCCTCAGCGCTTGTCGCTCGGCGAGCAGCAGCGGCTCGCGTTCGCCCGGATTCTTTTAACTCACCCGGCACTGGTTTTCTTGGATGAGGCTACATCCGCACTCGACGAGAAGTCCGAGGCGCACCTTTATGCTCTTCTGCGCACCGCCTCCTGGCGGCCAACCGTGATCAGCATCGGTCACAGAAGCACCCTCCGTCAATTCCACGACCAGGTTCTAGATATACTCGCCTTGGCGCACGCGCGTCAAATTAAGGCGAAGAAGGTCGATCTAGAAGATCAACCCACGGTGAATCCGGAGGATTCGGTCGAAGCTTCTAGCTTCACCGTGGGTTGAGCTTCCCAGCTCGACCGCCCAGCGCGTGACTGCAACCTTAGTAAATCCTTGAGCTGCCGCCCGTTCAGCCAAGAACACCAAAGTACTAGTTTAAATCGCGTTCCCCGCCAAGCCGGAAGAACTTCCTGATATGTGAGAGCAGATCTCTTTGGCTGATTTCAATGGGCTTGATAGCGGCCTTGTCGAACATCGCAATCATTTGTTGTCGCTTCGAGACGGATTGGCTAAGCATTTCTACTAACTCGGGACGGGACTTCAGGATCGGTTCGAGATCTTGCGCGCATAACCCCAGGAGGAGACCGGATGTTAGCGAGGTAAGCGTTACTGGCTCGGCATGCGTTCCGGTTAACAGCGAAAGTACCCCGAACGAATCTCCAGGTCCGAGCCTTCCTACTTTGAGCTTTCTTCCGTCCTGCACTTCATGGGTAGCCTCCAATACACCGGAGAAAATAAATTGGACTGCTTCCATCTTTATCCCCTGCGTTAAAATCTGTTCCCCGGGCCGGAAGGTTCGTCTGCTGAGTTTCCCGCACAGCTCGCTCTTCTCGGAATCGGCCAACGCCTCAAGAACTGAGATATGACTAAACAATTCATTCTCCGGAAAAAGGAATATCGGCCGCGGCTGCAGCGCGTCCTGCCCCGCTGCTGAACAGGCCGGACCTGATCGAACCGGCGGACGCGCCCGCTTGTAGAGCTGCCCGATAAACTGCGACCGTGCCTCTCCCGACACCGCGATTGAGGCAGTGCTGAAATTTATCTCATAGGTGATCCGATCGGCCTTAAAGTCGATGACCGAAACGGAAGGCGCTGGATAGTCCAGAATAGCCGGACAGGTCATTGCCACTTGTTTGAGAATCTCAAGGACCATCTCCGGCTCGTTGGCGCTATCCACGACAATACTGAGAGTTCCGTTGAAGCGCTGGCTTCCTCCGCTATGGTTTTGGATCCGCATTTTGGCGATTGCGCTATTGGGAACAATGATCACATCGTTCGCGTTGTTCCTGAGATGAGTCGATCGCCAATTTACCTCGATCACTTTACCTTCGGCTCCACCCTCGAGAAGAATCTCGTCTCCGATTTGAAACGGTCGTTCAATGTTGAGCGATATACCGGAGAAGACATCCGAGAGGCTACTTTGCAGCGCCAATCCCAGCACGATCGCGATGATCCCGGAGGTGGCCATAACGCCCTGTATTGGGAATTGAAAAACGATTCCCAGCATCGCCACGCCTGCGCATATATAAATGCTGGCGGCAATAATATTGGAAAGAAGTTTATTCTGAATCGGCGACTTCTTCAGCTCGCCCAGCAGCTGCAGAAACGTAACAAGCTCCCGAGCCGCCAACACCCACCAGCAGCAGATTAGCAGTTGAATCCAGAAAGCTCGCGGTAAGTCTTGAAGCCGGAAAACTGGGTAGAATGGGGAGCTGACCAGCGCAACAATCAAAACCGTTTCGAGAGCAAACAGGATCGACATGCTAACGAAACGCACTACATGGCCGCGCTTCCGGATAAGCCTCAAGAAGAGAACATCCGCAATGATCAAGAGGCTAAGGAAAACGTGCAGCTCCATAAGCTAATCCAATTCTCCGCCCTTGTCGGGAATCTCCAAGAGAATCTCAAGCTCCGCCGACGCGCACGCCGGCGCTTCGCCGGCGCGAGAATTGGAGCTCTCGATATTGGCAGAATCGTAACCGTTAAATCCCTTGTTCACGTTGATTCGCCAGTTGCTAAGCGGCCGCTGGCAAACCAAGTCTATCGATTCTGAACGCCAAAAGCAGCCACCAAAAAGTGGCTCTGGCAAAATTCTAAAGAGGATCCTGCGTGAGTGCACGGAGTTTCGCAGGGAAAGGGCACGCGTTGAGTTCAGGCCGCACGAGCCTGTCCGTCGAAGCCTTGGCGAAGGAGGAAGCGCGAACCCGCCCACCGTGAGCTCCGGTCGATTTCCGCTCGCGCTCCCGCGCGACCTGAACCCCGAAACACCATCCAGACGTTGCAAAAACTGCGATTCTTGCTTTCAGATTCAGCGGTCTACCGAAAGAGCCTGGATAACTCCGTCTGGCCTATCGCCGTCTCGCTGTCTCGCATTTCCGCGCCTTCAGAACCGGTCAAGACAGAATGCGATTAGTCCGGCAAACAAAAGACATCCCAGGACTATTTCGGCCAGACCTGCTTTGATCTTCTCCGCCGGGAGGCAATCGGGCCGATCGAGATTTCTCTTTCGCAAGCCTGCGATCGAAACGTGATCTATGGTGACCTGACCTGATCGAAGCGATTTTTGCTGCTCGTCGGCGGTCGAATCCACAGCTGAACTCGCACGCAACGCCCGGAAGTGTTTCTGCTGCTCTAAATAGTATAGTATGCTTTGCGTAGGCTCCATTTTCTTCCTTCCCTCAGTTACTGAGTAGATATTGTCGGCAATTATTCCTCGTTGCCTATAGTCCGAAAATAGAGCCCAAGATTTGCGAGGCGGATCGTTTATTGTTCCAATTGTCGTATTTTGATGGCGAAGGGAGCGCACGCGGGAATCTACCGGTCTTTCCAGACCGAGCCTGGTTTCGGTTAAAACCCAGGGCTGAAGCCCTGGGCTGAGATCGGTGGCCACTTCGTAGCCACCTCACCTGATACCGCGGCATCGCTGGATTTCAAAGAGAGGTCGAAAGGGTGCCACTGAAAACCAACCAGATTTCCACCACTCGACCCGTTACGACGTGGCAACTGGTTTGCTGCGAAATCGGCTCACTGTTTCGGGCTGAGCTGCTTTACAACTAGTGGGCGGTAGCCCGCGCAACAGCAATTCGACATCGCTCAGCACCATTCTGCCGATTTCCAAGAATGCTTCCGGCATACCACCCGATCGATGAGCCGAAAGCACCACATTTGGCAGATCGCGGATTGGATGATGCTTAGTGAAAGGCTCTTCCGGAAAGACGTCGGTCGCTACCCTGAGACGGCCGGATCGAGTGGCCGCTGTTAGAGCATCGAAATCGACGACCGCGGCTCGACTCATCAAAACAAAGATCCCGCCCGGTTTGATCAGGTCGAACTCTCGCTTACTTAAGAACCCTTGATTTTCTGAAGTTGCGCTCGCAAAAACGAATACAGCGTCCGACGACGACAGTACTTCGTCCAACGTTGCCGGCCCGCATTCGTGTCGCACGATTTCTCGTTCCGGCAGCCAAGGATCGAATACTTTCACCGGACACCGAAATGGCCTGACCAACGGTCGAAAGGCCTGCCCTAGATCGCCGAAGCCGATGATACCCACTCGGCAACCGGTAAACAGTGAAAACCCTTGGTTACTAGTTAGTCCGTACGTCTCTTTACGTTCTCGCATGGCCCGATCATTCTGGCTCACTCCTCGAGCCAGATCCAACCCAAGGGCTAAGGCCATCTCCGCGACCGCTATGGCAAACGCAGGACTGGCTACCAGCACCCGGATCCCATGTTCGAAGCAGTATTGGTAGTCAATGTTAGCAAGGAAATTGCCTTCAACATTGAAGATCGCTCGCAATCTCTTCGCTCGTTCCAATCTTTCACGTGGCATATCGCTCTGACCGATCAAGATTTCTGCATCCGGCAGCGCCGCCTCTAACATTTCCGGAGCCATCCGTGCCGTATCGAAGATTGTGAGATCGGCGATATTCGCCAGACGTCGTTGCGCTTCGGCGTCGAAAATCATCGGCATCGTGCGCGGTAGCGGATCAATTACAATACTTGGTTTGCTCATATCGTCGGTGATGTTCGAAGGTCAGCCCCTTCCCTTACTCTAGCTTCGTCGTTTCACTAGTCGATTCTGGGAAGTGGTCGGCAATTCCCTCTTAGTGCCGGAGGGCTGGGGTCCGCAGTTTTCAGTTTCCAGTGTTGTCCCCCATGTCGTCCTCGTCCTCGTCCTCGAAAATGGCGGGTGATCTGTCCGCAATTTCGGGGACACCTCAGGACGGGTCAGCAAGCTTCGCCTTACCCGCGATCGGCCTTGGTCTATCATCGCGGGGGTCGTGCTTCAGCGCGATGTCGTGCGGCGGCCATGTCTCCACGGCACTGATCGAGGACGAGAACGAGGACGAGGACGTAGCCACTCAAACAATAGATCCGGCGGCCGGAACAAAGAACTGAGGGCACTCGGGGAATCGAGTTCAAGTAGTTCCCATTTAAATGCATGCGAGTAACGCGAAGAAGCTATGAGAACCGCATCTGAAGAAGTAACGGACATGATTTTCCTGAATAAGTGGAGCAGTCAGACTCTCTGCGCAGGGGCCGAACTCGGTGTATTCGATTTTCTCTCCCGGGACGCTACTCGCGCTGCCGACAAAGTCGCGAGCGAGACCGGCCTCGAGCCAACTCTGCTTTACCGGCTGCTGCGAGCCCTCGCGTCGCTCGGTCTTTTGGAAGAAACACCCGAACACCGCTTCAGGCTGACCGATCGGGGCGCCGTTCTGCGTAGCGACGCGCCCGGCTCACTGCGTTACATGGCCATGCTGGAAGGCGGACCCGAGCATTGGGCGATCTGGAAGCATGTACCAGCAATGATCAGAGATGGTCGTCAGAACGCGTTCATGCGCGAATACGGCAAAATGGCGTTCGACTATGCGTGTGCTAATCCCGACGGTTACGGCGCAGTTTTCGGCCGAGCCATGTCGGCCTTTTCTGTGGCTCAGTCCGCATGGGTGCTCGAAGCGCTGCGCGACTACGATTTTTCATCCGTCGCTACCTGGTGCGACGTAGGCGGCGGCCACGGCCACATGATGTGCTCTCTGCTGGCTGCTTACCCGCACCTATCGGGCGTTGTACTCGACCTGCCGGAAGTTGTCGTTGAGAAAGATCAGTTGTGGGCCGGCAAACTTGGTCTGGAAAAGCGGTGTCGTTACGTGGCAGCAGACATGTTTAAGCAAATGCCAATCTATGCGGACGTCTACAGCCTCAAGATGATCCTCCACGACTGGAACGACGCGGAATGTTTGCAGATCCTGCGAACGATTCGCCAACGCGCAAAACCAAAAGGCCGCATCTTCATCGTCGAGCACATCGTACCGGGCCCATCCGAGCCGCATTTCTCGAAACTGTTCGACATCCATATGATGTGCTGGGGCAGCGGTCAGGAGCGCACAGAAGAGGAATATGCTTCGCTTCTCGAAACGTCCGGATGGCGCTTCGTCGCTTGTCACTATCCGGCACACGCGAGTATTGGCGTGCTAGAGGGCGTGGCCGTTTAAGACATCCGGCGCCATAGGAGTGTGAGTGTGAGTGTCAGTGCTATTAATTCCTTGGCCGGATTATAAATCGCGACCGTTCGCCTGCCCCTCATGCGGCGACGCAGCAAAGCTGCGCCCTCAAAACAGCCTGGGGCGAAGCATCAGCGTAGCCAGGTTTAGCGAAATCGAGGAACGTTATCCCCAGGCAAACTCCTTCAGATCCGCTTCCGCTTGTAAAAGTGACTCACCTAATCCGAGACCAAGGCGCAAATATAAACGGATCAATTTCCCAAACTTGTATGCGCGCGAAGATTGGTCGATACGCGAACGCCGTTTCCGTTTGAAAGAAAATCGCCTTGACCGCGCTACCGGTTTTGCAAGCTCTGCGCTTCCAGCCTTCGCCCGCCGCATCCGATTATTGTTTAGATTCAACATGCCACCAAATAAAAGCTTCGCCTCCGTAAACACGAACGATTCGAGGTGAATGATGCAGAAAGGCGCATGAACGCCGAAAGGAACGCCGTCAGCGCCGCCCTAGTAACGCCGTCATCGCCGCCATCGCCGACATCGGAAATGAGCGCGTTAAGCAATTAGTAGACGATCGGCGACTATCGGGAACGGAGATTGACTCACAAGGTTTATCATCGGTAGGGTCGCCACGCTCGTTAGTCGCCTTCTCCGTTGTCGGCGATGGCGGCGATGACGGCGTTGTCGGCGTTCCTATCCCGAACACCCGTTCAACTATATCCGCGGCCGCATCCAATCCGCGCTTCTGTCCAAGGACTTCTCGGAACCAATATGCTTTCTCTCGATAGCCGAAATTTCGACTCACTTTGGCGATGAGCTCCGATAAACGTTGCGCAGTTAGGTCGTCTAGTTCGATGAATTCACCAACCCCGTGGTAAGCAATCCTGGCAGCAATACCGGGTTGTTCGTATCCAATCGGGATCGCCACCATCGGCACTCCCTGTGCCAATGCCTCCAGAGCTGTGTTTAGCCCTGCGTGAGTTATGCAAAGCGCCGCCCGCTTCAACAGCTGGATTTGCGGAGCAACGGGGACAACAATTGTATTTGATGGAATTGGTCCCAGATCGCGCGGATCGACCTTCGTGCCCACCGAGAGGACCATCTGCATCTGCGGAAATTCACTAACCGCTCTGAGAATTGTGCGGTACACGTCTTTCAAGCCGTTTACCAATGTTCCAATCGAAGCATAGATCAAGGGATTGCCGTTTAGCTTCTCCCAGGGAAACGGAACAGGCTCCCGACCTCCATTATCGTGAAAGGGGCCCGCATAGTAAAATTGGGGAGGCAAATGGGGAATCGGAAAATCAAATTCTTTTGGGGTCTGTGTGATTACTGCAAGTTGAGAAACAGTGGCCGCCGGGTTGCTCCAATCGATCTCGAGTCCGTTCCGCTCGGCATAGGCTTGAGCTATCGGCATTGAAACCTCGCCAATCTCGGACATTACCTTCAGTCTGGCGAGATTCCTCTCCCGAGCTTCCGGCCCCGTTTCACAAGGCCAACTGTAAAAAGGGAGAGGCGTCGATCCGGAAAAGTCGAAGTGGAGAATATTCCAAATCTGAACATAAGGCAGCCGCAGATGCATAGGAACAAGCTCAATAAGCCGGAATATTGAATCCAGTACCAGCGCATCCACACCGTTTTCCGCGATCTTTCCTGGCAAATGCTCCAGGCCCGCCCTAAGTAGGCCCGGCACTAATTCCCGGGCGGTGAACCGCACCACCTGCAGGCCATGCAGGCTAGCTATTGGGCTCCAGAGTCTGGCTACCGATCCTGGCGGGTATTCATCTACGCAAAACGGTACGAAGTCCAGATTGGCGGCCCGAACAACCGGTTCAATATCCGGAACGCCAATAAACACAACCTCGTGTCCCCGTGACTGCAGCTTGCGAGCAAGCGCTGTCATCGGATTCAGATGTCCGGTCAGCGGTAGACTCAGAAAACCAATTTTCATACGAGTCTCTAGAGGCTGGAAAGCGGCTCTAGAAGCGTTAATGAGCCGCAGATTTGTCTTCGCAGCTCAACATTTGTCCGAACTGCCGCAAAGTCTGTTCCGGCTGTATCGCAAAGGCACGACCTACGCCAGTGTATCGCCATATGCATGGCCTTCGCCGCGCAGCGGCGAAAGATTGTAGCCCAGGGCTTTAGCCCCGGGGTAAGGTTGGGAATACGCAAGCGCTCTGAAAGAGCGTCAGAACGGCGCGACCGAAGGAAAGTGGCACGCCTAAGCTCTGTTGTCCTGATATTAGTCTCGCAGTTATTCATAAGCGAGCGAAGCGGCCCTGCAAAGCGAGGCGGAGTGAGCTTGTGAATAACTGCGCCGCCAGTCAGAATGAGGCT
>Ga0207684_10006673_pt1 | contig 10486 bp, 6 predicted proteins | sample KBSK5501metaG_FD_184342 | JGI IMG/M metagenome (GOLD analysis project Ga0207684, IMG submission 184342) | Corn, switchgrass and miscanthus rhizosphere microbial communities from Kellogg Biological Station, Michigan, USA - KBS K5-50-1 metaG... | ecosystem: Host-associated > Plants > Roots >... | reverse complement strand
CGGGCAGGAGCCGATGCGTCCAAGCAGCGCCGTCGCGAAACCCGCCGCTGAAAAGGTTCACTCGGTTAATGGTTCGACATTCGAGATTCGAAACCCGAAACCTCTTTGTGGCGATCTCGACCACATCATTTTGAAAGCCCTACACAAACAACCGGCACGCCGTTATGCATCGGTCGCGGAATTTTCCGAGGACATCCATCGGCATCTGGTTGGCCTGCCAGTGATCGCACGGAGCGACACGCTCGGTTACCGCAGCGGCAAATTCGTTAAGCGACATCCTGTTGCTGTGATGGCTGCCGCTTTTCTCGTTCTCAGTTTGATCGGCGGAATCATCGCGACGGCGCGGCAGGCGCACCGGGCTGATCAGCACCGCGAATTGGCCGAACAGCGTTTCAATGACCTGCGCCAGCTGGCGGACTCTTTGATGGTTGAAATCCGCGATTCCCTCAAAAACCTGCCATCTCAGCAACGCGACCTGGCGACCGCTCACGAAACTACTGGCGACACTCAAGGAAATGTGTCGTCCACAAACCTCGGCAATAAGGAGGGCGCTGCAGCGAGTGATCAGAAAGCAATGGGTATTCGCGAACAGCTCAAAGACGATCAGGCTACTACGGAAACGCAAATGCAGATCGGACGAGGTTATCGTGCAGTTGGTGACCTTCTTGCGCAGAAGGGAGACATTAATGGAACAATCGATAAGTATCGCAGCTCATTATCCATCTTCGAAAAACTAAGCGCGGCACATCCCGGAGACCAATCCGTCCAAGATGAGCTGGCGCGCGCCTACGAAATACTTGGCGATAGCCTCGAGGGCGCACAGCGCAGCGAAGAAAGACTCAAGGTTTACCTGAGTGCCTTGTCGATCCGGCAATCGTTGCTCACTCAACAACCTGACGACGCAAAACTGCGGCGCAGTATCGGCCTCAATTTTCTGAAAGTGGGCGGTGCCACCGATGCGAAAACGCCGGAAGCAGTGGAAAACGTACGACGCGGCATCGTCATACTGGAGACTTTGTCCGCGCAAGATCCAAACAACGACTCTGCTTATCGCGAAGTTGGCTATGGTTACGCCCGGCTCGGCCAGATGCTGTTTGGCGGCGGAGACGTTGCTGGCTCTTTGGAGATTCGGCGCAAAGCATTCGAGGTTCGTCAGCGATTAGCCGCGCGCGATCCAAAGAGCGCTCAGATTCAGTTCGATCTGGCAGTTGCGCACGGCGATTTGTCCGAAGCGTTGACTGCAACCGGCGAGAGCAGCCCTGCGCTGGATCACGCCCAACAAGCATTGTCGATTTTACTGCAATTGTCCGCGGCCGATCCGACTAATGTCCTCTATCGCCGAAATATCGGGTTGTGTTACGAAAAGTTTGGCGATGCCTGTACTCTTTTCGCCTCGAATAAAAAGCAATCACGCGCACGTCGAGTCAAGGCTTGGGTCAAGGCCCGGTCATCGTACAAACAAGGCCTGGATGTTTTCGCTGCCTTACGGGATCAGAGCAAACTCATGCCGGCCGATTCCGGCTTTGCTGACCAGTTTGCGGCCAAGGTCGCGGAGTGCGACAATCGGCTCAAAGGTTCCAAGCGTTGAGCCGGATCGTAGCGCGAGGGTCCAAATCCAGCGAATCCCGTCCTTTCGACCGTAATTGCTGTTCCCCAAAATCCCCGTCCTCAATTTCATTTACCAATTCAGTGATTTAGTGATTTAATTTTTATTATGTCGGTGCGTCAGGATGAATCCGCGCAAGTAATTGACGGAAAAATTGTCCGGAGCAGCGACCCGCTTAATCTTGAGATGCCGTTCGATAAGCTCGACGGCTTCATTACGCCAACGGAATTGTTTTACGTCCGGACGCATTTTCCGATTCCCAAGATCGACAAGAAAGCATGGCGGCTCCGGGTTGAAGGCGCGGTCGAACGGCCTTTTGAGCTGAATTACAATGATTTGTTCACATTCGAATCACGTACTATGCCGGTGACGCTCGAGTGCGCGGGCAACAATCGGATTTTTCTCGAGCCAAAAGTGAAAGGTGTTCAGTGGGGGCTCGGTGCGGTCGGCAATGCCAACTGGACAGGCATTCCGTTGTCGATCTTACTCGATCGCGCCGGCGTGAAACCATCAGCGCTGGAAGTGATCTTGGAAGGCGCTGATGAAGGATCGCCCGAGGACGCGAAAGCGCCCTCGGCCAACGTTCGATTTACTCGCAGCATTCCACTCGCCAAAGCCCGCGGTGACGTGCTGCTCGCTTACAAAATCAATGGTCAGGACCTTCCGCCACAGCACGGTTTCCCGCTTCGCGCAATTGTTCCCGGTTGGTATGCAATGGCGTCCATCAAGTGGCTGCAGCGCATAACTGTTACCGACAGGCCGTTTCACGGCTACTTTCAGACGCTTGATTACGCTTATTGGACAAAGCGAGGCGATTTAGCTGAGTTGACTCCGCTTTCCGAAATGCAGATCAAGGCTGAGATCGCCACGCCGGCTGCAAATGAAATTGTGCCAGCCAACTCAACAATTCGTGTCCACGGCGCCGCCTGGACAGGCGTGGGCGAGATTGCGAAAGTTGAACTTAGCACGGCCGGCGGGGCAAGCTGGTACAATGCGCAATTGATCGATCAGGCTGCTCCGAATGCGTGGCGACTTTGGGAATTTGAATGGCAGACGCCAGCCAAGGCGGGAAAACATACTCTAATCGCACGCGCGACCGATTCGCGCGGGCGGACACAACCGATCGAACGTGATCGAGACCGCGGGACTTACATGATCAATCATCTCCTCTCGATCGATGTGGAGGTGCGTTAGGACAGGCTGGCAGCCCATTCGACTTCGCTCAGGGCAGGGCTCTGTGGTCCCCAGAGTACGATGTCGATCTTGTTGAACTTCCCTCCGCCTTCGCGTTAAGTCAGGACGATGTCCCTGGTTTTCAAAACGATCCAAACCGAAGGCATCGCTGAGCTTTCTTATCTATTGGGTGACGACGACGAAGGTACCGCTGCCATCTTCGATCCGCGACCGGATGTTGACGTCTATGTCGAAATGGCACGCGAAGCCAAGGTGGCGATCACACACATTTTCGAAACGCACATTCACGCTGATCTCGTCAGTGGCTCTCGGGAACTTTGCGCCCGGCTTGAGTCGGCAAAGATTTTCGTCAGTCACGAGGGGGGTGCGAAATACGAGTTCGAGCACGAAAAGGTGAAGGACGGCGATACCTTCACTTTTGGCGAAACGCTGGTCACGGCGCGGCATACGCCGGGCCATACGCCCGAACATCTTTCCTACCTGCTCGCCGAAGCGGATCATCCCGAAACGCCATGGGGCGTGCTCACCGGGGATTCGCTTTTTGTGTCATCGGCCGGCAGGCCGGATTTGTTAGGCGCCGATCACACGGAAGAACTCGCGGAAAAACAGTTTCACACGCTGCGCAATTTTTATCTGAAACTGCCTGATCACGTGATGATCTACCCGAACCACGGCGCGGGCTCGCCATGCGGGGCCGACATCGGCGAGCGTTTGAGTAGCACGATCGGTTACGAGCGAAAGTTCAATAAATTTCTTCAGTTCTCTGATGTGAAAAGTTTTACCGACTACGCGATGAGGACGGCGCCGCCCGTTCCACACTATTACCCGGTCATGAAAAAGTTGAATGCGAAGGGGCCGCAGGTGCTGGGCGGTCTGCCGCGCGTTCCAGGGCTGCCGCCGAAAGCATTCAAGCAAGCGATTGAGAACAAGGCCGGGGTAGTTGTCGATGTCAGGACGATGCTCGCCTTCGGCGGCGGGCACATCGCCGGCGCGCTCAATATCGGCGGAACGCCAATTCTCTCGATCTGGGCGGGATGGATGCTCGCTCCGAGCGAGCCGGTTCTGTTGGTCCTGGAAAACGACGATGAGCTCGACGAAATCCTGCGATTGTTCATTCGCACGGGTTACTCAAAGTTCGCCGGTTATTTAGTGGGCGGTATGAAAGCCTGGGATCTCGCCGGTTTTGCCAACGATGAAATTGGCCAAATGACCGTGCACGAGTTGAACAAACGTGCCGCGGAGTTGCAGATTGTCGATGTCCGCTCACCGCGCGAATGGAAGAATGGGCATGTGCCGGGCGCGCGCCACATTTTTCTGCCGGAGCTTCGCAACCGGATGCATGAGCTCGACTCGAGCAAACCGACTGCCGTTTATTGCGGAAGCGGATATCGGGCGAGCATCGCGACGAGCATGATGAAGCCGCGCGGCTTCGACCGCCTCTGGAATGTGCCGGGAAGTTGGGAAGCGTGGAACAAGGCAAAGTTGCCGGTCGAGGGAGCAGACGGGCAATGAATTCGGCCGAAGCGAGCTTACCGCGCCGCTCATTCGGTGAAACCATGCGCGCCGATGTTTGGTGGCTGAACCCGCTACTCGTTTTTCTCGGTCTCGGAACGTTTATCGTCTATTCAACATGGGCGGCGTTCCAGGGGCGGCATTATTATTTCGGTAACTACATCTCGCCGTTTTATTCGCCGGAATTATTTGGCGACTCACCACATAGCTGGTTTGGTCCAAAACCTGGGTGGTGGCCAGCTTGGCTCATTTTTTCGCCAGCGCTGCTAATTCTTTGGGCGCCGGGCGGATTCCGTCTGACCTGTTATTATTATCGTGGCGCCTATTACAAAGCGTTTTGGGCGGACCCACCTGCCTGCACCGTCGGTGAGCCGCGAAAAACGTATCTCGGTGAGCGCTCTTTCCCGCTCATTATGCAAAATGTGCACCGATATTTTCTTTATCTCGCACTTGTTTTCATTGTCGTCCTCAGCATCGACGTTTGGAAAGCGCTTTGGTTTATAGATCCGGCCACTGGCCGGAATTCATTTGGCCTTGGAATTGGCACCATCGTTCTCGCAATCAACGTCGTTTTGCTCGGCGGCTACACTTTTGGTTGTCATTCCTTACGACATTTGATCGGCGGATTTCTCGACCAATTTTCTAAATCGCCAACTTGTTTCCGCGCTTACGCGTGCGTGAGTTGTTTGAATCGCCGCCACATGCCCTGGGCGTGGTTGAGCTTGTTCTGGGTCGGGTTCACTGACCTTTACGTGCGCCTTTGCTCAATGGGAATCTGGCATGATTGGCGGCTCTTCTAGCCGCAAAAGTGATTGGTTAAAAATGTTACAAGGTTACAACGTTGTGCTTAAGAATCGGCGATGAACCGCATCCACGCGATTCCTTTTAACTTTGTAACGCTTTTAACTTTGTAACTCCCTTAACATTCACCCATGCCCGATTACGAAACGCACGAACACGATGTTCTGGTAATCGGCGCGGGGGGCGCTGGATTGCGCGCCGCGATCGAGGCATCGGTCGCTGGAGTTTCGGTCGGCCTAGTTTGCAAATCGCTCCTCGGCAAAGCACACACTGTCATGGCCGAAGGCGGGATCGCGGCTGCGCTCGCCAATGTCGATGATCGAGATAATTGGAAGGTGCATTTCGCCGACACCATGCGCGGTGGGCAATATGTAAATCAATGGCGCATGGCGGAACTTCATGCCAAAGAAGCGCCCGATCGCGTGCGCGAACTCGAAGCCTGGGGTGCGGTGTTCGATCGCACAAAAGATGGGCGCATTCTGCAAAGAAATTTTGGCGGCCACAAATATCCGCGGCTCGCGCACGTCGGAGACCGGACTGGTTTGGAGATGATCCGCACTTTACAGGACCACGGGGTGCATCAAGGCATCGAGGTTTACATGGAGCACACCATTCTCGCGTTGCTGAAAGATGACGGACGGGTCGTCGGCGCGTTTGGTTATGAACGCGAACGCGGTCGCTTCAAGATTTTTCGGGCCAAAGCCATCGTCCTTGCAACCGGAGGAATTGGCCGCGCTTACAAGATCACCAGCAACAGTTGGGAGTATACCGGCGACGGTCATGCGCTCGCGTACGAGGCGGGCGCGGAACTGATCGACATGGAATTTGTGCAATTTCATCCCACCGGGATGGTCTGGCCGCCGAGCGTGATGGGAATCTTGGTCACAGAAGGCGTCCGCGGCGAAGGGGGCATTCTTACGAACAATAAAGGACGACGTTTTATGTTCGATGAGATCCCGGAGAATTACCGCGCGCAGACTGCCGGCAGCGAGGAAGAAGGTTGGAACTACTGCCAGGGCGACAAGGACGCGCGCCGTCCGCCGGAGTTATTGACGCGCGACCACATCGCCCGCTGCATTGTGCGCGAAATCAAAGAGGGCAGGGGAAGCCCGCATGGTGGTGTCTATCTGGACATTGCATGGATCAAACAAAAGCTCCCGAACGCGGCGGATTACATCAAAAGAAAACTGCCGAGCATGTATCACCAGTTTAAACAACTGGCGGACATCGACATTACCGAGCAACCGATGGAAGTCGGGCCGACCACGCACTACGTCATGGGCGGGATACATGTCAATCCAGACACGGAGATGTCGCGTCTGCCCGGTCTCTTTGCGGCGGGCGAATGTGCCGCCGGCATTAACGGCGCCAATCGCCTCGGCGGAAATTCACTCTCCGATCTTTTGGTTTTTGGGAAACGCGCTGGGGAATTTGCCGCCAAATTCGCGAAGGAAAATCGCTTTGGAGAAATTGATGCTGCGAGCATCGACACAACTGCCCGCGAGGCAGTAAAACCATTCGAGCGAAGCGAGGGAGAAAATCCCTATGCCCTTCAGCATGATTTACAGGAAACAATGCAAGAGAACGTTGGGATCGTTCGCAACGAAACGGAAATGCGCGCCCAGCTTGATCTATTGCAGAAATTTTGGGATCGCGCGAATCGCGTCAGCGTTACCGGTAATCGCGAGTACAATCCTGGCTGGCACACCGCACTCGATCTCCAAAATCTTCTGACCGTCTCAGAAGCAATCACACGCGCCGCTCTCGAACGTAAGGAAAGTCGAGGCGCGCAATTCCGGGAAGATTATCCAAGCAAAGACGAACACTTTTCCAAAGTGAACACGATCATCTCCAAAGGAGAGGAGGGATCAATGCAAATACGACTCGAGCCACTTCCGGAAATGCCGGAGTATTTGAGGAAGATTATTGAGGAGAATAGGTGAGGCAAAGCAGGTAAAAAGTTGAAAGGTTAAAAAGTTGAAAAGGTCACAGAGCCAAGAGAGCGATGCGAACGCCGGTCTCCGCAAACTTATTCCACCCGTTTGAGGCGAAAAGTGCCGTGCTGGTTACTGATCACCAGTTCGCTATCGTTTAACTCAACAATCGTATCGGTGAGAGTCTGACCCGCTTGAACCGTGATCAATTTGTCTCCGTCGATGCGCCAAGTCGCGACCGATTCACGAATCGGCTGCGGCGTAATATCGGGATCGACGATCAACGTACCGTCGGCAAAGTATTGTGTCGTGTGCCGGCCGCCTTTCCATTTGCCGATCAAACTGGACGGGTTGATTCCGCTCGGAATGTTTGGTTCGGCTGGCTGGGCCGGAGATATTTCTGACAAACGAGAGCCGGGATGAAGCCGCGTAACTTCGACCGACTGTTCCTCCGTGGTTTGGCCATCGCTCTGCCTCGTAACGGTGGTAGCCATGCTATTCGGCGGAGAAATCGGGGGAACCCCATCGTCGCCTTCAGGGCCCGCCCGTTCTCCAGTGGGAGCTGGGGTAGGATTCAGTGGTATGATCTGGCCTAACTGCGACCGGCTTTGAGACCCGGTTCGGTCAGCGGACGATAGTTTCACGTGCCGCGAGCCGAACACAAGCGCGACCAGAAGCAAAAGAGCGGCTCCAATCCATTTCAGCGGTGCCCCTTTTTTGTTTTGCGTGGATGCTGCCGACGGAATCGGCGGCCGCACCGGGGCCGGTGACGGTTCAGTTGGGACGACCAGAGCTTGTCCGCAAGATTGGCAAAATCTGTCCTCTGCCGCGACCACTGCTTTGCACTTTGGACAGCTTGTCATATTCGCTTCACAACCGGACGCTAGGGCGACGATGTTGTCTTTGAGACGACCTCGTCCGTTAGATCGGGAAGATCGTGAGTGAGCACCACGATTGGGACGCCGTTCAGGCTATTTCCGCTGGAATCAAAAACTAAATTGAATCCCTCGCTTTCGGCGCACGCTTTAAGAGCTGGTGTTATCTTAGCAACTATCCCTTCACGCAATTTTAGAGCTTGCTCTTGAAGCTGTTTTTCCCGCGCCGTGCGAAAGTCATTGATCTCCTTTTCCATCTTTTTGATTTCGGTAATCTTGTCGTCCCGCTCTCTGGCCTGGCGCAACTTCGCGTCAGTGCTCAACCCCGGCGCGTCCAGTTGTTTGTTCAAATTGTTGATTTCATCCAGCCCCCTTTTGTAAGCGTCCGCCCGATCGTCGTACTCCTTCTTGGCCGCATTTTTTGCTTCGTTGATTTTTGCTTCCGAAGCTTTTGTTTCGGGCCAGATTTTAAAGGCGCGATTCATATCCACCGTGCCGAAGCGCAGACTGCTGGAAGAAGCCAACGATTTACTAAACCTTACAGAAGTTCTCTTTTGATTGAGCGCGGCGATAACATCGTCGGAGAAATCGGGCACTCCTTTGGTGAACGTAACAATGGGAACACCATTGAGACTCATGCCGCTGATATCCATTAGAACCGCCTCCCCGCTGGATCGAAGTCCAGTAGCAATCATGTCCGTGATCTCTTTAACGATGCCTTCCCGCATTTTTAGAGCCTGCTCCTGAAGCTGTTTTTCCCGCGTCGTCCGAAAGTCATTGATCTCCTTTTCCATCTTTTTGATTTCGGTAATCTTGTCGTCCCGCTCCCTGGCCTGGCGCGACTTCGCGTCAATGCTCAACCCCGGCGCGTCCAGTTGTTTGTTCAAATTGTTGATTTCATCCAGCGCTTTTTTGTAAGCGTCCGCCCGATCGTCATACTCTTTCTTGGCCGCGCTCTTCGCCTCGTTGATCTTAGCCTCGGCATCCTTTGTCTTCTCGTATTCTTTGAAGATGCGATTCATGTCGACGAACGCGAAGGGGATCGCGCGAGTGGCGAGAAACGATGATAACTGGCCCTGATTGAGTGCCGTTATAACGTTGCTGCTCATGTCAGCACCGTCTGGAGAGAACACGAGACTCGGAACACCATTGAGACTCATGCCGCTCTTGTCGAAGATCATGTTATCGACCGTGCCGCCGAGCGATTTAATCTGCGCAGTAATCTCTTTAACGATGCCCTCCCGCATTTTTACAGCCTGCTCCTGAAGCTGTTTTTCCCGCGCCGTCCGAAAGTCATTGATCTCCTTTTCCATCTTTTTGATTTCGGTAATCTTGTCGTCTCGCTCTCTGGCCTGGCGCAACTTCGCGTCAGTGCTCAACCCCGGCGCGTCCAGTTTTTTGTTCAAATTGTTGATTTCATCCAGCGCTTTTTTGTAAGCGTCCGCCCGATCGCCATACTCCTTCTTGGCCGTGCTCTTCGCCTCGTTGATCTTAGCTTCGGCATCCTTTGTTTTCTCGTATTCCTTGAAGATCTTGTTCATGTCTACAAAAACGAAGCTGGGGTTGTATCCCTTATCTCCCTGATGGGGAGTGTCGGCGTTCGATACGATCTGCCCTGGCGGCGGTCGTGTTTGAGATTCGGGGCGCTTAGCGGATGACGGCTTAAAGTGCCGCCAGCCGAACACGAGGATGATCAAGAGCAGCCCACCGGCTCCAACGCACATCCACGGTCCGGCCCGTTTGCTTGGCTTGGCCGTCAGTGCCGGAACGGGCGAGACTGACATTCCCGGGGTCGACGGTTCAGTCTGTTCAACGCTCAAGGTCTGCCCGCACGACTGACAGAATCGGTCTTCTGCGCTAACGGGTGCAGCGCAGTTTGGGCAGGTCGTTAGGCTCATTTTAGAAGAATGAACGCAGGACTGCGGTGACGACAGATGCACCGATCGTGGCGGCCACCGCACCAATCACACCAATAAAAACGGCCGAGACGGTGTCACGCCCCTCGAGGTCATGAATGGCGGCGATCGAGCAGACGGCGCTCCAGATTCCAGAGAAGAGGCCTACAACCGGCACGATCATAAGCAGGGTGGGTGTTTGCGCATACACCAACGCGCGGAACCATGCCGCCGCCGGCAGATTGACCTGATGAAGCGATTTCGCCGCGTATTGGATTGCGATTACCGCCGCAGCCCAACTCGCAATGCGGATCACGGCTAGGCGAATAAACATTCCGATACTGCCCCCGGAGTAAAACATGCTGAGACCGGTGAACCATTGGCCAACGAACCCCGCGAGGATGATTCCGCCCGCAACATATAAGGCTTCTAGGTTCAGCTGCGGATTGGCTGCGGTTTCGCGATAAATCTGGCGGTGCATGAACGCTCCGCGGACGATTCGCGTTAGTGTCGCGGCAAGCGAGGCGTTCGACGATGCGACGGCGCTCCGCAGCCGCTCGGCGACGGCATCAGCCCAGGCGCTGGTCTGTTCGCGAAATTTCCACGCAGTGGGCGCCGGTGGTAACGCCACCGATTCGGCCGCACCAACAAAATTTTTAAATGAAGTGG
>Ga0207684_10006671_pt1 | contig 10490 bp, 8 predicted proteins | sample KBSK5501metaG_FD_184342 | JGI IMG/M metagenome (GOLD analysis project Ga0207684, IMG submission 184342) | Corn, switchgrass and miscanthus rhizosphere microbial communities from Kellogg Biological Station, Michigan, USA - KBS K5-50-1 metaG... | ecosystem: Host-associated > Plants > Roots >... | reverse complement strand
GGCGGCAGGCACGTTTGCTGTCGCGAGCGGCTCGGCGGCCTACTGCGCTATTACCACCGCGCGGCGTAGGCGTGGCGACGGAGTTTTCGGACACTACGGGCACGCAGAAGAGCTCAGCACGAGTGAAAAGCAAAAAGAATGATTCGTTCACAACACGGGCTGCGATATTCGAAGCTGGAAAATATATAGAAGCTGGAACATATATAGAGGAAGGAACTGACGCGAAAGGCGGTGAGCCGATAGGTCGCTGCAATAGGGACTGAATCACGCCTGAAGCGACGAGCGGCGCCGTCTCGTGCAGTGCGCTCAGTATTTTCAAGTCGACATCAAGCCCCCGGCCCGGCGATGGTCGAGATTCCCGCGAACATCCTCAACGAAGACGCGCCTGACGCCCTGATCGATCTGTACCTGCGAGTCAAGGTCACTAACGCCACTGTGCGCGGGCCGCCAGCACTTTCGCGCGGGACAGGACCGGCGCCGGCGTCCGCTGTACTCGTGTGCGCCGTTAGCCGCGTACTGGACCAAAGGCCAGGGACGAGGGGAAGCGGCGAACCCATACAATCCGCGATCGGGGGTGCACGGCCGATGAGTTCTCGTGGCGTGAGTCGATGGAAGGGCAATGTTCATTATTGGGACTACCATCCTGACGCCTTGTGCCGGACACGAGTCGAATCGAGGCGTGGATAGTGGCCGAGGCATTCATCTATGACGACGAACGGAAGACCGAGAAGATCGCGATCACCGTGCTCGCGAGCGGCGAGGATCTTGAAATAGACAAGGTGCCGCGCGACGAAGCAATCCGTATCGGCGAGGAGATCCGGGAGCAGGCGATCGCCAAGCATCGTGACCAGCTACCCATAGGACATCGCACCATCGTGTACAACCTGCGCGGGCGCGAGATTGAGGCGCGGGAGGAATAAAGCGCGCCAGGGCTGGCTGGATGCTGCGGCGGGTGCTGATCATGGCGGCTGTGAATTCAAAAGGCGACCGACGCGGCCTGGGCGGCGCTGGGCATTCGCCACACGCGGATTCGGCCGCGTCACGCCTGGACCAACGGCTTCGTCGCGCGCCTGCAGCAGACAATTCTCACCGACTGGGCTCCCTGATTCAAATGCATCGCTCTGGGACGACAAGAGTGTTAACGCCAGGGCCACTACGATTCTGGTGGCACCGATCTTCTGATCCAGTCACGTTGCCGTGGGAAACCTCACGAAGCGAAGTGCGGGCGCCGGATGACGCGCGAGTCACTGAACGCTCCTCCCGCCATCCGACTCGCCCATCTTTTCAACCCACCGTGACGCTCACGCGGCAACGGTTGGGCGCGAAGGCTGCTTCACCAGACGTGGGCGCCTCGCCCGGCGGCGGGGGCGCGACCGGTGGGTCGACAAGACGTGGCCAGTTCATTCGCCACAGACGCGTCGTCCATATTGACGTGGGATGCAGCTTTGCCGGCGATTGCCGCTGAGGATTCTTGCGACGGCGGAATCTCCGCGCGCTAGGCGCGCGTCACAAGGGCATGCGAGTTTTGTACGCCGTGCTCTTCGCGTTGTTCGTGGTCACCATGGGCGCCCTCGAGGTCGCGTCGTCTCGGGCCACGGCGCGGATCGCCGACTACCCCGATCCGCCCTCTGTGTCCGCCTCGCCGACTCTTCCCGGCCGTTGACCCGCTGCCGCGGGCGACTGACCGGAGCGCCGGCCTCTGCAGACCCGATCCGGACCGCTTCACCGAAAGGGTTCGCCAGCGCCGACCTGCTCGCGGCGAAGGCTCTACTCACCGCACTCTCTGTAACCGTCCGCTGCCGCACACCATCCCAAATGCGTCCGCCTGGTCTGCGGATGCTCGCGATACCGTTGACCCCGATCGAGCATCTCCTGCCGGGCGCCGAGTCAAGCTGAGTTGAGGACGACGAGTGAATGCGATCGACCCGATCAGGACGCAACGCTGTAGCCAGGGAGACTCGACGCGAGGCGACCTAATCAGCCCCTGGGGCTTGCGCAAGATCCTGCCGTTCGAGCCGGCCGCGACGAGCGCGCGATGCGGGTGGGTCGGACTGGAGGCTGTTCTTTTCCGTACGACGCCTGCTTTTGAGTTCGACGACGCTGTGCCGACGCATCACAGTCTTGCTCTCGAACTCTCTTGGCGTCAGTTTAATGAAAACATCGTTGAGATGATCATCAGGCGAGGCGCGGACCGACAGGTGCCACCCGGCTACTTTTACTCGTACGGAGAGGCACCGCAACTGAGGAAATGCCGACCAAATAGTCCGCATCACGCGGCTCCCTTTCACCCCCAGCCGCAAGCCGGCCGCGCCCCGGGCAGACGGTTGTTTCTCATGTTTCGGACACACAATGCAGTCGATCCTCGACGGCACGGGATGGGTCGTTCGAATCGTCCCGGCCTCGGAATTCCGTAGAATCCACGGCGTCCCCGAGCGGCCGGCCATAGAAAAGCTGCGGCGAGCGAGGGGGCGCGCCAGGACGCGCCCCCTCGAGCCGGCGTGATCGAACGCGGCCGCGACGCTTTGGCTTACGAGCAACCAGGGCCGCTCGCGGCGAACGGGCCGGCGACTGATTCCTGCTTCTCCAAGCTCATCATGGTTGCTCGCCCGTTCGCACTGTCCCTCGTCATCGCGTAGAGCGCGTCGCCGGAGCGCCGTGCGAGGCTGATATCCGATCCAGCCACATCCTGGAGGATGACGCGGTTGCCCTGGAAGGCGACTTTACCGGTGATGGGCGACCGATTCCCCCACTTGAAGGTATAGGTCGAATCCCCACCGATCTGAAGCGTCAGAGCGTTGCCGCTTTGCGACATATGATCTCCGGCGACGTTCCAATAGAACCCGCTCCACGTCCCGCACAGATTGCTCACCGGGGACGACGAAGCCGTGGCGTCCGCAAGACGGTTACCGCTTTCGGTGGTCGGGCCGGCGCAACCCAGGGCGACCACGCTCAAGAGGGTGGTGGTGACAACGGTGAAGACTCGGCGGTACGTCATACACGCCTCCTTCTCATGACTCAACGAACATGCCCACGCCACAACGAGCGCCGGCAGAAAAAAAAGGCCGCTCGGAGCCCTCGAGCTCCGAAGCGGCCTCCTGCACGTCAGGTCAGCCGGCGCGTCTGGAACGGCTCGACTGCGCTACATCGGCAGTCTCCTCAACACATCGTGGTCGATCTTCTCCACGACTTCGACATCGACGATCTTCCCGTCGCTCATCGCGATGATCAGCCGACCGAACCGGTGTTCCTTCAAGCGCGCAAAGACGTCAAGTAAGAGCATCGCCTCGCGGTCGCTGACTCCCTCGGGTAGAGCCACCACGGAGCCCAGTCGATCAACAGCCACAGCGCGACCCCCCAGACCCTTGTTTCCTGAGATGCCGCCTGACGTGCCTGACCGACCGCGAACGATCTGATGGACGTCGACGACGATGTTGCCAGTATCGTTGGTGACGAAGCGTTGCCGCTCGACGCGGGGAGCGATCCTGCGCCACAGGCGGGTCCAGTAAGGGCGCACGGCGTCGCGGCCACAGACGTGCCCGCCTTCCATGCCGTTCGTCCACTCGACTTCGAGGTTCATGATGCAGCTCAGCTCGCCCCGACCCCCGTGAGGGGGCAGCGAAGCCTGGCCCGCTCACCTGCCGGACTTCGGCGTGTGGACCGCTCCAGACCGTCAACAGTTGCCCGCATGTCTGCGCAGCCCATCGGACCGTCCGCGGAAACACCCAGGAAGCGGATTCGGAGAGCTCCTGCAAGCGATCTTCGATCGCCCGATGAAGGAAGGGATCCAACAGCAAGTTTGGATTCACGGCTGGACCTCCATCGCTTCCCAGCCACCGCCGAGGGCCTTGTAGAGCGCGATGAGACTGACGACGAGCGTTCCCTCGCTCTGCACGCGTTGGTCCTGGGCTGCGTAGAGCGACCGCTGGTTGTCGAGCACCGACAGGAAGTCGACGAGACCGCGAACGTAGAGCTCGCGGGACAACGTCAGCGCGACCTCGCTGGCGCCCACGGCCTCGGTCAGCTGCTGCTGTCGTGTGTGCTCCTCGCCCCAGGCCACCAGCGCGTTCTCGGTGTCGGCGAGTGCCGCCAGCACCGTCTGCTCGTAGCGCGCGAGCGCCGCTTCCTGCCGCGCCTCTTGAGCGCGGATGTTCGCCCGGATACGGCCGCCGGCGAAGATCGGCCACACCACCTGGGGACCGATCGAAGAGAAGCGGCTCGCGGCGGTGAAGACGCTTGCCGCGTCGACGGCCGAGACTCCCAGGGTGCCGGTCAGCGAGAACCGGGGAAACAGCTCGGCGGCCGCCACGCCGATCCGGGCCGTGGCCGCCGCCAGCTCGCGCTCGACCCGGCGGATGTCCGGCCGGCGGCGCAACAGATCGGACGGCAATCCGATCGGCACGGCTGGGGGAGCCGGCGGTATGCGGTCCACGCGCCGAAGCTCGTCGAGCAGCGCGGCAGGCGGGGCGCCGACGAGGACGGCCAGCCGGTGAATGGCCTGGTCCTGCGCCACGTGAAGCGCCGGGACCTGGGCCCGGGTCGTGGCAAGAAGCGTGAGGGCCTGCGAGACCTCGACCTCGGTCGCCAGTCCCGCTTGCATTCGGACGCGTGTCAGGTCGACGACCTCCTGTTGCGTCTGGATATTGTTTCGAGCGATGAGGAGCCGCTGCTGGGCTGTGCGAACGTCAACGAGATTCCGCGCCACGTCGGCTAGCACGATCACCAGTACGTCACGACGGTTGTCCTCGGCCGCCTCGAGTGTGGCATCCGCCCCTTCCACGGAACGTCGCACGCGCCCCCAGACGTCGAGCTCCCAGCTTGCGTCGAGCCCCAGCAGGAACAAGTTGTGTTCAGCGTCGAATCCGCGCGGCAGCGGCCTGACGTTCTCGCTCTCGCGGACCCGGGCATAGGCCCCGGCGGCGTTGATCGTAGGCAGTTGGTCGGCTGCCGCAATGCCGCGGAGCGCTCGAGCCTCGCGCACGGCGGCGAGCGCGATCTTCAGATCGAGATTCCCCGCGACCGCGCGATCGACGAGCGTGTTGAGCACTGGATCGTCGAATTGTCGCCACCACGCCTTGAGGTCGGCGGACGTTGGTGTGACGCCCTGTTGATCGTCCTGGCCCCAGGTGCCCGGCGTGTGGGGTGTCGGCGGGCGATAGTCTGGACCGACAGCGCATCCGTGGATGCCGATCAGGAGCAGGACGGGCGCCCAGCAGCCGATCCGCTTCATGACGGCGTGGGTCCTTCGATGAACACGTCGAGCTGCTGGCCCACGTACAGCGGCACCGTCTTGCCTTCGACCTCGTAGATGACCTGGAGCACCCGCGTGTCGACGCGCTCGGTGTTGTCGCCCGTGAGCGACTTCTTGGGTACCACGTAGGGTTCGAAGCGCACGAAGCGCAGCGGGATCCGCGTTCCGCTGGAGCCGCGCACCGTGGCGTACGCCGCGGCGTCGGCTCGGACCTTCCACGCTTCGTGCTCATCCACGTCGGTCCGGACATTGAGCACGCTCACGTGGCCGAACACCATCAGAGGCTTGGCCAGAGGACCACTCTGGGCGTACTCGCCGAGGCGGATATTCGACTGCAGGACCTGACCGTCCATCGGCGCCGTCACCGTGAGGCGGTCGATGTCGGTTTGCACGCGGTGCACCTGCCGTTCGGCCAGGGCGACCTGGGCCCGGGCGATCTGGATGTCTTCTTGCCAGGCGCCCGCCTGCAGCAGCGCGAGGTCCGCCTTCGCCTGCCGCAGACGCGCCTCGGCCGCTTTCGTGGCAATGCGCCGACGCTGAAGATCCTCCTCGCGCACGGCGCGCCGGTCCGTGACGCTCTCGATGAGGCGCTGCTGGACGCTCGCGTCGGCAAGCGTTTGCTCGGCTTCCGCCACCCTGGCTTCCGCCACGGGGACTTCCTCCGGCCGCGGCGAGCGGAGCAGCTTCTCGAGCTGTGCCTGGGCCACTTCGAGGGATCGTCGGCGCACCGCGAGCTCGGCCTGAAGATCGCGGTCGTCGAGCGAGAACAGCTTCTGACCCGCTCTCACCCGATCACCGACCTTCACGTAGACCTGGGTGCAGAGGCCGGACACGGGCGTGCTGATCGCAATGTTTTCGCTGCTGGCCTCGACGAGCCCCACGCCGGCGACCGTACGTGTATAAGCGGCGACCGGCGGCGGGTTCGTAGGGGTGGTCGGGGGACGGACCGATCGCGATTGGAGCACTGTCACAACGCCGAACACGAGTAGCGCCGCAGCGATGATCGGGACGCCGAATCTCAGCATGGGTGTTCTTCCCTAGGCATGCGCGGGCCGCGCGGACGTCCGGTGCAGGGGGAAGAGGCCCAGCGGAGGCGCTGCGCCGCCGTTGACCCGCGGGCCCGGGCGCGTCTCCGTCCGGACGATCTGCCCGTCGTTCATGTGGGCGATCCCGCTCGCAAAGTCGAAGATACGGCTGTCGTGGGTGACGACGAGCACCGCCCGCTCCGGTCGGACAGCCACCTGGGCCAGCAGCTCCATGACCCGATGCCCGGTCTCGGCGTCGAGCGCGGACGTCGGTTCGTCACAGACGATCAAGCGTGGCTCGTGTACGAGCGCTCTCGCCAGGGCGACTCGCTGCTGCTCGCCTCCCGAGAGCTGAGCCGGCAACGCATCGGCACGAGGGCCCATGCCCAGGGAATCGAGCAAGCGCTTGCCGCGCTCGACAGCGCGGCGCCGAGCCACACCCGCCGCGAGCAGCGGCAGGGCGACGTTCTCCGCGGCGGTGAGGGCCGGCAGGAGGTTGTACTCCTGGAAGACGAACCCGAGGTTCCGCCGACGGAAGAGGACGCGCTGCTGGCTCGGGAGCCGGTTCAGGGGCTCGTCCAGAACGGCGATCTCACCGTCGTTGGTGTCGAGCAGCCCGGTGATAACCGACAGCAGCGTCGTCTTGCCACAGCCGCTCGGCCCGACGAGAAGAGTCATCTGGCCCAGCGGAACATCCAGATCGACGCCACGGAGCACGAGCGCCTTCGCCTCGCCCTCGCCGAACTCTTTGCGCAGGCCACGACAGTGCACGGCGATGTGGCCGTTCGTCCTCGAGCCGTTGGTTGTCCCGATCACCACCGGTGCCAAGGGCCGCAAGCGGCCTCGATCACGCCTGAAGATCGAGCCCAGGAACGCGAACCGCCGGCGCGGGCGCCCGTTCTGGGTCCCACGAAAGACCATGGCCGGCTCCAGGACCACGACGCGCCGGATGCTGAGAAGGCTCGCCACGATCACGATGAGCAGAATGAGCACGCCGGTGCCAACGGCGCTCTGCCACAGGAGAGTGAAGCCCCGTGTCTGGAGGAGTAGCTTGCCCGTGACAAGGAAGAAGGCCGCACAAAGTCCCGTGCCGATCGAGAAGCCGACGATGCCGACGAGACAGGCCTGCAGGAGGATCATGCCGGTCAAGCGCCAGTTGGTGACCCCTACGGCCTTCAACACGCCGAATTGCTTGAGGCTCTCGATCGTGAAGATGTAGAAGGTCTGTCCCGCCACGACCGTGCCGACGATCAGCGCGATCGTAATCGTGATGCCGAAGTTCACGGGGATGCCCGTGTTCCGCAAGTAGTAGACGATCGTTTGCTTCGCGAACTCGTAGGTGGTCGCGGCGTGCAGGCCCGTCGCAGCTTCAATGCGTCGGCACAGGTCGTTGACCGCAACCCCGGGCTGCGGCTTCACCAAGACGAAGGACATCAAGTTCCGTTCCCGGCCGACGTACGTGATGGCCTGGCTGTAACGCGCGAATACGACGGGAAAGGTCTGGAAGGGCGGCGAGGCCTCGGCGATGCCAACGATTTTGACCCGATGGTCGTTCAGCTCGAGCGTTCGTCCGAGGGTGAAGGGCTGCCCAGGAAAGAAGAACATGTAGCCGGCTCGGTCGATGATGATCGCGTCGGGCTGACTCAAGTCGGCGACGGACCCGACTAGCATCCGCCCCGGCGCCCCGACCAGCGTCGCATCGTCCAATCCCATCAGGATGACCACGCGGAACTTGCCATCGGGGGCCTTGGCACGGGGGAGCCCCTTGAAGAGCCTGACGGCCCATTGCACGCCCGGAACACCCCGGACTCGGTAGAGGTCGTTCTCTGTGAGCGCGCGGATCTCATCGATGTACTGCGTGTTCGGATCCATGACCCAGATGTCGGCGTCGGTGACGTCGACGATCTGGCTGGCGGTGCGCCCGACGACGCCGGCGAAGATCGAGCTCTGGTTCTCGAGCAGGAAGGACGCGAAGGCGATCGCGAAGATCAGCCCAAGGTACTTGGCCCGATCGCCCGTCAGCATCTTGACCGCGACGAAGTTCATGAGCCCGTCCCCGTGCCGAGCGTCGGACAACGACGTAAAGCAAGTGTGTGTGGTGGGTAAAGATCTGTAAACGCATCCGGGTGATGCCGCCTCCCGCTCATCCCAGCCGGGCCCAGCCGCAGAGACTCGATGCGAGGGTGAACAGCCCGATCCCAACCACGAACACCCGCTTTCGCCCGTACAGATCGGCGAGTCGTCCACCACCCGGAACGAGGAAGATTGAGGATCCACGAGAGCCGCGCGCCAGGCTGGACAGCGCGAACGTCGGCCAGCGGGCCGGGACCGCAGAGCAGGCCGCTTCGTCGCGACGCCATCCTTTTCCTCAAGCGGGCGTCATCAGGAATCACCGGAGACGGGACCGATCGGTCTCGTCTCTGTCCCAAAAAAAGATCCACGCCTCTTCACAGTAACGACGATCAGCAGCCCGTCGGATCGACATGTTACCGCCGCCGGCCGAGCGGGCGCCAGAAAAAGCGACCGATCGGTCTCTTCTGATGCAAAAAAGAGCTACCGAAATCCGTTCCGCACATACGTCTCGAGATATTCCAGGACAGCTTCGGTGGGCGCGCGGTCCTTGTAGAGATTTCCGAGCAGCAACCCGCCTTCCAGCGTGGCCACGAGCACCCTGGCACGGGAGAGCGCGTCGCCCTTGGGGAACTCGTGCTGACGCATGCCTCGTGCAATGACCTGCTCAAAGGCACCAATCAATTGCGTCATCGCCCGGCGTGCTGCATTCCGAAGCGTGGGATCGGCGTCGTCGCTTTCCACGGCAAGGTTCATGATCGGGCAGCCGCCATGGAAAGCTTCATCGTGGGAGGCTTCGCGAAAAACGCGCAGGAACGCGAGAAGGGTATCGGTCGCCGTAGCCTGGCCCTCGGCCGCCCGCAGGAAGCGGTCGCGCATCCTGGTCACGGCGTACTCGAAGGCCTCGAGCGTCAACGTGGTTCGGCTCTTGAAGTGCCTGTAGATTCCGCCCTTCCGCAGCCCGGTCACGCGCATGATCGCGGACACCGGCGTACTGCGATAGCCGCGGGTGTTGAGGAGACCCGCCGCCTGGGCCACGATACGTCGCCGCGTTACCTCGCCCTTCTTCATGCGCGCGAAGAAAGAGACCGATCGGTCGCTAGAGGGAGACTACCAGATCGACCAGAGCATCGCAAGTCCGAACCGAGTGTGTCGAGCGCCGGACGTCCGGCGCTTCCTTGTCGAGTCCCTTCGCTAAGAACCACAACGTGATGCAAACAGCTGGATCGGTGAAGTCTCCCGCGCCTGCTCCGTCGGATGATCCGGAACCTCTTGGAGAACGCCCGGCGCCACGGTGCGCCGCCGATCGAAGTGAGCGTTCGCCGCGCCGGCGGCGGAGCGGAATTGCGTGTTTGCGACCATGGACTGGGTATTGCAGAGGCGGAGCGCGAGCTCGTCTTTCGGCCGTTTCACCGATTTGCCGGTGCCAGAGAGAGCGCAGGGGCTGGATTGGGGCTGGCCCTGGTGCGCCAGATCGCGCGTCGACACGGCGGCGATGCCCGATACCTGGGGCACGAGCCTAGCGGGAGTTGCTTCGTTGTCAGTCTCTAGGTGTCACATCCGTTTGTGGAAGCACGTGCGCGAGCTCGCGGAACTGTCCGAGCAGTGCCGTGTAGTGGCGCGGCCCGCACGGCTCGTGCGTCACGGCCCGACCACCGCGACCGCGATGGTCTGGTCGAAGTACAGAATGCGACTGTGGGTCATTTTCGCCGGCGACTGCACTGTGAGCAACTCCGCCCCATCGAGGGCGTAGCGCGCAAAGCGGAAGTCCCGGATGCCGGCGACGCCGTCGTCGCGCCAATCCAGGAGGATGAAGTATGCCGGCGTTCCTTCGTCGCGAGTCTCGAACACGAGGAGCGCCGGCCGACCGTCGACGGCGCTGGCGACGACCCTAACGGTGGAAGTATTCGGCTACTTCGCTGCGGCCCTGCAGCTGCAGCCGATTCACGAGGTCGAGCCGAACATCGTCGGCCTCGCCTCGGCATGAGCCGGGAGACGGTCCGCTCGGGCGTCGATGCCGAGCTTCAGGAGCTCACCATGGATTCGCGGGGCGCCCCAGAGAGGATTCGCGGCGGCCATTCGTATGACAAGACCGTTGATCGCAGCCACTGGCGACAGTGCCCTCTTCCCCCGAGTGACTAAACATC
>Ga0207684_10006669_pt1 | contig 10492 bp, 10 predicted proteins | sample KBSK5501metaG_FD_184342 | JGI IMG/M metagenome (GOLD analysis project Ga0207684, IMG submission 184342) | Corn, switchgrass and miscanthus rhizosphere microbial communities from Kellogg Biological Station, Michigan, USA - KBS K5-50-1 metaG... | ecosystem: Host-associated > Plants > Roots >... | reverse complement strand
GCCTGCAATGCTGCTTCCAACCGGAACCGTGGTCAGTGCCGGTGCCGGGACCCCCAACCCACCGCCGGTCAGGATCGTGTTGCCAAGCGTGGTCTGCTGGCTCCGTCCGGTCGACGTGCCCGCGTTTGCGCCGGCGTAGCAGCCGGTCCAGGTGTAGACCGGAACTGGCGGCGGCGGTGGTGCATATGCCGGCACCGCCCTATCGGCAGCGAGAGCCGCCGGCGCCCCTAAGCCCAACGCGACCAGCGCTGCGCTTCCGAGAAGTAGCTTTTTCATTTTAACCCCCCGATGTATCCCCATTTGCAGAATCGTAATCTATACCTCCGATGGTGGAATTGTCTGTGATCTTTGAGCCACACTGAGTGGGAAACTGCGGAACTCCGCGTGGGGGGACTCGGCTCGTTTCTGCGTCGAGGAATGGCTGAGATGTCGTCCTTCAATTCGATCGGTATCGCGACAATAGGACTCCTATGCCTGCTTCAGGCGCAGCCGGCTGCGGGCGAAGAAAGGCGCGGTGTGATACCCCATGCGCCTCTGCTGAAGCAGGTACTGCCGGATACCGCGAACCTCGAAGTCGCGGTCTACGAAACCGAATATGCTCCGGGCGGGATCAACCCCCGACACTTACATCCGGCGGCGATCACGTTCTATGTCTTGTCCGGTGCCGGCGTTTGGCAAGAGGAAGGTAAACCGCCGGTAACGCTCAGAGCTGGGGACAGCTTGTTCGTTCCAGCCGGAACAATTCACTCTCATTGGAACCCCAGCACAACGGAGCGACTCCGTTTCCTGGAATTCATCGTGGCTGAAAAAGACAAGGGACGATCTATCCCGCAACCTGCGAAAGACTAGATCGCGACTGCGAATACATCCGCATGCTCCCTCCTGATCTGATCCTGCACAGCGGCAAGATCATCACGCTCGATGGTAGCTCACGGTTGGCGCGAGCCATCTCTGTGCGGTCGGGTCAAGTCGTCGCCGTCGGCGACGACGCGGCACTGCTCAAAGACGCCGCTCCCACGACGCAGCTCATCGACCTCGAAGGTCGTTCGGTGCTGCCGGGATTTTTCGACGCGCATCCGCACGCCGACCGTGAAGGCCTCAAGGCGCGCGGCGGCATCCCCATCGCCGGCCTTCACAGCGTCGCCGACATCGTCGACGTCGTCAAACGTGCGGCGCAGACCACACCCGCCGGCGAGTGGATCGTGCTCATGCCCATGGGCGAGCCGCCGCACGAATACGTCAGCCGGCCGGAGCAATTGATCGACGGCCGCTTTCCAAATCGCCATGACCTCGATGCGGTCGCTCCCGACCACGCCGTCTACATTCGCGCGGTGTGGGGCTGGTGGAGTCGCCGTCCGTTTCCGTCGGTTGCCAACTCGCTCGCGCTCAGCCGCGCGGGCGTGACGCGTGACACCCGCGCGCCGCACAACGTCGAAATCGTGAAGGATGCACGTGGTGAGCCGACGGGCGTGTTCTTGGAGAGAAATTTCGTTCCGGTCCTGGAGTACACCCTTTTCCGCGACCTGCCTCGCTTCAAGTACTCCGATCGGCTGGATAGCGTTCGCCTCGGCGCACACGCCTATGTGGCGTCGGGAACGACCTCGCTCTATGAAGGTCACGGGCTCACCCCCACGGTCATCCGTGCCTACCGCGAAAACGCCGAGCGCGGGGCGTTGCCGGTGCGCATGCACACCCCGATCAGCATGCCGAGCGCAGCGTTCGACGACAAACGGCTGATCGACCTGTTCTACCATTATGCCGGCGTCGCCGGCGGCCGAGGCCGCGGCGACGATATCCTGCGCGTCGAAGGCATCAATCTCGGCGGCCATGCCGATAGCACGGTCGCGGACATCATCGCGGGCGGCTATCCATACGATCAATGGGCGGGACATTTCTACCAGGCGATGACACAAGAGCGCTTCGTGAAGCTCGGCATCGAAGCTGCTCGGCTCGGTCTGCGCGTGAATTGCGTGGTCAGCCGCGATCTCGAATACGCTCTGACCGCCTACGAGGCGATCGATAAAGAGGTGCCGATCCGCGATCGCCGCTGGGTGGTCATCCACGTCAATCGGGCGAGCGACGCGCAGATCCGGCGCATGAAGACGCTCGGCGTCATCGCCACGGTGGTGCCGGGCTTTCTCTGGATGGCGGGCGATCGCTACGGCCTCGACCAACTCGGCGAGGAAGCCATCCCCATCCGGCGCATGCTGGATGGCGGCGTGCCGGTGGCGCTCTCAACCGATGGAGTGCCCTATTCGATGCTGTGGACGGCGTGGGAGGCGATTGCCCGCTGGGACGACGACGGTCAGCGACGAATCGGAGACAGTCAGCTGACCCGAGAGGAGGCGCTGCGGATGGCGGCGCAAAGCGGCCACCGCTTGACCTGGAACGAGGATAGATACGGATCGCTGGAGGTCGGCAAGGTCGCAGACATGGTCGTGCTCGCTGAAGATCCGCTCTCCTGCGATCTGGACCGACTCAAGGACGTCCGCGTCGATCAAACCTTCCTTGGCGGGCGGCAGGTGTTCGGTGGCGGGCTCGGTGGAAAGACCAAAAAGCCCCAACCCGCGGCGTAGAACGCGGCCCGGTGACCGGGGCGAACGGCGTGTCATGCGCCAAAACGAGACCCCGCCCGCGTGTGGCACGTAAGGGAGATTGCTGCCGGGCGGGGTCTCGGGAACCCTCAAAAGGGATGGCTTGCTGAGGGGCTCCACCTGGCAAACATACGAGCCCCTTAAATATTCCTCACGGAATATCCGAAACGACCAACGCATACGGCGCTCGGGCGCCGGCGCCTGCACAGGTGGGTCGGCCGGCTCTTCACCTTCGAGGACGCGATCGATACGGCGGCAGATCGGCGGGTTTCGTCGAATGAGGCAAGCCAGCCGCGTCGCAGGCGACCGTCGGGGACCGGACATAAGTCGCGGCGCGGCACGCCGACCGCCTTGGCGTCAGCTGATGAGACAGTCCAGTGACTGCCGTTATTGAGTCATTGCCGCGGAACCGATCTCCTGGCTCCCTGCATGAAGGCCTGAATTTCCTCCAGGGTAAGGCGGCCATCTTTATTGGCATCCATCGCCCTGAAGATACGCTCGTGAGCTGCCTGAAACTCCTGCAAGGAGATAGTCCCGTCACCGTCGGTGTCGGTCAGGATGAAAAGCATCCGCATCATCATGCCCGGACCCATACCTCCGGGCCCCCTACCTCCTTGGCCCATCATGCCGGGGCCCATCATGCCGGGGCCCATCATGCCGGGGCCCATCATGCCGGGGCTCATGAATCCTCGACGCCAACCCCCCTGGCGCCTCCAATCGGGCCCGTAACCCCAGCCCATCATGCCGCCGTCGTGCGTGAAGTCGTCTTGATCGCGATCGTCTTCGAAGCTGCCGCGCTGGGTCTGGACGCCCTGCAGCTGGCGCTCCAGTTGCTGCTGTAGGGTTTGCGGCTCCTGCGGCGTCATCGGACCACCGGGAGTCATCGCTTGGGCGCTCGCAACGACAGTGCCCCACGCCAACATGACCGCCGACGTTGTGAGCAGGAGAACGTACTTTTGCATTTTGAATCTCCTTAGACGGATACCTCTTCCCTTCAACCCGGCACGGGCGATATCGATCCTTCGCCTACAACCGCTCCGTCCTTGCGCGAATACACGACCGAGACGAGCGCAGGGCTTGGCCGGGAGCTCACGCGGCCGATTTCAAGCCGGCCATGATGCTCTGCACCTCCGGCCAATGTTCCGCGCCGCGGCGAGTCATGAGCTCGATGTAGCTCGGGTTTTCCCATCTCTTGATGCCCGCCTCGAAACTTCGCCGCGCTTTACAGCGCCCGTACCACTCGGCCACATGGCTGCGATCGTGGACCATGCCGAAAATGTTCAGGTGCTCGAGCCGGGCCAAATACGGCGTAAAGGCAACATCCGCCAAGGTGTATTCCTCACAGCCAAGCCAGCGATGCTCCGTAAGCGCTTCCTCCATCTCATCCAGGAGCTGCAGCATACGCTGCACAGCTATGATGAAATGTTGCGAGCGGGTGCCTTTCTCGATCACGTCACGCCGGCGCTCGCGTTTGAAGATGTTTGGAACTCGTTCAAGCATCGCTTTTCCGAGCTCGGCACGCTCGAGATATTGATGACGAAAAGCGATCCCGAAACTGAGGATCGCCGCGCAGGCATCATGAACATCCTCATCCAGCTGCTTGGTCCACAGCCGCATCTTCGACCGCTGGTGTGGATCATTAGGCCGCAGCCGCGGCTGCGGAAAGACGTCCTCCAGGTACTCGAGAATGACATTTGACTCCGTGACGACGTGTCCATCGTGAAGGAGCGTCGGTACCACGGCGCGGCGGTTGAGCTTGAGATACCACGGCTGTTGATGCTCGGCCGCCCGCAACACCAGGTGCTTGTCCTCCCACGGGAGTCCTTTCTCCGCGAGACAAATTCTCACCTTTTGCGCGCACAGCGACATGTCGTTGTGGTAAAGCGTCAACATTCGCAGCTCCTCCGGGATTTATCACCGTCTTACTTGGCTAGCGGTCGTAGGCTTTTTGCAATGCCCGACCATGAGGTGCGGGATCACGCGCGGTGTCGCCAGAAGTAAAGGTCAAGCTTGCCCGGCTCATACCATGCGGTGTCACTTACCATGAGATAGCACGCGACCGTAAAATCGTACGTTGAGCAAAAGAGACCGTAACCCAACGGAATGTCTGTTATTGACAGGCCCGCAAGGGAAGAGCCGGACAGACAATGGGCGAGATCCCAGAGCCCATGCAAGACATAGCCAACCGCGATAGCAGATCTGGAAAACAGCCCACTCACAGCGCAAACAAGGAAAACGCCAACGCCGACTGCCTCAGTTTGCCAAGCATGCGTTGAGGCCTCGAAATAGGCAGCAAAGCTCAGGTAAAAGGCGGCAATCACGACAAGGAAAGACGCCCAAAATATCTGTTCCCATCGTCCTTGGAAGATTCGTCGAAAGACGGCGATGCTTCCAATCGCGCTGAGTAAACCGATAACGACATACAACAGAGCCACCACCAGCCCGCCGACGAACTGGCTGCTCGATCCAGCTCCGGCCATCAGATTTTGTAGTAGCGCTGAGTTCATTGTTGTTGCTCCCATCCCTCGTGCGCGCGCTTGACGAGCGCCGTAGCTTACTCGCGAACAACGCTCAATCGTCACGCCGATACTTGCGCATTTTGCAGTTTCTAACGTCCGCCTCAGCCGTTGAATTCGAGGATGTAGAGCCCGCCGTTGTAGTCGGTGCTGTAGATCAGGCCGCCGGCATCGACGAAGACGTCGGCGGATTGGATCACCTGCGCGCGATTCGGCCGGTGGTCCATCATGCGCGTCGGCGCCGGCGGCACCAGCGCGCCAACTTCCTTGGGCCGGTATGGGTCGCGGATGTCGAACACGCGCACTCCCGCGTTCTGATAGGTGGCAAAGATCAATTCCGAGCTTACGAAACTGCCGGGCCGGTTCTCGTGGATATTATGCGGGCCGAAGTGGCCCCCCTTATGCACGTAGTCCGCTTCCGCCGGTGTCGGGAAGGTGGAAACGCTCACGGGATTTCCCTTCACGCGGTTGTCGAACACCCAGATGAGCTTGAGGCCATCCTCCTGATGGTCCAGAACCGCCTCATCGAGCACGATCAGCAGATCGCGGTCGGGCAGCGGCAGGCAATTGTGGGTGCCGCCACCGAACGGCGGCGACCAGTTCCGATGGGTAATCAGCTTGGGTTGCGTGCGGGCGGCAACATCGATCACGACCATGCCGGCGTCGCGCCAAGCGGCGTAGGCGATGTCGCCGTGCACGATCGCATGGTGCAATCCATAACGGCTGGTCGGCGGCCATGACGGCGTCTCGCCACCGGCCTGGTGCATGCCGGGGATCCAGTAACGCCCGGCCTCGCGCGGATTCGCCGGGTCGCCCATATCCACGGTCATGAAGATGTAATCGGTGAAGCCGTCGAGCAGCGCGGAGACGTAGGCCCACCGTCCGCCGGTATACCAGATGCGGTGAATGCCGCCGCCGTCAACCGGCATGAAGCCGATGTGCTTCGGCATCTGCGGTTTGGATATATCGTAAACCGCGAGCCCCGCAGTCCAGTCACGCGTAATGCTTTTCTTTTCAGCCGTGCCCACCACCTTGCCAAGCTGACCTTTGTAGTAGGCCTTCTCGTCGGCGAACTCCGCGGCCGCGAACATGTCCTTGGCGTTGACGACGAGCAGCAGGTCGTCATGGGTTTGCAGATGGATGTTCCAGGTCCCCGGCGGCGCGGCCAGGTAGTTCACCGCGCGCGGGCGCTTGGCGTCGCGTACATCGACCACGCTGAAGCCCTTGGAGAACATGTGGCCGACATAGGCATAGCCGCGATGCACCATGATCTGCACGCCGTCGGGCCGGCCGCCCTGGTCGGAATGGCCGATGATGCGCATGTTGCGCGCGTAATCGGGTTTCGGCAGGTCGCTCATCGATCGGCGGCCAAGAAATTCGGTACCGCGATCCGGTCCATCATGGCGCGATCATCCTGCAACAGCTTCCACATCGCGCGGTCTTCGTCCGTGCGCAAATTCACGCCGAGATGGGTGCCGAGCTTGCGTCCGTGCAGCATGATGCGCTCGCCGATCGGCTGGCGAATCCTATTATACGCGGCAAGCCCGGCGTCGATATCGTCATGGCTGCCCAGCGCCTCGGCGAGCGCCTGGGTGTCGCCGCCGGCCTTGGCCATGCCGAAGCCCATGTGCGGGCGCGCGGATGACGCAGCGTCCCCGGTCAGCGCAACGCGGCCGAACACCAGTTGCGGGGTCGAGAAGTCGTAGATCGGCGTGAAGAACGGCCGCATCTGGTTGAGGCAATCCAGAAACTGCGGCGGCATGATCGCTTCGGCATCCGCGCGCATTTGCGCAATGAGGTCTTTGCGGATGAGCGGCGGCGGCACCGAATGCGCGTGCTGGTGCCCATTCTCGTCCACGCACATTTCGCGCAGCTGCTGCGCGCCGCTGACCCGATACCAGATGAAATTGTAGCGGCGATGACCGAACCGCAGGTCGTTGTTCAATCCGGCGATGGGATAGCCGATGATCTGCTGCCGCTGCGGCAGGAAGAACGTGAAGTAAGGGAAAATGCTTTCGCGCGTCTGCGGCCTGAGATCGGCTTCGTTCGGCGCGCCGCGCCAGATGTAATAGCCGGAATAGATCGGCTGGATCGCGGGCGCGACCTGGACGCGCACGCTCGAGCGGATGCCGTCGCTGCCGATGAGGATATCGGCGCGCTCGCTGCGTCGGCCGGCGAAATGCACGACGACGCTGGAGCCGTCCTGCTCCACGCGCTCGAAGGTGTGGCCGAGATGGTAACGCTCCGCATCGATGGTCTCGCGCAGGAGCCGTTGCAGCCGGTCCCACGAGGTGAGAATCTGCGGCAGGTATTTCTCCGCGATCACGCGCCCGTCGCGGTCGAGAGCGATGCGTTTCTCGACTTCGACGCCGAGGTCGCGCGTGCCGGCGCCGCTCGCGCGAAGCGCGTCCAGCAATTCCGGATGGGTGGTGATCCCGGCGCCGCGGCCGACCAGTTCGACCGTCGAGCGCTCATAGACGTCGGCGTCCCACCCCTTCTGCCGCAAGAAGGCCGCGGCGAACAGGCCGGACATCGACCCGCCGATGATGATGGCGCGACGCCTGCGCGGCGAGGAAAAGGGAACCGGCATCCGCTGAATCGAGACGAGGCAACGTCAAGAAATGATACACCACCTGCTCGCGCGGGCGAGGGGTCATTGCAGCATCATAAAATTCCGCTCCTTCGATATTTCGTCGGCAAGCGCGAGCAGTTTTGCTCGGTAGATCGGAAAACGTTTGCTCGGTAGCGACTTTCTCTGCGTTTGAGCAGGAGCCGTGTGCAGCCGTGTGCTAGTGCGGCGCTATCTGCTCGATCCACTTCGCAGCGGCTTCGATCCTGCCGAGCCTCCTGAGCTCCGAATGCGTGAGCAGCCACAGCTCGCGCGACAGCACCGAGCCGCGCCGCTTTCCGGCAATTCTTCGCAGCCGCGAGTCGCCGTCAGCGACAACGCAAGGCAACAGCGATCGACCAAGTCCGGCAATCACGGCTTCGAGCAGAGCCTCGGCGTCGTTGAGGCGCACGGCAGCGATCCTCTGATGGTCGCGGACAGCGGTCGCGGCAATCCAGCGTGCCTGCGGGAGATGAGCCATCGCCTCGTCATACGTCACCCAGGGCAGCATTTTTGCGTCGCGTAGCGAACAGGATGCGGACGCATAGACGTCATACCGAACGGTACCGATGCGGCGTGCCACCACCTTCGTTCCTCCTGTTTTCGGACGAGCGAGGCGCAAAGCCAAGTCGGTTTCACGGCGCGTCAGACTGAGGTCTCTGGCGTCCGCGACGAATTCCAACTCGAGTTTCGGGTGACGCTTGAGCAAGATCGGCGCCGCAGGCACGAGGATATGATTGACGACGATGGGAACAGAGGTAACGCGCACGGTACCGGAAACCACGTCGTCTGCGCCCGCAAGTTCGACAGCGAGCGCGCCGACCTCGCGCTCGATCCTTTCGGCATGAAGCGCGGCCCGTTCGCCGGACGTCGTCAGCCGCAGCGTGCCGTCCACCAGACGCTGGCAGAGCCGCGCGCCGATCGTTTCTTGCATAGCCACGAGGCGCCGAGCGACGGTGGTATCGTCGACCCCGAGCAGTCGCGCGGCCGCTCTCAGCGTTCCGCCTCGACTGACGGCCAGCACGTAGCGAAGATCGTTCCAGTTCAGCATCTGCATTTCTGCCGGCCGTAACTGCAACAGTGCGCCTTCACGCCGCAATCTTGCAGACGCAGCCTCGGCCGTCCAGGCTGCGCGGAGAAACCCAGATGCTTTATGTGGTCCTGTTCGAAGACAACGCGACGCTCGGCGCCGACGTTCGCCGCCGCCACATGGCTGCCCACTTGTCATTTCTCGAGCACAACGCGGCGCGGATCAAAGCGGCGGGACCGTTGCGCGCGCTGTCGGGCGATCCCGCCGGTGGGCTGTGGATGGTCGAAGCCGATCGCCCAGACGTCATCGATGCGCTCGTGAAGGCGGACCCATTTTGGCCGACCGGATTGCGGCACTCCGTTCGCATTCTCAGCTGGTCCCAGGTGTTCGCGGACGGCAGGCGGCTGGTTTGACGTCGCCAGCGAGCTTTTTTCAGCTCGCATCTTGCGAATACAGCCAGATACTCATGCGGCGGGGTGCCGCAACGGCCGACGGCGGATTTCGCAAGCGCTCCATCCGGGCTACTCTTGCCCGGCAATCACAAGGAGAGAAACGACGTGCGGTTGTCCCTGCGCGCGAGCTTCGTCGCCGTCTTGTTCGCCGCGATCTCGGCCGCCGAAGCTTCGGCGCAAACCCCGGAACAATTCTACGCCGGAAAGACCATCGATTTTGTCATCGGCTACCCGCCCGGCGGCAGCAACGACACCTTCGGACGGCTGCTCGCCCGCCATCTCGGCAAGCACATCCCGGGAAAGCCCGCGATCGTGCCGAAGAACCAGCCCGGCGCCGGCAGCTTCCTGGCGGTGAACACGATCTTCAACGTCTCTCCCAAGGACGGCACCGTCGTCGGCATCGGCGCGCCGACGATCCCGCTCGACGAGAAGCTCGGCACCCAGGGCGTGCGCTTCAAGACCGCCGAGCTCAACTGGATCGGCCGCATCGATTCGCTCGTCAACATCGTGTTCATGTGGAAGACATCGTCGGTGAAAACCTTCGCCGACGCCCAGAAGCTCCAATCGACGCTGTCGGGAACCGGGGTCGGCTCGACCGTCTCGATCTATCCCACCGTCATGAACAACCTGCTGGGAACGAAGTTCAAGCTGGTGATGGGATACAAAGGATCGAACGAAGCCATGCTCGCGGTCGAGCGCGGCGAGGTCGAGGGGCACTCGACCTCGTGGACCGCGCTCAAGGTCGCCCACCCCGACTGGCTGCGCGACGCCAGCGTCGCGATCCTCGTGCAGTTCGCGCTCAAGCGCCACGCCGAGCTGCCCGACGTTGCCACCGCGGTCGAGCTCGCCCGCAACGAGGAGGAGCGCGCGGTCCTCAGCGCGATCATGAACGCGACCGAGGTCGGCACCGCCTTTTTCACCACCCCCGGCGTCCCCGCCGACCGCCTCACCGCTCTGCGGCGCGCGTTCGACGCTACCATGAAGGACCCCGAACTACTCGCCGACGCTCAGCGAATCAATGTCGGCATCTCGCCGCTGGCGGGCGAAGACCTGCAGCGGCTCGTGGCCGACGTCAGCCAGCTGCCACCAGCGTTGCTGGACAAAGTGCGCGCCGCCTACACCGTGCACCACGCAAATTGATCGCGGGCGCGGCGGCGGCACGGGGCCCATTCCTCGCATGCGGCTCAGTCTTCGTGAACCGATGCAGCCGGCGGCGAGTCGGTGGGTTGAGTCGACGCGTCCGGCTGCTCCGCCGGTGCAGCCGGCGGCGAGTCGGTGGCCCGAGTCGGCGC
>Ga0207684_10006668_pt1 | contig 10492 bp, 7 predicted proteins | sample KBSK5501metaG_FD_184342 | JGI IMG/M metagenome (GOLD analysis project Ga0207684, IMG submission 184342) | Corn, switchgrass and miscanthus rhizosphere microbial communities from Kellogg Biological Station, Michigan, USA - KBS K5-50-1 metaG... | ecosystem: Host-associated > Plants > Roots >... | reverse complement strand
ATTTCCGGGAAAGATTCTGGCGGACGCCAAAGGCGATCGACTCTTCATCGCCGATTCAAATCATAATCGGCTGGTGGTCACCAAACTGGACGGCACCTTTCTCGAAACTATCGGCACAGGCGCAGCAGGAGCCGCGGATGGCGCCTTTGCAAAAGCAAGCTTCTACCGGCCACAGGGAATGGCCCTTGACGGCGACAATCTCTACGTTGCTGACACGGAAAACCATTTGATTCGCCGTGTTGACCTGAAATCGAAGACAGTGGAAACAGTGGCGGGAACTGGTCAACAATCGCGCGATTATTTCCGCGAAGGACCGGCGCGCACGATCGCCCTGAGTTCGCCATGGGATCTACAACTTGTCGGCCCGCAGCTTTATATCACCATGGCCGGCACGCACCAGATTTGGAAACTTGATCTGGAAAAGCAGGAGGTGTCGACGTTTGCTGGTTCAGGCCGCGAAGCTCGAGAGGACGGATCGCTGCGCGAAGCCGGATTCGCGCAACCCTCGGGCATCACCTCGGATGGTAAGAAGCTCTATATCGCTGATAGTGAGTCAAACATTATTCGGGCGATTGATTTAGCGAGCGGTCAGGTCGAGACATTAGTTGGCGGCGACTTGTTTGATTTCGGCGACGTGGATGGTTCAGGCAATGACGTGCGATTGCAACATCCGCTTGGCATAGTCGCATTCGAGGACAAAATACTGATCGCCGATACTTACAATCACAAGGTTAAGGAACTCGATCCGAAAACGCGCACTGTCAAAACTTTCCTTGGCACCGGCAAACCTGGCCAGGCTGATGGCGAGGCGCCGTCATTCTACGAGCCGGGTGGACTGAGCATTGCCAACCAGACACTTTACATTGCGGATACTAACAATCACGCCGTGCGAACGGTGGATTTGAAGACGAAGAAAACCTCTACGCTCAATATCGGCGACTTGCAGCCGCCTCTTCTGAACGCCGGGCCTGAGGCGGCGGCAGCTGAAGGCGGTCCTAATGCCGAAGAGATCAAGCTGGCATCGCAGACGGTGCGCGCTGAAGCCAGAGGTGCACTCATTGTTCAGGTGCAGTTACCGGCGGGATACCATCTCAATCCAGCAGCGCCACAGCGTTATCGAGTTTTAGTGGAAAATGGACAGCGACAGATCGGTCTCGAGTCGGCTACAGAACTTGGCGCCATCGGCCACGAGACCGGTGTCAGCCAGTCAGTAAAAAATCTGCAACTGCCATTGCGCATTCCGCTAAGGAGTCATGAAGCAGGCAAGGCTGAACTTCGCGTACAGCTGACGCTCTTCTATTGCCGCGAAGATAACACCGGCACCTGCCGGATTAAGACGCTGGTGTGGCGCGTGCCCGTAGAAGTTACAAACAATCCGAACGCGGCCGCCGAGATTAAGGTTCACGGAAAAGTCACTGCCGAATAATAGAAGACCGGTAAGCCGCGGCGTCACTTGCCCGCCTCGCCTGACGCGAGTAACATCACTCTTCCCCCTAATTCAATCCGAGGAGTGAAGCCGTGGCTGAACAATCAGGAACAAAACCCGTGTCTGACAAAACATTTCTCACTGACGTCAAAACCCTGCGCGAGCGCGCCCGCAAACATATCGAGCAAGGCGCCATCACCGACGGCTACAAAGCCGACCGCGATACCGTGGTGAAGATTCTGAACGAGGCGCTGGCCACCGAGATCATCTGCGTGCTGCGTTACAAGCGGCACTACTTCATGGCTACCGGCATCAACGCTGAAAGTGTCGCGACTGAATTTTTGCAACACGCCAACGAAGAACAAGGGCATGCTGATCTGATCGCGCAGCGCATTGTGCAGCTGGGTGGTGAGCCAAACTTTAGCCCGGAAGGTCTGGCCACCAGAAGCCATGCCGAATATGTCGAAGGTAGTAATCTGATCGACATGATCAAGGAAGATCTGGTAGCTGAGCGCATCGCGATCGATAGTTATCGCGAGATGATCGCCTACGTCAATACAGACGATCCCACGACCCGGCGGATGTTGGAAGGCATCCTGGCGATGGAAGAAGAACACGCCAACGACCTGGTCAGTTTGTTGGAAACAATGGCCAGGTAGTGCTGGAGACAACTCTTTGGAGTACGGTGACGAAAGCGGTGACAGGTCATCGCACTCCAAAAAGGAATTTGAGCGTGGTGCTTTGTACTCGAAGCATCACGCTTGTTAATGTAAGCGCCTTGCTAAATAACTCGCGTAAGGAAAATTCTGAGACTGCGAATTCCGGCCGTCCCACTATGTGCCGGAGTTGCGGCGCAATCATTGGCGCCGGCCAGGAGCAATGCGCAGTTTGCGGAAACTCCGCCTCCGGTCCAACGAGCACCAGTCAACCGCGAACAGCCGCCGGCGACAGCGAGACCATGCGATTCGCGCGGGCGGTTCTAAATCGCCCGTACAAGTTCACCATCATTCTGCTGGTTGCCAACGTCTTCGTCTTCACTCTGATGTGGCAAACGAGCGGCTTGCCGCTGAGCATGACGGCTCCTCTACCGGCCGAGGTGTTATTGCCGTTTGGGGCGAAGCTAAACTCCTATATTCATACCCAACATCAGTGGTGGCGCTTCGTTACGCCCATGTTTCTCCACGTCAACCTGCTGCATCTCATCGTGAACATGTACAGCCTGTGGATTGTCGGACCCTACGTTGAGAAGCTTTATGGCTCGGCCAAGTTTGTGGTGTTTTGGGTGGTGACCGGTGTGGCGGGCGTGGTTGGCAGTTATCTCACCGTCAGGCCCGGTCTGGCCGGCAATCCGATTGCTGGTTTCATCTTTAAGGCCTACGACACTCCATCGGCGGGAGCTTCGGGCGCGCTGTTCGGACTGGTTGGAGTTCTGTTTGTTTTCGGCATCAAGTTTCGTCACGAATTGCCGGAAGGTTTCAAGCGTGCGTTTGGCACCGGCTTGTTGCCGATGATCGTGCTCAATCTTTTCATCGGATACGTATTGCGCGGATACATTGATAATGCCGCGCACCTGGGCGGTATGATTTCCGGCGCGGTGCTGGCCCTTGTCGTCGACTATCGCCGGCCGGGCGAAAGATCCGGCGTAGCTCTCACCTGGCGGGTATTGCAGATCGCCGCGATTGCTTTAGTCGCGGTAAGCTTTTTCAAGACCGTGCAACACTATCGCGATCCGTGGCCGGCGCAACTCGTCACTCAGGTACAACAACCTGCCGAACCACAAAACCCGGCTTATCTTCATTACGCCAAGGCCATGAATGACGCGCAGGAAGCCTTTGTCGTCGCGGTGAAAGACAAGAACTCGAGCAATATTGATGTTGCCGTAAAAAATCTGGACGGCGCGCCGTCTCTCGACCCAAAGGCTGACGAGTTAAGGCAAAGGCTAAAAGCTATGCTGCTGCGAGCGAAGGAACCTCAGCACGCTCCCGCAGCCTCGTCGACAGTCAAGAATAAGCCGTTGCCGGCTGATCAATTAACGCAGGAGTTCTTCGCATGGCGGAAGGAGTACAATCAATGGTTGAAAACCGGGGCGAGAAATCACAGTGGTTTGAATAAGTTGATCGACGAATCGCAGAAGTGGAAGTAACGCAAACTGTTAGTTTGCGAGCGAACGCGATGAAAAATCCTCGTACCAGTTCAGGTATGTACAAACGCAAACTAACAGTTTGCGTTACTTAACACAGGAGAATGAGACGAGATGGAAATTAGGAAGGTTGGAGTATTGGGCTGTGGGCTGATGGGGTCAGGTATCGCCCAGACTGCGGCCACTGCAGGATTTGAAACAGTAGTTCGTGAAGTTTCTGATGAGTTGCTGCAAAAAGGCTTTGTGGGAATCGAAAGATCACTAGAGAAATTTGCTGAGAAAGGCACAATCACCGCCGAGCAACTGAAAGCCACGCGCGATCGCCTGTCGGGCACGACTTCATTCGCTGACTTCGCCGACTGCGACATCGTGATTGAAGCAATCATCGAAAACATCGCTGAGAAACAAGCGACGTATGCTGAGCTGGATCGCATCTGCAAGCCGGAAACAATTTTTGCGTCAAACACTTCCTCTATTTCCATAACAGAAATGATGACTGCAACCTCAGCAGAGCGTCAGAAACGCTTTGTGGGTCTGCACTTTTTTAATCCAGTGCCAATCATGAAACTGGTCGAGGTCGTGAGAACTATACTGACCGACGACGAGGTCTATGAGCAGGCTTTCGAATTCGGCAAACGTCTTGGCAAAGTACCAGTTCGTGCTAACGACACCACCGGTTTCATAGTCAATCGCCTGCTGGTACCGTACATGCTTGATGCGATACGGGCTCTCGAAGAAGGCGTGGGATCGATTGTAGATATCGATGCGTCGATGAAACTCGGTCTCGGTTATCCGATGGGACCATTTACGTTGGGAGACTTTGTCGGGCTGGATACGACTTATTACATTGCCGAGATCATGTTCAATGAATTTCGCGAGAAGCGTTTTGCGCCGCCGCCATTACTCAAGCGGATGGTGCTGGCTGGTTTGTACGGGCGAAAGTCGGGACGCGGATTCTATGACTATACAAAAGATCCTAAGAACCCGACTCCAATGAAACTGGTTTAAGAAAGAGCGGGGGCGAGCCCACCTTCCTGACCGCGAGCTACTCATCCTTGAGTTTTGATACTTGCTTGAAAGACTTTCAATGCTGAATCATCCGAACGACCTAGGAGTCTCGGGGTGAGGAAGGCGGGCTTGCCCCCGCTGCTTTTGATTAACAGCATGAATTCACCTTTCATCACAACCGAGCGCAATGATTCACATCTAGTCATTCGCCTCAATCGCCCTGAAAGGTTCAACGCCCTTACACGGGAGACGATTCTCGCCCTCAGAGACATCTTCATAAGCCTCGACAATGAACCAAACCTCCGAGCAGTCATTCTCACTGGCACCGGTGACGAGGTCTTCTGTACCGGCATAGACACAACTGAATTAGCTGGACAAGATGAGAGTGAACTCGCCGCACGTGGCCAGGCTCTGTTCAGTCAAATCGAAAACTGTCACGTGCCGGTGATCGCCGCTGTCAATGGAATCGCCTCCGGTGACGGTTGCGAGTTGGCGCTTGCGTGTCACCTCAGAATCGCCTCGGCCAACGCGAGGTTTAGTCTAACGGAAGCGGGGTCTGGAATTGTTCGCGGCTACGAAGGCACGCTCGAGCTGCTGACCGGTAAAGAAGTCTCTGCAGAAGAGGCCTTACGATTTGGATTGGTCAACCACGTCGTTCCTGCCGTTGAGTTGCTCGCGCGAGCAGACGGTTTGGCTCGTGAGATCGCCCAACTTGCGCCACTTGCGATTCGTGCCTGTCTGGAAGCTGTTAACCGTGGAACTCAGTTGCCGCTCGCCGAAGGCTTGGCGCTGGAAACGAAACTTTTCGCTAGTCTGTTTGACACGGATGATGTGCGCGAAGGGACGAGTGCGTTTCTGGAAAAGCGATCACCCGTCTTCAAAGGAACTTAGTCGGTTTGGAGTGCGCCGACCTGTCGGCGCTTTGGTCGCTGGCGGACGAAAGCGGTGACGGGTCACCGCACTCCAAAATCGCTAGCGCGTGTTCAAACCGAAACTCTCCAACTGCATTCAGTCCCTCAGCTAAGCCAAACTTGCCGCTCAGAAACGCATCCCCTATACTTCGAAATGATTCCGCTAATTGAAACCGGCGGCACGAAAGGGAGCCGAACCGCTCTTGCAGGCAGCAATTCACGAAGGACATCTTAATGGTCAGGGATTTCGTTTTGCGATTGTCGCCAGTCGTTGGAACGACTTCATCAGCTCGCGCCTGGTTGAGGGAGCGCTCGACGCTCTCGAGCGCCTGGGCGTGGACGAGAAACAGGTCGATGTCTTTAGAGTCCCCGGCGCTTTTGAAATCCCCTTGCTGGCTTTGAGGCTCGCCGAATCGGAGAAGTTTGATGCGATCATTTGCATCGGTACGATCATCCGTGGCCAGACTCCTCATTTCGAATATATCGCCGGTGAAGTCACGCGCGGAATCGGCGAAGCAGGTTTGCAAACAGGAGTGCCGGTAGTTTTCGGAGTTGTTACTGCAGACACGGTTGACCAGGCAATCGATCGTGCCGGCGTCAAGCTCGGTAACAAAGGCTTTGAAGCTGCCACTACGGCGGTGGAGTTGGCTAATCTTTACAAGGCAGTGAAAGGTGAAGAGTAAAAAGTGACAAGTCAAATCTTGTTACCTGGTTCCTGCTCGTCACCCTTCACTTATTTCTTTTCACTGGTGTTTTATGGGTTCGCGACGTAAGGCGCGTGAATGCGCCTTGCAAATGCTCTTTGCGGCTGATTTCGCCGAGGCTGTCCCGGAAGAGGTCCTGAAAACCTACTGGGTGGAGCTGGGCGATTCCGACGTCGAGGAAACGGCGCGTGAATTCGCGACGCGTCTCGCGGCGGGAACGCTCTCGCGTCTTGAAACTCTCGACGAGCGCATACGTTCGCGCGCCGAACACTGGCGTATCCCGCGCATGGCGATCGTCGATCGCAACATCCTTCGGCTCGCCGTCTACGAATTTCTTTACGAACCTACCCCCCGCACTGTCGCCATCAACGAAGCGCTCGAAATCGCTCGACGTTTTTCAACCTACGAAGCTACCCAATTCATCAACGGCATTCTCGACGCCATCAAACGCGACCTTGACGAGCAGCAACCCCAGGAGCATGTCCAGCCTGAAGAGGTCGAGCAGACTCCTGATGACGAAGCGGACGAGGCACAGGAAGACTAGGGGCAGGACTCAGAACTTAGGACTCAGAATCCAGAATTCGAATTCTCAAGGCTCAGCTTCTCCTTCTGAATCCTGAGTCCTGAGTCCTGAGTCCTTACTATTCACTATTCACTATTTACTGTTTACTATTCCGTCCGTGGACAAAACGCAGCGCGAATTTCTGGTAGAGATTGAGGATCTTGTCGAGCAAATCTTTGCCGACCTGGATGAGTTGCGAGCAACCAAAACCGACGGGTGGGCTCGTCGCGAATTGATCGACCGAATCTTTCGGCGCGTGCACAGCGTAAAAGGCTCGGCAGCGTCGTCCGGCCTTGAGATTGTTAGTCACATCGCGCATGAGTTTGAGAGCCTGCTGACCGAAATTCGCGCCGGACGGGTCCTGGTTGATGACGAAGTGTTAGACACGTGCGAAAGCGCCGTGGAAGCGCTCTCGGAGAGTTTGACCCTGGCCACGTCCAGGATCGTCGAACCCTCGCACCGCACGCTTTTTGATCGACTGCAGGCCGCGACGCTAAATCAGGCGGCGAGGGAGCCGGCCGATAGCGATGCGAAACTGAAAAATATCCCTTTTGATATTTGGGAATCACTTGACGAGTCCGCGAAAAATAAGCTGGTTAGCATTGCTGCCGAGGGAAGTCCGCTTTTTGTTGTGCGCACCAGCTTTGATATCGGAAATTTCGACGCTGAGTTTTTCCGCTTGAAAGAGAAACTCGCCCCATTCGGAGAAGTGATCTCAACTTCACCGGCGGTAGATGAACGTCCAGACAAAATCAATTTCCGCATTCTTTATGCCATCAATACGGATCTGCAAACAGTAGAAACGGCTGTTAGTGATTTTGCCCAGGTGGTTTTCGAGGAGATTGTTAGCGATAACGACCCCGCAGCCGCCAAGGAGATATTGTCAGCGTCACGCGCTCCGGGTTCTGCAAGGGTCTCAAACTTCGTTCGCACGGATCTCGACAGGCTCGATCGGCTCATCTCCTCAACGCATGCCCTCTTGCGAACTACTTCGACGACCCTGGCACTTGCCATGTCCCAATTACCGGTCCCGAGCGAAGAGCTTCATAAACTGAACAAACACATTAGAAGTTCCTTTATCGGTCTCGAAGATGAACTAATTAATCTGCGCTTGGTGTCTCTCGGGCCAACGCTACAACGCGCGGCCCGCGCCGGCCGAGCTGCCGCGCGTTTGGAAGCAAAGGAAATCAATTTCGAGATTAGCGGTGCCGATATCCGCCTGGACAGGTTACTCGTCGAGGCGATAGCTGATCCGCTTATTCATCTCGTGCGCAACGCGGTAGACCATGGAATCGAAACTGTCGACGAACGCACTCAAGCGGGCAAGCTGCTTCGCGGAACCGTCCGCATTGAAGCTGTTACTGAAGGCAGTCAATCACGACTGCGAGTAGCGGACGATGGCCGTGGCGTGGATCCGCACTTCATCACGGCAGCGGCCCGGAGACTCGGACTCTTCAAGAGCGATACGCCGCTGGATATGGAGCAAAGCTTGCGACTGATCTTCCGTCCGGGGTTTACGACGCTTGCATCGGCGTCAGATATCTCTGGCCGTGGTGTTGGTCTGGACGTAGTGGAAACCGCGGTCGAGCAGGTCGGCGGCGAGTTGCGAGTGTCGAGTAAACCTGGCTACGGAACAACATTTGAAATTCGTTTGCCGGTTACCTTTGGGCTGGTGGCGACGAATGTGATTGTCTCTGCCGGTAAACACTACTGCATCCCCGCCAATCAGACTCTGGGTATTGACGCCATTGATGTCATCGACGGCGCTTCCGGCGCGAATCGAATACCGCAGGTTTCGATGCGCGATTTGCTGGGCCAACCAGAAGAGCCTGACGATTCGACCAATCGGCTACAGCTCATCACTTGTCAATTTACTGACGAGCGAGCCGGCCTGGACAATCAGAAAACAAAGTCCGTCGGCATTGTTGTTGATGAAGTTGAGGCGCCACAGGAAGTGCTGGTGAGAAATCTCGGCCGCCATGCGGGCCGCTGGTATGGCATTGCCGGTGCAACAGAGTTGAGGGACGGAACGGTCGCGCTAGTGCTTGATCTTCCGCGACTATTGTCAGCTGCCCTTTGTTAATTTCCCCAATCCATCTTCGGATGCATCGTATGCCACTCGGTCGCGCGCTCGTATGCCAACGCCACACGCAGAGGCGCGCCCTCGTCGTAAAGTCCGCCGGTGAACATGATTGATTGCGGCAGGCCTTTCGGAAATCCGCAAGGAACAGCCACCGCCGGATGACCCGTTAGATTTGTGATCAGCAGACTAAGACTACCGGGCGCCGGCGAAACAAACACATCCCACTTCGACATCAGCCCTTCCATCTCATGCATCAGCAGTCGGCGCGCCCGCTGTGCTCGAATGTATTCAACTGCGGGAATGAACCGTGAACTGCGAAACGTGTTTGGCCAGTCGCCTGGCTCCTGTCCGGAGAGTTCATTGATGCGTCCGTCGCGCGTGATGTCGTCAAACGCGGTTGCCGCTTCCGCGACTAAAATGATACGCAGTGCCGCCACGGAAAACTTCGGCATTTCGATTGGCTGGAGGTTTGCTCCAGCGGATTTCAACGCATCGAGGGCTTGCTGGTAAATGGTTTTTCGTTCCGGGTCCTGCTGCTGATCAAACTCTGTTTTCAAATAACCAATCCGCATGTTGGCCAGCGATCTGGCCGGTTCCCAGTTGAACTGGACATCGCCGACGGTAAGATCTCGTCCGTCGGGTCCATACATTCCATTGAGCGCAGCGGCGCAGTCTTCAACGCCACGACAAATCGGTCCAATCTTGTCCATCGTCCAACTGAGTCCCATTGCACCATAGCGACTGACCCGGCCATAGGTTGGCCGCAAACCGGCGACACCGCAACGCGATGATGGCGAAATAATCGAGCCGAGCGTTTCGGTGCCGATTGAAAAACCAACGAGCCCCGCGGCGGTCGCCGATGCCGGGCCGGCTGACGATCCGCTCGAACCGATCTTGTCTTCCTCAACCTGCCAGGGATTTCGCGTCATCCCCGCAAACCAGCGACCACCCTGCGCGAGTGCTCCCATCGAAAGCTTTGCCACCAGGACCGCGCCCGCTTCGCGTAAACGTTCGACTACGGTCGAGTCGTAATCGATTACCTGATTGCGATAGGGCTCCGCTCCCCAGGTGGTGCGAATTCCTTTGGTCGCGAAAAGATCCTTCGCGCCCCAGGGAATGCCGTGCAACGGTCCGCGATATTTTCCGGCTTTGATTTCGCGTTCCGCGTCGTTTGCCTGCGAGAGGGCCAACTCCTCAGTCAGCGTCACAATGCAATTGAGTTTTGGTCCAAACTTTTTCAGGCGCCCGAGGTACATTTTGGTCAACTCAACGGGCGAAACTCTGCGCGTGCGAACTAATGCAGCCAGATCGGTCAAGGGCGCAAAGGCAAGGTCATCAAGCGAACTGAATTTCGGCGCCTCGACTTTGCTCAGCTTGAATTTGGCTGGTTTGAGATCGAATTTCCTGCCGGGTAGTGCTGGATGAAACAAAGTCGCCGGTTCGGTATCGAGCGGAACATTGATCTTCCGAAGTGCCTCGTAACGGTCGAGGTTTGTGCTGACGTTCTGAAGCGCCATCGCTTCCTGGGCATCGCTGAGTTCAATGCCGATAAGCTTCTCGGCCTGATGCAGCATGTCCTTCGTTACTCGCAACGGCGCGGGCGTTGGCGACGGCGAAGGCATGGGAGTCGGACTCGGAGACGGGCCCTGCGCGAGAGC
>Ga0207684_10006665_pt1 | contig 10493 bp, 5 predicted proteins | sample KBSK5501metaG_FD_184342 | JGI IMG/M metagenome (GOLD analysis project Ga0207684, IMG submission 184342) | Corn, switchgrass and miscanthus rhizosphere microbial communities from Kellogg Biological Station, Michigan, USA - KBS K5-50-1 metaG... | ecosystem: Host-associated > Plants > Roots >... | reverse complement strand
AGTATCTAATCCGCGTTTATCCGCGCAACTCCACGGCTATTCATATTACGGCGCAGGGAATACTATTTTTTCACGGCCTTGGCGTTCGCGTTTTTGTTTGCGGTTGCGTTCGGCGCGGCTGCTACCTTCAGCATATTTTTCACACCCTTTACGCCTTCGACAGCCTTGGCGGTTGACTCTGCTTTCGCTTTCTGTGCGGCACTCGCAACCGTGCCGCTCAGAGTCACCACTGCATTCTCTACGTCGACGTTTATTGTGGAGTCGCGCAGGTCGTCAACTGCTGCCAGGTCAAAGCGCGTCTTAGTCCAGAGCCAGCCGTCGTCGAGGCCGGTGCCAATCTTACGGCCAAGATTTTTGGCCTCCTCCGAGTAAGTCTGTTTGTTCTTTTCATACTCTGCGCGGGTCGGCGGCTGATTAGTGTTGGCAGTCGCATTCGCGTTTCGATTCGCGTTGGCGTTTACGTTGGTATTTGCATTGGTATTTGCCGTGGTATTTCCGTTCTCGTTTGCGGTTTGACTGCAGCCTGCCAATAGAAACACCACTGCCAAGAGCGCTATGATTCCCAAGATTTTCAACTTCATTTCCCAGTCCTCCTGTTCGAACCGTAGTTCGGAAAACGTACGTGCGCATGAAAACCCACCAGTCGGTCCAACGGACACACTTGGGATTTTCATATTTTGGGGAGAGTTGCTATTTACGCGGGTCAGAATCGAGGGGATCGTCCTTACAAGAACTCAAAGCAGCAACTGCCGGGCCAAGGGAAGGAAAGGAAAGGTTAAACGGGGAATTGGGAAAGAGGGGGACGGGTAACTTGACCATTACGGTCGACCTTTACCGCTTACCCTTTTCCCCTCTTCCCCTTTTCTTTACCACTTCACCGTACCTTCCTTCGTCGTGTCAATCTCCGCCTGCTCATTGACTGGAAGCGACTCGTTGAAGAGAAATCCTTTGATGTTATCGAACAGGAAATTCTGGGCGTCGGGACTGGTTAGATCAAGGCCGTAATGATTGATTATCTGGGTCTGCTTCTGCAGCCAGGCGGCCCAGCAGGGCTGACAGATCTCTTTGGCGATTCGCTGACCCAGTTCGTTGGGAAAAGGTGCGAAGCCAATCGCAGGCCGTTTCTCGTCGCAGTGCTTGCATTTAATGTTGTCAGCCATGATTAACTCTCCTTAGCCACATGATGGAATCCACAGATTACGCAGATTACACAGATAAATGAAGACCACGAATGCCTACGAGTGTCTACGCGCAATCGTCCCACTTGTTTGCGAGAATCTGCGTAATCTGCGGATAGCTAATTTAACGCGCGTCGTTAATCGCTTTAATCACTTCATCGTCCTTCGGACGAAACAGTCCCAATGGTCTGACATCGCGGTAACGCATCACTCCCTTTGCATCGATCACGAAAACTGACCGCGCCACCTTGCCGGGAATTAACGAACGCGCGCCATAAAGGTTCGCAACTTCAGCCGACGGGTCGGACAACAAGCGTAATGGCAGTTCGTGATGTTCGGCAAACTTCTGGTGCGATTCAACTGAGTCTGTTGAAATCCCCACCACTTCAGCCCCGGTTGCCGAGTAGTCTTCCCAACGATCTCTGACCGAGCACATCTGCCGAGTGCAAATCGGAGTTTCGTCACCCGGGTAGAAAAGCAAAACCACAACCTTGCCACGATTGGCTGACAAGCTCCACTCGTCGCCGTTGCCATCCTTGAGAGTGAAGTCAGGCGCCGGTGCGCCAACTTTTGGATCATCATGTTTGCTCATCGTCGTCCTATCGCAGTGTCCGACAAACTTTAGTTTGTCGATCGATGTAAACGCAAACTGTTAGCTTGCTGGGCCGTTAAGCCGGCAGAGATTTGCCCTACGCGAGCGACAAGCTAAAGCTTATCGGACACTCTATCGTCCAGCTTCGGTCGCCTTTAAGTTAACCATGCCTGCGCTCGTTTGTCTCATCGAGCGAACATATGCACGCCCGGCATTGCAAATACCAAGAAAGTTGCACATGCGGCAATGCGTGGCGGTGTGCACCGGAAACTCACCCGGTTCACCTGAAGAAACGATCTTCAACATCGCCTCGTCTATCGCTCGGCGACAGGCGTCGGGCGAGAGCAGGTCAGCCGTAAGGTGAAACTCAACGTTGGGTTCAAGAAAATGCAAGGTCGAAATAATTTTAGACCCTTCCGGCAAAGCGGGCACGAGCTCACGCACGGCCAGCGCGTAAGCCTGCATCTGTAGTTGATAGTCAATAGCAGCCATCGCCACCCGCTCATCCACGGATGAATCCCGGATTGCGGCGCTGGGCTTTTCAGCCCGCGCATCAAAGTCGAAAGCGAATTGTTCAGCTCTCTTACTGGGACCGCGGGCGCCCCGCTCGCCCGACTGGACGGCACTCTTCACTGCATGATCAGAGTCAACCCCGCCTGGAGCGAACATGTTGCTTGAGGCGGGCGAGGGCGCCCGCGGTCCCAGTGAAGAGGTTGACTCTCGTCGGCTCAGTCGATTGGTTTTGAAGTCGATGATCTCAACGTCGAAACCCATGCCGCCCACAGCAGGGGTGATGAGTAACTTATCAATAGCTCCACTCAAAACCCCGAGCGGCCGGCGCAAACGGAAACTCAACTCACTCCAAAGACCTGGCTGCCCTCGAGGACCACTTCGCAACGCTTGAGCCGGCGCGGACAAAGCCGAGCGCGCTCGTTCGACTCGCTCAAAGACGGCGCTGGATAAATAGTTCTTACCGAGCGGTAGCAGTTCCGCGATTGCTTCCTCGAGGTTGATTTCGATCAAACGATCGGCCAGTTCCGCCTGCCGGCTTCGCATCACATCGGCAAAGCTCTTTCGCAGACGCTCTTCCGCATCGTCGCCGGCCGTGTAGGTTTCGCAGAAGCGATGAATCACTGCGCCCTTGAGTGTCGCCGTGAGATTTGCCGGCGGCTCGGGCGCTTCAGCGTTGTTCCATACCGCGAGCGCGTCCGGCGCCGGCGCGTGCAACACGCGGTCGAAATAATACTGACGAGGACAGCGCTGGTAGTTGATTAGCTGCGTGACGCTGAACCGATGAACCGCGCGACTGCGCTCCGCCTCGATTGTGCCCAGGAGCGGAAATGCTTCCGCAATGGACTGGGCCGTCGCTGCGACCGTTTCCGCCGACGCGTCTGCTTCGGCGGCTGTCTGCTCCCGCACAGCGGCTGGTTGCTCGTCGGCAATATTCAAAGTCACTTGCAACTGCACGTCATTCGCTAGATTAACCACGCCTGTTCTGGTTTGCGCCGGCAACTCCAGCGACTGCCAGATCCAATTCAGCCAGGTACCGCTCCGGGTGCCTACCTTATCGAGGTCTCTGGTGGTGCCTGAAAGTATTAAGCGATCCTGCGCGCGCGTGGCCGCAACGTAGAGCAAGCGCATGCTTTCAAACTGTTCCCGCCAGGCATGTCGCTGCTCGAAACGATTGAAAGTCAAACCAGCCACCGGACTGCCGCCACGTCCGTCAGGAACCTTCAAAGTCAGGCCATATTGACGATCCAACAAGACCCAATTCTCCGGCGGCCGCGACGAGCGTTGCAGGTCGGGAATAATCACGATCGGAAACTCCAGACCCTTTGCCTGGTGAATAGTCATTAGCTTCACGGCGTTGGTGGCCTCATCTATCTGACCCTCGCTTTCGCGGCTGCCGATGGCTTCGAATTCCTCCACATAACGCACGAAATCGCGAATCAGGTGGGCCCCGGAACGTTCAAAGCGCTCAGCCAGTGTGAAGAGCCGCTGCACATTCGCCAGACGCTGAGCGCCGTCGAAGGTAGCCGCGATAACGGTGGCAAACTCTGAACGCTCGACCGCGAATCGCAAAAGCGTTGAAAGGGAATAGTGATGCTGTCGCGCAATCAAACCTTTTATTAATTCAGCTGCCCGATCAAGCAACAGGTGCTCATCATCGCTAATGTAGGCAATGTCCCGATGGCGGCGGAGGGCGAGGTAGAGCCTCCGTGTCTGCGTGAAGTGTCGCAGCGGATCGCCCGTGTCAACTTCATCGAGCGACGGCGCGCAACGCAGGGCCAATAACGCGTTGTCGGAGATACCGCCGAGCGGCGATCGCAAAACTGCCGCCAGCGCCAGCTCGTCCGTTTTGTTATCAAGGAACCGCAGCAGCTGAATCAGATCCTTGATCTCCGAACGTTCATAAAACCCACGACCCAGAACGGTTTGATAAGGAATGTTTGCACGACGAAAAACTGACTCGTACAAGCCGACGTTAGTCATGGCGCGAAACAGAAGCGCAATATCACTGTATTTAACTTTAGAAACACCGGGCCCAGTATCAACGAGCGAAACGATTCGCCGGGCAAGTTGTTCGGCATCAAGTTCACGCGAGGTTTGCTCCGCTTTCGGATCATCTTCGTTACCTGAAGCCTCGGTGGTAATCATCAACTCAACGAGCGGACCACTATCGCGCAGCTCCCGTTTGGCCTCGCTGGGTTCGGCGCCAACATAACCCAACTCCGCTCGTTCGCTAGGCGACACGCCGTCCCCTGGTTTGAACAAGCGCTCAAAAAGGAAGTTGAAAAAGTTGATCAGCGGCGGCTGGCTGCGAAAGTTCAACAATAGCGGCTTCGATTCACCGCCGGCGGCGAGCAACGTCGCAGTCATTTCACTGAAGACCGCGACATCGGCTCCGCGAAAACCATAGATGGACTGTTTTTGATCGCCCACGATGAACAGATTAGCGCTATCGCGCCCGCCCTTCCGTAGTGCGAGCCTTTCCAAAAGCTGACGCTGCAGGCCGTTGGTATCCTGAAACTCATCGACGAGAAAATACTTGTAACGTTCGCCGGTGCGCGTCAGCACTTCGGGACGTTGGAGCAGGTCGAGCGCGCGCAGTTCCAGATCGTCAAAATCAAGCGCCGAGATTTTTTGCTTCTCTTCGTTGAGCCGTTCATCGATCCGTGTCAGCAGGAGAGAAATCTCGAGCGCATACTGTTTCGCAAAAAGATCCAAAGACACCTGCGGTACGCGTCCCAGCAGTTCTTTCTCCCAAACCAGGGCATCCAGTGCTTGCACATGCTCCTTGAGATTGCCAGCTGCTGACGGCCGCACTTTGCGAAAACCTTCGATGGCGCGGCAATAATCAGCCAGATCGTCAATCTCCGGAATCGCGCTGATAAAAGGCCGGAAGCTCAACCAACTTTCTGCGACCTTCGCGTGATTGGCACGCGCGGCCGGCGTCGTTCTGGGAACCGCCCGGAAGTCGTCCATCGCGCGCTCTAGCTCTACGAGCGCGCGGCCGTGATCCCCTTCCGTGGCGTGGCTCTCGGCTGTCTTCATTGCCAGTTCGTCCAACGAAAGGCCCTGCCCACGAACGTCGCGGTAAAGTTGGGCGAGCGCCGCGGCCAACTTGCCGCGTCCGATGCCAAGCGTCAGTCGCGAAATCTCTACGTGTCCGGCGCTGATAAATTCAGTCAGTGTTTCCTCGACCACAGACTCCAACAGCATCGCCGCGCGGTGCTCATCAAGCAACAGAAACTGCGGATCGACTCGCGCTTCAACCGGAAACTCCCGCAACAGCCGCGCGCAAAAACCGTGAATGGTGGTGATCACCGCACCGTCGAGCGTTCGTTTGTAGTTCAGCCAACGCTTGCGCTCATCTGCTGTTGCGGTTTCTAGAATGAGATTGAGTTGTTCACGCAGCCGCTCGCGCATCTCGTTGGCGGCGCGATTCGTAAAGGTGATAGCGACAACCTGATCGATGTTGAGGTGCGGCTTTTGCCGAAGGATGTGCAGGTAACGCTCGACGAGTACCATCGTCTTGCCCGAACCAGGTCCAGCAGTCACCGAGACGTGCTTGTTGATCTCGTAGGCGGCCGCTGCTTGTTCAGGTTCTAATTCGCGTTTTTGTTTTGGAGAAGACATTCTTCAGGTTCTATCCGCAGATTACGCAGATTACACAGATTCAAGAGTTACTGTTCCAACTGATTGCGAGCTCAATCCGACGCCGTCCACTCCTAATCTGTGGAATCTGCGGAATCTGCGGATAGTCTCTTCCCGTCGATGCGATAGCGGTCGTAGCGGCACACCGCGGCGAAGTCACAAAACCGGCAAGTCTTCTGCTTCTCGGAAGGATTCACGTCAAACTGGCCTGCACGCATATGATCTAGGAAGTCCCAAATCTTCAAGATTACATCGTTGCGGATCTGCTGCCATTCATCGTCGCCGATAACTCCACCTGCCTTCTTCCCGATTCCGGAATAGTCCAGCAGGTTGGCGCGATGCAGGCCCTTATTCCGGCGTTCATTGCCACCGCGGATCACGTAGTAACCACCGCCGGCAATCTGGCGATCAGGAAGAATCAAACGTTCGAGCGCCTCAAGATAGATTGGCAACTGCAGACTGCGGCCTGACTTGATATCCTCTTTCGATGACCCCGTCGAAAGCTTGTAGTCATAAGCGATCAGTGTGTTGTCCCGCGCTACATCAACGCGGTCGATCTGCCCGCTAATCTTCATTGTTTCTTCGCCAACGAAAGTTGAACGGGTCAACTCCAGTGCCTGGTCAGTCGACTCTGGGTCACGTGCCGCAGACCTCATGCCGCCAAAAGCAACTTCAAAATAAGCGGGCAGGACTCCGGTTGCCGCCGCTTGTTCCTGAATCTCCAACTCATACAGCAGCACCTGATCCAACAATATCTTGCGAATCTCGCGATCGATTTTCCAAATCTGTTTATTGAGCGGCGGCACCACACGCTCGTGTTCATCGAAAACTCTGTCTGCGAGTTTCCTTAACTCTTCCTGGAGCGTTTCGCGATCGAGATCGGCTAAGCGCTGGCGACGATGCCGCTCAAAAAAACGACGCAGGATGTCGTGCAACAACTTGCCGGCGTCGATCGCTTGCAGATCAAGCGCCGCTTCACCGCGCGGTTCAAGTTTGAGCACTCGTTGCCCAAAAAAGCGGTAACCACAGTTGCCATAGACACTCAATCCACTCGCACTATGAACAAACTCAGCACCAAACCTCTGCCGCAGCAACGCCAACAAATGCGGGTCGGTAATCTCGCCGTCGTAGGGTCCAAAGCGCGGCCCCGCCCGCTCGCGCTCGATCTCAATGCGACGCAATGCCGAGCTGCTCAGGAACCCGTCGTTACGCGCCAAAGTCAGCAGTCGCTTGATCTGAGGCTGCGCTAACAACGCGCGTTTCTCACCGCGATGCGTGTGCCGTTCCTGCTGGCGGACCAATGTCAGACTGAGCCCACTACCGGTTGACACCTTTTCCAGATGATGACCTTCGTAGTCTCGCCGAATCGTATCCGCTTTAATCGTCAAGGGAGCGACCGCGCGCCGGAGTTCATCGATGTAGTAAGAAGCGACGGTCTCCGAATCATCTTCCAGTGCCAGTGGCCGGCTTAAGTAGAGTCGTTCGGTTGCGCGACAGGCGGCCTGGTAAAAATAGTGCTCTTCTTTCAAGAGCGTCGCTGGCGAAATGTCTTCCAGCGTCAAGCCGTATCGCTTCAGGCGTTCGCGCTCTTCGTGCGGATAGATCCAGTCGCGCGACGCCCGTAAAGGAAATCCCCCTTCAACCAGACCCGCTATGAAGACGACGCGAAAACGCAGGCCACGAACATCGGTTGCTTCCAGCACGCGCAAGCCGTCGCGATCAGGGGAACCGAAGCTCTGTGATTGTGAACCGAGCGCCCGTCGCACCTCCTCGATGAAGGTCGCCAGCCTGGTCTTGTCAGAACCACCTGCGTGAGTGGTTGGCTCAGACGCGATAGTTGCAGCAATCTCGATGCTTTTGATGGCGTCAACGAAAGCTCGGCGCAGCGCTTCGAGGCTGTTGTAATTGAGCATCGCCTGTGGCAGTTCTTCATCGTCCGTAACACTTCTGACGGGCCGGGTAATTTGTTGACGAAAACTAAACTCCTCAAGCAGCTTCATTAACCCCAGACGCAAACCACCGGGAGATCCTTCCCGTTCAATCGCCTGGACCTTTTCGGCAAACGACTGCAGCACGAGCGCTGTCCAGGCCAGGGCCGCAGGATGAATGTCGCGCGATGGGCGTCGTTTCCGCTCGGCGTCAGCGGAATCAACTTTTGCAGTCTCGGCATTCTCAATCTGGTCAGCCTCGTCGGGATCGCGCGCTTGTTCGACGGAGTCGATATTCAGAAGTTCCCTGGTCGCTGCGGCGCCGGGAAGTTCTTTGATCAGCCGGGCCGCTCGCTCCAGCCAGCCCTTCACACGGAGATCGCTGCCGACGTAAGCGAAAGCGTTCTCGAGCGCGTCTGCATCCCAGACACCGATGCGGTAGCGCTTCTTGAGTCGTTCGTCCAGGCCCGCCTCGGGCGTCTTGTCTTTGTCATGTAACAGGGCGGCATATTCCAAATCGAACCGCGACAAGAGCGCGGTCAGGTCTTTGTCACTTAACCGGAAGTATTCCGACTTGATCAGATCAGCCAGGTCTGAAGTCTTGGGAGCAGCAGCTTCATCACGAGATATCTGTTCCAGAATTGCGAATAACTTGAGCGCCGCCCGCAGGCCGGGAATGTCGTTAGCATCGACACGCGATTCAATGTTGCACGGCAGCGACTCTTCGCGCATGACGCGCGCGATCGTCTCGGCGTAAGCGGCGCGCTGACGCACCACCAACGCCATGTCAGCCAAACTGTACCCTTGTTGCAGAACCAGCCTCTTGATCTCTTTCGCGATCTCGCGAATTTCAGTGTCGCGATCGCCGCATTCGAAAAACCGAATCTCCGATTGAGTGTTCTCGGGTTGGTCAGCGGTTTCTTCGTGTTGATGCTCATCGGACAAGGAAGGGTTGAACAGATTCTGGCGCAACTCCGAAAGCGCACCGGTTGTAGGAACTAATTCGCCGTTGCTTCGCATTTCCGCAAAGGGCGCGATTGCTGAAAGATGGTCGATAGTTTCCTGAAATGGAAGAAAGATTTCCTGATTGCGCTCATCGTGGTTGAGATTAACGAGCACATCCGGAACCTGCGGAATCAGCCGCTGCAAAATTTCGCCCTGGACGGGAGTGAAATCGAAAAAGCCGTCAAGCACGAGCAGTTGGACCGAAGCCAGCCAGGGCAATCTCACGGCGCGACCATCAACCTCGCCCTTGAGAACTGCGAGCGCGCGCAATTGATCCGCGTCTGCTTCAGTGAGCTGGTGCCGGTTCAGTAGTTCAGAGTAGGTCGCATAAATCAGCGCCACTTCCTGATCAAAATCATTCTGCGTGTGCAGCCGTTCTGTCTTGCTGCGCGAGGTTTGAATTGGTTCCGGCGGGAGATCGCTGGTGCGAGCGGCGATTATCTCGGCAACTTCCGCCGGCGACTTTGCGGCCCGCTCAATTTCGCCAATCAGCGTCGCAATTGTATTGACGCATCCTTCGCGACTCGCGAGCGGCCCGATGGCTTTCAACTGGCCGGTGGTCATCAAGCGCGTGAGAATCTGCGACACCAGACTGCGCTTCAGCGGCAGCTCTTCCCGGTCAATGGGAACGCGCGGCGAGAGCGTATGACCCGAGTCGTCCACCGCGGTCGATAACACGCGTCTTACAAAACCACGAAAGAGATAGACGGGTAGTTCGCCCCAGACACCGCGATTGTCCACGCCATCGAGGACGCTTTGAGTAACGATCTCCAACAGTGGATGGGAAGCAGCGAGGTAGAGGAAACTATCAGACTTGCCTTCAGCGACAAGCTTTGAGCAGCGCTGAATTAACCGCGAGCGATTATTACCGAGCAGAGGACCTAACCAAATTTCTCTTGCCACATCAACTCCAAACACATTCGCAGGAGAATCAACTCAACGAGCCCTCGAAGAGGGCGGAAGAAAATAGCCCCGGGCGTAAGCCCGGGGACACGGTTAGAAAAGATCTCTTAGCCCGCGAAGCGGGCCGCAGAGGGTTCGGGGATCTCGGCCCAATCTTGACGGCAGTTTCTGTCGCCGCTCGGAGCTCGTTCATCGGGAGCGACAGGAACCGCGGGCTTACACCCGGGGGCTACTCGCTTCCGCCTTCTTCGAAGGCTCGTTGAAATCGTTTCCCTGGACTAAGAGTCACCACCAGCCACACTCTTCACGTTGAGCAGCGGGAAAGAATCGTCTGCCGTGTCTTCAGTGTCTTCAGTGTCTGCCGCCACCAGATCCGGAAACAAACCACCTTCATCCAGACTCAGCGGGCGCGCCAACTTGTCGATTGGTTCCAATACCTCGATCTCTTCACCGGCGATCGCGCCGCGTTCTTTAAATTTACGAGCCGTCACCAGCACGCGCGCCTCGAGCGAGCCGACGCCTTTGTTGTAAGAATCAAGCGCGCGATCCAATCCGCGGCCGATCTCAGCAAAATAGCCGGTGAAGGTCCGCAGACGATCGTACAGATCTTTACCCAGCTTGCTTACCTCGTGCGCGTTTGTGGCCATCTGCTCCTGACGCCAACCGTATGAGACCGCCTTGAGCAGGGCAATCAAAGTGGTGGGCGTGGCAATAATGACTCCCTGATCG
>Ga0207684_10006663_pt1 | contig 10493 bp, 12 predicted proteins | sample KBSK5501metaG_FD_184342 | JGI IMG/M metagenome (GOLD analysis project Ga0207684, IMG submission 184342) | Corn, switchgrass and miscanthus rhizosphere microbial communities from Kellogg Biological Station, Michigan, USA - KBS K5-50-1 metaG... | ecosystem: Host-associated > Plants > Roots >... | reverse complement strand
GTTCGCCCAGAGGGTTACGTCATCGGCCGCACGCTCATGAGTTACGTCCATCTCCACTTCGCGTCGTGTCCCGAGATCCCACGCCGGTTCGTCGACGCGTGCACTCAGACGCAATGAAGCCACCTGAACAGGGAGGGTTGTGATGACACAGCTCGCTACGCAGACAGCACCCAATCGAGGGGTTCTCGTCGGAGCGGTCGCGCTCGGCATGTTCGCCCTGTATCTCCTCGCTCTCGACCAGGGATTCTTCCATTCGCTGTTCCAGGGCGACATCGCGTTCGACATGAACCTCCTCCACGAGCTGGTCCACGACGCGCGTCACGTGGCGGGATTCCCCTGCCACTAGGCCCATCGTGCGAAGCTCCACGGCAGGAGTGCTGGGCGCCGCGGTGCTGGCGGGTCTGATCGCTGGCGCGATCACCTCGGCCTTTCACTTCGTGCTGGCCGAGCCGGTGATCGAGCGAGCGATCGAGCACGAGAAGCAGACGAAGATCGCGCACGGCGCGAATGTCGAAGCGCCGATCGTCAGCCGCACGGTACAGCGAAGAGGCCTCGTCATCGGGCTGCTCATCTATGGCGCGGTGTGGGGGGCCCTCTTCGGCGTCGCTTATCTACTGCTCGAGAGTCGCCGCCAGCTCTGGGATCCGCGGGTTCGCAGTTGGCTCCTGGTGATTGTCGTCGGATGGGCCGTGGCCTGGTTTCCGTTTCTCAAGTATCCGGCGAATCCTCCAGGCGTCGGCGAGAGCGCGACGGTCGTTCATCGACAGCTCCTGTACGTGGGCTTCATCGTGCTATCGGCGGCTGGTGTTGCCATAGCGTGTTTCGTTTACGCGCGAGGTGTCCCTGGCGGTGTGCGCTCCCTCTTGATTCTCTACGCGATCTATGCAGTCGTACTCTATCTCGCCATGCCCGCGAATCCTGATCCGGTCCGGATGCCGGCGGCTTTGGTCTGGACGTTCCGCGCGATCTCCCTTGCGGGCCTCGTGGTGTTCTGGCTCACGCTGGGGACCTCGTTCCAGTGGCTTGCGCGGGCGCGTGCATAGATGTCGGACGTCGGTCTCGTGTTCGCGTGCTCCGGATGCTGCTGTGGCCATCCCGAGCGAGGAGGCCCGAAGCCCGCGCCGCGAGCGCTGAAAATGGCCGCGCGCCGCGCTTATCGAGCGTCCAGCGTCATCGGTTCGCTGCGCTTGTCGTTCACCGATTGTCTCGGCCCCTGTAGCGAGGCCAACGTGGTGTTCCTGTATCTGCAAGGCCGGCCGTTCTGGTTCCGACGGATGAATTCACCCGAACTGTTTGCCGAGTTGCTCGCGTATGCCGACGACGCCTTGCATGATCAGCACGTCCCGCTTCCGGAGAGTCTCGCCGTCCGATCGTTCTCGTGGGCCGGGGGCGGTGTCGGTCCTGAGCCTCCTGTGGAGGAACTTGTGTGAGCACGCCGAGGCGCGCGATGGCCGTTGAGGCTGCGCTCGTCGCGCCCGGCGTCCAGCGTGTGCGCCTGCGGATGTCCGACGGGGAGAAGCTCGGCCACCGTGCCGGCCAGTACGTCTTGCTCCATGCCCACGTCGCCGACGGCAGCGTCGTGAAACGCGCGTACTCGATCGCGTCGCCGCCAGCAGAGGACCCGCACTTCGAGTTTTGCGTCCGCCTCGTACCGAGCCACCCGGCCTCGACGTTCGTGCATGCGCTCAACGCCGGCGACGAAGTGTCGTTTTCGGGCCCCTGGGGGAAGTTCGTCGTCGATGATGAGGCGCGTGATCTGACGCTGGTCGCGACCGGGACGGCGATCTCGTGTACGGGCGCCATCTTGCGCGACGAGCTGGCGCGCGCGCGACGACGTCGCGTCCGTCTCTTCTGGGGACTGCGTTCTGAGCAGGATGCGCATGACCGGGCACGCCTGGACGAGCTGGTGCACACCCATCCGCGATTCTCCTACGCGGTCGCGCTCTCGCGACCTGCCGAGATCAGGACGCCACCTACCCGCGTCACGGATCTCTTGCGTGACAACGTTTCGACTGAAGCGCTCTATTACCTCGCTGGGAACGGGGCGATGATCGCCGATGCCGAAGACATCCTGTACGCCGCTGGCGTACCTCTGAGCTCGATCCGGAAAGAAGTGTTCTTCACCCCGGGTCAAGTGCGTGTCCCGCTGCGCGAGCGCCAGGCGCGGGCGGCGAACCGCGAGCGCCCGGGGCGTGCGGTCATCGGTCTCGCGATCCACGGGGGAACGCCGAGCGTCGACGTCACCGCGGCCATCGAAGAAGCGCTCGCGCTGGCAAAACTTTCGGGGAGCGATGTGAGGAATCTCGCCGCGGCTGCAAAGGCGTCGGACGAGCCGGGACTCGCCGGAGCGGCGGAGAAGGTCGGCCTGCCCGTCGAGTTTTATCTCCCCGCCGAGGTCGAGGCCGCATCGACGGCGACGGGGTTCACGAGCGCGTGCGAGGCCCTCGCGAGTGCGAGCGCGGGTACGTCACATCTAATCCTTCCCAAACACAAGACTCCCAGTGTAACGGTGGCGATCGCCGTCGCGGCTGGGCGTGAGTTATCGACATGAGTAGCAAGCCGGTGGCGCCGATCATCCTGCCCGACGCGATCGAAGCGGAGTCGTTTCGCATCATCGAGTCCGAGATGGGACCACACGATTTCTCGGTGATCGAATGGCCCGTCGTCCAGCGCGCGATCCATTCGACGGCGGACTTCGAGCTTGGGCGCAGCATGGTCTTTCATCCGCGCGCGGTGGAGGCGGGCATCGCGGCCCTCCGCAAGGGCGCGCACGTGGTCGCCGACGTGCAGATGATCCAGGCCGGCATCGGCGCCGCGTATCTTGCGGAGTTCGGCGGGCGCGTCCTCTGCTACATGGCCGATCCCGACGTCGCGACGAAGGCGCGGGCGGAGGGGACGACGCGCGCGATCCAGTGCATGCGCAAGGCCGCCCGCGAGGCGCCCGGGGCGATCTACGCGATCGGCAACGCGCCGACGGCGCTGCTCGAGCTGGTCCGACTGGTCGAGGATGGCGAGGCCAATCCGGCGCTGATCATCGGCGTCCCCGTCGGATTCGTGTCGGCGGCTGAGTCCAAGGAGCAGCTGGGCCGGCAGGGGCTCGTGCCCTACATCACCAATCGCGGGCGCAAAGGTGGCACGCCGGTCGCGGTGTCGATCACCAACGCGCTGCTGAGGATGGCGCGCGGCCGTGCCGCGGAGGAGAAAGGCGCATGAAGCTCTACGCGATCGGTGTCGGTCCAGGAGCGCATGATCTCATCACGCTTCGCGCTGCGGAGATCCTCAAGCGCGTGCCCGTCGTGTTCAGCCCGCTCTCGGCGATGGGGACCACGAGCCGCGCCCTCGATGTCGTCCGTGGACTCATCGATCCCGCGCGGCAGCAGATCGTCGAGCTGACGTTCCCGATGCAGAAGGAGCAGGATGAGCTCGAAGCGGAATGGGAAGACGCGGCGTCGGAAATCGTCGACCAGCTCCGGCGCCACGGCGAAGGCGCTTTCATCACCATTGGCGACGTCTCCCTCTACTCCACCTTCATCTACGTACAGCGCATCCTCGAAGTCCAGCATCCGGAACTCATCGTCGAGATGGTGCCTGGCGTCCCGTCGTTTTCCGCGATGACGGCGCTGATGGGTATGCCGTACGGACAGGGCGACGATCGTATCGCGATCCTCCCCGCCACGTTCGGGCCCGAGCGAATCGCTGCTGTGCTGCGCGAGTTCGAGACGGTGATCCTGATGAAGGTCAATCGGGTGATCGACGAAGTACTCGACACCCTGGAACAGCTTGGGCTGACGGACCACGCGACATTCGTCACCAAGTGCGGCATGCCGGACCAAGACGTCGTGTACGACGTGCGAACACTCCGCGGTCAGCGCCCGAGCTACTTTTCGATCCTGCTCGTAACGAAGACCGCGCGACCGTCGGGGACCACGGTGGCGCCGCCACCCCCGAATCTTGCCGCTGGCGTTCCCCTGCCCGCTCCGGCTCCGATCAACGGCGCCGCGACGACGATAAACACCGTGAACTCCGTCGCCGCAACGCTGCGCGCGCCTGAAGTACCGTCAGAGCCCGGCGGCAAGCTCTTCCTCGTCGGCTTCGGGCCGGGGAACCACGATCACCTGACGTTTCGCGCGCGCGAGGCGATCGGAGAGGCCGGGGTCATCATTGGCTACCGCACGTACGTCCGTCTTGTCCGTGAGCTGATCGAAGGCAAGGAAGTCCATTACACCGGCATGACGGAGGAGCTGGACCGCGCTCGCAAGGCGGTCGACTTCGCGTACGCCGGACGCAAGGTGGCCCTCATCTCGAGCGGTGACGTCGGCATCTACGGGATGGCGGGCCCGGCGCTCGAAATCCTGAAGGAGAAGGGTTGGCGGCGAGGCTGCGGTGTGGATGTCGAGGTCGTGCCGGGCGTGACGGCGCTCTCGGCCTGCGGTTCCGTCCTTGGCGCACCGATCATTCACGATTTCGCCGCGATCTCGCTCAGCAATCTGCTGACCCCGTGGGAGGTCATCGTCAAACGGATCGAGGCTGCGGCCGGCGCCGACTACATCATCGCGCTCTACAACCCGAAGAGTGGGCGGCGAACGCAGCAGATCGTCGAGACGCAGAAGATTCTCCTGAAGTACCGGCGTCCCGACACGCCCGTCGGCATCGTGAAGAGCGGACTCCGCCAGGGCCAGCGCGTCGTCCAGACCACCCTCGCCGACATGCTGAACCACGAGATCGGCATGCTGACGACGATCCTCGTCGGCAATTCGACGACGTTCACCTACGAGGGTCTGATGATCACCCCCCGCGGCTACCAGCACAAATACGAGCTCGAGTCGCTCGACGGCGCCGCTGCCGCGGCGTCGGAGGCCATGATGGCGGAGGCGACCCTCGGGATCGATCCGTTCCTGGGCCTGAAAAGGAAGGCCGGCGGGTGACGCGCGAACGCCGCGGCCTCATCATCTGTTACACCGGCGACGGCAAGGGCAAGACCACGGCCGCCCTCGGCCTCGCCATTCGCGCCGTCGGCGCCGGCCTCCGCGTGCGCATGCTGCAGTTCATCAAGGGCGAGTGGAAGCCGGCGGAGTTGAAGGGATTGGCTCTGCTCGGTGATGCGTTCTCCATGGAGCAGCTCGGGATCGGATTCGTCACCTACAAGCCGAAGCACCCCTACGAAAAGCACGTCGAGGCCGCGCAGGCCGCGTGGGCCCAGGCGAAGCGGGAGATGCAGTCGGGAACCCAGGACGTCTTGATCCTGGACGAGATCAACAACGCATTCCGCTTTGGCTTACTTGCGCCGGGGGAGGTCATCGAAGCGTTACGGGCGAAGCCCGTCGAGTTGACGGTCTTACTCACCGGACGAGGCGCGCCGCCGGGGATCTGCGAGGTGGCCGACCTCGTGACCGAGATGAAATCCGTGAAGCACCCATACCAGCAGGGCATCCCCGCGCAGTACGGGATTGATTTCTGAGGGCTCATCGTGGCCGAGTCACCGAAACGCGGCAAGGCTCTTCGCGAGGGATTTTCCACTGGCTCTTGTGCGGCCGCGGCAGCGAAGGCCGCGACGACAGCCCTGGTCACGGGCGTCGCCCAGACGGACGTCACGATCGACCTGCCGATTGGACGACGGGTGACGTTCCCAGTCAACGCCTGTCGGATCGAGGGCGAGTGGGCGCGCGCTTCGGTGATCAAGGACGCCGGCGATGATCCGGATTGCACGCACGGGGCCGAGATCTTTGCCGAGGTGCGTCTCAGGGCGGAGGCCGGGATTTCTGTTGATGGTGGCGAGGGTGTCGCGCGAGTGACGAAAGCGGGACTCGGCATCGAGATCGGCAAGGCGTCCATCACGCGCGTCCCGATGACGATGATCATCGACTCGGTGACCGAGGCGCTTGTTGGAACAGGCTCGGCCGGCGGCGCCGACGTTGTCATCGTCGTGCCGGGCGGCGTAGAGATGGCGAAGAAGACGATGAACCTGCGGCTCGGCCTCGTTGGCGGGATCTCGATCCTGGGCACGAGCGGGATCGTCAAGCCGTATTCGACCGCCGCCTACAAGGTCTCGATCGTCAACGCCATCGACGTGGCCGTGGCCTCGGGCCTCAGCGAGGTCGTGATCACCACCGGCGGCAAGAGTGAGGAGTACGCGCAGCGCACCTGGGCCGACCTGCCCGAGACGGCGTTCGTCGAGATGGGGGACTGGGTTGGCTTCACGCTCACGTACTGCAAGAAGAAACACGTCGCGAAGGTGAACATCGGCGGAATGATCGGCAAGCTCTCCAAAGTCGCCGACGGCGAATTCTACACGCACGCGCGGCAGGCGGCCGTCAACCTCGACGGCCTCGCAACGATCGCCGAGTCGGTCGGCGCCCCCTCTGGAGTTGTCGACAAGATCCGGCGCGGCAACACGGCGCGCGAGGCCCAGGAGATCGTCCTCGCTCATGGGGTTCAGGGCTTCTTCGACCGCGTGGCCGAGAAGGTCTCCACGAACTGCCGCAGGTACGTCGAGGGTGCCTTCTCAGTGGAGACGATTCTGACTGACGCGGACGGGACGATCCTCGGGCGGGCCATCGCATGAACGACGAACGCGGGACCATCCATGTCATTGGTGTCGGCAACGACGGCCCCGAGAGCCTGACGCCGCGCGCGCTGACCATCGTGGAGAAGGCCGACGTCCTGGTGGGCGGGCAGCGTCTGCTCGATCGGTTTCCCGACGTGCCCGCCGAGCGTGTGAAGATCGGCGCCCGGGTCGACGACGTGCTTGCGGCGGTGGCGGCGCGACGGACGACGAGTCGAGTCGTCGTCCTCGCCACCGGCGATCCTAACTACTTCGGGATCACGCGGGCGGTGCTCCGTCACGTGCCCGCCGAGGATCTCGAGATCGTGCCCAACGTGAGCGCGCTCCAGTGGGCGTTCGCCAAGGCTCGGGAGCCGTGGGACGACGCGGCATTCCTCACGGTCCACGGACGGACCATGGCGGGGTTCGCCGAGGCGGTGCGCGGTCACCGGAAGGTGTGCCTCTTCACCGACGAGCGCAACACTCCGGCGGCGATCGCCCGCGCCCTGCTCGACGCGGGCCTCCGCGAGTACCGCGCCGTTCTTTGCGAGGACCTCGGGGGCGCGTCGGAGGCGGTGACCCGACTCTCGCTGGAGGAACTGGTTGACCGCGACGCGCATCCGCTGAACACGCTGATCCTGCTCGCACCCGAGATGACAGCCAGTCCGACGCCCGCCGCCTGGACGCCTGGTCTCCCGGAAGACGTCTTCGACCAGCGCAAGCCGAAGCTCGGCCTCATCACCAAGCGGGAGATCCGCGTGCTCAGTCTCGCTCGTCTCGCGCTCCGGCCGGACAGCGTGGTGTGGGACATCGGCGCCGGCTCGGGATCGGTCAGCATCGAAGCCGCGCGCCTCGCACCGCATGGCCGTGTCTTCGCCTTCGAAAAGAATGCGGACGATGTCGAGATCGTGCGGCTCAACGTCGAGAAGTTCCGCGTTCCGCACGTGACCGTTCTGCACGCGACGGCTCCAGATCGATTCGACGAGCTGCCGGACCCCGACGCGGTGTTCGTCGGCGGCAGCGGTGGGAAGCTCCGCGAGATTCTGAATATCGCCGCGGCCCGCCTGACGACGAGCGGACGCATCGTCGTCAACGCCATCACGCTCGATACGCTGTACGAGACCGTATCGCTCTTCCGTGAGCTGCGGCTTGAGCACGAGGCGATCCTGGCGTCGATCGCGCGGTCCAAACCGCTCCTCGGCATGATGAGCTTCGAGGCGCTCAATCCGGTCTACATCGTCACGGCTTGGCGGAGCGAAGGAAGCGTCGCGTGAACGTGGCGCCGAAGACCAACGAAGCTTACGCACTCTCGACCGAAGAACGCCGCGGTGTCTACCGGGCCATTCACGAGCGGCGCGACGTCCGCTCGCATTTCCTTCCGACTCAGATTCCTGATGACATTCTCGCTCGGCTTCTCGATGCTGCCCATCACGCGCCATCGGTAGGCTTCATGCAGCCGTGGAACTTCATCATGATTCGCGATCGCGGCGTGCGAGCGGCCGTGCGCGACGCCTTCCTCCAGGAGCGCGTCCGCGCGGCGGCCCTGTACGACGAACCGCGCCGATCCCAATTCCTGACCCTCAAGCTCGAGGGCATCCTCGATGCGCCACTGAATCTCTGCGTGACGTGTGATCCGACCCGCGGCGGCCCCCACGTCCTCGGCCGCAGCGCGATACGAGAGACCGACGTCTACAGCACGTGCTGCGCGATCCAGAACTTCTGGCTCGCTGCCCGCGCCGAGGGGATCGGGGTCGGCTGGGTTAGCATCGTGCAGCCTGACGAGCTGAAGCGCATCCTCGGGATCCCGACGCTCGTTCTCACCGTCGCCTACCTCTGTGTGGGGTACGTCTCCCACTTCAGCGACACACCCGATCTCGAGCGCGCCGGGTGGCGGACTCGTCTATCGCTCGCCGATCTCGTCTTCGAGGATCGCTGGGGCCGGCCAGAAACACACCTGCGGGCGGCATTCGCCGCGCGGGATGGAGCGACGTGATGAGGGACATCACGCCCGGGACGGTGTACATCGTTGGAGTCGGGCCGGGTGATCCGGAGCTCATGACCATCCGCGCAAAGAACGTCATCGACGCGGCGGACCTCATCATCTACACGGGCTCGCTGCTCGGCGATGATGGGTTCAAGGACGTCAAGCCAACGGCCAAATTGGTCGACAGTGCCGGCCTGCATCTGGAGCAGATCGTCGAGCTGATGAAATCGGCCGCGCTCGACGGCCAGATCGTCGCCCGCGTGCACGACGGCGACCCCGCGATCTTCGGAGCGCTGTCCGAGCAGGCGGCGCCGCTGGAGGCTGCCGGGGTGCCGTTCGAGGTCGTGCCCGGTGTGACGGCAGCATTCTCAGCGGCAGCCACGCTTAGAGCTGAGCTCACGATTCCCGAGCTGGCCCAAACGGTAATCCTCGCCCGCATGGAAGGACGAACGCCGGTACCGGACGGCGAGAAGCTTCGCGATCTCGCCCGCCACCGGACGACACTCGTGCTCTACCTCAGCATCGTGCTGATCGACCGAGTCGTCGCCGAGCTCCGCGAAGGCTACCCCGAGGACACGCCGGTGGCCGTCGTTCAGCGCGCATGGTGCCGAGACCAGATCGTCCTGCGCGGCACGCTCGCGGATATTGCGGGACAGGTGAAGGCGGCGAAGATGCGCGCGCAGGCGCTCATCATGGTCGGCTCGGTCTTCCGTGAGGACCTGCGGCAGACGTGGGACAGGAAGTCGAAGCTCTACGACGCCGAATTCTCGCACGGGTTCCGGCGGAGGACGACGAGACGTCCGACCGAGATCGAGGAGGGCGGCGGATGACGGACTCTGTGCTCGTAGCACTCGAGGACGCGCTCGCGTTCGGCGACACGATCGTGATCGTTCGTTCTGCGGCAGCCACCGCCGAGGTCATGGGCGGGCCGGTACGCCGCGGACAAGGCTGGCTGACGATCGGTGATGAGGGGGCCGGTGCCTCTCACGTCCACATCAAGCTGTCGGAAATCGACGCGCTCCGCTTTCGCCACCCCGAAGGCCGCAATGCCGCCCTCGACATCGTGAATGCGAACGGGGACGCCGTCGTCTCCGTATCATTTCGGAAGACGAACCCGGGCCGAGCCGAAACGTTCGACTCAGAGCGACTGACGACGGTGACATCGCGATTCGGCCATCTCGCCGAGGTGCGGGCATGACACTCGCCGTCATCACGGTCACCAAACAGGGGATCGCGCTGGGCGAGCGGATCCTCGCGGCCGAGCCCGAGGCAGTGCTCTACGTCCCCGCCAAGTATGGGCTCGAGCCGACCGCACGCATCCGCGTGTTCCCCGGCCCGCTGGCGCCGCTCCTCGCCGAGATCTATGGGTCGTACGAGGGGTTCGTGTTCCTGATGGCGACCGGCATCGTCGTCCGGATGATCGCCGAGTACATCAAAGACAAGCGCTACGACCCCGCCGTCGTCGTCATGGACATCACCGGGCGCTTCGCGATCAGTCTCGTCTCCGGCCATCTCGGAGGCGCCAACGCGCTGGCGCGGCGCTTGGCGGAGATCACGGGCGCGACGCCGGTCGTCACGACGGGGACCGACGTCAACGAAACGATCGCGCCCGACGTCATCGCCATGGAGATCGGCGGCGAGGTCGACGACTTCGACGTGATGAAGAAGGTCAGCGCGGCCCTCGTCGATGGGGACGCCACCGGCGTCGTCGACTTGACCGGTGTGAACGCTCCGTCCCTCGCGGGGAGCCTCAAGTCGAACATCAAAGTCCTGCCGTCGCTCGAAGCACTGCGGGAGTCGACGGTCACCGCGGCGATCGTCATCACGAACCGGCTGCTTGATCTGGCCGAGTTCGGCCGCCCGGTCGTGATTCTGCGTCCCAAGAACCTTGTCGCCGGCATCGGCTGCAACCGGGGGACGAGCGCCGAGGAGATCACGGACGCGATCGACGCCGTGTTCCGCAAGCAC
>Ga0207684_10006659_pt1 | contig 10499 bp, 4 predicted proteins | sample KBSK5501metaG_FD_184342 | JGI IMG/M metagenome (GOLD analysis project Ga0207684, IMG submission 184342) | Corn, switchgrass and miscanthus rhizosphere microbial communities from Kellogg Biological Station, Michigan, USA - KBS K5-50-1 metaG... | ecosystem: Host-associated > Plants > Roots >... | reverse complement strand
GGCCTGACGTGCATGCAGCACGCGCGCACCTGCTCTGCGGTAATATCCGCGCAATCTGATCCACACCAGCACAGCTCCGTAGAACCACGGTGTTCGACGGAGCGCGACCAGGAAATTTGCTGGATTTGCATTGTAGGCCGTCGTGTATGCAGCTCGCGCCGCCGCTTCGATTGGGCTGGGCGTGGTTAGGTCAAAGCCGCGCATGATGCGGTTGTAACGCTCTGTAAGTCCTGTCTCGAGTTCGTAACGCAGACCCATATTCAATGTCAGCTTTTGCGACACGCGCCAATCATCTTGAAAGAACGCGCCGTGATAAAGATTCTGCACGGAGTAATTGATTGGGTTATCGATTTGGCTGGCGTTCGAGCCGGAACCGGTGGTCGGTATGCCCAGAAGAAACGCTGCTATGTCACGCCCGAAAGCATTCCTCAGCGTACTGGAGGAATTTGAAGCGGGAGCAGTAAACGTGCCATCGAAGAAGAATTGACCGCCCTGATAACCGTTGCTGGTGAAATTTTCTCGCAAGATGCGCAGGTCGTATCCAAACCGCATGGTGTGGTTTCCGAAAATCTGAGTCATCGTCGGCTGGATCGAACCCATCATGAACGGTCGCAGCCGGCCCATGTTCCAATCTGATCGCGTCGCGCCGAGAGTCGAACGGATCGGCCGCGTTGCATCCAGATTTCTGATCATGATGCGCGGAATGTATTGATAGCCACGGAAAGCAGGGAGCGAGGCGGCAGCAAAACCTAATGTCGACGGATCGAAGAGCGCGGCCGGTCTTCTTTCTTGTGCGAACCTGTTGAAGCTGACCCGAACATCCAGAATCCTCGTGTTCGAGAGCGTGTTGGTATAGTCAACATTACCGCCATCGTTGGTTCGGTTTTCGAAACCTTGAGTGATGGGAAAGTTGTTGACGACGCCAGCCCAATCCTGCCGGTCCTCCGGGTTAAAGCTGTGATAATACTTTCCGAAGATCGATTGCTTGGCGCTGATCCGGTGATCGATGCGGGTGAGCCAGGCCCGGTAGTTCTCATGGCGAATCTGGTTCGAGAAGAAATTGTTTTGCGTGCCGTTCGCGATTCCCGAAACGTTCGGCAAGGGATAAAACTTAACCAGTGCGGCCGCCACCGGATTGAATAAGCTCGTAGAAATGATGTTGCAAGTCGCGGGCACCGCGCCGGAGGTCGGGCAACCAAACGAAGAGCGAACGACGTTGCTGCCACTTACCGTGCCCGAAAAAGGATTGAAGATAATTGTGTTTCCGGAAGCGTTGACGTTGGTGCGGTCGACAATCAACGCGGAGAAATCGCCGTTTCTCATTGCTTGAGTCGGCACGGTGAAAAGCTGAGGCTCGGCGACATTGTCTTTTAGGCGTTCGTAGGAAACCAGAAAGAACGTCTTATCGCGTCCGTTATAGACCTTCGGTATGCGGACTGGCCCACTTAGCACGCCGCCAAAGCGATGGTAGGTCCTGATCGGTCGCGCCTGTCCGGCTCTGTTCGAGAAGAAGTTGTTCGCGGTGCGGCTTCTGTTGCGATCGAAGTACCAGACCGAACCATGCAGATCGTTGGTCCCACTCTTGACCGCGACGTTCACAGTTGCGCTCGCCGTATAACCATCTTGCGCGTCAAAGGTGTTCGTTTGAACTTTGAACTCCTGCACCGCATCCGAGGGGGGCGAGAAGCCGACGCCGCCGTCGAACGCATAGTTGGGCGAGCCGTCCAAGGTAATCTGATTCGATCCCGTGCCCCCGTTGGAACGAAACGCTGTCAGATTGCCATTCGAAGTGGGACCCGTGAACAATGGATTGCCGGTGTAAGCAATGCCCGGCGCCAGCGTCGCTAGTTGATAAGCAGTTCCTTCCGTCAACGGCAACTCAGCAATCTGTCTTCTTTCGATTGAGGTACCCGTACTGACAGATCCGGTTTCCAAAGCGGGAGTCGAAACAATCGTCACCATTCCGGTTACGCCGGCCGCTTGTATCGCGACATCCAGCGTCAACTTATCGGCGACGCGAATCTCTATGCCTTCGCGCGTCGTGGCGCTGAAACCTTGCGCGGTCACGGCCAGAGTGTATTTGCCCGGCAGCAGCAAACGAAACTCGTAGCGACCTTCGTCGTTGGTGTTTGCGGTCGCCTGGACGTTCGTGTCGACGTTTTTGATGGTCACGGTCGCGCCAGGCATGATTGCGCCATTTGGATCAGTTACCTTCCCGGTAATCGAACCGCGGAACTCCTGGGCGTTGCCAATGATGCAAATGAAAAGTAATAGAAGCGCGGCGCTCGCACCACGAAGAAAGTTATTCTGAAGCATTCTGTAAGTCCTTTCTCACTGCAACGATCTGACGAGTTGGTCTGACCACTCGAAGGAATGCTGAACTTTTTATCACCTCAGTGGTACGCCCGTCAAGCTTGGCACTTGATTCTTGATAACTGTGTGATCGTGATGAAAAACGTCGCCTCCGCACTGAAAGCCGTATGTGCCGGATGAGGTGAGGTGGTATGACCTCTATTAAGATTAACGCCCTCTGTCTGGAAAGAGTGCCGTAGGCACGAGATGTCTATAGAGGAGAAGCGCTCTCAATTTCACCTCTTCCGAATTGAGCGAAATGTCAGCATTTCGCTCAATTCGGAAGATAACGAAACGGATGCGCGGGCGGTCTATAAACAATTCGCCGCTACGCGGCTGTTTTTCCCGACAGACTCCTAGCAATTTCAGATCAGAAAGTGGTTCAATGGAAACTCACTGACGAGATTATTGATGAGTAGCCAAGCAGCACCTTCATTCGTAGGAAAAGGATCGCCCGAGTTCGATCTCTCGCGCGACGAGTTGCGCGGCATTCTCGAGCACGCGCTGATGATCATCGCGCCGGGTGCGCGCGTGCTGGCAATCATTCCCGACAAAACCCGCGACGACAATACCAATGTTCTGTTTCCCTTTGCCGCGGAGATTTTGGCCGCACGCAACATTGCGCAGTTCGATGCTCTCGTCGCCCAGGGCACGCACATGCCGATGACCGAGGCTGAGAAGTTTTCGAAGATTGGATTGTCTACTGGAAAGTCTGCGCCAGGCTTGGGCCAGGTTTACGATCATCGATGGAACGTACCCGAAGAGTTAGTGACCATCGGCGAGTTGAGCGCCGCGCGAGTTCGCGAACTAACGGGTGGGTTGCTCGACGATGCGATTCCGGTGAACCTCAATCGGCTGCTGAGTCCAGGTGTCTACGATACGGTTTTGATCTTCAGCGCCACCGTGCCACACGAAGTAGCGGGCTTCGCAGGCGGCGCGAAATACTTCTTTCCCGGAGTCGCCGGCCCGGACCTCACGCACGCGACGCACTGGCTTGGGGCCCTGGCCAGCATTGAAAACGTCATCGGTCGTGTAGAGACGCCAACGCGACACCTGATTGAAGCAGCCGCGGATTTTGTTCCGGCGCAAGTCATTTCGCTGAACTCGGTCATGACCCGAGACAACAATGACCGGCTTCGCACTCACGCCTTATTCGTCGGCGATTTTCGCGAAGCCTTTCGCCGTGCTGCCGAAGTCAGCCGCCACGTTCACATAAAATACACCGGTCGCAAATACAAGCGAGTCGTGGCGCTGCTCGATGAGCATTACGATGAGCTTTGGGTCGGTGGCAAGGCGAGTTACAAACTCGGCGCAATCATCGAAGAGGGTGGCGAGTTAATCATCTACGCGCCGCACCTTCGATCTATTTCCGAGACGCACGGCCTATTGATCGAAAAGTACGGTTACGCCCCGCTCGATCGCGTGCGCGAGATGGTAGCTCTCTCAACTGAGTTGCAGAAGAACCTGGCGGTCGCCGCTCACTTGGCTCATGTTTCATACGCCGGACAGCGTGATGAAACGGGACGTGTCATTCCTCGCTATCGCATCACGATGGCATCAGCGCTTGATGAGGCCACTTGCCAACGGGTGAACTTGGGTTTCATGGACCATCAGTTATTTCGCCGCGAGGATTACGAACACGATCCCGATACGTTGGTGGTGGAGCGAGCCGGACGAGACTTGTATTTGGTCGAGCCGCAAGAGGACTAGGTCACCTCAAGTAATAGGCGTAAACAAAGAACGGTGGATTCAAGATGAAGTGCAACTTTGAAAATTAGTGGTTAAGAGCAAGCTGCGGTAGCGTAAGGGTGCTTTTCAACCACCAAGTCAAAGAAGCACACAATGAACTATACGCAGCTTACTCGTGAACAAAGATACCAGATATACGCTTTGATGAAAGCCGGACAAAACCAAACACAGATTGCCGTGGTGGTCGGTTGCCATAAGAGTACGATCTCGCGCGAGTTGCGGCGCAACCGCGGGCAGAAGGGCTATCGGCCTTATCAGGCAGATGAAATGGCCTTCGACCGGCAGTGCGATGCCTATCGGGCGCGCATTGCTGGGCAGACTTGGCAACAAGTCGAGCTGCTGTTGCGCCAGGAATGGAGTCCGCAGCAAATCGCTGGGCGTCTAAAGCTGGAGCGACGGCCCACCGTAAGCCATGAATGCATCTATCTCTACGTCTATGCCGACAAACGGCGCGGCGGCACGCTGCATCGCCATCTACGCAGTCAGAAGAAGCAGCGCAAGCGGTATAGCGGATACATCCGTCGCGGCCAAATCCCCAACCGCACCAGCATTGATAAGCGTCCCCAGATCGTTGCTAGCAAAGGACGGTTTGGCGACTGGGAAGCTGACACCATCGTTGGCGCCCGCCATCAAGGCGGCCTTCTCAGCGTCGTCGAGCGTAAATCGAAGCTGACCCGGCTGCGCAAGCTGGCCACTAAAGGAGCGGCCGAAATGAAGGACCACAGTGTCGAGCTGTTAGGGCCACTCGCGGCCAAGGTCCACACCATCACGGTGGACAACGGTAAAGAGTTTTGCCAGCATGAAGAGATCGCCGCGGGACTGCAAGCGCGCATCTACTTCGCGCATCCTTATTCCAGTTGGGAACGCGGCTTGAACGAAAACACCAACGGGCTGGTGCGGCAATACTTCCCAAAGAAGCACGACTTCGCCAGGATCACGAATGCCGAGGTGCAACACGTGGAGGACCGACTAAACAATCGTCCCCGCAAGACCCTTGGCTATCGAACTCCAAACGAAGTATTTTTCAAAGAACGTTTCGTTGCACTTCCAACTTGAATTCGCGAACGGCAATCGGCTTTCTTTTCTGGATTTCGGGGAGCAGAGGATCTTCCGATAGTTCTCATCGCAATTGAAGCTCGCTTAACGGTTATTGTCGCGCGTGATCACGTGATAAAGACCACCCGGTGCTTAGAAAGCAAGCCTTAGCTTGAACTGAATCCAGCGTGGCGTGTTCCACTGCTGCGTCACCTTACCAAAGTTGTTGCTGGTTGGGTCGGCGTTCGGATTGTCAAACTGCACATGGTTGAAGGCATTGATGAAGTCGGTGGAGAATTCCAACCGCGTTTTTTCGGTGATCGGGAAGGTGCGCTGAATGTTGAAATCTATCTGGTTCATGTGGTTACCCCGGAGCCAATTGAATCGCGACGGAAAGATGCGAGTATGGAATGAATCCAGGGCAAAGTCGGTGGGCACGACATTGTCGTACGTCTTGCCGATAGCGTCCATGAACCACTGGGGCACAATCTTCCGGATGCGATCGCGATAAGGCTGTGGGTTGGCGGTGCTGAAGTCGCGTTGCGCCCGCGGGAACAATTGCCAGTTGAACCAATTGTCCACATTCTGCTGGTCTTTGGGTAACTTAATATCACGCGTGTTTCCGAAGAAGATCAAGTTCGGAAAGTCATACGTGCGTCCGGATTGCAGATTGTAGATTGGAGCGACTTGCCAACCACCGAGGAGTTTACTGACGAAGCTCCCATTTGAGAAGAAGAGATGGCCCTTGCCAAACGGCAGCTCGAAGAGCCCGTTCAGACGCAAACTGTGCGGACGATAGTTGGTGTTCTGCCGGTAAACTCGCGTTTCGTCAAACTCATTCTGACGGAAGTCTCTTATCTGGCTCGAGGCCCATTGGTAAGAAACTGTGAACTGAATGCCGTGACTGAAGCGTTGCGTCAAGGAGGTCTCCATGTGATGGTACTTCAATGCGACATCGGGCACACGCGCGATCGTCAGGTTGTTCATCTGTGGAAATGCCCTGAGCAACTGATGCCGACGAATTGTGGTGCCGGTAAAGAAACCGTTCGTTGACATGTCTTGATAGAGCAGCGGGTTCTGGGTTTGCAGGAACGCAAAGTTAGCGATATTAAACGGATTCGGCACGGTGGTGTTGAGGAAAGTGTCGTTTGCAGTGTTAGGCACGAGTCCGGTGGCCCAGTATTGCTGAGGCAGGAAGTCTATGCGCCGGCTGGTCTGATTATCACCCGGGTTATCGGTGACCGTAGTCATGTTGTCAGTGTAGGAACCCAGATAAGCGACTTCCAGTACCAGATTGCTGCGCAGTTCACGTTGCAGGGCGATGCGCCATCGCTGTTGCCGGGCGCGCTTCCAATCGTCATTAACAAAGGTAAAGCCGCGACCCGCGCGCGCCATTAAGCCAAGTTGATTACCGAACGGCTCGTTAAAGCGTGTGCCATCTGAGCGCACTGGGAATGGATCTCTTAGGAGAGTCTGACAGCTCGATAGGTTTGTCTTGCATGCCGCACTTGTCAAATTGGTATTCAGTAGAGTCAGACCGTTATCGTTCGTCAAGGTTGTGCCCGTAGAACGACTGAACCCAAACTGGTCCAATCCAAAATTAAGCACGTTGTTGGTGTCATAGAACAACCCATAACCAGCGCGCAAGACGGTCTTGCTGTTCCATTGATAAGCGAACCCAACGCGCGGCATGTACGCCGGTTGAGCTTTGTTTAAGACCGGTGATGCGCCGTCCTTGCCTAAGTACAAGGATCCGCCTCGCACATCGAATTGACTGACGGGTAGCTCAGGAATCGGGTTTTTCGCATAGGCGGCTTTAGCTGCATCGGCAATTGGCAATTGAGCATTGGGATCGAACTGACTGATGCCACGATTGAACCGCTCGCGGAAGCCTCCCTCGCGTTCGTATCGAAAACCGAGATTGAGCGTGAGCTTGCGCGTGACGCGCCAATCGTCCTGAACATAGCCGCCGATGAACGGGTTCGTCATGTAGAGCGTGTCATTGCGATCAATGAAGACAGTGGTCGGCACACCGAGCATGAAGGCAGCCCATTCAAGCCCGATGGCCGGCGCAGAGTTGACCAGGTTACACGGAGCGGCGCTGGCATTGGCGTCACACGCACGCACAAAAGAGTTACGGAACTGATACTGGCCCTCCGTCAAGCCAGGGCCGTCGCCAGCGCGATAATTCCGCCGCAAATCGTAGCCGGCGCGTACAGTATGCTTCGTGAAAGTTTTCGAAATTTCTCCGGCAGTGTCGGCCACGCTCACGCGGGTGAAGCCAGGGTACCCGCCGCTCAAGTTCGAGTAGGCGCCGAAGTTGATGTCGGGCAGGCGAGTCTTACCTTCGGCCCGTTGGTCGATGTAACCAGGAAGGCCGATGTTGGATGCATTGAACGATCTTTGGGTGGCGCTAAGCTGGCTGCCTTCGATGAACCGATTGTAGCCAACCGTGAACCGCAGGAAGGTCGTTGCGCTCAACGTCCGCACGTAGTCGAGACCGATACCAATATTGCGGCGGACCAGCCCGTTCGAGTTCAGCCCGCGGGCCGTCGCATAAGTCCAGTCGCCGCGGTCCTCGAGGAAATCGTTGTAGCTCCACTTGCCGGTCAGTTTCGACTTCGACGAGAGTTTGGCGTCAATGCGATTCTGGAAAGCCTTGTAGTCCCAGTTGAACGGCGTGGCAGAGGCGAGATAGTTGTTTGAGGTGCCAGGACCAGCCGCCGGGTTGTTGGGCAGCGGATACAGCTTCACAATCGAATTGTAGATCGGATTCAAGATCGGGACCTGATTGTTCGGGAAAGGATCGCGCACTACGCGGCCGCTGACTAAACGCGCCGTGCGCGGGTCATAAATCTGATACTGCGGACCGAGTTTCAGTAAGTCCGAAAAGTCGCCGCGCCGGTGGGCTTCGGTCGGGACGGTGCGATTGATGGCCGTAACTTCTTCCGATTTCGCTTCCTTATAACCGTTAAAGGCGAAGAAGAAGAAAAGCCTGTTCTTACCGCTCCAGAGGCTTGGACCACCTTGGCCAAAACGCGGCAAGTAGATGGGACCGCCGATAGTTGCCGCATAAGTGTTTGAGCGGCCGCTGGCCTGGAGCGGCTGCTTGCGTAGTGTTTCGGCCAGCGCCGTGTCGCCGCTGGCTAAAGCGGTATCAATCTGTTGCGCAAGATTGGCCTTCGTGAAAGTAGGCGTGCCGTTCCAGCGCTGCTGCCAGTGCAGCCATGAAAGCGTGCCGTGAAACTCGTTGGCGCCGCCCTTGGTCACCATACTAAGGACTGCGCCAGCCGTGTGGCCTTGTCGGGCGTCAAACTCCGACGAACTGATTCTAACTTCTTCGATGGCATCTGTTTCCGGAATAAAACCAGCACGGCGGCTGAGGCCGCTGTTGGGGATCCCGTCAAGCACAAACTCAGTGCCGCCCGCGCCACCAGCCGCACTGATCTGTGACGAACCGATATTCGAGTGGAGACCTAGATAGTTAGGCTGGCCCGTCCATTGAATACCGGGGAGGGTGCGGACTACCAGCATCGCGTTATTGCCGAACAGCGGCAAGCTGCGCACAACTCTATTATCTAGTACCGCCGATCCGCTGGCTGAAGTCGTCTCGAGCAGCGGGGCGGCCGCAGTCACGCGTACTTCTTCCGTGACTACACCGACTTCTAGAGAGACATTAATGTCAACGCGACTGCCTATATTGACGGCGATCTTTTGCTGGACGAACTTCTTGAAGCCACGCGCGCTCACCAAAACGTTGTAACTGCCGGGCGCGAGATAGGGTACCTCAAAAGCGCCGCTGTCGTTGCTGACAACTTCAGTCGAAACGTTAGTTCCAATGTTCGTCACGACAACCGTGGCGCCGGGCACTACCGCGGCCGAGGGGTCTCGCACTGTGCCCAGAATCGTGCCGCGAGTCTCCTGGGCCAAGGCCGTTGCGGCGCCGGTGAAAATCACCACACTAAGGCCAAGTGTCATAACTGAAAACAGAATGACACGTGCTTTACTTTCACCAGCTGTATTGTCCATAACTCCTCCGCAGAAGGGACGTGTTGGCCACGGAGTATATGTCCGACAAGGACGCAAAGCAACAGAAATCTTGCGAGATTTTTACCGAAACGAGTATAGATTCGTAGGAGCTGAGAGCGCACTACTTGCTCTAAAGAAACCGATGTGATCGTCATTCTCCATCAGCTTCCTGGTTTCGTGATAATCTTCCCTACCACAGTTAGATCGTAGTTTGTATAGGCGACGTACTTGCCTCGCAGCCAGATTAGGGCCGTATGTTTGTCATCCCACTTGGGCACGATGGGCCGAATGTTGTCGACCGTTGAGTTGCCAGTCACTGCCGTCCAGCTCCAGCTTTTGCCGCCATCTTTGGTCGTTCCGTGGAAGATTTCGTAGTGGCGCTGATTGTCGGCTTTACTGATGAGCGGCTCGCCCGAAACAGGATCGTCATTAGTGGATACGTAAACTGTGTTTGGATCGGCCGTGTCGAGCGCGATGTTTCCGGTATAGTCGTCTTCGCCGGCGTAGAGCCGGCTTCCTGCGTAGGCGATCTCGTGATCCACCCACACCTTGCCTGTCCATCTAGCGTAACGGTATCGATGATCGTCACCGCCACGGCCCGGTGGGAGCCCTGCCGAATCTTTCTGCACCGAATAAGCCACGTAAGGGCGACCCGCAGCGTCGAGATAAATATCGCTTACCCACGCAACGTTATTGGGATCACCCTTGAAGATACGCGTGCCTTCGGTTGGGTCACTCAAGCCTTCAGCCAGGCTGCGGATGACTGTGCCGTCTGAGCGATGCAGTTTTCCATCTCGATAGAAAACATGATACGTGCTGTTGTCGAAATCGCGCGGATGTCCCTCCGTGTAGAAAATGTGAATCGTATCGATGCCGTTTGAAACGTACTTCACGTAAGGGCGATGACGGAACGTGGCGGGAACATCGATGAAGACGTTGCCCGCAATCCATGTCTCTCCCAAATCATCGGAATAAGCGTAAGACGGCTTGAAACTATCGTTGAAGCCCCGATAGAAATCGTAGATTCGTCCCTTGCCATTGTTTTCCTTACTGAGGTAATGAAGGTTCGAGTAGGTGATGCGTGAGCTTCCGCTTGGGGTAAAAGTTTTCTCAGCTTGCCATCTGGTCGAGTCGTGAGGGCTGATCGAGATGCGGTAGTAGAACTTATTCTCCGCCCCATGCATCGAGTAGACCGCCAGCAATCGCCCATCGGGGCGAATCAGGAGCGCGGGCGAGTTATGATCGTCATATGCGCCGCGAGGGCTGAGGAGCCGTGGCAAGCGCAGGCCGCGCAGTCGGCCCGGCGTGCCGCGAAGGATCAGTACGCGGCGTTC
>Ga0207684_10006658_pt1 | contig 10502 bp, 9 predicted proteins | sample KBSK5501metaG_FD_184342 | JGI IMG/M metagenome (GOLD analysis project Ga0207684, IMG submission 184342) | Corn, switchgrass and miscanthus rhizosphere microbial communities from Kellogg Biological Station, Michigan, USA - KBS K5-50-1 metaG... | ecosystem: Host-associated > Plants > Roots >... | reverse complement strand
CGGCGCTCGGGCGCCAGAAGAAGGCGCTCGAACTGATAGCGACGGCCCATCAGCGGGCGTCCGAGGGCGGATATGCCGACCTGCGCCGACGGGTCGCCTGCGAGCTGGGCCAGCAGCTCCATTTCGCGTCAAGGTTGGACGACGCTGCGCGGCTGCTCGATCGATCGATTGCCGAACTGCGCAGTGGCAAGGCCGCCGCGCCGGCGCTGGTCGAGTGCCTGCAGTACCGCGCTGACCTGTCGCTCACCCAGGATGACATCGGCGCCGGCGTGGCGGCGGCCGAAGAATCCAGCGCGCTGGCGGCCCTGATGACGTCATCGCCGATGGTTCAGGTCGCGCCGCGCCTGCAGCTCGCCGTCGCCTACCGTCTGGCGGGGCAGCGCGCCCGCGCCGATGCCTCGTATCACGATATAGATGTGCTGCTGAAGCGGCTCGGTCGCGATCGCACGACCGATGCCGCGGTGCTGGATGCGGGCTGGGCACTGGTGAAGTCCGACATCGGCGACCCGCTGGGTGCCGCCCGACTGCTCGAGGCGGCGCTGAACATCAGCCGCGCGATGCGCCCCGACGGCATGCCCGATCACATCACCAGCCTGAACTATGCCCAACGCCTGCTGAGCTTGAACCGGCTCGACGAGGCACGGGGCTATTTCGATCGCGCCCTGAGCATGGCGCGCAACGAAAACGATGCCGACATCGCGGCACTGGCGATGCTGGGCTTGGCGGCGGTGCAGCGCGAGCGGGGCCTTCTTGCGCAGGCTGATGCGGCACTGCGGGCGACGCGCGACTTTGTCGATCAGCACTTCCCGACCGAGCATCCCGCCCGAAACGAACTGCTGCTCGAAGCGGGTCGGCTCGAACTGGCGCGCGGGAACTTCGTGGCTGCGACCCGGACCTTGTCGACCGTCGTCGCCCGAAATGCCGCGGCGAAGGCCCGCCGGCCCAACCATGCACTCAACCTCGCGCTGCTGGCGCAGGCGGAAGCGGGTATGGCCGAGAGCGCAGCCGCGGCGACGCATGCCCGGCAGGCCAGTGCGCTGGCAGGCGACTTTGCACTGCCGGGCCGACCCTCCTACTGGCTCGGCCACTGCCTGCTGTTGCAGGCCCAGGTCGAGCTCGCGCACGGCGATGCGGCGGCGTCAAGGGCACTGGCGGCACGCGCGGCACCGCAGCTCGACGCCACTGTCGGAGCCGGGCATCCGTTGACCTTGGCTGCGTTGGGACTCGCTCGTCAATGAGTGCGGGTGTCGCTGCGGGGCCGCGCTTCCCGATTACCCCTGCGTGGGCACGCCGTGTCCGAACAAAGAGAGCGCCATGTCATTGCCGGACCGAGAACGCTGGAAGCAGCTGGGGCCGATGCTCGATGAGTTGCTCGGCATGGCGCACGAGGCGCGTGAACGACGGTTGACCGCATTGCGCATCCGCGACGCGCCGCTCGCATTGGAACTCGAAGCCATGCTCCGGGCCGCCGCAGCCGCCGAGGCCGAACGATTCCTCGAAGGCGAGGCGGTGGACGAGGACATCGATGTATCGAACAGGCCGCTCGACTCGTGACGTGTCGGCCGGCTGGCCGCTACGGAAACAGGCCGTAATTCAGTGGCGCGTCGGACGACGCGTTTGCGATGTACCCAAGGGCGGCTTGCCGCTCGCTCAAACAGTCAGGCCCGCCATGACGACATGCACCCGGATCGACCAGACCTGCAGCAGCACCGCACGAGCCAGTGCGCCGCCGCCTTCGGATGCGCTGTTCGAAGCGCTCTACGTGGACCTGTGCCGATTGGCGCGCCGAGAGGTGCGGCGCAACGGGGCACGCGACATGATGAGCACCCAGACCGTTGTCCATGAGGCCTGGCTGGATCTGAGCAGGCGGTCGTCGCTGGCGTTCGAGAGCGACGGCCGATTCCTGGCCTATGCCGCGCGCGCCATGCGTGGTCTCGTGATCGACCGCGTCCGGACGCGCCATTCGCAGAAGCGCGGTGGTTCGCTCATCACCTCGCTCGACACGCACGATGCCGAGCAGCTCGCGCAGCCCGAATTCCTGCAGGAGCTCGGCGATGCTCTCGACGACCTGTCGACGCTCGAGCCCGAACTCGCGCACGTCGTCGACCTGAAATTCTTCTGCGGCTTCACGCTGGCGGAGATCGCCGTCATGCAGAACGTGTCGGAGCGCACCGTGCAGCGGCAATGGGAGAAGGCGCGCCTGATGCTGTACGGCACGCTCGCTCAGGCCTGAAGCGGACGCGGCCTGCACGGCCGTGTGGACTTACGCATTGCGTCGGCACATGCGCGAGCGCAGAATCGATCGGTTCGGCAGCATGCCGAGTGCGCTCGCCGACATCGCCTCGAGAGGAGGACGTCATGCGATTCACACTGCCCACAGTGTCGGGGGCCGCGGCCGCCTTGTTGTTCACGCTTGCCCTACCTGTCGGCGCTCATGAAGTCGAGGAGAGCACCGGTCAGCTCGGCAAGGTCAGCTTCGCCAATTCATGCAGCCCACAGGTGCAGAAAGAGCTGCAGCGGGCGGTTGCGATGCTGCATTCGTTCTGGTTCTCGGCCGGCGAGAAGGCGTTTCGCCACGTGCTCGACGACGATCCGAACTGTGCTGTTGCCACGTTCGGCATCGCGGCCCTGCTGATGAACAACCCGCTGGCCGGACAAGGCGCGTCGCCGAAGGCCGCCGAAGCCGCGATGGCCGCGATCGAACAAGGTCGCCGGATCGGGGCCAAGACCGAGCGAGAGCGCGACTACATCGAGGCGGTGGCCGCCTACTACGCCGACTTCGGCAACCGTCCCGAGCGCGCTCGCCAACTGTCGAGGGCACAGGCGTTCGACGCGCTGGCCGCGAAATATCCCGAGGACGACGAGGCACAGATCTTCGACGCGCTCTACGTGGCGGGCACCCAGTCGCAGGCCGACCAGACCTATGCCGCCTACCTCAAGGCGGCGGCGGTGCTCGAGAAGCAGTTCGTGAAGCACCCCGACCATCCTGGCGTTGCCCATTACCTGATCCACAGCTACGACGCGCCGCCGATCGCCAAGCAGGGCCTGACGGCGGCACGCAAGTACTCCGCCATCGCGCCCGATGCGCCGCATGCGCTGCACATGCCCTCGCACATCTTCACGCGGGTGGGCGAATGGCAGGACTCGGTGGCGCTGAACCGACGTTCCGCCGACGTGGCCAAGAAGGACGGCAACAGCCTGGCCGAGGCCTACCACGCGGCCGACTACATGGTCTACGCTCAACTGCAACTCGGGCGCGATCAGGCAGCACGCCGCGTGCTCGACGAGTTCAAGAGCCCGGCGGGCGCTGCGCTGCCGCAATTCGCCGGTCCGTATGCCGCGGTGGCGATGCCGGCGCGTATGGCCATCGAGCGCGGTGACTGGGACGCCGCGTCGCAGCTTCCGATTCAAGGGACGGCTTTCGCCCATACCGAGGCGATCACGGCGTTCGCGCGCGCGCTCGGCGCAGCGCGCAAGGGCGACATCGCTTCGGCCGAGAAAGACGCGCTCAGGCTCGAGACGCAGTACAAGGCGCTCGTCGAGGCGAAGAACAACTACTGGGCCACCGAAGTGGAAGTGCAGCGCATCGCCACTGCCGCCTGGATCGCCAAGGCCAAGGGCCAGTCCGACGACGCGCTGCGCCTCATGCGCGCCGCGGCGGACCTCGAGGATCGCAACGAGAAGCACATCGTGACACCCGGGCGCCTCGTGCCGGCGCGAGAGCTGCTGGGCGAGATGCTGCTGGAGCTGAAGCAGCCCGCTGCGGCCCTCAAGGAGTTCGAGCAATCCCAGCTGCGCGAGCCCAACCGCCTGCGTGGCTACGCGGGTGCCGCGACCGCGGCCGAAGCGGCCGGCCAGCGCGATCGAGCGCGTGAGCACTACGGCAAGCTGGTCGAGTTGACGCGCGAGGCCGACACGCCGTTGCCGGAAATTGCGCGCGCCAAGACCTATCTGGCAGCCCAGTGAAGTTGCATCGGCGTGCCTGGTTGATCGCGTCCGCGCTCTCGATGTTTGCGGGTCGCGCGGGCGCGGCTCCATCCGACGAGGGCGACGAGCAGGCACTGAGCGCCGACGCCGAATACGCCGCCGGGCTGGCCGCGTTGAAAGCCAACGACTATCCACGTGCGCTCCCGCACTTCCTGGACGCGCTCAAGCGCTTTCCCGACGCAGCCAACCTTCACAACGAGCTCGGCTACACATTCCGAAAGCTGGGCCGGCTCGACAAGGCCTTCGAGCACTACAAGCGAGCGCTGGCGATCGACCCGCATCACCGCAGCGCGCACGAGTACATCGGCGAGGCCTACCTCATGAAGGGCGATGTGGCCAGCGCCGAGAAGCACCTCGAGGCGCTTCGCTCGATATGCACCTTGCCTTGCGAGGAGATGCGCGACCTTCAAGCCGCTGTCGACACGCATCGCCGCAAGACGTCTGCTCGCTGAATCGGCAACCGAGCCGGCAACTGAGCCGGCAATGAACCGGCTTCAGCGCACCTCGCCACCTTCAAGGGCGCACGTCGCGCAACGGCCCCTGTGCATCGACGAAGTTGCGTGAGCTCAGCGCCTGGATGCCGGCGTTGTGCTCGCCGTTGAACGGCGTCACGTCGCCCGGGCACCCGGCTTTCACCGCGTCGGCCGGCGAGTCGAACCAGATGCCGAGATGAAAGGTGTGAACCGGTCCGGTCGGCGGGCTGAGCTGCGCATCGGGGAAGGCGTTGTGGTGCAGCTGCGGCGCCGCCGCGCTGCCCGGCGCGACGATGAAGCTCTCTTCATTGAACCGGCCGACGAAGGTCTGGTGTCCCCGTCCGTACTGGTTGGTTTCGATCTCGCCTTGGTACCAGGCCAGGCCGAAGGGTGCGTTCGGCACCTGGGTGACGAACACATCGAAGCTGCTCTTGGGCGGCAGCCCCAGAACGGACACGTCCATCACCTCGACCGCGCCTTCGGAGCGGATGCGCACTTCCGCGCTCGCCTGAGCAAGACAGTTTGCGCTGGCCGCCTTGGCGGAGCGCACCAGGCCGAACTGCGCGCGCTTGCCCGCGATGCTCACCGGCGCGTTGCCGTTGTCGGGCGCGAAGTCGGAAACCACCGTGTTCGCCAGCGAGAGTTCGGAGCGCGGCCACACGTTGTACGTGTACTCCTTGAGCTTGAAGCCTTGCGACGGAAACAGCGAGAGCGGCACGGTCGCCGAGATCTGGCTGCCGCTGATCGTGACGGCCACGTTGGGCAGCGGCACCAGCCCGGGATTCAGCACATCGAAAAACAGTGCCTGGCCAGTCGCCGTGAGCGCGATCGCCGAATCCCACATCACGCCGTTGCCGATCTTCGGCTCACCACCGAGCGATCCGTGAAACACGAGGTTGCCGCCGGCCGCACCGGCGCCGCGATCGATGCCGAACACATAGAGCTTCGGCGACCGCGTATCGATGTTGCCCTTCATCGTGCCCGAGAACGTGATCGTCTGCGCCAGCGCATCGATCACCACGTCGGCCTGCAACACGTCGAGGTCGCTGTCCTTCGGTCCGGTGTAGCTGGACAGGAAGTCCTGGCTCGCATCGAGGAACGGCAATGCCTGCGCGGTGCCGGTGATACCCACCGCGCACAGCGCGGCGGTGAGCAGCTTGAGAAGGTGGCCCGACGGCGCCGGGCGGGTTTTTGAATTCATGGAGTGTTCCTGAAATGGATGCGTCGAGGAAGACGACTTTGCGTCGAGCCTCATTTCGCCACCGCCGCGAGGTTGTCGAGACCGGCGCGGTACACACCGGCGATCGTCTTCTTCATCTCGTCGTCGGAGGCGCCGGCCTTGACACCGAAGTGGGAGCTCCACACCACGGTCGAACCGCCGTTGCGCCCGTCCTTGATCTCGAGCGTCGAGACGTAGCCCGTGATGGGCAGCGGCGACTCGATGATGCGGTACTGATAGGTGCGCGACGCCGCGTCGTGCATCACCAGTTCCTCGACGAACTTGGCGCCGTCCTTGGTGGTCAGCTCGCGCACCGAGCCGCTGGTGTTGCCTTCGCCCTTGGTGATCACGGTGCCGGCGAACGCCGGATGCCAGGCCTGCCAGCCTTTGAAGTCCTTGATGGTGTCCCACGTCTTGGCCGGGGCCGCGCTCAGATCGACCCTTTCGGTGACCGAGAAGGTCTTGTCGGCCGCCAGCGCGCCGGTCGTGGCGGCAGCGGCCAGCATCAGACCGATGCCCAGGGACGGAATGGAGGTGTTGCTCATGTGCGTTCTTTCGCTCGGGGAGTTGCGTGACAGCCGGAATTGGCTGTCGAGGAAGAGATCGCAAACCCGGCGCGGAACCCGACAGATTCGACCGTCACGCGCCGGCGAGAAGCCGGCGCGCTTCGACGGTCGAAGGCGCCGCGTCCCCCACGGTCGCCTGCCGCTGGGGGGTGGCGTGGCGGCTTTCGCGCCTCGCATCCGATCTATTCCTCGACGCGGTGCTGCCACTCCGGCGACGTAACCGACGCACGCGAGAACCCTGCATGACCACGCTCTTCGATCAAACCATCGCTCACCTTGGCGTCTTTCGCGGGATGCTTTGGGGCATCTATTTGGCCGCGGCGGTGATCCTGCCGCTCTACCACGTGCGCCCCATCCTGAGGTACGTGCGCGGCAGCAACGGCATCGGCGACGCCTGCGTGCGCACCGAGGCGATCCAGTGCCTGTGGCGCGTACCGGCGCTGCTGTACTCGGTGTTCGTGGCGCCTTCGCTGCCGCTGTTCCTGTCGATCTTTCTCGACCTGCTCGGCCGCATCGGCCGCGTCCTCGCGATGCACGCTTCGCGACGCCGATGTCAGGCGGGGCAGGCACTTCCCCGACCGCCAACCCACGAGGGAAAACGCTTCTTCGGGGTCGGCAACGGGCGCGCCGATCCCGCGCAGAAAAACAAGGGAAGGTCCTACAGCGTGCGCTCTCGAGGGGCGCTACGGTAGGGTCAGTGATCCGCTCGACACGCCAACATGTCACTTGATCCATTCACCGCAGATTGGCCCAGCTCACCGGTTCCGCGGACGATCGAGTGGAAGGAGCGATGTGTCGCTCGACTGGTGAGAAACGACCCCGTGCTCGACGCCACGGACGCGGACTTGCTTGCACGGGACATGGCCATGCAACGGCACTGGCGCTTGCAGGAACCCGAGGACGCGGCGGACGCCCTTTTCAGTCCCATCAGGCCCCGGCCATAGCGGGGTGCCGAGGGCGGCTCGGGCATGACTGCGGTCAAAGCCCGACCGAGCGCAGTGTCTGCAGGAAACGATCGCTGTTCTGGAAGCCGATCACGCGGCTACCGGGGATCTCGCGGCCGGTGGCGTCGAAGAAGATGGTGCCGGGCGGGCCGAACAGCTGGAAGCGCCTGAGCAGTGCCTTGTCGGCCTCGTTGTTCGCGGTGACGTCGGCCTTCAGCAGCAGCGCGCCGGCGAGCTTCTTCTGGACGGCCGGGTCGCTGAACGTGAAGCGCTCCATTTCCTTGCATGAGACGCACCAGTCGGCGTAGAAATCCAGCATCACCGGGCGGCCGGGGTTGCGCAGCGCGGTGTCGAGCTCGGCGACGCTGCGCACCGTGGTGAACGCGATGCTGGTGGCCGCCGCCGCGTCGCCGCCGGTGCGCCGGGCGAGGTGCCCGAGCGGCTGCAGCGGGTTCGATCCGCCCGATGCCGCTCCGGCGAATTCGAGCAGGCCGCAAACCGCGAGCACCGCCGCAACCACACGCCGCCACAGGCTCTTCGACAGCGCCCCGCGATGGCCGCGATGCGAGTCCGACACGAGCAGCACCGCGGTCGCGAGCAGCAGGGCACCCCACAGCGCGAGCACCACGGCCATCGGCCAGACCGGCTGCACCGTGTACAGCGCGACGCCCAGCAGCAGCAGGCCGAAGAAGCGCTTGACCTCGTCCATCCACGCGCCGGCGCGCGGCAGCAGGCTGCCGGCCGATGCGCCGACCAGCAGCAGCGGCACGCTCATCCCCGCCGCGAGCGAGAACAGCGCGGTGCCGCCGAGCCAGACGTCGCGCGTCTGGCTGATGTAGACGAGCGCACCGGCCAGCGGCGCCGCGACGCAGGGGCTGACGATCAGCGCCGAGACGCCGCCCATCGCGAACACGCTCGCGACCCGGCCCGCGGGCAATCGCTGCGACGCTTCGGTCAGGCGGCCGCTGAAGGCACCGGGCAATTGCAGCTCGTAGGTGCCGAACATCGACAGGGCCAGCGCGACCAGACCGAGCGCGAACGCGCCGAGCACCCAGGGGTTCTGCAGCGCCGCCGCAAGACCTTCGCCGGCGAGGCCGGCCGCGACGCCCAGCGCGGTGTAGACGAGTGCCATGCCCAGCGAGTAGCTCGAGGCCAGCGCGAAGCCGCGCGTGCGGGTGACGTCGTTGCCGTGGCCGACGATGATCGACGAGAGGATCGGCAACATCGGCAGCACGCACGGCGTCAGCGACAGCAGCACGCCGGCCAGCAGGAACACGCCGACGACGCTCCAGAACTTGCCATTGCGCAGGGTCGTGCCGAGCGCGGCATCGTCGCCGATCGGCCCGGGGGCTGCCGCGGTTGGCGCCGCGGCGGTTGCGCCGGCCGCGCCGGCGTTGGCGCCGCCGGCGGCTTCGACCTGCGCGGCCGTCAGGGTGCGCACCGAGCCGTCGCCGCCGAAGCCCTTCAGGCTCACGTCGGCGGCGCGCAGCGTCGGCGGATAACACAGGCCCTTGTCGGCGCAGCCCTGGTTCGTGACCATCAGGCGGAATGTCGGCGGCGCCTGCTGCACCGGGATCCGGATGGTCACGACATCGCGATAGGTCTCGACGGTCTTCTGGAACGTCTCGTCGAACTTCGTCTTGCCGGCCGGCAGCACCGGCGCACCGAGCGTCGCGCCGTCGGCGCTGAACTTGAACTGCTCGCGATAGAGGTAGTAGCCCGGCGCCGCCTCGAAGCGCAGTTCGACGGTGCGTTCATCGAGCGCACGCGCGGCCAGCTTGAACGCCACCTCGGGATCGAGGAAATCGTCCTCGGCGCGCGCGGGGCCGGCCGCCACCAGCGCGCAGGCCAGCAGCGCAATGGCGTGCAGCAGTCGGTACAGGTTCATCATCGAACGCGAGTGTCTCAGAAGCGCAAAAGGCCAGCGCGAGCTGGCCTTTTGTCGATCGCAGGCGACCGTGGCTTACGCCTCCCGGTCAGCCCTCGTCAAGCCTCGGTCTTGGCCTCTTCGGCGGCCACCGGCTCGGGCCGATCGACCAGCTCGACAAACGCCATCGGCGCGTTGTCGCCGACGCGAAAGCCCATCTTCAGGATGCGCGTGTAGCCGCCCGGGCGCGCCTTGTAGCGCGGGCCGAGCTCGTTGAACAGCTTGGTGACGATGTCGCGGTCGCGCAGGCGGTTGAATGCGAGGCGGCGGTTCGCGAGCGTCGCTTCCTTTGCGAGCGTGATCAGCGGCTCGACGACGCGGCGCAGTTCCTTGGCCTTGGGGACCGTGGTCTTGATCGCTTCGTGCTGCAGCAACGAATTGCACATGTTGCGCAGCATCGCCTGGCGATGCTCGCTGGTGCGGTTGAGTTTGCGGAGTCCGTGACGGTGACGCATGGTGCGTTTTCCTTTCCTTATTGAACCCCAGCCGTGTCAGGTACTGGGGGTTGCACACCAGCCACCGTTCGCACTGAGCTTGTCGAAGTGCGCGGGGTGCGCACTGGGCTTCGACAGGCTCAGCCCGAACGGAGCGGGAGATCTGTTTACCGTTTGTCGAGCCCTTGCGGGGGCCAATTCTCGAGCCGCGCGCCGAGCGTGAGCCCGCGCGAAGCCAGCACTTCCTTGATCTCGTTGAGCGACTTGCGGCCCAGGTTCGGGGTCTTCAGCAGCTCGGTCTCGGTGCGCTGGATCAGGTCGCCGATGTAGTAGATGTTCTCGGCCTTCAGGCAGTTCGCCGACCGCACGGTCAGCTCGAGCTCGTCGACCGGGCGCAGCAGGATCGGGTCGAACTGCGTGTTGCGCGGGCTGGGCATGTCGGCCAGCGCGCTGACCTCGCCTTCGAGCTGCGCGAACACGAGCAGCTGCTCGACCAGGATCTTCGCCGAGTTGCGGATCGCTTCCTCAGGCGTGATCGCGCCGTTGGTGTTGATCTCCATCACCAGCTTGTCGAGGTCGGTGCGCTGCTCGACGCGGGCGCTTTCGACGGTGTAGCTGACGCGGGCGACCGGCGAAAACGACGCGTCCAGCACGATGCGGCCGATCGATTTCGTCGGCTCGTCGCCGTAGCGGCGCAGCGTGCCCGGCACGTAGCCGCGGCCCTTCTCGACCTTGATCTGCATGTCGAGCTTGCCGCCTTGCGACAGGTGCGCGATCACGTGATCCGGGTTGATCATCTCGACGTCGTGCGGCGTCTGGATGTCGCCGGCCGTGACCGGGCCCTCGCCTTCCTTGCGCAGCACCAGCGTCACTTCGTCGCGGTTGTGCAGGCGGAACACCACGCCTTTGAGGTTCAGCATGATGTGAACGACGTCTTCCTGCACCCCGTCGA
>Ga0207684_10006657_pt1 | contig 10503 bp, 14 predicted proteins | sample KBSK5501metaG_FD_184342 | JGI IMG/M metagenome (GOLD analysis project Ga0207684, IMG submission 184342) | Corn, switchgrass and miscanthus rhizosphere microbial communities from Kellogg Biological Station, Michigan, USA - KBS K5-50-1 metaG... | ecosystem: Host-associated > Plants > Roots >... | reverse complement strand
GCGTTAGCCGGATGGACTCCGCGCCGTCGAACAGCGCCAGCATGTCGTCGTTGCTGTAGCCGAAGGCGCGCAGGAGCACCGTGGCGTTCTGGCGCCGCTTGCGGTCGATGCGTACGCCGACGATGTCGCGCTTGTCGACCTCGAACTCCAGCCATGCTCCCCGGCCGGGGATCACCTTGCAGCTGAAGAGCTCTTTGTCCGATGTCTTGTCGAGGTCGCGCGAAAAGTAAACGCCGGGTGAACGGACGAGCTGCGACACGACGACGCGCTCGGTTCCGTTGATGATGAACGTTCCCTTGTCCGTCATCAGTGGGAAGTCGCCCATGAAGACGGTCTGAGCCTTGATCTCGCCGGTCGAGGTGTTCACGAACTCGGCGTTCACGAACAGGGGCGCCGAATAGGTTATGTCTTTGTCGTGACACTCTTCGACGGTGTACTTCGGAGCTTCGAACCAGTGCTCACGAAGGTAGAGCTTCATCACTCCCTGGTAGTCCTCGATGGGAGAGATCTCTTCGAAGGTCTCTTTGAGGCCTTCTTTCAGGAGCCAGCCGAATGAATCGCGCTGGATGGAGATCAGGTCTGGCAGTGGAAGTACTTCTGGAATCTTTCCGAACGAAAGCCGCTCACGGATCGGGGCAGGCAACTAGGGTCTCCTCCCTCCAAGGTGACACCGAAAACAAGACACGCCGACGGGCGCGCGAAAGCGCCGAAAGTCGGGAACGAGAAAGGGCAGGATAGCAAGGCCGCTAGCCTGCCGTCAAGAAGCGGGTGACGATATGGGTCAAGCGAGGGTTAGGGTAGCCCCGCCTGCCGGGTCCGTCAATACATCTCGAGCGGCTGTTACTTAACCTCAACAGTCGCGCCGGCGCCCTCCAGCTGAGCCTTGACCTTCTCAGCCTCTTCCTTCGTGATCTTCTCGCGAACCGCCTTGGGAGCGGCTTCGACCAGGTCCTTCGCTTCCTTCAGGCCGAGACTCGTGATCGCGCGCACTTCCTTGATCACGTTGATCTTCTTCTCTCCGGCCGCCGTCAGGATCACGTCGAACTCGGTCTTCTCTTCCTCGGCTTCGGCAGCCGCGCCGCCGCCGCCGCCACCACCGGGCATCGCCATCGCGACCGGGGCCGCGGCGGTGACCTCGAACTTCTCCTCGAACTTCTTGATGAAGTCGCTCAGCTCGAGCAGGTTCCACTCGGCTACAGCGTCTAGAACGTCATCCGGCGACATCTTCGCCATGGTCTGTCCCTCCTACCTCAGCTCGATTGATCGTCTGTAGCTGTTCCTGTTTCCTCTTGAGTCTCGGCCACGTCTGCCGCCGGCGCTTCGGCCACCGGCTCTTCTGCCTGCGGTGATTCCGGCGCAGCAGCTTCCTGCTCGGCCTCCACCGGTCTGCCTTCTTCTTCCATGGTGGCAGGAGCTGCTTCGGCCACCTCAGGCGCCGCTGCCTCAGGCGCCGCAACCTCTTCCGCCGCTGCAGGCTCTTGCACGGGAGCCCCTGTTTCTGGAGCTGCGACTGCCGCTTCCCGAGTCGCGACTTCCGCAGGTGTTTCTGCCGCCGGAGCAGGCACTGCCTCGGGCGCTGCGGCTTCGGGCGAGGGCTGCTCGGCGGGCATCTTGTCGCGAAGTTGCGCGAACAGGCCACCCAGCTGATTCAGCGGCGCCGCGAACAGGTTCGCCAGCTTCTGGATCGGCGACAGGAACATCCCCGCCGCTTTCGCGAGCATGACCTCTCGCGAGTCGAGCTTGCTGAGTGCCCCGACCTCATCCGTGCTCAAGATCCTGCCGTCGAGCACGCCTGCCTTCAGGACCAAGGCAGGCACCTTTTTGGCGAAGTCGGCAAGGCGCTTCGCAACCACGACGGGATCGCCGTGCGTGAAGGCGAACGCGGTCGGCCCTTCCAGCGCGGGGGTCAGGTCGTCCAGGCCGGCGTTCCGAGCCGCGATCGTCGCGAGCGTGTTTTTGTAAACCTTGTAGTCGGCGCCGGCGTCTCGCAGGCTCCGCCGGAGCTCGGCCAGCTCCTGCACCGTCATCCCTCGGTATTCCGTCAGAACGACGGCGCTCGAACCCTGCAACCGTTCCTGCACGTCGGCAACGGCGGTCGCCTTCGCTTGGCGCGGCCCATTCTCGCCGATCCGAGGCCCGCCGAGCTTCTTCTTCGTCTGAGGTGGTCTCTTTGCCTTCGCCACAACATCTCCCGAGCAATAGAAAAACGGCCGCCGCAAGAGGCGGCCGCGCGAGCGGTCCATACCTCGGGAGGCTCTTTCGACTTAAGCCGCTCCCGAAGGAGCAGCACCTCCTGTCTTCGGCGCGCGCAACAGTACGGGACGGCCTTGGAGCAGTCAATCGCGCGGCGTTACTCGGCTTCGACCTTTACCCCGGGCCCCATCGTCGACGAAACGCTGACGCCTTTGATGTAGCGCCCCTTCGATCCCGACGGCTTGGCGCGCCGAACCTCATCCAGCACGGTGTTCAGGTTCTCAACCAGCGCGCGCGGCTCGAACGATGCCTTCCCGATCGGGATATGGACGTTGGCTTGCTTGTCTACGCGGTACTCGACCTTTCCGGCTTTGATCTCCCGGACGGCGCGCCCGACGTCGGTCGTGACGGTGCCGGTCTTGGGGTTCGGCATCAAGCCGCGGGGCCCGAGCACCTTTCCGAGCTTGCCGACGACCGGCATCAGGTCCGGCGTCGCGACGGCCGCATCGAAATCGAGGAAGTTCTCTTTCTCGATCCGATCTGCGAGGTCTTTCGCGCCGATGATGTCGGCACCGGCTTCACGTGCTTCTTCCGCTGCCGGACCGGCGGCGAAGACCGCAACGCGGACCGACTTGCCGGTCCCATGCGGAAGAGAAACGGTGCCGCGCACCATCTGATCGGCTTTCCGGGGATCGACCCCGAGCTTGATCGCGACGTCGACCGATTCGTCGAACTTGTGGGTCGCGAGCTCTTTCACGAGGCCGACCGCTTCCTCGACCGAGTACTGCTTGTTCCGGTCGACCTTCTGCAGCGCCTCCGCGTACTTCTTCCCCGGCATGTCTTCCTCCCTGTGGTCTTCGGCGAGGGACGCTCGCCTCCCACGCGTTGGTCGAGCTACTCGACGACCGTTACTCCCATCGAGCGGGCCGTGCCTTCGATGATCTTCATCGCGGCATCGACGTCGTTGGCGTTGAGGTCCGGCATCTTGAGCTCTGCGATCTCGCGCACCTTGTTCCGGCTGATCGTTCCGACCTTGTTCCGGTTGGGCTCGCCCGAGCCTTTCTCGAGGCCGGCTTTCTGCTTGATCAAGACCGAGGCCGGCGGTGTCTTCGTCACGAACGTGAAGGACCGGTCCTCGTAGATCGTGATCTCCGCAGGGATCACGGTGCCGCGCTGCGACTCGGTCGCGGCGTTGTACTGCTTGCAGAACTCCATGATGTTGATCCCGTGCGGGCCGAGCGCGGTTCCAACCGGCGGCGCGGGCGTCGCTGCTCCCGCTTGGATCTGCAGCTTCACGACGGTAAGGATCTTTTTCTTGGGGGGCATCGCGCTCCTTAGACTTTCGAGATCTGGTCGTAGCTCAGCTCGACCGGTGTCTCACGGCCGAAGATATTGACGAGCACCTTCACCTTCTGGCGTTCGTCGTCGACCTCGCTGATCACGCCTTGGAAGTTGGCGAACGGCCCGGTCGTCACGCGAACCGGATCGTTCATCTGCCACTCGGCCTTCGGACGCGGCTTCTCTGCCTCGCCCTTCCGCTTGAGGATCTTGTCGACCTCGCGCTCGGAGAGTGGGATCGGCTTCGTCCCCGACCCGACGAACCCGGTGACACCCGGCGTGTTCCGAACGACGTACCACGAGTCGTCGCTGAGCTCCATCCGCACGAGCAGATACCCCGGGAAGACCTTCCGCTGGACGGTCACTTTCTTCCCGCCCTTGACCTCGACGACGTCCTCCATCGGGATCACGACTTCGTAGATCTGCTCCTCCATGTTCATGGAGGCAACGCGCGTCTCGAGGTCGGCTTTCACCTTGTTCTCGTAGCCCGCGTACGTGTGAACGACGTACCAATCCCCCGGCAGGAACTCCGGCTCGGGTTCTCCCTCTTGGACGCCGGCTTCGTCGAACGCCTCTTCGACCGCAGCGGCGAGCTCTGGTTCCACGTCGAGCACGACGTCGCCGGGCTCGATCGTTTCCTTGGGCTCTGCGTCCTCGAGGTCGATGACGTCGTCGGAGGAGCCGAGCGGCTGCTCGTCCTCTTCGGCCGTTGCTGCGGGCTGCTCGTCCGTTCCCGGATCGGCTGCGCCGGTCGCGCCTTGTACATCGGGCTCTTCGGATTCGAAGGTGGCCTCTTCGTGCTCGGCAACGACCTCTTCTTCGACGACCGCTTCGACTTCGTCGGCATCGTCGGGACCGCCGCTGCGCGCGGAAAGCTCGTCGATGGAAGACGTCGGTTCATCCTCCAAGGCCTGCTCTTCCGAGTCGGCCTCCGCGCGTTGCTCCTCGGCTACCTCTTCGGCTGCCTCGGAGTCGAGTTCCGCCTCTTCCTCGGCGCGCTCTTCCGCGCGCGCCAGCGAAGGCGACTCGTCGGCCATCGCTTCGATCTGTTTCTCGTCGTCGGTCAAGGCAGGTTGATCCACGTTTTCGTCCTCTGAATGATCCATCGTCGGTTGCTTAGCCCTTGAAGAAGGTAAGCACGCCCTTCCCGAACAGGTAGTCGAGACCGAACGTGAACAGCGTGACGAATATCACGGACACGAGCACGACCACCGTATAGGTGAAAACCTCGTTCCGCGACGGCCACGCAACCTTTTTCAGCTCCGCGCGAACCTCGCGCATGAACCGAGTTATCCGCTTCAGCCGTCCTTCGCGCTCGCCCTTCTCCGTGCCGGGCGACCTGCCCAAGGCTCCCGCGTTGCGACCGCTGAAGCGACCACCGCGGCCGCCACCCGTGCCTGCGGGCTTGGTGATCGGAGCCGACCGCGCGCGCTCGCGCTCGGCAGCAGCTTCTTGTTTTGCTTGGAGTCTTTTGTATGCCCGATTCATTAGGCCTCAGACCTTCATCGTTGGTCCGCCTGCGTCGGACCCTTTCATACAACAGCCGCGGATATCCCGCGGCCACTTCGCAGGGCCGGAGGGACTCGAACCCCCAACCCCCGGTTTTGGAGACCGGTGCTCTGCCAGATTGAGCTACGGCCCTCCGCGGTTGGGGAATCCCCCGCCGCTCGAACGCGGTCAGTATACGGGCCGCTGCGAGGGAGTGTAAAGCGACCGAGGTAGTGCGACAGGCCGATGACCAGCGCGAATAGCGCTACGAGGTGACGGGTTGTGCGGTACGCGTTCCCCGAACGGCCCGCCACAGCGCATATGCGGCACCGGCGGCCACTACCGCGACGCCCGCCGCGGACGCGATCGTGTCTCGATGATCGGAAACCAGCCGCGCTACTTCGTCGATCGGGATCGGAAGGAGAGGCGCCAGCACGCGCCGGCGCGCCGGGTCGGCCGTGCGCTCAAGGATGTCTTCGAGCAACCCGGCCGGTGGCTCGATCTCACGCTTGGCGACTAGGGCGAGGCCTGCTCGAACCCGTGCAAGCGACGCGGCTTCGGAGCTGCATGCTTTGCACCCCGCAAGGTGCTCGGAAACGACCTCCGCGGTGTCGGGGCGAAGGTCCCCGCCGGCGAAGCCGGGAAGGTAAGGACGGATCTGATCGCATCTCATGACGTCTTCTTCCTCTTCTTCAGTGGGACGACGACGCCGGCTGAGGCAAGCTCATCGGCAAGGCGCTGGCGCGCGCGGAACAACCGCACCTTCACCGCACCTTCCGTCGTTCCCATCTGCTTTCCTATCTCCTCACAGGTCCACCCGTATACATCTTTCAGAACAACGACCGCCCGTTGCGAGACCGGCAACGTCGCCAGCGCCCGCTCGAGCAGCTCCGCATCCGCTCGCTCCTCTGTTCCGTCGCTCGCGGGGAGGTCCGGCATCTCCGCCGGATCCGTCGCGACGCCGCCGCGCGCCCTGCGCTTCACGTACGTGAGCGCCGCATTCGCCGCCACCCGATAGAGCCACGTCGAGAAGTTCGCGTCCCCCCGGAAGCCGCGGAGTCCGCGCCAGACCCGGAGGTAGACATCCTGTGTGACGTCCGCAGCGTCTTCGGCGTTACCGACGATCCGGTACACCAGCGAATAAACCGACCGGTGCGTCTGTCGAACCAACTCTTCGAACGCTTCCGGCTCACCGCGCCGGACCGACTCGACGAGCTGCTGCGGGACCTGCAAACAAGACCTCCAAGGGTTCCGACCCCGGTGCCTCGCTCCAGGTTACGGCCTGCTGGTCAGCTCCGATGGGAGAGCAGGAGGTCGTGCCGGCCTTTCCAGCGATCGAAGAACAGGTAATGGTTCCGTTTGGACCTCTTCGCACGCTCGGCCTCGTCCAGCGCCTCCCAGCCTCGGTGGACGTGCTTTTGGACGGGCACCGGCACGACCATCGCCTTCAGGCCCTCGCTGCGGATCTGGAAGGAGAGGTCGATGTCGGCGTTGCGGTACCACTTGAACTTCTCGGAGAAGAGCCCTTTGGAGAGCAGCCCCCGACGGGTGGCGATCAGATATCCCTCCAGCGCGTCCACCTCGGGTCCGTCGGACGGCTCCCAGTCGCGCATCTTTTCGCTGATGAGCCCGAACGGTCCGGCGAGTCCGACCGATGGATCGGCGAGCGCGTCACTCAGTGGAGACAAGACGTCACCGGCCGGCTCGATCGAGAGATCGACGATCACGACGATCTCACCGCGCGCGCACTTGAGGCCGGCGTTGCGCGCGACCGCCCAGCCGGCCTCGCGGTCGAGGTGCACGACGCGGACGAGATCGTCGGTCAGCTTTTCGAGTTCCTCTCCATCGGCAGACGCATTGTCCACGATGACGACCTCGGTAGAAGATGTGTCGTTTTGCGCGCGCAGTCCGGCCAGGAAGCGGTCGAGGTCCGCCGGGAACCCCTCGTAAAGAACGTGGAAGGAGAACGCGAGCGCAGCTTCCTCGTGCAAGAGCGACTCGATCGACGCGGGGTGTCGCCGTTCAAACGTCGCACCTTTCTCGACCACGGAACCGCCCGGGGTGTCACGAAGCTCGTAGCCGGCGGCGGCGATCTGGTCCCTGATCTGGTCGGCGCGCGCGAAGTCCTTCTGTGCGCGCGCTTCTTCACGAAGGCGGATCAGCTCTTGGATGCGGGCGTCGTCCACCGGATCCTCCGTGAGGGTTTCAGATGCCGAGCAACCATTCGGCATTCCCGCCGAACAGCTTCGCGCGCACGTCGCCGGCCAGATCGGGGACGACCTTCTCGTACGTGCCGATCGGATCGGCGATGCCTTCCGCGTGAGGCCAGTCGCTCCCGAACATGAACGTGTCCGGACCACAAAGCTCGATCAGACCGGCGGGCTGCTCGTAGGCAAGCGCCCCGATGCGGACCTGATTGCGGATGTATTCGCTCGGCCTGAGCTTCAGGTCGTTCAGCGGACCGCCGTGGCGCGCGGCATAGAACCCCCACGAGCCGTCGAGCATCAGGAGGAACTGCGGAACCCAGTGAGCGGTCAGTTCCACCACGCCGATCCGAAGATCTCCGAACCGCTCGAGCGTTCCGTGGATCGCCATGTTCGCGAGGGCAACGGCCGGCGCGACCCAGAGGAACGCGGATCCAAGAAGCTTGTCCACCGTTTCCGGATCGCCCTCGTACCACGCGGGGTCGAGCGGCTGGTGGAACGCGCCGACGTGGAACACCGGCGCGACGTCGGCATCGACGAAAGCGCGCCAGATCGGATCGAGGTCTGGGTGGGACAGCGCCTTCCCGTCGACCGGGGCCGGTGCGGTCATCGCCAGCTTGATGCCGGCCTCGCGCAGTGCGCGAAGCTCCTCGCGGAGCCAATCGGGATCGCGGAGGGTGACGTGGGCGACGCCGTAGAGCCGCCCCTCGCCTTCGGAGACGACGTCGGCCATCCACCGGTTGAACGCGCGCATATTGCCGCAGAGTGCGGGGAGGTCGGCGGAAAGAGACTCCTCCCAAAGCAGTCCGAAGTTCGGGAAGAGAACGGCTGCGTCGAGACCGAACCCATCGAGCGCCGCGACGCGCGCCTTCGGGTCGGTGTACGCGACAGGGAGAAGGTCGTCGTAGGACGCTTCGGCCGGCTCGCGCGCCTCCATGCGGAGACGCTCTTTCCCGATCAGCGACGCCTTGCCCGGCATCTGTATCTCTGCCGGGTAGAGACGTTCCCCCCGCCATGTGAGCCACGCGTACCCGAGCTCGTCGTCTTCGATCGAGAGCGCGCGATCGCGGATGTTGGGGTCGATGTATTCGCGCCACATCGCGCGCGGCTCATGCAAGTGCTGATCGACGTCGATGACGCGGGGAGCCATCAAGTCCTCCTTGCTCAACCGAGCGTGACGATCGCCTCTCCCTTGGCCACCGTCGCTCCGTCCGGCGTCGTCGCTACGAGGTCGATCTTGACCCGGTCGCCCTCGAGCGTCTCGGCCACCTTCCCAGCCACGGTGACCGTGTTTCCTCCGTCGGCGGGCACAACAACCATGGCCGAGAAACGCGTCTTGAACAGCTCGAGCGCGCCCGGATCGCCGGTCCAGTCGGTGACGTACTGACCCATGCGAGCCATTGTTTGCATGCCGTGCGCGATGACGTCGGGCAGCCCGACCGACTTGGCGAACTCCTCATCCTGATGGATCGGGTTGCCGTCGCCCGACGCGTTCGCATAGCGAACGAGGTCTTGGCGGACCACCGGGTACGACCAGTGCGGCAACGCCTGCCCATCCTTCACGTCTTTCGCTGCGATGCGCGCGCCCATAGCTCAGCCCTCCTGCGGCGCAGTGCCGCGCGAAACGATCGTGGAGCGGGCGACCGCAACCTGCTCGCCGGCCGTCGTGCTGACCACTGCCTCGGTAACCAGCAGCTCGTTGCGTCCTTTCGCAGTGATCGACGCTATCTTCGGCTTCGCAACCAAGACGTCGCCAGCTTTCACCGGACGGCGATACTCGTACTCCTGCTCCCCGTGCACCACGAGCGCGTAGTTCAGCCCCAGGTCGGGATCGAGCATCATCTCCGCGCTGTAGATGAAGTTCAGCTTCGTGAGATAGGTCGGCGGTGCGATGATCGCGTCGTATCCCCCTTCCTTCGCGGCGGTTTCGTCGCGGTAAAGGGGGTTCGGATCGCCGATCGCGTCGGCGAACTCACGGATCGACTCTGCGGTGACCTCGTACGGCGGTGACTCCGCGAACTCGCGGCCTTCGAACGCTTTATTGAGCGGCATCACATGCCTCCCATCTGGCCGCCGGTGATCGGGATGGTGACACCGGAAACGTAATCGCTATCCGGCGACGCGAGGAACGCGTGCACGTTCGCGACGTCTTCAGGACGACCGTAGCGCCCGAGCGAGATCAGCATCAGCGCCATCGTGCGCATCTGCTCGGGGATGCCGAGATCCTCGCCTTCCTTCTTCGCCTGGGTTAGCCGCGTCTCGATGAAACCGGGAGCGACGGCGTTGACGTTGATCCAGAAAGGACCGAGCTCGCGCGCAAGGGTCTTCGTCAGTGCGATGAGTCCGCCTTTCGCGGCGGTGTAGTTCGCTTGGCCGGGGTTGCCTGTGATGGCCGCAACCGATGACGTGAACACGATCTTGCGGTTGTATGCGGGCTGCCCCTGCTCCGCCTTTTCCTTCTTGGCAACTTCCCGCATGTGCGGCATCGCCGAGTAGCTCATGTTGTACGCCGTGAACAGGTTTACCTTCACGCCGAATTCGAAGGTGTCGGGCCCCATGTTGTGGAACATGTTGTCGCGCGTCGTCCCTGCGTTGTTGATAAGGATGTCGAGCTTGCCGTACTCGGCGATCGCAGCATCGACGACTTTCTTGGCTTCATCCAGCTCGAGGATGTTGGCCGCGACCGAGATCGAACGGCCACCGTTCTTTTCGATCTCTGCGGCGGTCTCCTGCGCGGGCTCTGGGTCGAGGTCGTTCACAACGACGGCAGCCCCCTCTTCTGCCAGGCGCAAGGCCGTTGCATGCCCGATGCCGCGGCCGGACCCGGTGATGATGGCAACCTTGTCGTCGAGACGCCCCACGATGACCTCCTGGAATGGAGCCCGGCGCGCGCCGGACACGTGAGAACGCTACCGACGGGTAACGAAAGGCGTCAAAACGCGCTCAGCGCGTTTCTTTGTGGGCGGTGTGCTTCCCGCACCACGGGCAGAACTTCCGGATCTCGATGCGCTCCCGGTCGTTCACCTTGTTCTTCGTCGTCTGGTAATTGCGGTGCTTACAGGTATCACACGCGAGTGTGATGCCCGGCCGCTTGTCGCTCTTCGCCACTGTCCTGATCCTTCGTCGATTGGAACGGTCCCGAAGTATACGGTTGCCGGAGAGGGCCGGCCGAAACGCCTGCTCGTAGCGGGGGGCGGGATCGAACCGCCGACACTGCGATTATGAGCCGCATGCTCTACCACTGAGCTACCCCGCCGGGGTCAACCGCCAATGTAGCGCG
>Ga0207684_10006656_pt1 | contig 10504 bp, 9 predicted proteins | sample KBSK5501metaG_FD_184342 | JGI IMG/M metagenome (GOLD analysis project Ga0207684, IMG submission 184342) | Corn, switchgrass and miscanthus rhizosphere microbial communities from Kellogg Biological Station, Michigan, USA - KBS K5-50-1 metaG... | ecosystem: Host-associated > Plants > Roots >... | reverse complement strand
CCTGTTTCCAGCAGCGGAGAGAGCGGAAAGAAGGCGAATGTCCAGGACTGATCATAGCCAAAGGTGGCGATATGGATATACTGTCCAGTATCCCAATGAGACCATGCGTCTACGAAGGAATGGACGCGCAGCACTTTCGAGGAGAAATTGCCCAGGGTAAATAAGGTGGCACAATAGGTCAAGAGGAGAAAAGCCAGGTGCGTAGCGAGATAGATCGGCAACACCTCTTGAGCGGCATGGCGCCATTGGAGCCAGGATGATGTCTCAACGCTGCTCACAGCTGAAGCGGTCTCGGCAGGTGGTGTTACCGCAGGGGCAAGGGGAGCAGCTGCTGGTGTGTGCAGCGGGCTCTCTGGAGTGGAATCAGTAGACGAATGCATAAATCCTCCGGGTGCATGAGTTGGATACGTGAGAGTGTACCTTGTGCACTTGTTTAAGCCCTTCAACCATATCACTCATCGCAATCCTTTCTAGCAGGAAAACTCACTGTCCATTCCAGGAATGCTATTTTAACATAAGAGAAGTATATTTCATGATCCGCCAGGACTTAAGTCACGTACTTTTAGCTTCAACTGATGGCTTCTCATAAACGGCGTTTAGCTACCTCATCTCGCTAGCAAGATGACATTTGTCATCTCATACTCATGATGGTTCTCACTAGGCAGAGCACTAACTTCCTACTACACTAAGAACAGTTGATAATGGCTGAGAGGTGTAATAAGATCTTCAGCCTTGGTGATCTAATATTCATAACCAAAGGGGAGTGCCAGCTATGACAAAACGCTTGATCCAGTCAGACGATTCCATGCATGCGGACGATCTGAGGACAACTCAATCGGTCGTACATATTCCACTATGGGTGTCCATCGTGGTGATTCTCGGTGCTTTCTTGACCGCAGCCGGTGCCGTGATCAGTAAGGTAGATCCTACACTATTGACGAACGGCAGCCACATGACAGATGCGGCGTGGGTCTATGCAGATTATATGTTTGCACGGAACCTACCGTTGGCAGTGCTGTTGCTTCTTCTCCTGGCGGTGAGGGCTCGGCAGATGCTGGCTGGGTTCATGGTGCTGACCGCGCTCATTCAGCTTGTTGACGTGATAAACGACCTGGCTCGCGGAGCATTTGTGCTCGTGCCAGGATTGCTCGTGTTCGCCATCGTGTTCCTGATCGGAGCATGGCATCTGTTCGGACAGGCAGTCTGGCATGTTGATGCCTGGCGTGAAGGGAGTTAGACGGTGTCCACAGCCTTTGCGGGTATCCAGTTACAACTTGACATTACCACATTTCGCCTTATTACACATCGGCCCTTTGGACGATTTTTTCTTGTGCTCTCTGCGTTATACCTTGATTGACGAAACAGAGGTGCATTGAAGCCTCTGACGACATTTGATCTGCAAGAGATATCGGAACATGGAGCGAATTTGTTCCGAAGGAAGGACTGATGAATGTTACTGAGCAGCGCAACTCCACAGCGACTCTATCTAATGCAACTAGGGACCTCGACCATCCCAACGACTCCTCAACCGACGGCAGGGTCGGCGGGGTGCTATCTTGTTCAGACCAGCGATGGGAAGAACATACTCATCGATAGTGGACTCCCTGCGGACTACACACCACCGCCAGGAACGCCGCCAACCGAAAACGAAAAAAATGTGCTTGAGCATCTCGCCGATCTTGGTCTGCGTCCTGACGAAATTGATCTCCTCATCTGTACCCATTTCTACGTGGATCATGCGGGATATCACGATGCTTTTCCGATGGCGGAACTCATCGTCCAGCGTGAACACTATGAACTGGCGCGCAGCGGACATCCGCGTTATGCATCTTCACGTATGCACTGGGATGATCCGGCACTGCGCTACAGACTGATTGAAGGAGACACCGAACTCCTTCCCGGCCCGAAGCTGATCGAGACCAGTGGACATGCCCCAGGACATCAGTCGGTCCTGGTGTACCTACCGCAGACCGGGAAGGTTTTGCTGGCAATCGACGCGGTTGTACTACAGCGCCTTTTTACCCCTGATCGAAAAGCCTGGCCGTTTGAGAATGAGGAGCAATTGCGCGCCAGCACGCGCAAACTCCTGGATCTAGTCGAGCGCGAGCATGTGGCACTTGTCATCTTTGGCCATGATGGCCTTCAGTGGCAAATGCTCAAGAAGGCACCAGCCTATTATACTTAAATGCATTCAGAAAAGCTGAGGAGAACTATCTTATGTGAACATGCTGCACCCTTGTCAATCAAGAGTGCAGCATGTTCTGAAGAAGACGAAACTGACCACTATCTATTTTGCGCAAGCGATCTTTTCGACCATTTCTTGGCGTCTTTGCTTACTTGTTGCTAGCCTGTATAGCCAATCGAGCGAGCGAAATCCTCGAAGAGGCGCCGTTGCTCGTCATTCAAATGTGTGGGAAGGACAACTGAAACCTCGGCATAGAGATCGCCACGCTTGTCCGGCTGTCCCAGTTGTGGCATACCCTGCCCACGTAAGCGAAAAGACTTGCCATTAGGGGTATCAGGAGGAATGCGCAGCATGAGGCCGCGACCATCAGGCGTTGTTACACGAACTTCACCACCAAGCATTGCGGTTGCAAGAGGTACTTCTACAGTTGTGCGTAATGTAGTGCCCTCCCTTGTAAATCGGGGATCCGGCAATATGTGGGTGCGTAGGTAGAGATCACCACGTCCGGCAGTGCCTTGACCACCCTGACCAGCAATACGAATGCGCGAACCCTCGTCCACTCCGGCAGGGATCTTCACTTCAAGGCGCTTGCTACTACCATCCGGATCCATCAGTTCAAAGACGCGCGTCACACCCTGGTAGGCCTCTGGCAGAGTTACATCTACTGAAGACTCGATGTTTTGTCCTATTGTTGCGCGTGGACTTCTACGCCCTCCCGTTCGAGTTCTCAAATCTGGCTGGTCGGCGAAACTTGAGCCAAAGAAAGTTTCAAAGAAGTCGGAGAACGGTGATTGGCCACCAAAAAGATCATTGAGATCCTCGGGGTTCACAGTTCGATACTCGTAGCGAACTCCACCATCCCCTCCCATAGGCCCAGCTCCTGCACCCGGCATTCGTCCATACTGCTGGTAATAACTGCTCAGCTCATCATACTTCTTGCGTTTCTCAGGATCAGAAAGCACTTCATTGGCTTCGTTGATTTCTTTAAATTTCTCTTCGGCAGCATTATCACCTGGATTGACATCGGGATGATATTTACGCGCAAGCTTACGATAAGCAGAGCGAATCTCCTTCTCAGTCGCCTTCTTATCCACACCTAATATCTTGTAATAATCTTTATAATCAACAGCCATAAGTGCCTCTTCCTAAGAAAATCTTGTTAAATATATTGTTGAATGAGTTGCCTGTGGCGGAGCCACAGGCAACTCATTCAACAATTCCTTTTTATACTTCGCGATACTCGCCTTCAACTGTACCAGAATCGCCTTCAGATGTTGGGCCTTGTGGACCTGCTCCTGGAGTAGCTCCATTCTGGCTATAGACATCCTGGCCGATACGCTGCATCGCGCTCTCCAGTTCATCAGTCGCGCTGCGAAGTCGCGTCACATCATTGCTGGATAGTGCATCCCGCACAGACTTTACTTTATCCTCAACCTCACTGCGCACTCCAGCCGAGACTTTGTCACCAACATCCCGTAGTGTACGCTCTGCCTGGTAGGCTGCGCTATCAGCGCGGTTGCGCACTTCGATCTCTTCCTTGCGTTGGAGATCTTCCTGCGCATGCGTCTCGGCATCACGTACCATCCGGTCTATCTCCTCCCTGGATAATCCGCTGGAGGCGGTGATGGTGATCTTCTGCTCGCGTCCAGTAGCCTTGTCACGAGCGGTGACATTGAGAATACCATTCGCGTCAATGTCGAAGGTTACCTCAATCTGAGGAATGCCTCGTGGAGCCGGAGCGATACCCTCAAGTCTGAAGTGACCCAGACTCTTGTTGTCTCGAGCCAGTTCACGCTCACCCTGCAGTACGTGGATTTCGACCGCGGGCTGGCTATCTTCTGCTGTACTAAAGATCTCGCTCTTGCGTGCTGGAATGGTCGTGTTGCGATCAATCAGCCTGGTCATCACACCACCCAGGGTTTCAACGCCCAGGGAAAGCGGAGTGACATCGAGCAAGAGCACATCTTTGACGTCACCTTGAAGGACACCTGCCTGGATAGCAGCACCAATGGCAACCACTTCATCAGGATTAACACCCTTATGTGGCTCTTTGCCGAAGAGCTTACGTACCGTATCGATGATAGCCGGCATACGTGTCTGCCCACCGACCAATACCACCTCATTAATCTCGTTTGCGCGTAATCCGGCATCTTCAAGCGCTTTCATAACCGGTCCTCGAGTGTGCTCGATCAAATCGCTGACAAGTTGCTCCAGTTTCGCCCTGGTAAGAGTCAGCACCAGGTGCTTTGGACCATTTGCGTCAGCAGTGATAAAGGGCAGGTTAATCTCTGTCTGTAATGAAGAAGACAACTCGATTTTCGCACGTTCCGCGGCTTCCTTCAAGCGCTGCAAAGCCATCTGATCTTTGTGCAGATCGATACCCTGTTCCTTGCGGAATTCATCGGCAAGCCAGTCGATAATGCGCTGATCGAAGTCATCACCACCAAGGTGCGTGTCACCATTGGTCGCCTTTACCTCAAAAACACCTTCACCCAACTGTAAGATGGAGATATCGAAGGTACCACCACCGAGGTCATAAACTGCAATAGTCTCGTCTTTTTTCTTGTCCAGACCATATGCAAGTGAAGCAGCAGTTGGCTCGTTGATTATGCGTAGGACTTCCAGCCCGGCTATCTTGCCTGCATCCTTAGTCGCCTGGCGCTGGGTATCATTGAAGTAGGCTGGAACAGTGATCACCGCCTGCGTTATCTTCTCGCCCAGTTTGGCTTCTGCGTCAGCCTTCAACTTTTGCAGGATCATCGCCGAAACTTCGGGTGGACTATAATCGCGTCCTCCCATCGCTACCCGCACATCCCCATTCGCTGCACGAGTGATCTTAAAGGGTACACTTTTCAGTGTGCGTTGCACCTCGGGATCATCGTATTTGCGTCCCATCAGGCGCTTGATCGAATAAATGGTATTTGCAGGGTTGGTTACTGCCTGTCTTTTGGCGACCTGACCAACAAGCCGCTCACCACCTTTTGTGATCGCGACGATCGAAGGGGTCAGGCGTGATCCTTCGCTGTTGTCCAGCACAGTAGGTTCGCCAGCTTCCATAACTGCGACCACTGAGTTCGTCGTTCCAAGGTCAATGCCAATCACTTTGGCCATAACTTATAGCCTCCTTTTTCAAGTATGTCAGATACCATCTGTGAATCAACCCATCTGCCTCACAACCACTTCACCACGGTATTCCGCTCATACATTTTACATTTTTTGTTAGTTAAACTAACGCTTTCCAATAACTAAAACAAGTACGATCTTGATAGTATTCCCATTCTTCATAACTACTTAGGCCTCTTTTCTTTTGCGCCACCTCCGGCGGTGAGTGGAAAGAATAGAATCTGGGGACACCCCAGGCCCCGGCAAAGGACTTCGTCCTCTGCACTCCTTTTTCCGCAGCCATTACGCCGCTTTATTTTGTTATTCCTGCTGCTGGTGTTCAGAATCCTGGCGCGCCTTTTCTAATCGACGCCACTCTTCTTCAGCACGTATTTGTGCTTCTCGGGCTTCCTGAACCTCCTGTTGGAGCACCAGCACGTGTCTGCGGACCTGGATGATATACCGTATACCTACCGCATTTATACCTTGTGCAGAAAGCTCGGTAATCTCCTCGAGAATGGCAATATCTTGATCAGAATAGAGACGGTTCTTACCAGCCTGTCGTGCTGGTTCAAGCAACCCTGCCTCTTCATAACGTCGTAACATCTGCGGAGGCAAACCCAATAGCTGAGAGACAACGCCAATCGTATATTTTGGCATGCTTGCATTATTCACGCTTATCTTGCGAGTAATCAATTTTTCTCGTCTCTTCATAAAATATATGTCCTTTCACTTGCCCTGGATTCGCAAGCATGCAGGAATTATCCTCAGATAATCTCAATATAATGCTCAAATATAATATATGTTATCTTACAATTTTTGTCAAGTGATTTACCCACATGAACATCCCGAAAAGTGTCCCAAAGAAATCGGGACACTATTGAGGACACTTTCAGAAGACACTGGGACGCTTGCCCTGATACAGTTGCAAGTAAGAAATGAGTGGATGGTCCTCATCCCTCACACAAACAATGTTCTTACTGACTGAGAAGGAGGAAATGTCTCATGTCATCGACCACCTCGTACCGCCTGAGCGGTATCGCCCTGATCCTTGGAAGCGTGCTTTCGATCATCTACTACGTTTCTGAAGTGTTCATCAATGGCCCCTTTCCCGAGGCACTGGCCGGCCCGGTGGCCGTGATCGGCAGCCTCATCGGGTTTATCGGGTCCGTGTTGGTGCTCCTGGGATTACCAGGGATGTACGCCCGCCAGGCGAAGTCGGCAGGCATCCTGGGGCTGCTCGGTTTTCTGTTCGTCTGGTATGTCATCCTGTTTCAGGGCATCCTGATTACATTCACCTCTGTCACCATCGTTCCAATGCTTGTCACCGATCCCGCGACGCGACACATTTTGGCTGCTGGCCCTCTCGCCTCTTTTACCCCTTTCTCCATCCCAAGCGAGGTGGGTCAGGTTCTGGGTGTTCTCCTGCTGGCCATCGCGACGCTGCGCGCCAGGGTCTTCCCGCGTTGGATTTCCTGGCTTCTCATTGCTACTTTGGTCCTCAACGCCGCGAGTTTCGTCCCGTTCTTCCCTAATGAACTAGGAAGTGTTGCTGTTATCATTGGGTACCTGCCACTTGTCGGCTTTGGGTATACCCTGCTCTCACTTGGGCGCCGCGAATCGGTGGAGGCACAGCCTTCGAGCGTGGAGGCAGAGGCGCGCCTTTGAACACGCTGCCCTCTGCCTGAGGGAACCGGGGAGCGCCTGTGCACGACGAGCAATTTCCTGCTAACATGCCTGTACAGGCACCCTCCTTTCGGATAGAATAGAAGATGAGCAGTGCTGCTGGTCGCACATTTCGACCAGCGTCTTGCAGGAGGAGATCAGCGATGAACCTGGCGCAGAGAAAGAAAGCACCGAAGGACACGATACCTGCCACCAATCTCCACTTCGATACCCGTCTGCATGGGCACTGGCTCCTTGCCGCACGGGTAACCTGGATTGTACTGGCACTGGCGATTGTCGTCTTGAATGCGCTGGCTCTTCCTGGAGTTCCCGCGGCGCTCAATCCCCCAGAGGTGCTGCGGGAGTTGCATAGACTCAACCTCTCACCTGCTCCCGGCGTTGCCTTGTTCATGGGCACGAATGGGATGTGTACGCTGCTGTATCTGACGATAAGTGCGCTGCTGTTCTGGCGCCGCTCTTATGATCGAATGGCATTCTTTTGCTCGCTGATGCTGCTGACCTTCGGGGGCGCTGTCTTCGGTTTCCTGGAATATGCGCCACCAACTTCCCTTGTCTGGAACCTGGCGTTCTACAGCCTGTTTTTTCTCGGGCAGGTTTCCTTTCTCACCTTCTTCTATCTGTTTCCTTCTGGGCGCTTTGTGCCGCGCTGGACCCGCTGGTGTGCCCTCCTCTATGCGATCTACTGGGTGGCTTGGCTCTCATTCCTGGGGGGACTTGCTTCTGGCCAGCCGGGAGGCTTGTTTCTTCTCTTCCTGTTGACTGCCGTGATCGCGCAGGTCTATCGCTACCGCTCGGTATCTACGAGAGCCGAGCGACAGCAGACGAAGTGGGTTGTTTTTGGCTTTGTCGCGAGCATCCTCCTGTTTCTCTCCACGCGGTTGATCCCTTTCCTGCTTCCGCCAGACCTCAGAAATGCGCAAGTGGTAGGTGATCTGCTGGGCGGCGTCAGCGTCTACCTGTCATTTATGCTGATCCCGATCTTTATCGGCATTGCTATCTTTCGCGCGCAACTCTTTGATATTGACCTCGTCATCAAGCGCACCCTGGTCTATGGGCTGCTCACTGCTTTCGTCATCGGTATATACGTTCTCGTGGTCGGCTACCTGGGAACTTTATTTCACACGAGTGGAAACCTGGTCATCTCACTCATCGCCACAGGTATCGTGGCTGTGCTTTTTCAACCCCTGCGTAGTCTTCTGCAGCGCGGCATCAACCGCCTGCTGTATGGTCTGCGCGATGAACCGTATGTTGTACTGGCCGGACTCGGTCAGCGCTTAAAGACGACACTGGATCCGGGTGCCGTCTTGCCCACCATTGTGCAGACCGTGAGGGAGGCGCTCAAGCTCTCGTACGCTGCCATCGAGGTGAAGGAAGAAACAACGTTTGTGCTGGCTGCTTCCTCTGGTACCCCTCCGATGAAAGAGCCGCTCCGGCTGCCTCTCGTGTATCAGAGCAACCAAGTTGGCACATTGATTATCGCGCCACGCGGACGGGATGATGCGCTCACACCCGCCGATCTCCGCCTCTTATATGACTTAACGCAGCAGATCGGAAATGCCGTCCACACCGTGCGCCTGACGAGCGAATTGCAGGCCCTCACACAGGATTTGCAGCGCTCGCGGGAACACCTGGTCACGACGCGAGAAGAAGAGCGTCGTCGTCTGCGGCGAGACCTCCATGATGGACTGGGGCCGATGCTCAGCGCAATCATGCTCAATGTTGGCTTAGTGCGTACCATCTACCGGCGTGATCCGGAGACTACGGATGCAGTACTGAAACAGCTTGAGGAGGAGATCGAACTGGTTATCGGTGATATCAGGCGCGTCGTTTATAACTTGCGTCCACCCGCACTTGATGAGTTAGGACTCGTCGGCACTATCCGCGAGTATGTTGCCCGTTTCAGAAACGAAGAGCAAGTGAACAAGGTTACGCTCAAGGTAACGGTTGAGGCTCCCGAATCGCTGCCTCCTCTCCCGGCAGCAGTAGAGGTTGCAGTCTATCGCATTGTGCAGGAGGCGGTTAACAATGTGATCCGCCATGCCCACGCGCACTCGTGCTCTGTGTATTTGCATGTGCAAGATGACCTAAGGATTGAGGTGAGTGACGACGGCATAGGCATTGATGAAGCTGAGCGGTTAGGAGTTGGCCTGACCTCGATGCGTGAGCGGGCCGAGGAACTTGGAGGAACCTTGACTATCAGGAAAATTGCTCCCAGTGGGACGCAAGTGACCGCTTGTCTGCCGTTGGAATTCAAGACCAAAGCGGGTGTAAACGTATAATGGAGGAATAGAGCTTTGGAGCCAATGACTGTACTCATCGCAGATGACCACCAGATCTTTCGGGATGGCATGCGAGCACTACTGGACACCCAACCTGATATGGAATGTGTAGGAGAAGCAACCAACGGTGAGGAAGTGATACGCCTCTCAGCCGAGGTGCAGCCGGATGTGGTACTCATGGATGTCCAGATGCCGGGGATGAGCGGGGTGGAGGCGACACGCCAGATCGTAAACAGCAGCCCACACATTCGCGTGCTGATGGTAACGATGTTCGAGGACGATGCCCTGGTGTTCGCAGCAATGCGAGCGGGAGCGCGCGGCTATCTTCTCAAAGGAACCAGGCACGAAGATATGGTGCGGGCCATTCGCGCCGTGGGCAGTGGAGATGCGATTTTCAGCCCTGTGATCGCCGCAAGGCTGGTCGACTATTTCGAGGCATTGCAACCGCGCCACTCCACACAGGTGTTTCCGGATTTGAGCAGCCGCGAACGTGAGATACTCGCTTTACTGGCTCAGGGCTACAAAAATGCGGAGATTGCTGATCGCCTGGTCATCAGTCCAAAAACAGTGCGCAACTATGTGTCCAATATCATCAGCAAACTTCAGGTGGCTGATCGCGCACAGGCTATTCTTCGTGCGAAGGACGCCGGATTTGGAATATCTGACAGTTTGTAACGTTTGCCGTAACGATTTTGAGACGCTCATATGGTAATATATCAGGCAGGAAAGCAGTGTCTGCATGCACAGACAGTTCTTATGAAGGCAGCGACCAGGAGCATCTATGAACCTGCACCAGAGCCCAACTAGCGCCGTTGAACACCTCAGTGCGCGCAACGAGTCGGAGACGCGCCTGCATGGGCGCTGGCTGTTCATCGCCCGCGCGGGTTGGGTCGCGCTGACGCTGCTGGTCCTTACACTGAACGCCATCGCCATTCCCCAGGCTGACGCCTTGCTGCAAGCGGTCTGCCAGCCGGGCGCGACGTGCATCAACGGCTGGACCCCGGCTGAACTGCGCCAACTCCAGCAGTCTGGCCTCTCGCCTGGCTTCCTGGCGGCCTACCAGATCGGCTGGGCTGTGGGAACGACGCTGATCTACACGGCGCTGGCCGCGCTGATCTTCTGGCGCCGGTCCGCTGATCGGATGGCGCTCTTTTGCGCGTACATGCTGGTGTTGTTTGGGGGCACCACCTATACCCTCCTCCTGGACATCGGTCTGCGGACGGTGGCTCCCGCCTGGTATTGGCTGGTCGGA
>Ga0207684_10006655_pt1 | contig 10504 bp, 13 predicted proteins | sample KBSK5501metaG_FD_184342 | JGI IMG/M metagenome (GOLD analysis project Ga0207684, IMG submission 184342) | Corn, switchgrass and miscanthus rhizosphere microbial communities from Kellogg Biological Station, Michigan, USA - KBS K5-50-1 metaG... | ecosystem: Host-associated > Plants > Roots >... | reverse complement strand
CTTGCCGCCGGGCCGACTTCAATCACCTCACCGAGTGACTCGTGCCCGATCACCAGGTAGTCGGAGCCCGGTGGGGGCGTACCGTATTCAAAGGCGCAGATTTCTTTGTCTGTGCCACAAATGCCAATATCAAGCATGCGCACTTTGACATGATTGGGTTCAGTCAAACGTGGAGCTTCATGCTCGATGACCTTCACCTCCTGGGTGTGTGGAAAAACTGCAACGGCTTTCAACTCTTTAATGACTCCTTATTGGTCGGATGAGGCTCCATCCAATGCTTGATCCAGGGCGTGACATACCCTGATCAGGGCAAGGTGTGTAAAGGCCTGGGGAAAGTTTCCATATGCTTACTCTACAGGACCAATCTCCTCTGAGTACAAGCCAAGGTGGTTGGCATAGGTGAGCATCCAGCAAGGCTCCAAAGATGCTGGGTGCATCAAAAGCGGGAATACAGCACCAGTCAATCGTGCCATTTTTTTACCGACCAGAGCGACCGTATGAAGATCACCTATGATCCCATGGTCCTCAATTGGCAGGTAGGTTCCTGCCTGGGGTAGAGATTGTACCATGTTTGTTTTTCCTCCTTTGGAATGGAATCATGTGTAGAATGTACTGGAACTCCTTATGGAGTGGGAAAGGGAGACAATACGTGTCAGATTATCTTAAACGCCACCATCTTTGGAAAGGCGGCTAAATAGAACTAGTAGAACTCCATTTCGACCTCCTCGCATTCTGTGTCAACTCATTACCACGAACCCCTAGGTGGCTATACTATCTGCGCCTTCGGATGTGTCAGGGGATTTCACTGCAGTAGGAGCGCTTTTCGCAGGCTCATCAGGAGCACTTTTCGCAGGCTCATTGCCGGAGTAGTTTGCCAGCACGAACACCGAGATAAGCAGCACTACTATTAAAAACAAGGGCACAGATATGATGAGAATGAAAAACTCCATCTTTTTCCCTCCTCGTTACTTTGCACGCACGCGTTAGTCCCCATTACTCAGCAGGCTTCTGCGCCGCACCACCCACATCCGGCGCGACTTTCTTTAGCTTAAAGACGTAGAAAAGAAACCAGAGTGAGGGCACAACGATAATCAAGGCAATAATGATGCCAACGAGCAAAAACACCTGGGTCTGCTGTGGGCTGGAAGCGCTTGCCGCTGTCACATCCGGTGGGATGATATAGGGATATTGTGACACCCCCCACGAAAGAAGCAGGAATGCCGCTTCAGCAACGATCAACACACGTGCCCACCCGTAGCGTCTGAACCACAACGCGGCCGCCGCTGCCACACCGACTAGCATGGTCACAATCACCACGGGGATGGCTTTATCTAGCAATCCATGCCAGAGAAACGCTGCCTCCGATGGGGACAGGATCAGGCCAAGCAGACCCAGAGCAGCTGTCAGCGCGCCCGCAATCAGCCCGCGTCGACGAAAGGCCTCAGCAAGCTCTGTATCTCCCCTCGAGGTGGCCTCCACAGTCATATAGATCGCGGCGATTGTCACACACAGCGTGAGTGCCATAGCTCCGATGGTCACGGTAAAAGGCGTGAACCAGTCCGATCCGGTATTCGTTACCACCTGGCTTTCGTTTTGGATCTGGATGTGGCCACTGGCAATGGATGCTGCCGCGAGCGCCAGGAAAAACGGAGTCATGGCACTGGCCACACTAAATATGCGACTCAAGATCCTGGCGCTCCGACTTCTTTGAATCATGCCATGCACTTTAAAGGCGAAGGCCGAGCCACGCAAGACGATGCCGACCACCGCCAGCAACAGGGGGATGAAAAGCACCACATTGATAGCAGCAAACGCTGGGGGAAAGGCCGTGAAAAAGACCACCAGCAGGAAAATCAACCACACGTGATTGGATTCCCATACCGGGTCCATCGACTCATCGATCAAGACCTCCTGGCGTGGCCCAGTCTTTCCAAAGGCAAACAGCTCTAACATCCCCCCCCCGAAGTCGGCGCCTCCAGTGACCGTGTAGATGATCAAGGCGAGCCACAGTATACTCAGCAGCACATCAGCTATGGTCATAACAACACCAACCTTTCCTCAAACGGCCGACGGTTCAGCCGGGTTCACAGCTGTGACTGCGGCCCATTCCATCTTCGGCATCGGCTGCCGCGCCAGGCGCAGTAGCAGGACAATCAAGATAATCGCCATCAGAATATAGATGATAGTAAAGATGGTGAACGTGATATTGAGGTACGGGGCCGGGGTGACGGCGGCACTGGTCAGCAGGAAATTATAGATAACCCATGGTTGACGCCCTAGCTCAGTGACGATCCAGCCACATACGACCGCGATGAAAGCCATCGGTCCGCACAGGATAATCCCCCATAATAACCAGCCGTATTCAGGCATTCTGCCTCTGCGTACGATGAAGAGTAGCCAGAACACGACGGCAACCAGCGTCATAAACATGCCAAAAATCACCATCAAATCAAAGGCCAGATGGAGGATGACAATCTCGGCGTCGCTGGGTCGATCGTTGGCCGCAACGGAGTTCAGCCCGATGACGGATGTATTAGGACTGAAGCCAACAAGCAGACTGAGGCCATCAGGAATGACCAGCCCCTGGGTGAACCAGCCTTGCTGTGGCACATTGGGAATACCCATCAGGTGCAATGGCACATCCTCGGAGGTATTGTAGACGGCTTCCATGGAGGCGAGTTTGACCGGCTGCTGCGTCTCCAGGCTGCGCGCAATGGCGTCACCAGCGATCATCTGCAAAGGGATGGCAACCAACCCGAAAGTCAAGCCGAGCAGCATGGCTTTGCGGTGATAGGCATCACGCTTGCCACGTAATATGGCGATGGCATAGACGGTGGCAACACCAAAGCCAATGCCGACAAAAGAGGCCAGGATCATGTGCACGACCTCGTAGGGCTGGGCGGGGTTGAAGATGGCCTGGAAGCTATTGATGCCGGTGAGTTTCCCATTTTGCACCTGAAAGCCTGTGGGGGTATTCATCCAGGAATTCACCGTGACGATGACGAGGGCGGCGAAAATGCCAGAGATCCAGATGGGGAAGGAGCAGATCCAGTGAGCACGCGGCGATAGACGATCCCAACCGTAGAGGTAAATGCCCAAAAAGATCGCTTCAACGAAGAAGAAGATGCCCTCAATGGCAAATAAGGGACCAAGGATAGAGCCGGTATAGTTGATATAGGTCGGCCAGAGCAGACCGAGTTCAAACGAAATCACCGTGCCGGAGACAGCGCCGATGATAAAGATCAAGGCGACTGCTTTGGACCAGCGACGGGCCATGAGCATCCAGACGGGATCTCTGCGCCAAAGAGCAAGACCCTCAGCGATACAGAGCATCAACGGCATACCCATAGCCAATACGACGAAAACGATATGGAATGCCAGTGAATTGCCCATCTGGACACGCGCAGCGATTAAATTCGACATACGTATTCCTCCTTTTATTTGCCTACACGCGCAAAACATTAAGGGCCAGATATAGATAGCATACTGAATTGGAGACGAATAAACAACACTCAAACACACTATTTTACATGTGTTCGTATGAGCAAACATGAACAGTGGTCGGATTGTAGCAGTGTAAATTCACTAGCACGTTTGTTCGATATTTCATGACATCAGTTGTCTGATTCTTCCGGTCGCCTTTATAGAAACAATTTAGAATGGTAGATGTGTAGTGTTTGGAATGGCCAGGTAATGCGCGCATCGCAGCTTCTCTACATAAAATATATTTTTGATTTATTATATATAGTGTAGATGAGATAATATAAATACTTGTCAAAGCATCAGATATGACGTATACTTGATGTGAGGAAATCAAAAAAGACCTCCCTTTTCCTGCGGAAGATACATCCATTCTTCTGGGGCACTCCCAACGCCTTGAGTTGGGAATACTCATACGCGAGCCTCGGCGGGGGTTGGCTGAGATTTCGCCGGAATCAGTATCAGATACCCCCACAGAACACACGTGCGAAGTGGTAGCCGAGGTCTGGGATGGCAGAAGTTAGAAAGGACATAGCAGAAGAGATGCAGAGCAGACAATACTTCATGAGATTGGTGAAGTCCTTACGCCGGCGGCACCGCTTCTCTGTGTTGCGAATCCTGCTGGTGGCAACAGGTTTGATGATTGCCCTGCAAGCGATCACTGTCACCATTCTCCAGATTGTTTCGGCACAGCGTAAGCGCAATCGGCAAGAAGGAAGTTTTCCACACCCACAGCTGAGTGAAGTCCCTGTTGGGGAGAACACCCTCCAACTCTACGATTATGGAAGTGATCTCTACGAGGCGATGCTCGCTGCCATAGATGCTGCTCAGGAGAGTATTTACCTGGAAACCTACATTTGGAAAGACGACGCGGTTGGCCAGGCGTTCAAGGACCATCTCGCCAGCAAAGCTGCTCAAGGAGTGGAGGTGTACGTGGTCTTTGATAGTTTTGCGAATACAGTCGTGCCGCGAGACTTCAAGGTCTTCCCAGCAAACATACATGTGCTGAAATATCAAGCCATTCATCGTCCCTGGCACCTTCTTGACCCGCGACGCTACTCACTTGATCACCGCAAACTCCTCATCGTGGATGGCTACACCGGCTTTATTGGTGGATTTAATATTGGAAGTCTTTATGCGACCACCTGGCGGGACACCCACCTGCGCATGCGAGGGCCTGCAGCTGCCGAGCTGGCTCAATCTTTCATCGACTTCTGGAACCGGCATGACCCTGGACATGAACGTATCACACGGCATTACCCGCGTCGCTTCGACCCACTGATCAACGAGCGTGGGACAGATGCCCTGCGGCTGACTTTTCCCATTCGCGGTATGTACATCGAAGCCATTGACCGCGCAGAACACTCCATCCGACTCACCAATGCCTACTTTGTGCCTGATCAGATGCTGCTCGAGTCGCTCAAAGCGGCAGCAGAACGCGGCGTCGATGTCCAGATACTGGTCCCATGGATCTCCAATCACGTGGTCGTTGACTGGCTCGCGCGTGGGTACTTCACCGATTGCTTGAAAGCAGGATTGAGTGTTTTTGGATACCGCAATATGCTCCATGCCAAAACCTGTACCGTCGATGGGCAATGGTCCACCATCGGGACGGCCAATCTGGATCGCCTCAGTTCGGTGGGCAACTATGAGATCAACGCTGAGATCTATAGTGAGGCGTTGGCTCAACAAATGGAAGGGCTGTTTAAGTGTGATACCACGAACGCCTTGAAATTGACTCCTGATCAATGGTTCAAGCGTCCCTGGTATGCGGTGCTTGGAGAGCGCATCCTATCGCCGCTCCGTTTTCTAATGTAAGCATTTAGTAACTGCTGCTCTAGTAATAAGCCACTCGGTCAACACGCTCCGCCAACTTATACCCCTTAGCGGTGTCGGCTAGTGTTGGAATTACCATAACCTCGCCCGAAATTTGAGCTTAATTCGAATGTCTGTTCTCCTCCTTCCTGACGCATAACTTTGTCCAAAAGCCAATTTGACGCATAACTCCGTGTTTTATCATTCTGCACAAGCGGAGCAAACTCACAACCGGCAGCAGGTGTGCATAAGTGCGGATTTAAGATAAGTTTGGTTCTCCCGCAGGTTCGCAGATGCGGGAGAACCAGGATACGCTAGAAGTCACAGGAATATCAGCCAGAGGTGTGAATGTTGTTATTCATGTGTAGACGCGTTCAAGTACACACAATCTAGAGAGGAAGAAAACGTTATGAGCCTTGACAAAGATCGGAGCGAGAACCAGCCTGCTCAAGATGATCCATCGAGAGCGCTCCTGCCTGGTACACCAGCGCCCGACTTTACCTTACAGAGTACGCCTGATCACTCGGTTGCTTTGAGCGACTTTCGCGGTCAACCCGTTATTCTCGCATTCTATCCTGCCGATTGGAGTCCCGTCTGCGGTGACCAAATGGCCCTCTATAACGAGATCCTGCCGGAGTTTCGCCGCTTCCATGCCGAGTTGATCGGTCTCTCAGTGGATGGGGTCTGGTGTCACGCCGCTTTTGCCCGGGACAGGAAGTTGCACTTTCCCTTGCTCGCAGACTTCGAGCCCAAGGGGGCAGTCGCCAAAAGGTATGGGGTATATCGTCGACCCGATGGGACGAGTGAACGAGCCTTATTTGTGCTTGACACCCAGGGGATGATTCGCTGGAGCTACGTCTCTCCTGTAGGGATCAACCCCGGTGCGGATGGGATACTGACGGCCCTTGAAGCGTTGAAGATGGAGGAGACCTCTCAATGACGCAAGAATCAGGAACGGCCTCGCTCACGCTGCCAGTCGGTCAGCGAGATCATTGGCGAGGACCAGAAAACGCCCCGGTGACACTGGTGGAATACGGTGATTATGAGTGTCCCTATTGTGGAAAGGCCTATCCCATCGTCAAGGAGATTCAGCGACGTTTGGGAGATCGGCTGCGCTTTGTCTTTCGGAACTTTCCCCTGACCCAGAGTCACCCGCATGCTGAGCATGCCGCGGAGGCTGCGGAAGCTGCCGCCGTCCAAGAGAAGTTCTGGGAGATGCATGACTACCTCTTTGAGCATCAACAGGCGCTCGACGATGCGCATTTAGTCCACTATGCTGTCGTACTCCATCTTGATCAGGAGACGTTCGAGCGCGAGATGACTGCGCACGTGTATGCCAATCGCGTGCACGAGGATTTCTTGAGCGGTGTACGCAGTGGAGTGAACGGCACACCGACCTTCTTTATCAATGGGGTACGCCACGATGATTCTTATGAACTGGAGACGCTCCTCGCTGCCATCGAGGCCGCAATGTCTTCCTAACGAGCGCCATTTCAAACGGGAAAATTTCTCGCAAGATGCCGCCTGCGGCATTCCCATCAAGTGTCGTGTTGTCCATTAGGAACCTCCTGTCGGACCGAAACGCTCTGTTTTGATGCGTGTCGGCACATATCCCAACGGCAGCAGCTCTGTTGCCGCTGTTTCGACGAACGATGTGGGGCCACAGATGTAGGCGAGAGGATGCTGCTCCACCGGCCAGGCGATATCTCGCAAGAGCTCGGCGTCAATGCGACGGCCGTAGCCCGTCCATCCTGGCGGCTGCGTCCTGGTTAGCGTGTGGATCACTTCCAGGGCCATGCCTGCCTCGGCCTCGCGCTCCAATTCGTCCCGGTAGATGATGTCCTCATAGATGCGAGACGAAACGAGCAACCGTGTCGGGATGGGATTTCCCACGGCCCTACGGTGCCGGATCATCGCCATGAGAGGCACGATGCCAGATCCACCTGCAATCAGGAACAAGGGTCCGCCCAGGCGCTCCTCCCAGACGAAGTAGCCACCGATGGGACCACGTAGCTCCAGCTTGTCACCAACTCGCAGTTCATCGGTGAGATAGGGCGACACTTCCCCGTCGTCTAGCCGCTCAATCGTGAGTGTGATCTGCTGTCCATCCTCAGGAGGTGAGGCAATGGAGTAGCTACGCTCGGCCTGGTATCCGTCGTCAGCCGTGAGACGGAGATCCACATGTTGGCCAGCCAGATGCCCCACCCAATTGGGGACGGAGAGTGTCAGGCTCTTGGTACGCGTCGTTTCCGGGTGGGTCGCCACCACCTCACCAAACTGCCAGGTTAATCGCCCCAGTAGCGCTGTTCTTTCCATGGATCACCATAATTGTGATAGCCAAGTGACTCCCAGAAGCCCGGTTCATCCTGCTCGACCAATCGGAGGCCCCGGACCCACTTGGCACTCTTCCAGAAGTAGAGATGAGGTACAAGCAGCCGCGCAGGCCCACCATGTTCGGGAGCCAGCGGTTGCCCTTCGTAGATGAAGGCCACCCAGGCTTTCCCACCCAGCACATCGGCGAGCGGCAAATTCGTCGTGTAGCCACCATCGCTGAAGGCGATGACAAATCTCGCGACGTTAGGGTCATAGTCCACCTGGTGCAGCAAGGTCTCGACGGAGACCCCTTCCCAATGGGTATCGAACTTGGTCCATTTGGTGACACAACTGATGTCGACGGTTGGCGTCTCATGGGGAAGAGCCATCAGTTCCTCCCAGGTCCAACGCTTTGGCTCTTTCACGTTCCCTCCAATCGAGAAATCCCACCGCTCCAGGGGAGTATGCGGGGTCGGACCCGCCGAAAGCACTGGGAAACCGCGCTCAAGATACTGTCCAGGCGGAAGCCGCCCGGCAACGTCACCCGGTTGGCGACGGCCTCGGAACCCCCGCGAAAAGAATCCTTCGCTCATGTTTTGTCCCTCCATTCCTTAAGTGTATATGTCTTTGCCATATTCATCTGTTCTTCCTGAATTATGCACTATCAATCGTGTCGTTTCAAGGTCTTTTCTCACGGCTACGCATAGGTGTTACTCGTTCCATGGTTCGGGACACTGTGTCCCGGCGTGTCCCACCGCGTCTGGTGATGTGAAGGATGTTGGTCTCACCTCGCCCTCTACAGGAAGTGCCGCCACCCATCCCCTGCTTGACCCATCCAGCAGTGGACGAGTGGTCATAGATTACGCGCTGAAGTTGGTCACCACGGCCCTGGAGATGTTCGCCCAGTTGATGTCGTAGCGAAGGTAGCGCCGCGCCTTCGCTGAAACACTGGATCGCCTGGCTCAACAGGAGAGGTAATGGATGTGCTACACTTTCTCCATCGGTGAAGCATCGAAAAAGATGATGGAGAAAGAAAGTTTGTATGGAACCAATTAGGTGCGCATCCTGTGTTGGTTGGTCGCCCAGTTCTTTGGGGTCTGGCAGTCGATGGCGCGGACGGCTTCCAGCAGGTTCTGGAGATCCTGAACGCCGAACTAGAACGGGCGATGAAATTGGCAGGTTGCCAGGAGCAAGTGGAGTCCTGTCTGCGACTGAGATGATTACGCCAGTTCGTGTGCAACCCGGATCATGGCTTGTAGGCTGCGCTCAACATCCGCGCCGGTCGTGGCCCATGACGACACGCTGATGCGCATAACCGTGTGCCCCTGCCAGGTGGTCCCGCAGCACCAACAGGTGCCATCCCTTGGAATATCGGCAATGACACACCGTGTCCTCTCATCATCCCCGAATGTCACCAGAACCTCGTAGTGTTCGACCGTGGTTCCATTGTGAGAAGATACTCAGGGTCCTCGGGATAGTAAAAAGCTGTTTCAACATTGTCTCCGGCAAATTGGCGAATGGCATCCCACGAATCCCAGAGGGTAAGCAGAAGAAATTCTGCATGGTCTTCACGTATGCGACGCAAGACCAGCACGCCTTGATTGCCTCTGATCTCACGGTAATCCTTGATACCGGTTACTTTCAAGAAATCGAAGTATTGATCAGCTTTCGATGCGGGTGTTTCACCTTTCCAGATTCTCGCGATCATTGTCGGGGCTCCTTTTATGGACAGTACTTATATAGAAGTCGATGAAGTAGGTTATCACTCAATGATGTGGGCTCATTTTGGACAGGTGACGGTTACGTGTTCGCGTTGTAGCCGTTGGAGCAGGTTGCCGCTTAGCAAAAGATCCGAATTTCTCAAGCTTTGCACCCCAACTCACCAGGCGCATACCGAGCCAGTTGGCAGCCTGCTGCTCTGGCCCGCCTCCGATCCCCAGCTGCCAATCCAAATGGGCCCACCCGACTCTTGAGCCGGAAAGGGTTAGAGTGGTGTCGAGGCTTCCGCGTAGAACTGGCCTAAGCATGCGCATGGTGGTCATTTGCCACCCCTCTCCATGTACGGATTGTGCGTATGCGTGTAGACCCACGCAGGCACGTTCTGACGGAAACCAGCATTTACCAGGGAACGACCGACAATGTAGTGATACTCGTCTGCCAGATCACCAGTCAATCCCCAGAAGTAGCTGCGCCATCCAGGGGTGAGCGGTTCGCCTGCGCCTGTGCGTTGGTGCACGAATGCACGCTCGAATACCCGTTGTGCTTGCTCCATCCAGGCATCGGGGAAGTAGAGGTTCATGATCTTCTCCTATTTGATTGGCAACAAGGCCGTTAGGTATTGTCACCGTCCCATAACATGTACATTTGTACGCTCCTGGCCCTCCAACGGTGAGCTGTCCAGGGTCCTCGTACTCTGTCCCCTTTCCAACGGCGTGCCAGCGTTTCCGTGTTGACGAAAGCTGTTTCGTTTTCTGCTGTCGTGGTCATGAGCGAATCTCCATTTCCTTACTCGTAGAGAGGCCCTACACGTTCTGCCTCTCTGTTGCTATTCTTTCCGGAGCCGCTCAAACTGGAATGGGGTAAGCTGAAGCAGTGGGCAGCCATCCATCCCAGCAGTACTTGGCAAAGTCCGCTCACAGCAGTTTACCCGTTGTGATAGGGTTCAAAGATGTGTGCAAGCAGCGAGCGATAACGAATGGGAGACAACCCTGAACCTTTGAGGTCCCAATGCGCAGAGACCTGGTCGGCGGTGAACACGAGATTTCCGGCTCGTTATGCTGGGACATCATTGGCTATCGGCGTCGGCAGACTGGGCAGCGTGACTCCCATCTCACCTAAGCGCTCTGCGACTCGGCTCATACGTTCTTCCCTCCCTGCAGCATCACCTGGTTGGCGT
>Ga0207684_10006653_pt1 | contig 10504 bp, 8 predicted proteins | sample KBSK5501metaG_FD_184342 | JGI IMG/M metagenome (GOLD analysis project Ga0207684, IMG submission 184342) | Corn, switchgrass and miscanthus rhizosphere microbial communities from Kellogg Biological Station, Michigan, USA - KBS K5-50-1 metaG... | ecosystem: Host-associated > Plants > Roots >... | reverse complement strand
GACTTGAAGCTCGAGGCAATGCGCTGCCACGCGAGCCAGGTTGGCGACTTCAAGAGCGTCGAGGCTCGCATGCGGCATCGCGCGGCGGTGCTTGGGAAGGAGAAAGCCTACGCCTGCGCGGAGGGCTTCGACCACATCATCGTGCCAGGATAGTGCACCGCCCAGGAGCGCCTAGATCAATCAGTTCTAGGGAGAATCAACTGCAAAAGAGCGGCTCTCTGACGGAGCCGCTTTTTTGTTACGTATTGCGAGGGATACGAGATCCGGCCGGCTAGGCGCCGCCGTTTAACCTGGACGCGCAGCTAGTCCCCAGTCCGTTCGGACAAAAGCGGCGCCAATGCGGGACGTGCGCGGTTAGGAGGCTGCGGAATACGCGCCCGTGATTGCGGACTTTCAGATGGAGGAGCTCGTGCACGATGACGTAGTCCTGGAAGGCATGCGGCTCCGTAAGCAGGTCAGAAGCGAACGTGCACCAGCCGCGGGTGGAGCAGGATGCCCACTTGCGAGACATGCGCTGGACGCGTACCTGTACCGGGGTAACGCGAACGCGGTGCGCCCAGGTATGCACCCGTTCTCTGAAGTCATTGGCGGCTGCGTGGGTCATGGGCGCAAGGACAATATGCGGTCTCCGATCTCGACCATTCGCTTGCCCCCGACCTGCTTGAGCAGGACCTTGTACATCTCAGCCTTGAGCTCTCGAAGTTCGTCGGCGTTCCGTGAGAAATTCGGGAAGCGCGAGAAGACGACAGTAATCTCCCGGGCAAGGTCCTGCGCGTTCGCCACCTTCTCCTTCTCGAGCGTCCAGTAAATCGCGAACGTGCTCTCGTCCATCCCGAGCTTCTTGCGTTCGGCGGCGGCCTGCGCTTCTTCGTCGGCCATCGCCTGAATCTGGGTCAAGGCATCTTGCGTTGAGAGCTGACGCTCCTCGAAGGCTTCCCGCACACGCTCTGCCCGCTCGAGAAGACCGCGGAGCGCCGGTTGTGTGGCCGTCTGCGCCTCGACTCTCATCCGCAGGTCCCGCAATAGGTTCATCACCTTACCGGTGTCCGACTTTGGATTCTTCCGAAGCGCCGCAAGCGACTTGGCATCATACTCGACCGATTGAGTTGTACCGACCGGGCCTCGCATTGAGTCGGCTGCACGGAGAAGCATCTCGGTTTTGCGTCCGAGGTCGTAGGTGAGGAGCCCTCCGCGGTTGCCGTATTCGCTGCGAAGCGCTGCGTAGAGATCCGAAAGACGCTGGTAGGTCTGGATATGCTCTCGGAGAGCTGGGTCCGGGGAGAGGATCTCGTAGAGGGTCTCGACCTCTTTGTAGTAGTCGAAGAATGCTTGGCGGCGCTCCTTGTCGAAATAGATCTCGTAGAGTTGCCGCTCAAGCTGTTGGTCAGGTGTACCCGGGCCAGCATCGAGAAAGCGGGCTGCAGGCTCGCCCATGAGTTCCCGGAATCGCCCGAGAAGCACATCTAGATCCTCGATGACTCCGCTCACTTCCTTCGAGTCGAAGCTGAAAGCGCGGTTGAGTTCCTTCAACACGCCGATGAAGTCGATGACGAGGCCGCACGGTTTCTTAGTCCCTTTCTCATCCTCGTACGGCCGGTTGACGCGTGCGACGGCTTGTAGCAGCACGTGATCGCGCATCGGCTTATCAAGATACATGCAATAAAGGATCGGCGCGTCGTATCCGGTGAGGAGCTTGTCAGTGACGATCAAGATCTTCGGAAGTTCATCCGGTTTCGGAAACGCCTTCCGGACGTCTTTTTCGCGAGTCTCGTCGAGCTGGTACTTGGCGACGAGCGGCCGATCGATCACGTCGGCGCTGACCTTGGTATAAACGGGAGCGGACCACTCCGGCGGTAGGTAGCGATCGAGGGCCTCCTTATATCGGGCGCAGGCCTCGCGGTCGACAGCGACAAGGAATGCCTTGTATCCGAGCGGCGCTACGTTCTCTTTGAAATGCTGCGATATGACCTGCGCGACACGATCGATTCGTGCATCGGCTTTGAGAAATGTCTTGAGGCGCACCGCTCGATCGAGGATGCGGTTGAGATCTTCGATGTCCGAGATGCCCTCGGTCTCGGCAAGCTGGAGAAACTCCTGTTCGAGCATAGCGTCGGGAACGCGGATCTCGCCGGGAGCGAGCGTGTGGCGGAGTTTGAGAGTCGTGCCGTCGTCGATTGACTCTCGAATCGAGTACTTATCGAGGTATGCATCCACGTCGTCCCGGCCGAAGGTCTTGAATGTGCCTTGCCCGTGCGCAGTCTTGTCGATCGGTGTGCCGGTAAATCCGACGAGTGTCGCCTTGGGCAGGGCACCCATCAGGTAGTTTCCGAGATCGCCACCGGTGGATCGGTGAGCCTCGTCGATGAGGACAAAGAAGTTATCCCGCAGGCAGGAGTTCTCACGGATCCCATCAAACTTGTGAATCATCGAAATGACCAGGCCCCGGAAATCTGCGTCGAGGAGTTCTTGAAGACGTGCCTTCGAGTTCGCGTACTCGATCTTGACACCGCTTCCGCGCATCTCGCCGACGAGACGCTCCACCCATCCCTGCAGCTGTCCCTCGAGTTCGTTCCGATCAACCACCAGGAGAACAGTCGCCCCGGGGAAACGGGTTGCATCTTCCAGGATGAGTCGAGCCGCTGTGATGAGGGTGAACGTCTTGCCAGAACCCTGTGTATGCCAAACCAGGCCCGTGCGCTTAGCCGGATCGGCGCAGCGATCGACTACCTTGACGGCTGCGCGCGTCTGATGCTGCCGGAGAATGGTCTTTTGGAGCTCGTCATCCTTCACGTAGAAGAGAATCCACTCTTTCAACATCATGAGGAACGCACGCCGCTCGAAGAAGCTCTGGACCGCCTCTTGGAATGTCTCTGACCGCTTTTCCTTCCAAGTGAAGACATTTTTCCGCGTGTAATTCCAGGTGACGCCGTAGAGGTAGTCCACGAGATGAGTGATATTGAAAATCTGTGGAGTCGTTAGGAGCTCGGGGGTTTCGAGCTCGTAACGTCGCAGCTGGCTGATGGCCCGGTCCATTGCATCGGGGAGCTTGGGATTCTTGTTTTCAATGATCGCGATTGGGATGCCGTTCACGAGGAAGACAACGTCCGCGCGGTTACCTTTACGGGAGCCTGGAGTGAACTGCCACTCGTAGGTGACCTGGAAGACATTGTTGTCGAGGTTCGGGAAGTCCATCAGTGTGACATTTCGGCGGCGCTTCTCGGCGGCGACGAAGACAGTGCGGGTTCCGCGTAACCATTCCAGCATCTCGCGGTTGCCCGCCATGGTGTTCGGCAGTGCCTCGAGCTGCTGGATCATAGTCTGCAGGTTGTCGGACGTCACGATGCCAGGATTCAACCGGAGGAGTGCGTCCTCGAGCTCCGGATAGTGAAAGAGCCCAGCCTCCCCGCGGCGCTTCGATATTGAGGCGTCCGGGGACACAACCGACCAGCTGACAACGGCGGCGTGTTTGACTAGGGGAGTCTGGACGTTTGTGAGTTCAGTGATTCGTGGCATACGCTATGCGGCTGCGACTTCGGCGACGTCGATGTCGAGATCATCGACGCGGAGCTCGCCCGTCATCAGCCGGTTCAGCAGCGTCTTGAACAACTCTTGCAATGCGGAGCGCTTTCGCTCATGGAGTGATATCTTGCGGTTGATCATATCCAGGATCGCGATAATATCGTTCTGCTCATCGGGTAAGGGAAGCGGAACCAACACGGAATCGATCCTGTTCATGTTTATGTTGAATTTCCCGTCGGCTGCTGGCGATGAACGTCCTGACAACTGCGCGACTCCGGAGTGTGACATTGAAAAGTACTGCAGAAACTCCGGTACAAGTTCCTGAAGCTTGAGACGGGCGCGAATAAGATAAGATGCGAACAAAGCGGCCGGCGGATCCCCGTGATAAACAGCCGTCCTGCCCACCCGCTCGCGTACCGCATTAGTGCGGACAAATAGCACATCACCCGTCTCCAGTTCGATGGAGGCTACTTCTCGGTCAGTCAGTTCGCACCACTTCAAATCCTTCGTGCTTATGCTTCCAGCAGCTACGTTCGGGATCCGGAGGACGGGGCGTCCTTTGCTTTCGTAGTCACATTTAGCAGATGTGCCGTATTGCAAAAACTCCCGAAGCTCCCTCAGCGGTCGGATATTCCAACTCTGGGGAATCGGGCCGATCTCAGTTTCCTTCTGCGGCTCGCCGCGCAGACCGCGAGTGAACAGTTGGCGCATGGCGGATCGCTTTAGCTCGCGCGCGATCATCAGAAGTGTCTCCTGCGCCTCAATGCCGCGCTGCACCTTCCACAGCACCGCAGCAATCTTCTCCTGCTCTAACCGAGGCAGTTTTGGCACTTCCAGCGCCGCCAAACGATTGCGGGACAGGTTCGGGATGGTCGTCTTGTTTCCGGCACCTTCGTAGATTCCAAGCTGAGTGAAGCCTGCTTGCAGGTAATACATGAAGAAGCGAGGGAGGACGTCAGCGGACTTCGGTCGAAGTCGGTGGAGATGATTCTGGAAACTACAACTTGGGAGCTCTCCATTCCAGATGGCTGAACGGCCAATGTCCCCGCCCTCGCAAACGAGGAGGTCGCCCTTTTGGAGCGACTTGGTGGCGATCTCGTCGTCGCTGAAATGCATCGAGTCTACTTCAGTAAGATCCACGCGCCCCCAGAGAATGTTCGCCGTGCGTAGGAAGGGATGATTACGTGAGCCATGTCGAGCGGCAGGTGTGACCGACTTGCCAGCGCCGATGTCGAAAAGCGTGCCGACAGTAGTTGTGGGCCAATTGTTGGTCATGTTAGTCGAGCGAGAATCTTCTTGAGCTCGTGGGTGATGCTTGCAGTCTCGTCTTCGATTGCCTCTAAGTCTTTGGCAATCGCAGGTATGTCGCGGAAGGGCTCTCCTTCCGTTCCATGAGATACATACCGTGACGGCGATAAGTTGAAATCATTCTTCGCTGCCTCCTCGTTGGTGATGACAGCTACTAGATCTTTGACCGCTTTGCCCTGGAGGAAGGCGCCGGCAATCTTCTGGAGTGCTTCGCCGGTCAGGTAATTCTTTGGCGTGCCTTTGCGGAAGTCGCGGCTGGCGTTGACGAGCACGATCTTGCGTTGGCGGTCTTTCGGTTTGTTTTTGCGAAGTACGATGATGATGCCGGCCGCCGTCGTATTGTAGAAGAGGTTGTCGGGAAGAAGAATTACACCCTCGATTAGATCATGCTCCACGAACCACCGACGGATGTTCCGCTCCTTGTCTTCGTTTTTGCTGCCGCTGCCACGCGTAACGGCGCCGGTGTCGAGCACAACCGCGGCCCGGCCGCTGTCTTTTAGTGAAGTGGCCGTGTGCTGCAGCCAGGCCCAGTCGGCCTTGCTGGTGGTGGCGCCTCCATGCTCGGCAAAGCGGCCGAACGGGTCGTTTTCGTAGACTTCAGCATCGATCGCCTGATTCCACATTGGATTCGCAACGACGATGTCGAACTTCTTCAAGTGACCATCGACGTCTCTGTACTTCGGATTGCGCATTGAGTCGCCACGGACGACTTCGCCCTCCATGTCGTGGATGATGCGGTTCATGCAAGCGATAGCGAAGCTCGAGCCGGTGAGCTCCTGGCCATAGAGCTTTAAGGGGACCTTACTCAAAGGGTTCAGACGGCGGGAAACAAGCTGGAGCTTAATGAGCAGACCGAACGATCCGCAGGCGTAATCGTATGCCTCTTCGCCCGAACGCGGTTGCATGAGCTCGGCCATGAGGAAGCCGACCTCGGTCGGCGTGAAAAACTCTCCAGCACTCTGACCCTGTCCCTCTGCGAATTTACGGAGGAGATATTCATAGGAGCGGCCGAGGAAGTCGGGCTCGACGTCTCGCAGGCCTAGACGGTAACGCGGATCCGAGAATGTCTCGACAACGCCCTTGAGGGCTGCGTCGCTGATCTCACGCTCGCCGTTCCGGGTCTCGTTGTAGTCCACAATGTCAATGACACCCGCGAGCTCCGGATTTTGCTTCACGATGGCCCGGATGGTCGTGGTGAGCTGTTCGCCGAGGGACTTCGGTGCTTGGCCCGCTGACCAAGAAAACGTGTCGCGGCCACTCACGACGGTCCAGCGTGCCTCGGGCGGGATGTAGAAACGAACAAGACTGGGATCTGCTTCGAGGATCTCAACCGCTGCATCCCGGTCACCGAACTTCTGCACGAGCCGCTCAATCTCGTCGTCGAAGACGTCGGAGAGGCGCTTAATGAAGAGGAGCGGGAGGAGATAGTCCTTGAACTTCGGTGCATCCTGCTCACCGCGGATGGAGCACGCCGCGTCCCAGAGCATCTGCTCCATGCCCTTGTTGCCGAGCACGGTGCTCCGCTGGACACCCCGGCGACGTCGGCCTGTCTGGGTCTGGCTGGCTTCCGGTGCCTCGTCGTCCACGCCCACCTCCACCCACATCTTGTCGAAGGCTGCGACCTGGGCCCGCTGGGGCTTGGACTTGCCAGCCTCCCAGCGGTTGATCGTGGCGAAGGAGACGCCAAGCCGGCTGGCTAGCTCTTCTTGGCTCAGGCCGGCGTGTTGTCGCAGGCGCTGGACCCGTTGACTGAACTCTGTCGCGTGTGGTAGCATTCTCGAAGATTATGCTATAACAAACATGACGTCAAGGAGGAGAGGGGGAGGAACTATACGCACATCATATGATGAGTCTATAGGAGTCCACCTCCAACAGGGCACCATGAGCTGGGAAGACACATTTGCGAGCTGGGCTAAGGCCCCAGGCCAGACAGAGCAGGACAAGTGCGACAACGCCGAGCGCGCGATTGCTAAAGCGGTAGCTTCGAGTTCTCGCCTCCAGGAGCATGGCGCCGCGGTGTACACCCAAGGCTCCTATCGTAACCGGACGAACGTTCGACTCGAGAGCGATGTCGATATTGGAATTCTGTGCCGAGAGACGTTCTTCTATGACTTGCCGACTGGGGCCAACGTCAATGATTTCGGAATTTCGACGCCTCCTTTCTATCTATATGCGCAGTACAAGAATGATGTCGAGCAAGGGTTGGTCGACTACCTTGGTCGAACCGTGGTCGTGCGTGGCAACAAGGCATTCGATGTGCACGAGAACACGTATCGCATCGACGCCGACGTTGTCACGTGCTTCCCCTATCGTTGGTATCAACCGAACGGCTCACATATCGAAGGCCGAGCGTTCCTGACCGACGCGGGCACTCGAATCGTCAACTATCCGGAGCAGAACTATCAGAACGGGGTTGCAAAGAACGACCGCACAAATCGAGGTTTCAAAGCTACAGTTCGAATCCTGAAGAGTTTGCGGCACAGGATGGTCGACGAAGGAAATACAGCCGCCAAAGCGATCCCGCCTTATTTACTCGAGTGTCTCGCTTGGAACGTTCCCGATGAAGCCCTCATGCATACCTTCCATACTGCCGATGTTCGCTATGTCCTGGCGCACACCTTTAATCACACTCGCAAGATCGACGAGTGTCTCAATTGGTGCGAGATCAACGATATCAAGTATCTATTTCGCGAAGGGCAGCCATGGACCTTGGATGCTGCCCATCGCCTCATTGCTGAGGCATGGGCCTATGTCGGATTTGAATAGCAAGATTCTATGAAGAATATTCGGGACGAAGCAATCGTCTGGGTACAACTTGTCACGCTCATCGTGATCTGGGTTGTGATTTTGCAAGTTACCCAAACACCGCTTCAGATCAATGCCGAAGCCATCAAGAAACTGCCCGACGTAGTTACCGTATACATGGCTCTCTATGTGCTCTTCACTCGCTGGGGCTGGCGCCTGAAGATTTTCCGAGGTTGGTTGGTTCCGTTTCCCGATCTTACTGGTACCTGGAAAGGCGCGCTGATTACGACGTGGAAGAATCCCGAAACCGGAGAAACGCCCCCACCGGTAGATATTCGCCTCGTCATTCGGCACTACTTCAACCGTATCAGCTGCGTCCTCTACACGGCGGAGTCCATGAGCTGGAGTACGGCTGCGACCCTTTATGGCAACGACGATGATGCCATTCAGCGGCTCAGCTACACGTACTTCAACCAGCCGAAAGCGGCGGTCCGGGATCGAAGCAACATCAGCAATGGCGCCGCTGTCTTCCGGATTATCGAGGGGAAGGATCGTCGACTTGAAGGGCAGTATTGGACGGACCGAAAGACAACAGGGGATGTGGCGCTTACGTTCAGAGACAGAAGCACGCAAGAGGAAGCGTTGAACACATGAAATATGACTGAGTTTCGATTCCAACATCTTGAGCGCTATCGGACAGGCGGGACGCAAGATCGAATGGAATTATCTGTCCCAATCCCGAAGACGCCCGACGGCAAGGTAAGCCAAAGGTGCCCTGATCCGGAATGCCGGCCAGGGTTCTTTCAGCTTGGTAGTGCGCCTAAGGCACGGTCACACGAGCAGCAGGAACAGATGCGGCGGGTACCAGGAGGAGGCGACACCGTTTGCCCGTACTGCGGAAAGATGGGGCCTGACCGGGAATTTATCGATCCAGCGGACATCGAGGCCGTTAAGCGAGAGATCGCTTGGGCAGCCGAGCGCGACGTGAGGGATGCGCTGAAGGATATAGCCACGAACTTCAATCGGCAAGCGCCTTCCGGGGGATTCATATCACTTCGGATGGACGTGAAAGAAGAGAATCGCCCTCGGCCAGTAGCTTGGCGGGACGATCTCCTTCGGGATCTCACCTGTCACATCTGTGGCCGGCATTACGGAGTCTATGCCATCGGGCTCTTCTGCCCGGACTGCGGCGGAGCGAATCTCGCAACGCACTTCGGCCGAGAGATCGAATTGGTGAGGCAGCAGACCAAACTTGCCGAGCAACGGCGCGGCGAAGGTGAGCGCGAGCTTGCGTACCGGCTGCTAGGCAATGCGCACGAGGATGTTCTCACAGCATTCGAGACTTATCAGAAGAACGTGTTTCGCTTTCTCGCTTTGAGACGGAGCAACGTCGAGCAGCTCATGAAGAGGTTCGGCGGGAATTGGTTTCAAAATATCGACCGCGCACGAAAAGCATACGCCGAGCTCGGATTAGACCCATATGATGGTCTCGCCGAGCAGGACTTGGCGTTCCTAAAGCTCAATATCGAGAAGCGCCATGTTGTTGGGCATAACCTTAGTGTCGCGGACGATATGTATACCGAGGTGAGTCGGCAGGGCGAGCAACCAGGTCGAACGGTTCAACTACTTGGGGAAGAGATCCTGCGTTTCGCAGCAATTTGCGGTCGAGTGATTCAACGCTTAGACGACCAGCTCGTGCCAAGCGCATTCGATACACGGCCGTAGATCACGGTGATCCCAGAACAGAGTATGGAGACGGTTAGAGTTCGACGGGTCGCGGGGAGGAGGAGCTACTCTTTCATTATATAGAGCGACCACGGTCTGGGAGGGATGGGTGTGTGGCGTGCCCGGCCTTGCTCCGTGCGTGCTTTCGCATCACCGGGCTCCGAGGCTAAACGCCGTTTCGCTGATGAACCGCCATCCCGCTCGCGACGCGGCTCCCTGGTCATCGCTCTCTCCCGAGACCCCTTGGATGTTCCCGACCATCACGTACTCATCCGCCGGGACGTACTGCCGGACTTGGAGGAGAAACGCCTCCTTCGTCATGGCCATCGGGCCGATGAAGCTAAACAGATGATGCCACTCGGGCATCCTCAGCGTCACGGCGGCGAAGTTCCCGCAGAGCCCCAGCAGATGCCCACTGTTCCGAAGTTCCATGAGATCGGCGAGCTTGATCGGCCCACCCGACAACCACAAGGTTTGATCGACGTCGAAGGCATACAGCACCATCGTGCCGCCGTTGGTCTGCCGGGGAGGCTGAAGACTCATACTCAACCTCCATGAACGACCATGAGGCACCGTTCGTTCCCAATTCCACATCAAGCAGGGCACTACCCGTGTAGACTGTGGCCGCCGATGATACCCACCCGGATCGTGGCGCCCGCGCACACTCTTCCTGAATGCGTGGGCGTCCCCGCCCCGCGGGGCACATGATGCGTGCCGCGATCACGGCGACCGGGCACTACCTGCCGCTCGACGTTTACCCCAACGCGTACTTCGAACAGCGGCTGGACACGACCGATGCATGGATCCGATCGCGCACGGGGATCGCTGAGCGCCACTTTGCGTCGGGGGGCGGCACATCAGACCTGATTGTACCCGCAGCGCGCCGCTGCCTCGCCGCTCGTGGCATTTCGGCGGCGGCCGTCGACTGCATCATCGTCGCCACCATGACGCCGGATCGACTGTGCCCGTCCACGGCGGCGATTGTCCAGCGAAAGCTCGGGGCTACCCACGCATGGGGTTTCGACCTGGCCGGGGCTTGCTCGGGTTTCGTCTACGGGCTTATCGTGGCGACGAAGCTGGTGGAGTCGGGCGCCGCCCGGAGGTTACTGCTCTGCGGGGCGGATCGGATGAGCAGTGTGGTGGATCCAGAGGACCGCGCGACCGCTGTGCTCTTCGGGGACGGCGCCGGCACGGACCTTATCGAAGC
>Ga0207684_10006652_pt1 | contig 10505 bp, 11 predicted proteins | sample KBSK5501metaG_FD_184342 | JGI IMG/M metagenome (GOLD analysis project Ga0207684, IMG submission 184342) | Corn, switchgrass and miscanthus rhizosphere microbial communities from Kellogg Biological Station, Michigan, USA - KBS K5-50-1 metaG... | ecosystem: Host-associated > Plants > Roots >... | reverse complement strand
TAATCTCCTTGTGCGCAGAGCCGGGCGCAGAAAACGCTTTCGTCTCGCGAGGTTTGCGGCTATATTTACTTAACCCCAGACCCGTTCAAACCACGGATTTCATGCGCATACGTCCAGGGGAAATAAAATTGCTCGGCGGCTTGGTTTTTGCCCTGCTCTCACTCGGTGTCTTCGGTGCCGCATCCAGCGCGTCGCGCCAAGCTGCGGAGCAAACGAATAGCCAGCAGCAAACGAACAAACAGCGGCCGCGTAAAGTTGGCGGGCAAACAAACACGCCACCGCCGACCAGCACACCCACCGAAGAGGTTGCCGAAGGCGACGTAGTACGCGTCGAGACGCAACTCGTGTCCGTGCCCGCGGTGGTAACGGATCGAAACGCTCATCCGCTTTCCGGTTTGCGGCTGGAGAACTTTACCCTGCTCGAAGACGGTAAACCGCAGCGGATTACCAATTTTGCCACCACTGAAACGCCGTTCGAGATCGCTCTGCTGCTCGACACCTCGGGATCGACGCGAGAAGAGCTTGGTTTGATCCGCGACGCTGCCAATGCTTTCATCAGCGCTTTGCGTCCGGGCGACCGGGTCGCGATCGTCGCCTTCAACAACACGTCCCGAAATGGCTCGCTCATGGCCACGGTCGAAATCGCGTCGCCCCTCGCCGACGACCGGCAGGCGCTGCGGCGGGCCATCGCCGGTCTCGGCACGAGCAATGGAACGCCTTTCTACGATGCCCTGGGACGCATCGCCGATCAGGTCTTTCGCGATCCGCCGCGCCCGGAAATGCGTGGCCGGCGCGCGATCGTGGCTCTGACCGACGGCGTCGATTCCACTAGCAACTCAGGCTATGACGACGCGCGCGCAAAGCTTTCGCGCTCCGGCGTCGCTTGTTACTTCATTCAGGTAAGCACGGAAGATTACGTCGAAGATCGTCTCTTAAAAGATTGTCAAGACGATGGGCGGCTGACTTTGTCCGCCAAACAGTTGGAGAGGTTTCGGCAGCTCTTCGTGCCTCAGGCGCAGAAGGAAGAGTACCAGGATTTTTGCCGCCTGGGACAATTTGAGCGCATGGACATCAGCCGGCAACTCTACAATCTGGCGCGAAACGAGATGAACGAAATGGCGCGCGCTTCCGGCGGCAGAAATTTTGCGGCCGCCAGCCTGAACGAAGCGCGGGCTGCGTTTGCGCAAGTTGGCAACGAGATCGGCACCCAATACAGTCTGGGTTATTATCCGGCAAACAAAGCGCGCGACGGTCGCTTTCGCCAGATCAAAGTGGAGCTACGCGGCGTCAAAGACGCGACGGTGCGCGCGCGTGACGGATACTATGCGCCGAAGCAATGAGCAGTGAAAGTAAAGTTGAAAGCCAAATCGTCCCTTGCCACCGATCTCTTTGACATCATAAACTCCGCCGCATGAGTATTCCGCTGGAAAGATACCTCGCGAAGGTTCCGAGAACTGAATTTACTGTCCCGGTTAAGCTGTTCCCTGAAGAAGACGTGCCGTGACCTATCGCATTGATAGCGAGACCCAAAATGAGGTGAAAGCGAGAATTGATGATCTTAACGAATCGCAATTCCTAGCGTTGATAGTAGTGAAGATTGAAGGTATTGAAGAACCACTTACGGAGGAATTCTTTGCGAAGTTATCTATTCGAACCCGTAACCACCTTCTGGCTGGCCTAGAAAAGACCCCATATTTTTAGCACGAAAGAACTAGTGTCGTGTCTCTAAAGTTCGCCGACAAGATCGGCGCATGCCAACGGGGCGTTAGCCCGACCGTAAGGGAGGGCTCATTTGTTAGCGACGTGTAAAAACTGAGCCCTCCCTTACGGTCGGGCTAATGCCCCGTTGATTGATCAATCGACAATCCATCTTTGCGCAGGCTTTCCAGGTAACCTCGCAAAGCATCTTCTGCCATTTGACGGGCTTCCTCCAGCGAGTCACCCTCGGTAACCAAGCCAGGTAAGGCCGGACATGTCACTATGTATCCGCCTTCCTCTGCGGGTTCGAAGAGCATCGTGAAAGTATAGGTTCCGTTTGCTTCCATGCGCCTGATTATATAACTTAGCATCCCGAATCTCGAAAGATAACTGAGCGGGCTCCGCAACTTTGGAATGAATTACACCTATTTCAATCGCATCACCCTAATCGTCCTCGACGGCGCCGGCATTGGCGCTATGCCCGACGCGCCTGAGTGGGGCGACGCCGGATCGGACACGCTCGGTCACATTTGCGAATCGCGTGCGGTGCGTCTGCCTAATCTGCAGGACCTCGGCCTTGGCAACATTCGTCCACTGAGCGGCGTGGCGAAGATTGAAAACCCCCGTGGTTGTTACGGCAAGTGTGCTTTGAAATCCAACGGCAAGGACACGACCACCGGTCACTGGGAAATGGCTGGCATCATTCTCGAGCGCGCCTTTCCAACTTACTCGCACGGCTTTCCGCAAACGCTCATCGATGAGTTCATAAGCAAGACCGGCGTGCCGGGAATTCTCGGCAACATTCCGGCCAGCGGGACTGAGATCATCAAACAGTTCGGAGAGGAACACGTTAGGACCGGAAAGCCGATCGTCTACACCTCAGCCGATTCTGTCTTTCAGATCGCTGCGCATGAAGAGGTAATTCCGCTCACCCGTCTGTATGAAATCTGCGAGATAGCCCGCGGCATTCTGCGGGGCGAACATGAAGTCGGCCGGGTTATTGCGCGGCCATTTCTCGGCACGCCGGGATCGTTCTATCGCACTGAGAACCGGCATGACTATGCCGTTCGACCGCCCCGCGAAAACCTTCTCCCGCTGCTGAGCGAACACGGACTCGACGTGGTTTGCATCGGCAAAATTGCTTCGATTTACGATTCGAGCGGGGTGACGCAGGACTTGACCGCAAAAAACAACGAACAGTCGATCGACCAAACGATTCGCGCTTTAAAAGAAGATACCCGCGGTTTGATCTTTTCCAATCTGGTGGACTTCGATATGCTCTACGGCCACCGGCGCGACACTGAAGGCTATGCGCGGGCACTCGAGCATTTCGATTCGCGTTGGCCGGAAATCGAAGCCACGATGCGCGAAGACGATCTGATAATAATCACGGCCGATCACGGCAACGATCCGACGTATCGCGGCACCGATCACACGCGCGAATACGCGCCGTTGCTGGTTTTCGGCAAACGCGCCCGACCGGGCCTAGATCTCGGCACTCGTCGATCACTCTCGGACATCGGGAACACGATCGCCGAAAACTTTGGATTAGGGTTGAATGCCGGCGAGAGTTTCATGAGCGAAATCGCCGGAGATATTTTCGCCGGATCGGCCAAGCTCTGAGGTCTCGGAAACGATCTCTCCTAAAGCCGTCGCGTTTGCCTTGCCTGTTCGTTACTGTCCGTCGGGATCCTTCAGCACCGCAATAAATGGCAGGTTGCGATAACGCTCGGCGTAATCCAGGCCATAACCGACGACGAACTTGTCCGGAATCTTGAATCCCAAATAATCAATCGGCACGTCCTTCTCACGCCGCTCATATTTATCGAGCAACGCCGCCAGCTTCACACTCGCTGCGCCGCGCGACTTCAAGTTCGCCAACAGATACGAAAGAGTCAGCCCGGTGTCGACGATGTCTTCGACGACCAAAATGTGCCGGCCTTCGATGGCCACGTCCAGATCTTTCAGAATGCGCACTTCGCCCGAGGTGCGCATCTCGGCTCCATAACTGGAAATCGCTATGAACTCAACTGCCAATGGAATGTCGGCAGCCTGCATTAGATCGCTCAAGAACGTGCACGCGCCCTTGAGCACGCCAATCAGGAGCGGATTACGACCGGCGTAGTCGCGGGCGATCTCCGCACCCAATTCTTTGATCTTATCCTGAATGTCCTGCGCGGGAATCAGAACTTCCAAATTTGGATTGGTGAACTCTGACATGAATTTCGAAGCTGAAGTCGCCAAGATGTCCTCCTCAATTTTTTGTTTAGAGTACAAACTTTAGTTTGGTTTTTCGTCTGAAACAACCGCCGGCTGAAGTCGAAACTCTAAACCGCTTGGATTTGCGGGCACGCCAATGCTGCGAGATACTATTGACCTTCCGTCGTCAGGTCAATTCGCAAGCGTCGCTTGACCTGTTATATTTGCGTTCGTCAGGTTTCGATCCGGAATCCATCATGAAGAAATCCACAAGAAAAACAGTTGGCAGAGTTGCGTTACCACTGGTCCTGCTGCTGTTGCTGTCCCTCAGTGCGGCGGTCTCTGCCCAACCAGCGGCTAAGACATCCGCGCCGCCTCCGAAGCCCCAGCCACAAGCACCCGCACGCACAACCCGCGGCTTGCCCGCCCGCGTTACTGAGACGCCGGTTGATTCGTCGATCCCCAACGACCCAAGCGTCGATAAAATGCTCGTCGCCTATAGCCCCAAGGTGCGCGAACTCGAAGTCGTGGTTGGCAAATTGCGGGGCGAGCTAACAAAGAGCGGAATGGGTGCGGGTTCGTTAGGTAACTTCGTTGCCGATGGTATGCGGAGCCTGGCGAGTTTCAAGCTGGGCCAGCCAATCGATCTGGCCGTCATGAACAGCGGCGGTCTGCGTCGTAACACCATTGGTGAAGGTGAGCTGCGGGCGCGCGACATCTTTGAGTTGCTGCCGTTTGAAAACGCGCTGGTCACGCTCGAGCTAACCGGCGAGCAGGTCATGAAACTGCTGGGCGTGGTCGTTAGTGGTCGCGAAGCCCAATCAGGAGCGCGCATTACTTATATCATCGAGGCCGACAAGTCGGCGGAACTTGAAAGTGCAAAGCTGCTGGACAAAGATGGCCACGAAAGAGAGATCGATCCCAGGGCGGCCTATAGGGTCGTGACGATCGACTATCTGATCAATGTAGGCGGCGACCGCTATGCCATTTTGCGCGAAGGAAAGAACGTGCGGCCGCTCGGCGTCACCTTGCGCGATGCGATAATAGCTTACGTGAAGTCAGAAACTGCCGCGGGTCGAGAGATCAAGCCGAACCTGGATGGCCGATTTGTTCTGGACCGAATCAAATCAGTGTTGAATGGGGAGGCGCCACCGCAATGACCAAACGCAGAGATTTCTTGAGAACGGCCGTAGTCGCTGGATTGGGTGTGCCGCTGGCGCGTTCGTCATCGCGGTTTCTTCGGCGGGAACCGGCGTCAATTTCCGCGCCGTTGTTGGAGCCTGCAAAAGGCGAGACCTTGATCACGGTGCTGCACACGAACGATACCCACTCGCAGATCGATCCGATTCTGGAAAATGATAAGACCTATGCTGGCAAAGGCGGCGCGGCTCGCCGAGCGACGCTGGTTAAGCGTGTCCGCAAAGAAAATCCCAACACGCTCTTGATCGACGGCGGCGACGTGCTGCAGGGCACGCCCTACTTCAACTTTTACAAAGGCGAAGTCGAATATAAAGCCATGTCTCTGATCGGCTATGACGCGGGCACGATTGGCAATCACGAGTTCGACAATGGGGTGGAATCGCTGGCCAGGGCGCTGGACTTCGCCAACTTTGATATCGTTTCCACCAACTATGACGTGCGTGGCAGCGCGCTGGAAAAAAAGGTCAAGACCCATGTAGTCAAAACCGTTGGCGGCGTCCGCGTAGGCTTGTTCGGCATGGGCATCAGTCCGATCGGCTTGATCACTCCTGACAACTTTAAGCCGCTGCAGTATCTGGACCCCGTGCGAATGGCCCGGGGCGTGACGAAACTTTTGCGAGAGCAGGAACATTGCGAACTTGTGCTGGGGATGTCGCACCTCGGTTATTACCCCGAGGCGACCCACGGCGAAATTGGCGACACTCAAGTGGCAGCCCAGGTTGACGGGATAGACTTTATCGCCAGCGGACACACGCATACGTTCATGGAAAAGCCAGTGCTGCAAAAGAGTCCATCGGGAAAAGACACGATCATTTTTCAGGTGGGCCGCAGCGGCATCTATGTCGGTCGTGTCGATTTCACTCTGCGAGGTGGCAAGATGACCGCCTACGCGGGAAGGCTATTGGATTTGCGGGACGAGTCGCTGGCATAGTCCGACAAACTTCAGTTTGTCGTTCCAGCGGCCTCAGTCGTTTCGCCCGATATGCGAGAAGAATTAACGACCAACTGAAGTTTGTTGGACATAAGCGATGGCTGATGATGCAACCAGAGATCGAGTGCGGGCGTTGGTGCGCGATGTCCTGAGCAAGGCCGCCTCGTCCGACGCTGAATCGTCCACTGCGACAAACACGAAAACATCTGCTTCATCTGCGACTGCGTCTTCACCAGACGGCCCTTCCGTCACTCGTGACGAATCCGCCAAACTTGTAATCACCGAAGACGACGTTCGCGGCCTGGAAAGCGGCGCAGTGCTGCGCCTGGCAGAGAACGCGCGCCTGACGCCGCTGGCAGCGGACATCGTCAATGAACGCGGTATCGAAGTTGTCCGTCGCGTTCCCCGCACCGGATCGAAGCAAAGCAAAACGGTCGCGGTAGGTGCCGACCACGGCGGCTTTCCGATGAAAGAAGAACTCAAGACTTTTCTTGCTGAACTGGGTCATCGCGTCCACGATTTCGGCACCAACTCAGAAAGCGCCGTTGACTATCCTGACTTTGCCCATGCAGTCGCGCGCGCGGTCGCCGACGGCACTGTGGATGTCGGCATCGTCATCGACGGCGCCGGCGTGGGGTCGGCAATGACCGCGAATAAGGTCCCAGGCGTGCGCGCCGCGGCCTGCTACTCAGTCGAAGTCGCGCGCAACTCTCGCGAGCACAACGATGCTAACGTGCTCACGCTCGGCAGCAAGACGATCACGAGCGCCGAAATGCGCGACATCGTCAAAGCCTGGCTGGGGACTGAACTCAGCGAAAACCGTCACCGCAAACGCGTCAGCAAGATCGAAGCGGTTGAGCGACAGTACAGTCGTTGAAAGAATGATGCTCCTCAGCAGTGTCTTTACTGCGGTGTGGGAACGTACAAGAAGCGCGTCGAAACGGATCTATCGAGGCCTATTCCAGCACAGGAAACGCTGGATTCCTCAGGCTTTAGATTCATAAACAATCAGCGATGGCTTATTCTAATTTGTGACAACTGCGGAAACTCCCAGATATTCGTCCGTAACTTCCCTGCAAATGACAAGTGGAAGATCTGAGGTTTGTGCCTGGAGTGATCCATTAAGCCGCGCAAGTAAGCTCGTTGCACTTTAAGCTCGCGAACCAATCGATAGCCTTATTGGCCGAACTCTGCGCATTGGCGTAAAATAGTTTTCGGCGCCGCAATCGGTGCTCGCAAGGAATCAACCATGGCGCAAGAACTCAAGACAGAAACTCCCACGTCGCTTGCCACTCCGACTCCGCCACCCCGTATGACCTACGAGGAATTTCTCGAGTGGGCCAACGGCATTCGGGCCGAGTGGGTTGACGGAGAGGTGATAGTAATGAGCCCAGCATCCTTAACTCATCAAAGAATCCTAACTTTCTTAACGGCCCTACTGGGGTTCTTCGCCGAGACAAATCAGTTAGGTGAAGTCTTAACCGCACCATTCCAGATGAGGCTCAGAGCGCGTCCCTCGGGTCGCGAACCGGACGCGATCTTTATTGCTCGCGATCGGCTCGACAAATTGCAGAATGCTTATCTCGACGGTCCGGCAGACCTGGCGATTGAAATCATCAGTCCTGACAGTCGTGCACGTGATCGTGGAGACAAGTATTATGAATATGAACAAGCCGGTGTGCGTGAGTACTGGCTGATTGATCCAGCGAGAAAGCAGGCCGAATTCTATAGACTCGGGACGGACGGAATCTATTCCTCGGTAACGATCAGCGACGACGGCATCTTTCACTGCGCCGTGATTGAAGGCCTGTGGCTCAAGGTCTATTGGCTGTGGCAGGACCCACTGCCCACGCTGATGTCGGTGCTGAAAGAGTGGGGACTAGCAAAGTAGACATGCCTTATTCAAACAACGGCGATTTCGAGCAACTGGTTGAGCAGATCACCGACGTGATCTATGCGCGCCTGAATGGTGAGGTGCTCGATCAGGCAAGGATGTGCGGCTGCACGTCGGAATGCTTTCATCGTTGTCCGGAACGCATGCATCGCGTCGTTGATGCCGGCGCTTCACGCATCGGATTGGTGCTGGGCCAGACGGCTTCCGCGCGAGACTGGGCCAGCTTGATCGACCACACGCTTTTGAAACCTGATGCCACCGAAAGCGAAATCAAACGACTCTGTGAAGAAGCAGCGCAATATCACTTCGCTTCGGTGTGCGTAAATCCGACCTGGGTGCGCGCCTCAGCCTGTCACCTGCAAGGTACCGGCGTGCCCGTTTGCACCGTGATCGGATTTCCGCTGGGCGCAACATTGTCGGACGTGAAGGCCTATGAAGCGCGCCGCGCGATCATGGATGGTGCCCGCGAAGTCGACATGGTAATTAATGTCGGCGCGCTGAAGAGCGGCGACGATTGTTTAGTCGAGCACGATATTCATTCGGTTGTCGAAGTCGCCCATGAGTACGATGTCACCTGCAAAGTGATCATCGAGACCGCGCTGTTGACTGACGACGAAAAAGTGCGCGCCTGTCAGGCGGCCAAGCGTGCCGGCGCTGATTTCGTCAAGACTTCGACGGGATTTTCGAAGGGCGGCGCGACCGTCGCCGATATCGCTCTGATGCGGCGGGTAGTCGGATCGGAACTGGGCGTCAAAGCCTCTGGCGGCGTGAAGACCATGGCCGACGCGCGCGCCATGGTCGAAGCCGGCGCCACGCGCATCGGGGCCAGCGTCGGCGTCAAGATTGCTCAGGAAGCCGCCGGCTCCAAAAGCAACGGCCGCGCCCCGGCGGGATACTAAAGTCCGTCGAATGCATTCATTTCTCATGCTGGTTGTTGCAGGTTCTCTGCTGTTCGGCTGCGCAGTCCCGGCTCCCGCGCAGACTCCTGAACAGGATGTCGACGTCATTCGCACGGAAACTGATCTTACAAGTCTGCTGTTCACCGTCACCGACACGAACAATCGTTACATTACAAATATCCAGCAGAGCGACGTTCGCGTGCTGGAAGACGGCGTGCCGCAGACACTCTTCACTTTTCAGCGCGAGACCGATCGGCCGCTGGCCATCGCTTTCCTGATTGACGTCAGCGGCTCAGAAGAACGCACCCTGCCCGATGAGAAGGCAGCCGCGCGCGGCTTTATTGAAAACGTGATCCGATCCGGCAAAGATCAGGCGGCAATTATTCCTTTCGAAGGTTACGCGCATTTGGAACAACCGTTGACGCGCGATGTGCTCGGCATATATCGCGTGCTGGAACGCGTGGAAGTCGCCTATCCGGCTTATCTCGGTTCGGCCCCGCCGATGACCGGCATCAACTCGGGTCCGGGCACCGTGGCGCCTCCGCGCGAAGGTTCGACCGCAATTTGGGATTCCATCGCGCTGACCTGCCGGCAGGTTTTGGCTCGCAATGCCGGTTTGCGGCGCCACGCAATCATTCTGTTGACCGACGGACAAGACGGCAGCAGTCGTCTGGGACGAAGCGCGGCCGTAGATCATGCGATTGCGACAGAGACTGTCATATATGCAATTGGAATTGGAGACACAAAGTACGAGGGCGTCAACAAAGGCGCGCTGCGGGACGTTGCCGAGCGCACAGGCGGCCGCGCGTTTTTTCCGAAGAAGCAGGACGATTTGAAGACCGCGTTCGCCGAGATCGAGCAGGAGCTGCGCTCTCAGTATCTGTTGGCCTACACGTCAACAAATAAGAAGCGCGACGGCGCGTTTCGAAAGATGACTTTGGAGATTACCAATCCGGAATTGCAGAAAGAGAAATTGAAGTTGCGGTATCGTCCCGGGTATTTTGCGAAGCGGACGGGGTAATCAAAGCACAGCTATCGCCCTTCTCCCTTTGGGAGAAGCGCCGAGGATGAGGGGCGTGGCTGAGGTTGCCAGACAGAGCCCTCACCCCAACCCTCTCCCAAAGGTAATAATATAGTTGACTCACCCGAGCGTCCTTGCTGAAAAGCGATTGAGGAGTACCTGAAATTGGTCGCGGTTATCTTGTGAATGCACATGTGACTTGCCGTCTGACATGAAGATAACCAAATCGTCACCTTCCGCCACCACTCTGATAACGTGATCCAAATTTATCGACACCGCTCTCTTCTCATTGCCTTCTCCTTCAGAAATCCAGATAAACATTAAACTCGCGTCCCTTCTGTCTGAAGTTGAACTGCGAAAACAACCAAAGCTTACTACTACAGGCCGAGCGAGGGTAGTTCTTGCCGTTGATCTCGCAGCCCCAATCAATTACGAAACGGCTGGTGAGTCAAGTAAATCATTACCCTCCCAAAAGGGAGAGGGAGAAGGACAAACCGCACCTTACCTGCCATTCTTCTGCAGCACAAAACTCAAATATCTCGAAGAGCCACTTGCGAAACTATGGTAAGTACTGGTTCCCTTCATCGCGGCGAATTCTTCCATCCGTCTCCGCAAGAGCCTCGGGCACTTTCTCTCAATCAGCTGTGCTTTGCGATCGTTATC
>Ga0207684_10006650_pt1 | contig 10508 bp, 12 predicted proteins | sample KBSK5501metaG_FD_184342 | JGI IMG/M metagenome (GOLD analysis project Ga0207684, IMG submission 184342) | Corn, switchgrass and miscanthus rhizosphere microbial communities from Kellogg Biological Station, Michigan, USA - KBS K5-50-1 metaG... | ecosystem: Host-associated > Plants > Roots >... | reverse complement strand
CCGACTTCAAGATCACGTAAGTTCGGACTAAGGCCTGGGCCGCCGAATACGGCCCGAGTGGTGTCCGGGTCAACGCCGTTGCCCCCGGCCCGACGCGCACCGCGCTGATGGAAGCCGTCCCCGAGGAGATGGTGAACCAGCTCGCGGCGCTGGCACCGGCAGGCCGCGTGGCCCGGCCCACGGAACTCGCCGCGGCGATCGTCTTCCTCGCCAGCGACGATGCCAGCTTCGTCCACGGCGTCACCCTCGCGGTCGACGGGGGCCGGGCCGCGACATGACACCAGTCACACCGCGGCGACGTTTACCGGAGCGGCCCTGCCGGCCGGCGGGATGACCGCCGTAGGAGCCGCTCGCGAGACGGTGCCCTCGACGTGCCCTGGCATGCAGGACTTACCTGATGGGAGGAGAGTATGAGCAAGTTCGACGCCCAGTTCGCCGGGAGGCTCGACGGCCAGACCGTCTTGGTCACCGGCGCCAAGGGCGGTATCGGCCATGAGACAGCCCAAGGCGCCGGCAACAGCGGCGCGACCGTGCTGGTGCACGCACGAAGCGCTGACCAGGCCAGACGAGCAGCGGACCTGCTGGCCGACAATGGCAACGGCAAGGGCCAGTACGTGGCCGTGGCCGGGGACCTGGGCTCGCTGGCCGGCGTCCGCGAGCTGGTCGAGGCGGTGCGCCAGGCGAGCCCGAAGGGCTTGAACGGGCTGGTCAACAATGCGGGCGCGGCATTCGCCACCAAGGCCCTGTCCCCGGACGGCTACGAGCGGACGATCGCGATCAACCACATCGCCGCCGCAGCGCTGACGCAGGGGCTGCTCGACCTTCTGCGCAAGGGAGCCGACGACTTCGCCGCGCCCTCCCGGGTCGTGAACATGACGGCGCTGATCGAGTCGCGGGGCAAGCCGATCACCGACTGGAGCTACCCGGGTAAGTACAAGCAGATCCAGGCCTACGCCGATGCCAAACTGCTGGCCCTGATGTACACCTACGCCCAAGCTCGCCGCCATGAGGGCGACGGCCTGACGTTCAACGCAGTCAGCCCGGGCGCGGTCAAAACCAGTCTCGGCAGCAAGGCCGGCGGGCCGTTCAAAACGATTGAGGCGTTGACCAATCCGTTCGTCGGACCGCCGGAGAAGGGGTCACGCGGCTGTGTCCGGCTGCTGGCAGATCCGGAGCTCGCGACCGCGACCGGGGGCTACTACAGCTCCGCGAAGTTGAAGAAGTCCTCGAAGAAGTCCCGCGACCATGACGCCCAGGACCGGGTATACGAGCAGACCGAACGCGAACTGCGCATCCGTTAGGCGAACTCGCCGCCTTTGAATACGTCGGGTTACCAGTTCGTCCGCGAGTTCAGTCGGACTGAAGATTCTTCACGAGGAACTCACGGCATCAACGCCTCGTGGCTCCGGAAATCCGTCGGGTTCGTGCCTGTCCGATCGTCTTGCCGCCCCGTGCGGGGTGTCTCAGTGGATCAGCGCGTAGAGCAGCGCGCTGATGTCGAGCAGGACTGCCAGTCCCAACGTGACGGCGACGGCGGCGACGCGCCCCCGCCTTCGTGTTCTTTCGGCCTGGAGATCGAACGTGGCCGCGCGGATCGGTTTGATTCTCAGCCTGTCGGCCATCCGGATTTGCAGTTCGGTGAGCCCGGGTGTGGACCTGGCGGCGGAGTTTCCTTCGACGAGCACGGCCGCGGCCGTTAGTGCTGTCATTCCTAGTCCGGCGATGGCGAGGGCGGCGGCGATGCCGTAATGCTTCCCGTTGATTGCGCTGGTGTATGCGGTCAGCAGGATCGCTATGGCGACGAGATAGAAGTTGAATAGCTGGAGGGCGCGGCTATACCGGCTGTCGTACCAGGCCCAGTAGTGGTTGAGGGCGGTGGTGAGAAGCGCCGTGTCGTCTTCGGGCGATTGTTCGCCGGGTGATGGCTGGGTGATCATGCCTCCATGGTGGCCTGCCAGAGCAGGTCAGGCGGTGCCGTGCTTGAGGAGGCGTGCCGCGCTTTCGGGCATCTCCCGCTTGTAGACCTGGCCCTGGAGGGCGGCGGCGCAGGCTGTGCACAGGGGGAGCTTGCAGAGCGCGTACTTGCGGGTATCTCTCTGCCAGCGCTCGGTGCTCACGCAGGTCACGCACCAGCACCAGAGCCACCCGCACCCCCTCGACTTCACCCCAGACGACATACCATCATCCCGGGTGAGGCGATTTCACAGGGGCTGAGGGAAGATCACGAAGACTCGCCGGCAACGGGCTAACTGCATATGTCCTGATCCAGGCCCGATCGGGCCAGCAGCCAGCCATCGGAAGGCTCACGAACCCGGGGACTATTGCTCATTTCCAAAGCGTGACCTGCAGCTTGGCAACCCAGTCGATGGCCTGGGCGGTCATCTCGTCCACATCGGCGCCGGATCTGTCCTCGATCATCGCCAGCACGAGCGCGGTGGTGCCGAGCTTGAGGTAGTGCTGACCTCACTCACGCTCGCGGTACTTCTCATGGTCGGCGTGCGGCTCGTCGCAGGTGTTGATGATCGGCCGCTTCAGTGTGGTCTTCCGGGCCCACCGGCCGACTCCGCGCACCACCTGCCGATTAGGACCACAAGATCCTCCGCGGGCAAGCGGATCAAGGTCTGCGAGACCTGCCGGTTCAAGGCGATCGGGTTGCTTTCTGGCGGGAGCTGCCACGCCAGGCCTCAATCAGCATGGCGAGCCGCTGCGAACGACCGGGGTCGGTGATCACCCAGCACACGCTCCCAACCACGATGAGCACGACAGCGGCCAGACCAGCTAGAACGTGCCAGCTAAGCCCTGCCAGAACCACCGAAGCACCCGCCCCAGCCGTGCGGCGCAGGACCGTGGCCGCCCGCTTCACGGTGATTCTTTCGCGCTGCGGGTGCTATCCAGCGCATAGCGGATGATCTCCCACCCATGCGCCCGCGCATGGTGCAGTCCGCCGCCTGCGGGTATTAGGCTCATGAGCGAGGACCTCCTTTGCGAGGACCTTGACAGGTTCTGGCGGCTCCCTGTTGGCGCAGGGGGCCGCCCGTCTTTTCAGGCGAGCGGCCCGAAAGCCGTCGTTATCTAGACCCTACCTATGGAGTGCCCGCTCATAACCTGACCGCGCGCACCGCACCTACCGCAGCGGCGATCGGCGCGATGACAGCCGGGGTGCGCCGCGAGCAACCATGCACTGCTGGAATGCGCCGAGTTTCCCCTGGTCATGTGGCGGCACAGGCTTGATCGCTGCTCCGCGTGCTGGAAACCAGGTCTGATGCGGACGATCCGCTTGCCCTTCGTAACGGCAGATTCAGGCAAGAGCTTCTGCCTGAATATCAAGGGCTCCGAGCTGCTCAACAAGTACGTCGCCCCCCAATAACCTGGGCAAACGACCCGCGTTGCGGATCAGCGCTCCCGGCAGCAGATGCGCCTCGCACAGGATCTGGAAGCCGTTGCAGATCCCCAGCACCGGGAGCCGGACCGGGTGTTCCGCGACGTCGACCGTGGGCGCGCAGGCGGCGGCCGCGGCCAGCAATGCCGCGAGCGCGCGCTCGGCCGATCACCAGTACCGTGTCGCCGCGCACGGGCCGGTCGTACTGCTCGGTCACCCAGGTCTTGTCGGCCAGGTCGGGCCAGATGGGAGGCGCCGGGGCGCGTTCACCAGCGGGTTCCCCGCGTAGCAGGGATCGAAGGCCAGCTCGCCCCCGATGTTGGGCAGGCCGAGGCAGTTGCCGTAGAAGGAGATGCCGCCGACCACGCCGGGCAGCACCCGGGCGGTGTCGTGGGCGCCGGCGGGGCCGAACCGCAGCGAGTCCATGACGGCCACCGGCCGCACCCGCATGGCCAGGATGTCTCGGACGATGCCGCCCACGCCGGTGGCCGCGCCCTGGAACGGCTCCACGTAGGACGGGTGGTTATAGGACTCGATCTTGAACGTGACGGCGTAGCCCTGGCCGATGTCCACCACCCCGGCGTTCTGCCCGATGCCGGCCAGCAGGGCCTGGCTCGGCGGCGCCTTTTCCGCGAACTGCCGCAGGTGCAGCCGGGAGGATTTGTAGGAGCAGTGCTCGCTCCACATGACCGAGTAGATGGCCAGCTCGGCGTCGGTTGGCCGGTGCCCGAGCATCTGCCAGATCCTGGTGTACTCACCGTCGGTGAGGCCCAGCTCGGCATGAGGCTGTGCCCGCTGCCCGGTGGCGGCCGCCCGGGCCACCGTGTCGAGCCCGGCCACCGCCGGGGCCTGGGCCGTGCTCACCGGGCCATCAGTTCGCGTACCGCCGACGTGAAGAAACCCAGCCCGTCCGCCCCCGGGCCGGTCAGCGGGCCGACCGCGTGCTCGGGATGGGGCATCAGGCCCACCACGTAGGCCTTGTGCCGGTCCGGGCAAGCACGGATGTCACCCGGCTCGCGAACTCGTCACACTTGAATACGACGTGTTACCAGTTAGTTCAGCCTGACTGAGGCTCCTCACCGGCGGCCGCAACGAACCGCGGGCTCGTCGGATGTTGCCCGGTCAGCTGCCTGGCGGAGCTGTACCGGGTATACGAGCTGCGGCTGCTGGCAGCGTGACGCCTGGCGGCGGGCCGGGCTTATCAAACCCCGGTGCGAATCTTGGTGGATGCGACCAGTCCCAGGGACGAGTGAAGGAGACCTCCCCGCCGGCGAACGTGGCACCGTCGAAGGAGACCGTCCCGTCGGCGAACGCGGCATTGTCGAAGGAGACCGTCCCGCCGGCGAACGTGGCGCCGACAAGGCTAACCTTCCCGCGGGGGAGTTCGACGGCGCCGAGTTCGATGGCGTCGAACTCGGCGTCGCCGAAGCCGAAGAGGACCGTCCCGCCGGCGAACGTGGCACCGTCGAAGGAGACCTGCCCGCCGGCGAACGTGGCACCGGTGAAGAGGACCGTCCCGTCGGCGAACGCGGCATCGTCGAAGGAGACCTGCCCGCCGGCGAACGTGACACCGTCGAAGGAGACCTGCCCGCCGGCAAACGTGACACCGTCGAAGGAGACCCTCCCGGCGGAGAACTCGGCGGCGGCGAAGCTGCCGCCGTCGAAAACGACGCTCGTGAAGTCGAAGTTGCGGCCGTGCCAGGACACTGAAGCGGTGCCGTTCAGGTGGGCGGTGATGACCCGGATGACGGTGTGGCGGACCTCGCGACTGGCCTGGAAGGCAAGCCGCTCCGCCACGGGCGCATCGTCGCCCGGGTTGGGCTCATAAGGCATGCGCAGGTAGGCGCACAGCACGTCGATGCAGGTCTGCCGGTTGGCCTGCCAGTCATCGGCCAGGCCGGCCATGGCGTGGACGCCGGCCAGCCGCACGGCTGGCTGGGCGTCGCCGAGCTGGGCGGCGATCGCGGTGAACCGCTCGTTGAACACGCGGGTCCGGTCATGCGCGGAATCGGCCTCGGCGATCTTCTGCCGCCGGTAGGCCACGATCAGCGCGACCAGGGCACCCGCCCCAGCCACGGACGCGAACACCAGTTGCAGCACGCCCACGGAATCGTGCACCGACAGCGGGCCCGGCCGGGCGAGCCTGGGGTGGTGCAGTAATACCCACGCGAGCCAAGTCAGGCCCACCAGGCCGACAGCCGCGGCCGCGAAGCCAATGGCCAGAACAACCCCGAAGTGCCACAGCCGCGCCTCACCGGCATCCCGGCTCCGCCCTGGCTGCCCGGGGGCCTCCGCGCGTCGTCTCAGCCGCGGGAACTTCGCTGCCACAAGGGAAAACTAGCGCCGCGATCACCGCCGTGGCCAGATTTCACTTAGGCGAACTCGTCACACCTGAATACGTCGTGTTACCAGTTGTGACCGCTTGCATCGGGCGCGACAGATCGCTGGGTGCGAGTCCGCATCGCCGTGCCGGGATTAGCCTAGGGAAGCGGCTGCCAGCTGGGCTGGTATCCCTGGGTGAGGGTCCTCCGGTTCGCGCCGGTATTGGACTCGATGATGATGTTCGGCTTCTGCCCTGGCTGGCTGTTCGCCAGCACGATGTAGGCGCCGTCGGGTGAGTAATCGGCGCCCCAGTCCCCATTCACGGATGCCACATTGCTGTAGAGGCCAGCTACGTTCGACGGCCCCGGCCCAGTTCCGCCTGCACACAGTTTGTACTGGAAGAGCAGGTTCGAGCCGTCCGGTGCCCAGCGAGCCCAGTCCACCTCAGCAAGACGGCCGCCTATGTCGCATGCATCCGCCACCACATACCCGAAGCTGTCCCAGTTGGGTACGGAAAAGTCCTTGGTTGCCGTGTTGTAGATGTCGATGCAGATCTCGCCGGTGTCTCCGGACCCACTTGGGGGGAAGCATGTGTCGTTTGCGGCGTACCACGGGCTGGCCGTGAACGCGATGTTCCCCGTCGTCCAAGACGGGTCATTGCCCTGGAGCACGGTGTAGTCGTTGCTGTCGTTTTGGTTGTACCCGTAGAGTGCATGCCGGGCCTGCATTGGCACGGTCCCCGAGGTCGTCTCCAGCGTCCCCGCCCACTGGCTACTACCGCCGGTGGAGAGCAGAAGCGTCTTGCCGGAAGGTGACCAGGCCGGGCTGCCCCACGTTGCCCCCGTGTTCGTCCACTGCCGCTTGTTCGTGCCGTTCGCGTTCATCACCCAGATGTTGCGCACCCCCGCGGGGGTCTCGTGCTCGTAGGCGATCTCGGTCCCGGCCGGGTTCCATACCGGGTCGTAGTTCTTGCCGGAGCTGGTCAGCTTCTTCAGGCCGGTGCCACGGGGGCTGATGGTATAGATCTGATTGCTTCGGGTGAACGCGATCAGGCCGTTCTTGCCTGGGTAGGCCCTAGGAATCGTGGTGCTGGCGGCTGCGGCGCTCCCCGCCATGGTCAAGGTGCCCGCAACCAGGGCAATCGCAAGTAGTACGCGATTCATCCGCCTGCCTCCCCCTTCTCCCCTCGCTTTAGTGAGCACCAAACAGCGTCTCACCGTCCCCGACGGCACGAAAGGGCCTTTGTAGGGGACTTTGTTTCTTATGCGGGCCAGGCCATGCCGCCCGGCCGGTTCTTTGGTCCAGGGCGGCGCGGCAAGCCTTGCGGGGTGCTCAGGGGCCGTATGGGCAGCTCGCCCCGGCTTCACCTCGGCGAACTCGTCACCCTTGAATACGACGGGTTACCAGTTCCCCGGTGAGTTCAGTGCGACTGAAGGTTCCTCATAGCGAACTTGCGGCCGTTGGGGAGCTGGCCGTCCCGATCAACGTGGGTTCGTGGCGTGTGTAGCGCGTCATTCAACACGAGCCTTGCCGCGGCGGGACTACCCGCTACCGGGAACGTCCGTATCGGGGCGCGGTATCCCGCTGTCATGTCGCGGGCCGTGGGACCATCACAGTGTGGAGAGCGGGTCGGCCGAGACCTTGATGCCCCTATTGGCTGACGCCGAGCTTCGCTCTGCCTTTGCCCGCGCAACTGGGGAACCCGGGCGCGCGGAGGGGGCGCCGGCGGGCGCAGGTGAGCGGCCGGCGGGCTGGGCTCACCTGGCCGCGGTCGCCGAAGTGGCCGCAGGCCTGGGCGGTGATCTGCCTGCCGGGGAGGTGGTCAGGCTAGTTGCCAGCACCCTGGCCGCTGCCGGTGCCATCGGTCACGACTTTGCGGCCGCGACGGTGGACGATCTCGATGCCGCGCTGGCTGCCCGGGGCATCACCACGGCAAGGCCCGATCGCGGGCCCGGGATGACGACATGGCCGCTGCTGACACCCCCGCCGGCACTCGGCCAGCCAGCTGCCGGCCCGATGTGGGTGGCTCCGGTCACGGCGAGACTGCCAGTAGAGACCCGCGGCCAGCGGGTACGCCTAGCGCTGCTGGCCTACGCGCAGGCCCCAGGCGCGGCAATCCTCGTCGGATCTGCCCGGGTCCCTGGTCACCCATCGCTGCGTCTGCATGCCGTTGATGATCAGGAACGCCACTACCAGCTGGCACTCCAGCGTGACGTCGCAGGCGATGCCCTGTGGGAGGGGGAACTCAGCCCGCCGCCGCAGGGTGCTGCGCCGCAGTGGCTGGAGGTGGCCACCGGGGCGGCCGGTGAACCGGTGCGTATAGACCTTGGCGTTCCCGCCTCGCACGCCACGGCGCGGCGTGAGCCGGTGGCCGCCCGCGGCAAGGGTGAGCTGCTTGCGGAGGCCGCCGCCGCGGGCCTTTTGGCGACGGCGCTGATGCCGATCCCTTCCGCCCGTGGTGCCGTCGCCAGTGCCGAAGCCGAGGCCCGGGGCGTCGGCAGCGTCGTCACGGTGCTGCTGGCACTGGGCCTGCTGCGGGGCGGTAGCCCGGCGCTGCGGCGTCTGGCCGCTCTTGGCGAGCGGCTCGGCATCGGCTTTCCCGTTCCGGCGTCCGGCCTGGCCCAGCCCGCCGCCAGCCTGCCGGAACGGTGGCAAGCTGTGCTCGCTGACCGGGGCCGGCGCGACGGCCGAAGCGCGATCACCCGGGTGGCTGCCGCCCTGCCCGAACTCGACGGCGCGCGCATCGCGCTGACCGCGCTGGAATCAGCGCCCGATCACGCGCTGCTGTACCTGCTGGCCGTGGGCTGGGACCCGCCCGGCTTTGACCTGCGCGCCTTCACCGGCACGGGCGAGCCGCCGCTGTCGTGGTGGGCCCGCGACAGCGCTGGGCGCTGGCACACCGCATCCGGCGGCAGCTGGGGCCGTCACGGCAACCGGCAATGGGCCGGGACGCTCAGGCTCAGGCCGCCGCTTCATCCGGCCGCCACCTCGCTGGAACTGACCATAACCAGCAGGTCCGAACGCTTGCGTATCATGGTGCCGCTCGACTGGCATGCTGAGGGCCCTGAGTAGCTCAGCTCTCTGGCCCCGCGTGGGGTGTATCTCTCGTGTGGCGTGCCTAACTCTGGTCTCTTGGGACGGGGCCGCAGAGAAGGCGGCGGGCGGCGTTGGCGTAGGCCATCGCGTTGGTGTGGTCGATGCTGAAGACCAGGGCAAGGTGGAGAGGGTCGGCGCCGGTGGCGAGGGCTTCCTGCAGGATGCGGTCGCGCCGGATGTGGTCGAGGAAGACGCCGCGCAGCTGGTGTTTGTCGAGGTAGTCGGCGGAGACTGGCCCAGTGCCCAGCGCGCTGATGCGCGTGACCAGCACGTGCCGGTTGGTGGTGTGCGGCCAGGTGGCGTGCCGGTGGTCGAGCCAGGCCAGTAGCGCGGTGCGGGTGAGCTGGCCGAGGGGCTGGGGGTGACCGGCGAGGGTGATGCGCCTGCCGGGCAGGTCGATGTCGTCCAGGGTGAGTTCGCGGATGGCTTTGGGGCGGGCGGCGTGCACGGCTGCTAATGCGATGGCCAGCCGCTGGCAGGAAGTGACGGCCGCCTGCTGGACAGCCTGGATCTCTTCAGCAGTCATCGGCAGCAGGGTGCGCCCGGCGCCCCGGCCGCCGGTGAGGTGGGCGGTAGGGTCGGCGAAGGTCAGGCCGCGTCGTTTGGCGAACCGGAACAGTGAGCGCAGCGCGCTGATGGCGTTGTAGCGCCGGTGACCGCGCAATGGGCTCAAGACGGTATCGACATCGCCCGAAGTGATCTCCCGCAGGTGGCTGCGTGTTGCCGCCCAGTGCTCGATGAAGGGCCGCGCGATGCTGAAGTGGACGCGGACGGTGGCTGGCGAGCGGGGGCGGGTGCGGGCGCCACCGTCGAGCAGCACCGCCAGCCAGGCGTGGATGTCACGGCGGAATCCGGCGGGCAGTTCGCTGGTGTTGTGGTCGATCCAGGCCCGGATCGCGGCAGTGGTGTCGTCGTGCAGCAGTTCCATCTCGGCGAGAACTTCGGCGATCCTGGTGGCTGAGCTGTGGCGGCGGGATTGCACCCGCTGCCGGACCTGCGTCAACGGGATCGGTTCGACACCGCTGTGACCCTCAAGGACGGCCTTCAGGCCGTAAAACACCCCGGTGAGCGTCGCCGCTGACCAGCCGCGGGCCTCGGCCAGATCGATCGCGTGGCCGGTAGCGGCCAGCAGCAGCGGGCTGTCGCAGCGGCACAGCAGCATCTGGGTGGTGGGCGGGGAGGCTCACCGGTCACCGGGGTGCCAGGGACCGGCCGCCCCGGGGCCGGGGGGTGACTGCACGGGATTCGGCCACCGCATTGCTGCTGGGGCCGGCCGAGGGCTGCGGCACTGCCACGGGCTCGGGCAGCAGCAACTCCTCGACGCCGCAGCCGAGCACGGCGCAGATGACGTCGAGATCATCCAGCTTGACGGTGTTCGGCTGGCCCGACCACAAGCCCGACATCTTCCCGGCACTGATCACCATGCCGCGTTCGGCGAGCAGCCGCTGCAGCTCGCTGGCCTTCCAGATGCCGCGGTTGGCGGCCGCCAGCCGCAGGTTCCACTTCATCTGGCCAGTCCCTTCCATCGATCGGCGGCGCGCTGCTGCCCGGCGACCCAGGCGTCCTCGACGTGCGTGCCGTGGATAACGGCACAGTTGGTTATTGGAACTGTCTGAATGCCTCGGCTGATGAGCGGCGGCCGACCCGACTCCATCTCCTCGCTGATGCTCTTCAGGGCCGTCCGGTCGCCAAACCGGCAGGTTGCCGTCAC
>Ga0207684_10006649_pt1 | contig 10509 bp, 6 predicted proteins | sample KBSK5501metaG_FD_184342 | JGI IMG/M metagenome (GOLD analysis project Ga0207684, IMG submission 184342) | Corn, switchgrass and miscanthus rhizosphere microbial communities from Kellogg Biological Station, Michigan, USA - KBS K5-50-1 metaG... | ecosystem: Host-associated > Plants > Roots >... | reverse complement strand
GACTCCGCGGGTGACGCCCGGGATGGTGCGGGTGAGGCTCACGAAGTTGCGTCCATTGAGGGGAAGGCTCTCGATCGTCCGGCCTTCGACGGTGACGCTCAGATCGGAGGTCGAGGTCTGGACGAGCGGCGTCTCGGCCTGGATCGTCACCGCCTCGGTCATCTGGCCGAGCTCTAGATTCAGGTCCGCCCGCACCTTCTGGTCGACGCCCAGGTGCACGTTGGAGAGGCTGACCTTCTTGAACCCGCTCATCTCCCCCGTGACGCTGTACGTCCCGGTGGGGATCAGGGGAGCGGTGAACTCGCCGCTGGCGTCGGAGACGACGCTGCGGGTGAAGCCGGTGCCCGTGTTGGTCAGGGTCACCGTCGCCCCGGGCAAGGCGGCGCCGGTGGCGTCCCGGACCGTGCCGAGGATCGTTCCGCTGACCGCCTGCGCGGATGCGGGGAGGGGAGCCATGGAAAGAACGACGGCCAGTGCAACGCCGCATCGGGCCGCTCCGGCGGCCAGGGCGGTCCACGTCTGCTTCATCATTTCCTCCGAGCAGGAGTAAGCCGGGATGCTCCGGCGGCTGGCGATTGATCGCGACGTACTTTCGTGGCCGTCGTCGGCGACGCGAAGGACCCCCCTCGCGGCGGCAGGGACCGATGCCGGCTTACTCGAGGCACCCCCTCATTGGTCTGATGCGAAGGTCGATATCATATATCATATCGAAACGTCAAGGCGCTGCTGACCTGGCGTCCTCTTCTAGATCGACGATCACCCGCGCGAGGATGCTGTCCCAGATGTAGTTCATCGGCGAGGCCAGCGTCTCTTCGTCAGGACTGTAGGATTCCCAGAACCGGTGGTTGCGGCGGAGCTGGAGGGCGGCGGCCTCGATCATCCGCTCGCCCAGCTCGCGCGCTTCACGCCGGTACCCGTAGTGGCGCAGGCCGTCGAAGACGAGGTAGTTCCACTCCAGCCATACGGCGCCGTTCCACTGGCAGCAACGCGTGATGCGCGGCTCGTAACCGGGGTCGTCGGCGGCGAGGGTGGGCACGCCAAAGCGGCGCCAGAACTCGGCCGGGTTCGTGAGGTGGTGCACGAGCGCCTGGGCCCGGTCCGGCGGCGCGACGCCCGCCCACAGCGGGAGGAACCCGATGATCTCCTTGCGGCGCAGGTCCAGTGTGGTGCCCGCGGGCGTCTTCACGGTGAAGCCGTTCGTGGCGCGATCGACGTTGTAGTAGAACCGCGTCTCGGGATCCCACATCGTCGCGTTGATGCGTGCGGCGAGCGCCTCCGCCCGCTCTCGCCAGCGCGCGGCGGACGGCTTTTCCCCCAGCTCCTCCGCCATGTCGCCGAGGGCCCGCATCTCGCGCACGAGCATGCTGTTGAGGTCCACGGCCTCGACGAGCGACGGCGCCGTGGGGTCGTCCTTGCCGAGCAGCTCCCAGATGGGCACCTGCGAGTCGCGCACCGATTCGAGGACGGCGTTCCCGCCCCACTCGAAGAGGCCGTCGTGGTCGGCGTCGCGGTGATCGCTCCAGAAGCGCATGAAGCTCTCGCCGGCCCCCAGCGCCTGGCGGAGGAAGCGCCGCGCCTCCTCCGGCTCGACGCCGCCCGCGCCCTTCGTCCGCAGGTCGCGCGCGGTGCGGTAGACCTCCCAGCTCGTCCACGACAGGAACGGGGCGGAGCTGGTCCGCTCGCCCTTCACGGGGAACGTCCGCACCGCGTACGGGCCGATGCGGTAGGGGATGTAGCCGTCGCCGTCCTGCGCCTCCATGAAGATGCGCTGCGAGTCCATCGCGCTGCGGGCGTCGAAGAGCGCATAGGCGAGCATCGACAGGCTCTCGTGGAAGACCTGGCCGTCGTGGCCCCATCCCCAGGTCGGCTCGCGCGAGAAGACGTAGTAGTTGTAGCGCACGCGGCCCTCGCCGGGCAGCATGCACTGCCGCGCGAGGTTGAGGGCGCTCCAGTAGATCAGCCGCCGCGCGGGGTCGGTCAGACCGGGATCGTAGGCCGTGCGGTAGGGCCGCGCGGCGTCCTCGATCAGGTCTTCCTCGCTCTTGCCCAGCCCCTCCTTCGCCGCGGACGCCAGCGAATCCACGGGGCCCTCTTCCCGCGCCACCGCCCGCACGAAGCGGAAGCGCCGCCTTGCCCCGGGGGCGAGGTCGAAGGCGAAGCGAAGAGTGGCCTCTGAATCGGAGGAATCGATCGCGTCGGGCCGGGGATGGGCGGCGAGCAGGTCGCGGAACCGGCCCGTGAAGCCGGCCGGCGGCGTCTCGGAGAGCTTGTCCGGCGGCTCCGTGTGCGAGAACGTCAGGCCGCGCGCCGCGCGCTCGAAGGACCCGCGCGTGCCCTCCGGTCGCCGGTACCAGAGGATGACCGCGCCGCGGGCCGGCTGCGCCGACGTGTTCCTGATCCCGAGCTCGAGGACGGCCGCTCGCGACGACCAGACCGCGAACGTCGCGTTCGCGTCGAGTCCGGCCTCTGGTTGGAACGACAGGCGCGCGAGGCTGGGAAGCGACGACTCGATGCGCGGGGGCACCGCATAGTCGGCGACCGCGTGCACCTCGCGCTCTCCGACGCGGAAGCCGAGCCCCCAGTCCCCCGCGGTGTCGGTGGTGAAGGCCAGCGGCTCCTTAGGCGAATAGAAGCGCAGGTGATAGCCCTCGTCCACGAGATATTCGGAGCGGTGGAGAGGAGCGGCGTAGGTGGTGAAGACGGGATCGGCGGCGGTGGCCGCCACCGTCGGGGGGAGGATGCCGGCCGCGAAGAAGAAGAACAAGAGCGTGGACATGAAGAAGAATCTTGGCACCACGGGCGGTCGGGTACAATCACGCCGCCATGCCCGGGCTCTCCTTCCAGGGCGTCACGAAGTCCTTCGGCGCCGTCCGGGCGCTCAAGGGCGTGACGTTCCCGGTGGAGCAGGGCGAGGCGCACGCGCTCGTCGGCGAGAACGGCGCCGGCAAGTCGACCCTCATGCGCGTGCTCGCCGGCATCGTGCGCCCCGACGGCGGCCAGCTCGTGTGGAACGGCCGCAAGCTCGACCTGCCCAGCCCGCGCGCCGCGCTCGACCAGGGGATCGGCATGGTCTACCAGGAGATGCTGCTCTTCCCCAACCTCACGGTCAGCGGCAACATCTTCGCCGGTCGCGAGGTGACGGCGGCCGGCGGCCGGCTCCGGGAGCCGGAGATGCGCGAGCGCACCGCCCGGCTGCTCGACGAGCTGCACCTCGCGGTGTGGCCCGACGCGCAGGTCGCGTCCCTCAGCACCGCCCACCGGCAGCTCGTGCAGATCGCGCGGGCGCTGGCCTTCGAGTGCCGCATCCTCATCCTCGACGAGCCCACGACGTGCCTCACCGAAGGGGAGACCGCGCACCTCTTCGCGATCCTCGACAAGCTGCAGCGCCGCGGCGTCACCCTCATCTACGTCTCCCACAAGCTGGACGAGGTGTTCCGGCTCTGCCGGCGCATCACCGTGCTGCGCGACGGCGAGCACGTCGGCACGTTCGACGCGGCGAAGACGACGCCGCGCGAGATCGTGCGCTCGATGGTCGGCCGCGACATCGATCCCGCCGCCCGGGTGCCGCGCACCGTGCCCGCGGACGCGCCGGACGTCCTCGCCGTCGAGCGCCTCTCCCGCCGGCCATGGTTCGAGGGCGTGAGCCTGCGCGTGAAGGCGGGCGAGATCGTGGGCCTCTTCGGCCTCGTGGGCTCGGGCCGCTCGGAGCTGCTCGAGACGCTCTTCGGCCTCTACCGCGCCGACGCGGGCCGCGTATCGTTCGGCGGCCGCCCGGTGCGCTTCGCCTCGCCGGTGCAGGCCATCCGCGCGGGGCTGGCCCTCGTCCCCGAGGAGCGCCATCGGCAGGGGCTCTTCTTCAACCTCACGGTGCGCCACAACCTCCTGCTGCCGTCGGAGAACGCCTCCGACACGTGGCGCATCGACGATCGCCGCGAGCGCGGCGACGCGCAGCGGCTGGTCGAGCAGTGGCGCATCAAGACGGCCGGGGTGGAGGCGCCCCCGGACAGCCTGAGCGGCGGCAACCAGCAGAAGGTGGTGATGGCCAAGTGGCTGCAGGCCTCGCCCCGCCTGCTCCTCCTCGACGAGCCGACCAAGGGCGTCGACGTGGGGGCCAAGTGGGAGATCCACGACCTCATCCGGAAGCAGGCCGACCAGGGCATGGGGTGCCTGGTGGTGTCGAGCGAGCTTCCCGAGATACTCTCCCTCGCCGACCGGATCGTCGTGCTGCGCGAGGGGCGGGTGCAGGGCGAGCTGGCCGGGGCCGGGGCGGACGAGGAATCGGTGATGCGCCTGGCCACCGCGGTGAGGCACTGATCACGGCATGAACGCGCGCCTCAAGTCGCTCTGGAAGACCCGCGAGCTGAGCACGCTGTTCGTGCTCGCCCTCGAGGTCGCCTTCTTCACCTGGTACCTCTGGCCGGAGGCCGGGCGCAGCCATCCCTTCTTCAACCTCGGCAACCTCGTCCTGATCCTGAAGTACTCCGCGCTGTACGGCATCGCCGCGATCGGCGCGGCGATGGTCATCATCTCGGGTGGCGTCGACCTCGCGCCGGGGGCGGTGATGGCGCTCGCGGGCGTCGTCACCGGCCACATCTTCGTGATCCAGGGCCATCCGCTGTCGGTCGGCGTCGCCTCCGGGATCGTCGCCGGGCTGCTCTGCGGCATCGTGAGCGCGCTGCTCGTGGTCGCGGTCAAGCTGCCCCCGTTCATCGCCACGCTGGGCGTGATGGGCATCGCCCGCGGCATCGCGTTCATCATCACCGAGGGCCGCTTCTTCGACCTGTCGAGCCGGCTGCCCGCGGGCTGGAAGCCGTTCGGCCTGCCCGCCGACTGGCTGGCGCCGATCGTGCTCGTCGTGCTCGCGGCGGTGTTCCAGTACCTGATGCAGCGCTTCCAGTGGGGCCGGGCCATCTTCGCCATCGGCGGCAACGAGACGGCGGCGCTCTTTTCGGGCATCCGCGTCGGCCGGGTCAAGGCTTCGGTGTACATTGTCGCGGCCGTGCTCGCGTCGCTCTCGGGCGTGATCCTGGTGGTGATCCAGGGCCAGGGCCGGGCGGACCTGGCCACGGGCTACGAGCTCGACATCATCGCGTCTTCGGTGGTGGGCGGGGCCAGCCTCACCGGGGGCCGCGGGTCGGTCGTGGGCGCGGTGCTGGGCACGTTGATCTTCGGCGTGCTGCGCAACGCGCTGCCGCAGATCCCGGGAGCGACCTTCTACGACCGGCTGATCGTGGGCGTGGTCGTGGTGGTGATCGTCGTCGTCGACCAGTTCATCGCGCGGAAAGGAGCATGAGCATGCACCGAGTGGCGGCCCGTTTCCTCGTGCCGTTCCAACCCTCTCGAGCGGCGGAAGCTCGGCGGCAATGGGCTGGAACGGCACTCGTCGTGGCGGCGGTGGCGGCCCTGGCGTCCGGGGCGTGCGGGAAGAAGGAGGAAGCGGCGGCCCCCGCCGGCAGCCCGCCCGCGAAGAGGTACCGTTTCGCGGTCATGCCCAAGGCCCTCAACCTCCCCGTCTTCACCTACGCGCGGGTCGGCGCGGAGAGGGCGGCCAAGCAGCTCGGCAACGTAGACGTCATCTGGCGCGCGCCCGAGGATGCGGATCCGCTCAAGCAGAAGGAGATCCTGGAGTCGTTCATCACGCAGGGTGTCGACGGCATCGCGATCTCCTGCACGAGCGCGGACCTGCTCAACGATCCCATCAACAAGGCCGTCGACGCCGGGATCCCCGTCGTCACCTGGGACTCGGACGCGCCGCGCTCGAAGCGGCTGGCGTTCTGGGGCGTGGACGACTTCAAGTCCGGCCAGATCATGGGCGAGGAGGCGGCCAAGCTCACCGGGGGCAAGGGCAAGGTGGCGCTCATGACCAGCCTGGGGGCCGAGAACCTCGCCCGCCGGCTCGACGGGGTCAAGGAGAGCCTGAAGAAGCACCCGGACATGAAGGTCGTGGAGACCTACGACATCAAGGAGGACCCGACGCGCTCGGCGGAGATCATCGCGACCGGCATGAGCCGCTACCCCGACCTCGCGGTCTGGATCTCGGTCGGAGGCTGGCCGGTGTTCGTCCGCAACGCCCTCGACCCCATCGACCCCGCGAAAACAAAGTTCGTGTGCTTCGACACCGTGCCTCCCGCCCCCGATCTGCTGAGGTCGGGGAAGGTGCAGGTGCTCATCGGCCAGAAGTACTTCGGCTGGGGCAGCGAGCCGGTGAAGCTCCTCGCCGGCATCAAGGAAGGCCGGATGCCGCAACAGAAGGTGATCGATTCCGGCGTGGACGTGGTCACGAAGGACAACGTCGACGCGTATCTCGAGCAGTGGAAGAGGTGGGAGAAGGGGGAGGAGTAAGCGTCAGGCCTCCGCGGCAGAAGCGCCGCCGCCGCGATCAAGCATGCGCGGAAACAGGCCGGCCGGATTGCGTGGGGCGGGCCGGTGAAGGGCCGACCCGCCCGCCCCACGCAGCACGATGTCGGCTCTGATCAGCGGGCCCGGAACACCTCGTAGACGGCGCCGTTGCTGAGCGAAACCACGAACAGGTTGCCGTTCGGCCCGGTCTGGATGTCGGTGCCGACACCGAAGTTGCGACCGAAGAGCAGGCTCTCGCTCTCCGTGATGTCGAACTTGGCGTTGTTGTCGGCCACGCGGTCCTCCAGCCGTGGATCGTCGACCGCGATCTTGCGGCGGTTGCCGGTCAGGTTGAAGCGGAAGATGTAGCCTCCTTCGAGGGTCGGGCGGGCGGCTCCGACGAACAAGTCATTCTTGTACTGTGATCCCAGGGCCCCGCTGGAGAGGAACCCGATGCCGGCCGGGGCCACGGCGAACTTCCAGCTGAACTCCGGGTCGCTGTAGTGCGAGCCGGGAATGACGAACAGCCGCGACATCGCCTCCGCCGGCGTGTTCGCGATGTTGGTGGGCGGCCAGCGGTTCTGCTGGAGGCCGAAGAACGGGGGCGGCATGGTCTCGATGGCCTTGAACTGCGCGATCCGACTGGCCGGCCCCATGACCTGGATCCAGCCCAGGTTCGACCCGGGCTCGACCTGGTTCAGCTCGTCGAAGGAGTCGTCGCCGTTCTGCTCGTCCCACAGCCGGCCGGAGACGGGGTCGAAGGCCAGGCCGAAGCTGTTCCGGACCCCGTAGGCGAAGATCTTCTGGACGTTGGCCCCCACCTCGCCGCCCATGTCCTCCCCGGCCTCGAAGAACGGGTTGTCCTCGGGCGCGGTGCCATCGGCGTTGAGGCGCAGGATGACGCCGGTGAAGTGCGCGTCGTCGGGCTCCGGGCCGCCGAACTGGTCGTCGGGCACTCCCGGCCCGAACGGGCCGTTGACGAGGTTCTGCATCTGCCCGCGCCGCCCGTTGTCGCCGAAGATCAGGTAGAGCTTTTCGTCGGGGCCGAAGCGAAGGACACCGCCGTTGTGGTTGCCGCGGGGGACGCCGTTGGTCGCGTCGTTCTGGAAGGCGTGCAGCTTGATCAGGTTGCGATCGAAGGTGAGGGTGGACCCGTCCCAGATGAATCGGTCGATCCGGTTGCCGAGCAGGGGGACGGCCAGGATGTCGCTCGTGTCGGCTCCCATCCCCGGCGTGTCGGGGCATTCCCGCTCGCTCGGCATGAAGGGATCGACGGGGTGCGTGCTCGCGCAGGTCCAGTACAGGTACACGGCGCGATGGTTCGCACCGTGGTGCTCCCCGCCGTGGTGGTCGTCCCCGTCATGATCGTCGCCGTCGTCGTCCTCGTCGTGGTCGTCGAAGTCCGGCTGCAGGGCGATGCCGAGCAGCCCGCGCTCGGAAGCGTTGTTCACGGCCAGGTCCAGCACCGTCTGCACGGTGCCGCCGGTCACGCGCTGGACCTTGCCGGTTTGCTTCTCGAGGACCAGCATGTCGTCCGGTCCCAGGAACGCCATGCTGGTGGGGGTGACGAGGCCGCTCGCCACCGTCCGCACCGACAGCTTCGGATCGAGCAGGCTGGGACCGGGAGCCTGCGCTTGGGCGCGGGGGCCGACGAAGGCCACCGCGGCGGTGAGGGTCAGGGCGAGCACGGCCAGGAGGGATCCCGGCGCGGGCATTCGGGTATGGCTCATGTCTTGCCTCCTTCGGTCGAGTTGCGGTCCGGCCGCGGGGCAGGACGCGGACGAAGCCAGGTTACGTCGGGTGAGGGACGGGGTAGCAAGCGTCGTGCCGCGCGTGGGTCGGCGGCTCAAGCGCCGTTGGCGAGGGAAAGTGCGCGCGCGGCGTTACGAGCGCCGTAAGGAGATTACGGCCGACGAAACGATCGCAGAGGAGGCCCGCTCAGGGCGGGTCCAGGTAGACGGTCTTGATCTGGGTGAAAAACTCCCGGGCCGCCTTGCCCTGCTCGCGGCTGCCGCTGCTGCTGCTCTTGAAGCCGCCGAAGGGCACCTGGGGCTCGGCGCCCGCGGTCTGCGAGTTGACGTGGACGATGCCGGCCTCGATCTCCCTCACGAAGCGCAGGGCCAGGCCGAGGTCGCGCGTGACGATGGAGGCGCTCAGGCCGAACCTCGTGTGGTTGGCGAGGCGGACGGCGTCGTCGAAGTTCTGCGCTTCGATGATCCCGACGACCGGGCCGAAGATCTCCTCCTGGGCGATGCGCATGTCGGGGCCGACCCGGTCGAAGACGGTCGGAGCCACGAAATAGCCGCGGTCGTACTCCGCCCCCCGGAGCTTGGTGCCGCCGGTGACGAGCCGGGCGCCCTCGGCCTTGCCGGCCTCGATGTAGCCGAGCACGGTCTTCTGGGCGTCGGCGCTCACGAGCGGGCCCATGTACGTCTCGGGCTTCATGCCGTCGCCCACCTTGAGGGCGGCGGCCCGCGCGGCCAGGGCGTCGCGGAAGCGGTCCAGGACGTCCTTCTCCACGATGACGCGGCTCGTGGCCGTGCACTTCTGGCCGGTGGACAGCATGGCTCCCGCGATCGTCAACTCCACCGCCTTCTCCACCTCGGCGTCCCTCAGGACCACCACCGGGTTCTTGCCCCCCATCTCGAGCTGGAACTTCGCGCCCCGCTGGGCCACCTGTACGGCGAGGCGGGTCCCCACGTCGTTGGAGCCGGTGAAGCTGATCGCCTTGATGCGCGGGTCGGCCACCAGGGCCTGCCCCACCTGCGAGCCGCGCCCGACCACGAGGTTCAGGACGCCGGGAGGCAGGCCGGCCTTCTCCAGCACGTCGACCAGGTGCCAGGCGGTGACGGGGGTCAGCTCCGCCGGCTTGAACACGACCGTGTTGCCGTAGACGAGGGCCGGCGCGACCTTCCAGGCCGGGATGGCGATCGGAAAGTTCCACGGCGTGATGAGGGCGACCGGGCCCAGCGGGACGCGCTCGGCGTAGAGGAAGGTCGACGCGGAGGCGGAGGGGTAGACCTCGCCCGTGGGCTGCATCGCCTCCCCGGCGAAGTAGCGCAGGAGGCTCACACCGCGCGCGGTCTCGCCCTTGCTCTCGGCCAGGGTCTTGCCCTCTTCGCGGGTCAGCGCCTCGGCCACCTCGTCGAGGCGGGCCTCGAGGAGCTGGGCGGCCTTGAGGAGGATCTCCCCGCGTCGCGGCATGGGCGTGCGGGCCCACGCGGGGAACGCCCGGGCCGCGGCGGCCGCCGCCCGGCCGGCGTCCTGAGGACCCGCGGAGGGGAACGCGGTCAGCACGTCGTCGATGCGCGCCGGGTTGACGTCGGGCGTGGTGGCGCCGTCCGAGGCCGGCTGCCATTCGCCGCCGATGTAGTTGAGGTACGCACGCGGGCTCGTCGTCACGGCCTGAGTATAACTTTGACCACCGGCTCCGGCCGATTGGTGAGAAGGTCGAAGGCCTTCTCGAACTCCTCCAGGCGAAGGGTGTGCGTGACGAGGGGCCTCACGTCAAGGCGGCCCGACTCGATGATGCGCAGGGCCTGCTCGAAGCTGCCCGTGGTGTACGCGAAGACGCCGTCGACGCGCAGGTTCTTGAGCGCGAAGAGGTCGGACTCCAGGGTCAGCCGGCGGCCGCCGCCGGCGATGCCGGAAAGGATCACCGTGCCTCCGCGCCGCGCGAGGTCGAGCGCCAGCATGACCGCCGTGTCGCTGCCCGCCGCCTCTAAGACCACGTCGGCGCCCGCGCCGCCGGTCATCTCGCGGACGGTGGCCGCCGGGTCGTCCCAGATGGTCAGGAAATCCGTCGCGCCCATCTTGAGGGCCGTGGCCTCGTTGCTCCGGTCGAGGCCGATGGCCACCAGGCGGGCCGGCCGCGAGAGCGCCGCCCAGCCCACCGCCAGCAAGCCGATCGTGCCTGGGCCCACGACCGCCACCGTGTCCTCGCGCTGGACTCGGGCCCGCTGGGCGCCGTGGACGACGCAGGCGAACGGCTCGACGAGCGCGGCCGCTTCGAAGGGGAGCGTCTTCGTGAAGGGGTGGGCGAGGTCGGCCCGCACCGCCACGTACTCGGCGAAGCCGCCGGGGAGCGTGAAGCCCAGCTCGTTGTAGGAGGCGCAAAGGTTGGTCTCTCCGCGGCTGCACCACGCGCAGGCGCGGCAGAAGTTGTGACCT
>Ga0207684_10006648_pt1 | contig 10509 bp, 9 predicted proteins | sample KBSK5501metaG_FD_184342 | JGI IMG/M metagenome (GOLD analysis project Ga0207684, IMG submission 184342) | Corn, switchgrass and miscanthus rhizosphere microbial communities from Kellogg Biological Station, Michigan, USA - KBS K5-50-1 metaG... | ecosystem: Host-associated > Plants > Roots >... | reverse complement strand
GGCGAGCCGGATGACGCCGATACTCCGGCGAGCCGGATGACGCCGATACTCCGGCGAGCCGGATGACGCCGATACTCCGGCGAGCCGGATGACGCCGATGCTCGGGCGAGCCGGATGACGCCGACGGCCGGCCCTCCGGTGGCTCGCAAGGCCGGGGCGGCCAGGGAGCTGCTCGCCCGCGCGTCGTCACGGCAGCAAATTCTGCCCGGCGACGCGCGAGCGGGCGCGGTCTACGAGCGGGTCACCGTGGACGGGACGGCATATTTCGTCAAGCGTCTCAGCCCGGCCTCGGACTGGATCATGCGGCTTACCGGCGACCATGTGCACCGCCCCTACCTGGTGTGGCAGGCCGGGATCATGGACCGCGCCCCGGGCTGCATCGATCACACCGTGGTCGCGATGGACCTGGACGGCGATGGTGACGAGGCCGTGCTCGCCGTGCTCATGCACGACGTCGCCGGCCGCCTGGTCCCGCCGGGCGACACCGTCGTGCCGGCGGATCAGCATGCCGGGTTCATCGCGCACATGGCCGCGCTGGCCGCCGAGTTCTGGGACTGGGACGACAACATCGGCCTGACAACCTTGGAGCAGCGGCTGCGGTTCTTCGCCCCAGACAACATCGCAGCCGAGCTCACCGCGCGCAACGTGCCCGGGCCGGTCGCCGCGGCCGCCCAGGGCTGGCAGCTTCTCTCAGGCCGCTCGCCGCCGCTGTCCCAGCTGGCACGCCTCGTCCACGCGCAACCGGAGGTGGTGACCGGGCCGCTGACGGCGACGCCGCGCACGTTCCTCCACGGCGACTGGAAGATGGGCAACCTCGGCACCCATCCAGACGGGCGCACCATCCTGCTCGACTGGGCCTACCCGGGCGCCGGGCCCGCGTGCTGGGACCTGTGCTGGTACCTGGCGCTCAACCGGGCCCGGCTTCCCGAGCCGAAACAGGCTGTGATCAGCCGGTTCCGGGCCGAGCTCGAGGCACGCGGCATCAGCACCGCGAGCTGGTGGCAACCACAGCTCGACCTGTGCGTCGTCGGCATCATGGCCACGTTCGCCTGGGAGAAAGCCCTCGGCGACGCTGATGAGCTCGAATGGTGGCAGGAGCAAGCAGCCGCAGCCGCTGCCCGGCAGGGTATCCGCCCGGCCAGGTGAGCACATGACCGCCGACCCATACGCGCGGTCCGCCCGGCGCTGGGCGCTTGGCGCCGAACTGGTCTACGGCCCGATCGCCGTTGAGCTGGTCGCACTGGCCCCGCATCCCCTCGCTGGCCGCATTGTGCTAGGCACTGCTGTCCTGCCCCCACAGCGGCGGCCGGCTTGTCCGTCACGACTGCCCGGGCTTGTTTGAGCGGAGGAGTGAGTGCGAACATGTCCGGCTACGGGCTCGCGTGTACCGTCACGTTTCCCCGAGTCCGTGATGTGGGGGGGCCCATGCCTGCTGCTTATGCGCTTCGACTCGGCGAGCTTGTCGCGACGTTCGCCCTCGCCCAGGACAATGCCTTCGGCCAGCCGCTGGAGTCACAGCTGCGCTCGTGCCTGCTGGCTACCTGGATGGCCGAGGAGGCGGGGTATGACGCTCGGCTGAAAGAGACGATCTACTGGGCTGCACTGCTGCGCTACCTCGGCTGTACCGGCCACGCGCACGAGGTCGCGGTGTACCTCGGTGACGAGATCGCGGCCCGTGCGCGCACGCTCGTGCACGATGCCGCCAACCCGGCCGAGGTGGCCAGCGATGTGATCGCCCTGGCCAGCGCGGCCCGCCCGGACCAGGACCCCGAACAGGTCGCGAGGGCGGTGATGGAGACCATCCACGGGTGGGCGGTGTCCAACTTCGGTGCGGGCTGCGAGGTGGCTGACCTGCTGGCGCAAAGGCTCGGGTTCCCGGGGGAGGTCCGGGAGGCGCTGGCCTGCACCTTCGAGCGGTGGAACGGCCTGGGCGTTCCCCGTGGAGTGGCCGGGGAGGACATCCCGCTGGCGATGCGGGTGGTGCACGTCAGTCACGACATGGAGGCGATCGCGCGGCTGGTGTCCCCCGGCGATGCGCTGGCCACCGTCGTGAACCGGCGCGACCGTACCTACGACCCCGCGCTCGCCGACCTTTTCGCCACCTACGGGGCGGGGTGGCTGGAGCGCCTCGCCAAGCTGGACCCCTGGGACGCGGTGCTCGATCTCGAGCCGACCCCCGGTCGCCTGCTGTCCGGCGAGGCTCTCGACGATGCACTGGCCGTGGTTGCCGACTTCGTTGACCTCAAGTCGCCCTACCTTGCCGGGTTCAGCCGGCGGTGCGCGGATCTGGTCTACAGCGCCGCACGGCACGCCGGCCTCGACGCCGACGGCGCAATGCTGCTGCGCCGGGCCGCCTGGGTGCACGACATCGGGCTGACCGGCGTGCCGAACACCATCTTGGACAAGCCCACTCCCCTGACTCGGGCCGAGAACGACCGGTTTGAGGTGCACCCCCTGCTCACCGAGCAGGTGCTGCGCCGGACCCCGGCTCTGTCCGTGCTCAACCCGGTCGCTTGCGCCCACCACGAGCACGCCGACGGGTCAGGCTTCCACAAGGGGCTCGCCGCCCAGGCCTGCCACCCGTGGGCTGGGCTGCTCACGGTGGCCAACGCGTTCGTGTCGCTCACGACCGAGCACGCGTCCGGGCCCGCCTTGTCGCCGTCCGCCGCCGCCCAGGAGCTTCGGCGCCGCGCCAGCACGGGCCGGTACGAGACACGCGCCACCGAGGCTGTGCTCGAGGCGGCCGACCAGGGCAAGACGCGACGGTCCCGGCAACCGCCGCGACCGTCGTACCCGGGCGGGCTGACCGCCCGAGAGGCCGAGGTGCTGCGCCTGGCCGCCCGGGGCCTGACCACCGGCCAGATCGCCGGCCGACTGGAGATCTCGGCGAAGACCGCCGACCACCACATCCAGCACGTCTACACCAAGACAGGGGTCTCCTCCCGCGGCGCCGCGGCGCTGTGGGCTATGGAGCACGGCCTGGTCAGCGGGGTCGCATAGGGGGTTTGGAACGCGCGTCAGAAACTGCAGGTCCGTAGGGAACCTTCCCGATGTCCGTGCGCCCCGGCGCTCCTAGCTTCGGTGCTGCCAGTCCATTACGGCACCGAGGAGAGGAACATGGACGCACGGAGCAGCACGAGAAGCAACAGCCGTCCCGGCCTGCCGACCGCAAGGTTCGCGGCGCTGGCAGCCGCGGTGGCCCTGGCCACTGTCGCTGCGCCGGTCGCCCCGGCGTGGGCCGGCAGCCAGGCCCCTGAGCCCGTGGGCGCGGTCTACATCGCGTCGAATTCGTGGGCGGGCAACCAGATCATCACCTTCCCCCGTCTCGCCGACGGCACCCTGCTGCCGCCGCTGCCGGGTGTCTCGACGCGGGGTCTGGGTTCCGGCCCGGGCGCGATCCCCGGAGTGGCGACCGACCCGCTGGGATCCAACGGCTCGCTGGCGGTGGACGCTAAGCAGATGCGGCTCTTCGCGGTGAACGCGGGCAGCAACTCGGTGTCGATGTTCAAGATCAGCCCCGGCGGCATCACCCTGCTCGACACGAGTCCCTCGGGGGGGACGTACCCCGTGAGCCTGGCCGTCAACGGCGACACGGTTTACGTGCTCAACGCGCAGAGCAACTCGGTGGCACGGTTCGCCATCACCAACGGCCACCTCAGCTACCAGCAAACGTGCGTCCTCCCCGCGGCGCCGAGACCGCTCGACTCGCCGTACCCGGCCACAGCTGGCCACAGCGAGCAGCCGGTGGCCACCGAAGCGCCCGGCCAGATCGGCCTCAGCCCCGACGGCAAGCACCTGGTCGTGGTGGCCAAGGAGGGACCCGTGCTGACCGGCTTCCCCCTCGGCCAGACCGCGGGCAACGGCGAGATCGACGTCTACTCCACCGTGCCGGACGGCACCGTGACCAACTGCGACAGTCCCACGACGTACGTGCTGCCGCAGAACGCGCCGGACCAGGGCAAGTTCCCGTTCTCGTTCGCGTGGACAACGGGCGGCCAGCTGCTGCTGACCGAGGTCTTCGGCACCGGTGCGACGCTCGCCGCCAGCGCGGTGCAGCCATTCAGCCTGAACCCTGACGGCTCGCTCACCCCGATCTCGGGGCCGGTCGGCAGCGGCCAGATCGCGGTCTGCTGGATCACGGTCAGCGGCCAGAACGTCTACACGACCAACTACCTGACCAATGACATCACCAGCTACACGGCGGACCGCCGGGGCTCCCTCACGCTCAACGCCCCAGCCGCCGGCGGCGCGCAGCCGGGGATGACTCCCCTCGTGACGCCGATCGACCAGGCGCTCTCCCCTGACGGGCACTTCCTCTACCAGCTGTCTCCGGGCAACGGGATGGTGGTGCCGTTCGCGATCGACCCTGCCAGCGGCAGCCTCACGCAGCTGAGCTCCGTCTCCGACGGACTGGGGACCGGGCAGTCCCCGCAGGGGATCGCGGCGGTCGACTTCAACTAGAGGCGTACCTCAGCCGAGGGGCCGGGAGTCATCACCCGGCCCCTCAAGCCCGCCCGAGAGTGGTGCTTACCCCGCCGCAACCTCATAGGAAACGGTGACCCCTGCTCACTGGGGAAGGGCCTCCCCCCTGGTCGGCCGTACGGCTTCGTGCTTACGGTGCAGATGCGGCCGACCCCGCCCGGTGCTGAGTGGGGCGCATCCGCCGCCGCTGGCCGACGCCAAGCTGCACAAGATGCAAAGCGGTGACTTCGCGCCGGAGTTCTCGCTGGAATGGGCGCTCAAAGACGTGGATCTGGCGATCCAGGCCGCTGGCGGCGGCCGGCTGCCCTTGCGCATGGTCCTGGATGAGCGCCGGGCAAGCCGGCCTGACCGAAACCTTCGCCGGCCTTGCCCCCAACCATCTGTTCGTCGTCATCGAGCAGCCGGGGCACGGCGCTGCAGTGGGCCCTTGTCATGCCCGGCGTACCGCGAAAGTATGGCGGGCAGCGAACGATAGTGGGAGAGATGCCGCCGATCATTTCCCGGGGCTTTGGAGGCCGCCGCCGCGGCGACGCGCCGCCCGGCCGGGTGCCGCCAGGCCAGTACGTGACCAGGGACTATCCCGTCCTGTCCGCCGGGCCGACCCCGCATACACCGCTGGATCGGTGGGACTTTTCGATCACCGGGGAGGTGGCTGAGCCGCGGCGGTGGACGTGGGAGGAGTTCCGCGAGCTGCCGGCCGAGGACGTCACCGTCGACATCCACTGCGTGACCAAGTGGACGAAGCTGGACACGATGTGGCGGGGGGTTTCGGTCGACACGCTGCTGGCGGGGATCGGGACGACCGCCGGGTATGTGATTCAGTTCAGCGACGGCGGCTATACCACCAACCTGCCGCTCGCGGACGTACGGGACGGCAAGGCGTGGGTGGTGTTCGATTACGACGGCGGCCCGCTGCCGCCACAGCATGGCGGCCCGGCGCGGATGCTGGTGCCGCACCTGTACTTCTGGAAGAGCGCCAAGTGGGTGCGGGGGCTGCGGCTCCAGACGGTCGACGAGCCCGGTTTCTGGGAAGTCAACGGATACCACAACTACGGAGACCCGTGGAGGGAACAACGGTATTGGGGCGACTGACCTGGCAGGCCGCGACCGTGGCCCGTTTGGCCACCGAGACGCCGCGGGTCACGACGATTGCTTTCGAGGTCCCCGGTTGGCCGGGGCACCAGGCCGGGCAGCACTTGGACGTCCGCCTGACCGCCGAGGACGGTTACCAGGCGGAACGCAGTTACTCGATCGCGTCGGCACCGGATGGCACCCGGATCGAGCTCACGGTGGTGCGTATCGACGACGGTGAGGTCTCCCCGTACCTGACCGGCGACTTGCGGCCGGGGGACCAGATCGAGCTGCGCGGCCCGGTCGGTGGCTACTTCGTCTGGGAGCCAGATGACGGCGGCCCGCTGCTGCTGGTCGGCGGCGGATCGGGCGTCGCGCCGCTGATGGCGATGGTCCGGCTGCGCGCCGCGGCCGACAGCGCTGTGGATACCCGGCTGCTGGTGTCCTCTCGCAGCTGGGAGGAGATCATCTACCGCGATGAGCTGGAGCGGCTGGCCGGCGACGGGCTCACGGTCGTGCACACCTTGACGGCGTCGGCCCCGCCTGGCTGGGCGGGGTATGCGCGGCGCGTCGACGCCGAAATGCTGGCGCAGGTCGGCCCGGGCCCGGCCGAGCGGCCCCGCGTCTACGTGTGCGGGCCGACGCCGTTTGTGGAGGCCGTGGCGGAGGCGCTGGTCGGCTTGGGCCACCAGCCACAAGCGATCAAGACCGAGCGGTTTGGGCCTACGGGAAGCTGACATGGACGAATTGATGCTCGACGGAAACGCGGCCGGCGGCGTGCTCGGCGAGGTGTTCGCCGTTGAGATGACCACCGCCACCATGATGTGCGGCGGCTGCGGCGCAGCCGGGCCGGTCGGCGCGTTGCACCTGTTCCGCGGCGCCGGGATCGTGCTGCGCTGCCCGCAGTGCGACAACGCCTTGGTGAAGATCACCGAGGGCGGCGGGCGCATGTGGTTCGACTTCGGCGGCATGCAAACGCTGGAAATCGCGATGTAGAGACGACCGCCGCAGACACCCGCTCTCCTGCAGGGACATCCCGGGCCCCACGTTTAACGTCACTCTCCGTGATGAAGCCTGCCCCCGGGCAACGCGCGCCGACCCGCTGTGCTTTCGTGCGCACTTGGCGGCCGCGGCTGCCAGAGCCGTACGGAAAGATCGTTATGAATGTTCGTCCTGGCCGGTGCCGTACGGGTTGACATCCCCGTTGAACGGCACCGTGGAGGCGACCGTGGAGATCGTGTGGAACCGGCTCAAAAACGCCGGGCCCGGGACGCCCGCAGCCCCGTGGCCTGGTACGGGCAGGTCAAGGTCGGCAGACCCGCTGTACCAGGTCTTGCCAGCTTCGCGCGATCCGTTCGGCGGGCTCGGGGGCGGGTGTGAGGTCGGAGGCGGAGAGGTAGAGCAGCGGAGGGCCATCAAGGGCGGCGGTGAGCTGGACGGCCAGCATGTTCAGGTCGGCGGCATCGAGGCTCATCTGCCGGAGCAGCATCCGGATATGCAACTGGGACAGCGGGCTCTGTGATCCGGCTGGGATGGGCTGGTGACCGTCCAGGGCGGCGCGAGCGATGTCGAAGTGCTCGATCAGGAAACCGATCCGGGCCCGGCCGTAGGCGATCAGGCGGTCCAACGGTGCCGCCCCAGGGCCTAGCGGCGGGGGCCCGGCCAGGACCTGCTGCTGGAAAGCCCGTTCATCGTCGTCCAATAGCGCGGCGAAGATCCCCGCGCGGGTGCCGAACCGGCGAAACACCGTTCCCTTGCCCAGGCCCGCCTGCTCTGCTAGGCCATCCATGGTCAGCTTGTCCGCCCCCTGCTCGGCGAGGATCTCTCTGGCGGTGGCCAGCAGGCGCCGCCGGTTGCGGGCGGCGTCGGCGCGCTCGGCGTGCGGCGCTCCCCAGGACACCACGGGCTGATCCACGGATTTACTCTACGGCCGGAATAGTAACCGGGGTAAAGTCCGTTTAGCTGCTGCACACGCTCGACACAGTGCAGGAGGAACTCTCATGAACCGGATCGGCATCATCCTCGGCAGCACCCGCCCCAACCGCAACGGCGAGCAAGTGGCCAGGTGGGTCTACGACATCGCCTCGCGCCGCGGCGACGCCGAGTACGAACTCGTGGACCTGCGCGACTACCCGCTGCCTCACCTGGACGAGCCGCTGCCGCCCTCGATGGGCCAGTACTACAACGAGCACACCCGGCAGTGGGCCGACAAGATCGCCTCGTTCGACGGGTTCGTCATCGTCACCCCCGAGTACAACCACTCCACCTCCGGGGTGCTCAAGAACGCCATCGACTATCTGTACGCGGAGTGGAACAACAAGGCCGTCGGGTTCGTCTCCTACGGCGCCGTCGGCGGCGCCCGGGCCGCCGAGCACCTGCGTTTGGTCGCCGGCGAACTGCAGATGGCCGACGTCCGCCAGCAGGTCGCGCTGTCGCTGCTCACCGAGTTCGAGAACTTCAGCGTTTTCAAGCCCGGCGACTACAACGTAGCGGCGCTGGACACCCTCCTAGACCAGGTCATCGCCTGGAGCGCCGCGCTGGCACCGCTGCGCCAGCCGACTGCCACCGCCGCCGCCTGACCCATCACCAGGCCGCCGAGGTGGCGCGGTGCCGCAGGCGGCCCGGGCCGCGCCACAGCCCCGGGTTTCTGGAGTTGGCCTCTTCCACCGAGATCGCCCGCGCAGGGTGCGAACTCAGCCGCCGGTGGTTGCGCGAGCTGAGAGGGTCAGCTCGGAGGGGAGACACTGAGGCTAGCGAGGACCGCCAGAAAGGGTGGAGTTGGTGGGGAATGAGGGCGGGGGGCCTGGCTCGCTGCGGCTCGCGTCGAGCGCCGGCCGGTGGGTGCTCGCGGTGGCGGTGCTGGGCGAGGTGATGGTGCTGCTGGAAGCGACGGTTGTCAATGTGGCTTTGCCGGCAATTGGCCGTGATCTCGGCGCGGGCGTCGCGGGGCTGCAGTGGACGCTGAACGGTTACGTGCTCACCCTCGCGGCGCTTGTGCTGCCAGCCGGTTCGCTCAGTGACCTTTACGGCCGTCGTCGCATGTTCATCCTGGGGGTGGCGGCTTTCGTAGCCGCCTCCTCTCTGTGCGCGGCCGCCCCGACTATTCAACTCCTCGTCGCCGCCCGGTTTGTTCAAGGTATTGGCGGGGCGCTGCTCACCCCCGGCAGTCTCGCCATCATCGACGCGGTCTTCCATCCCGATGACCGAACCCGGGCGATCGGCGCGTGGGCAGGCCTGACCGCGGTCGCGGCCGCGGTGGGCCCGCCCGTCGGCGGATACCTGACCGATGCCCTGTCATGGCGTGCGGTCTTCCTGATCAACCTGCCACTCGGGGCGTTCGTCATCGCCGCCGCGGTTACCCGGGTGCCAGAGTCCCGGGACCCCACGCGTGCTGGCGGCCTTGATCTGCCCGGTGCTGCGCTGGCCACGCTGGCCATCGCCGGCTTGTGCTTCGCGCTGATCCAGGCCTCCGCGGGCCTGACCCCCGCGGTGATTATCGCCGCGGCCCTCAGCCTGACCGCCGCCGGCGCCTTTGCCGCCGTGGAGCGGCGCAGCAGCCATCCAATGCTCCCGCTGGAATTGTTTCGCTCCCGCCAGTTCGCCAGCGCCAGCGTGCTCGCACTGGTGACCTACGCGGCGCTCGGCGGCGTGATCTTCCTGTTCGTCGCGTTCTTGCAGATCAGCCTCGGCTACACCGCCCTTCAGGCGGGGGCCGCGACGCTGCCGATAACCCTGCTGCTGCTGATCCTGTCCAGCCCATCGGGGGCCATCGCCCAGCGCATCGGCCCGCGGATCCCGCTGACCGCCGGGGCCGTGCTGACCGGCGCAGGACTGCTGCTGATGGCACAGATCCACCCCGGCGACACCTACCTTGCCGCGGTGCTCCCTTCGCTCGTCGTCTTCGGGGCCGGTCTCGCCGCGCTCATCACCCCCATCACCGCGACCGTGCTGGCGAGCGTCGATGCGCGCCACTCCGGGATCGCTTCCGCCGTCAACAACGCACTCTCCCGCCTCGGCCAGATGATCGCGGTCGCGGCTCTTCCCCTCGCCGCTGGGCTTTCCGGCACCGACTTCCAGAATCCCGTCAAGCTGGCAGCCAGCTTCCCGGTCGCCATGACCATCGCCGCCGGGACGTCGTTCGCGGCCGCGCTGCTCGCCTGGACGACGATCCGTGACGACGCGCTGAGCCGACCCGCAGCAGACACCACAGCAGCAGCAAAGCAGTTCCCGCCGACTGTGCAGCGACACTGCGCGGTGGCCGGGACCCCGCTAGGCACCTCTCCCTATCCGCGGCCCCCTTCCCGCCCGCCGGCGGCCAAGCAGCCGTGACCCGTTTTGGTGGCGCAACGCATCTGGCGCTGCCTCTGGGCGGTTGCGGGGTTGCAAGCGCTCAAAGATCAGTTCTGAAGCTCACAACTGGCCTTTGACCTGCGAAAATGTGGAGCTAAGGGGACTCGAACCCCTGGCCTCTTGCATGCCATTCACAGGCAGCACGTCCACCCGCGTCCATCCCCGCAGGTCACCGTCCCCACACGTCCCCAGCGGTCCCCCGGGAGGCGGTGTCCGCGACGCGGTGTGGGGTCGCGTCGGCGAGCGGCGTGAACATAGGTTGGCCCGCGGCAGGGGTTGGGCGGATTGGAGGCTGGCGTCATGCTCCACTGCGCGCTGTGCCGCGGCGGTGTGAGCCGACTATCCGGTGGGTTAGGCCGAGCCGCTAACCGTCCAAACGGCCGCACCATTGCTGCACGTGGCGGCGCTCCGGCCGGGCCGACTCTGCGCATGCTTCGGGCGCGTCGTGTCTAGGAATCGGTGAGACGATCGAACCTGCGGACGTCGGCGCACCACGCCGGCGGCCGTGCGTCACCGCCCGGGGGAGGACAGATGATGCGTCTGGGAGCCGCGGGCACCCGCGAGGCAGCCGGTCGCGTGCCACGGCCGCGGACGAGCTTCGTTGGC
>Ga0207684_10006645_pt1 | contig 10511 bp, 9 predicted proteins | sample KBSK5501metaG_FD_184342 | JGI IMG/M metagenome (GOLD analysis project Ga0207684, IMG submission 184342) | Corn, switchgrass and miscanthus rhizosphere microbial communities from Kellogg Biological Station, Michigan, USA - KBS K5-50-1 metaG... | ecosystem: Host-associated > Plants > Roots >... | reverse complement strand
GCTCAGTCCGGCAACATAAGTGTGCGGCGGCAATTCATGAGTCACGGTCACATGTGAGTTGGCATACTCGAAACCGTGCGACAGCGGATCGAGAAAAGTGTAATCGTCCGCCAGATCTAAACGCGTGGCCCGGAAAAGCGCCGCAAAGTCGGCGCCGGCGCCGGTCAAAGCCCGCTCGACGCCGCCGATCAATTCGCCGCTGGCCTTTACCACTTCGCTCCAGGCAATCGTCCCTTCGGAATCGTCCTGCTGGGCTGCGGGCTCGGCTAAGGATGTCGCGGTAACCGCTAAATCAGACTCGTCACCTGAAGCAGCCAGGGCCGGTTCACTTTTCGCCGGCTGGTCGGCAATCTGCGGCAGTGCTTCGCTCGAAGCGTCTGGCGGCGGCTCCTCAGTCGGGACAGAAGTAGCAGGTTCGACAATGGCCTCAGGCACAGCCGCGCTCCGTACGACAACTGCCTCGTCCGCGCCTTCAAAAACGCTGATTGAGCCGGACGACTCTCGCGCCCGCAAAACCAGACGGTGCAGGGCCGCTTGTTCCAGCGTCTCGGTGCCGGCTGCGCGATCGATTTCGTGCACCAGCGGTGTGTTCGATCCGGTCATGTAGACGTCAGCGGTGTAGTCAGTAAGCTCCACGTGCACGCGGCCGATGAATCCGCGCTGCGAAAGACTGCGCAGCAGCGACCAGAGATTGACGAAGCTGGTGTCCAGATTCTCGTGGAGCACGCGCGATTTGGATTCTGAAGTCATCGGCTCTCGGATTTTGGGAACGCAGCGGAGCATAACAAAGGAAAAAGTAAAAAGGCAAAACCGCGAAACAGTTTCGCGCTTCAGGTTCCAGGTTTCAGGTTCACTAGACAAGTCAGAATCTCACGCTCATCAGCTGTAATTCCGAGGTATCTAGCCGACGTTGCTTGGGCAACCGACGAGTATGCGGACCTGAACTTGAAACCTGAAACTTGAAACTTCCTACTCGAAACCTTAAACTCCGCGGCAACAATTGCGCGCGCGGAATCGAATCCATTTCAGGGAGACGAAAAATCTTGCTTCGCGGAATCTTTCGGACCAAAAAACTTGACGACATTCTGGCGTCAGCGCAAGAGGAAGGTCACAAACTCAAACGCACACTCGGCCCGATCAATATAACGCTGCTGGGCATCGGCGCGATTATCGGGGCCGGCATCTTTGCCACCGTCGGAACCGCGGCGGCGGGTGACGCCTCGCGCCCGGGCGCGGGCCCATCGTTGATGGTTTCGTTCGGCATCACAGCGATAGTCTGCGCCTTTACCGCGCTCTGTTACGCGGAAATGGCGGCGATGGTGCCGATATCAGGCTCGGCCTATACCTACTCCTATGCGACGTTGGGGGAACTGGTCGCTTGGATCATCGGCTGGGACTTGATCCTCGAATACGCAATTGGCAACGTCGCAGTCGCAATTAGCTGGGCGAACTACTTTCGCTCCTTTATTCACGATGCTCTCGGCGTCGATATTCCGCAATGGCTTTCGACTGACTTTCGCACTGCCAGAAAAATACCAGGACTGATCGAGGGCGCGCCCCACATCCTTGGCGTGCCTATAGTTTTCAATCTGCTGGCCCTGGGTATCGTAATGCTGATCACGATCGTGCTGGTGTGGGGAATCAAAGAGTCAGCCGAATTTAACGCGGTGATGGTCGGCATCAAGATTCTAGTGCTGCTGTTTTTCATCGGCGCCGCGTTCTATTTCGTATCGCCGGCGAAGATGGAAACGAACTGGCATCCTTTTCAACCAACAGGATGGGGCGGAACTTTGGCCGGCGCGGCAGTCGTCTTCTTTGCTTATATCGGATTTGACGCAGTCTCGACAGTCGCGGAAGAAACAAAAAACCCGGCCAGAGATCTGCCTATCGGTATCATAGCAAGCCTGGTTATCTGCACGATTTTCTACGTCGTTGTCGCAGCGGTGTTCACCGGACTGATCCCGTACCCGGAACTGAAGACGCGATTGTCGACTGAAGTAGCCGAGCCATTGACCATGGCGCTGAACCATGTGGCGCCGAATGCGCGCTGGGTGAGCGCGGTCGTTGCCTTCGGATCTGTCGTGGCGCACACGGCGGTGTTGCTGGTATTTCAGTTAGGCCAGCCGCGCATCTTCTTCTCGATGGCGCGCGACGGGCTGTTGCCGCCAGTCTTTGCCAGAGTCCATCCGAAGTTCAAGACACCGCACGTTACGACGATCCTAACCGGCGTGATCGTGGGCGGCTTCGCGGCGGTGATGAGCATCGACGAGATGGTGGATCTGACGAACATCGGAACGTTGTTCGCGTTCGTGCTGGTGTGCGTCGGAATCACAATTCTGCGTTACAAAGATCCGAACCGGCATCGGCCATTCAGAGTTCCGTTTGGACCCTGGCTCCTGCCGATGTGTGGCGCGGTATCTTGTATCTTCCTGATGTACTATCTGCCGCCGACGTCCTGGTGGCGGTTTGTCGCGTGGTTGATGATTGGGCTTTCGGTCTATCTGTCATACAGCTACACGCGCAGTGCGATCGGTTTGGGTCTTGGGCGGCCCAAAGTTACTCCCGGGTGGCTGGCCCTGCTGGGGCTGGGATCTTTTCTAATCGCGGTCGGGCTGTTAGCCATTCCGCATGACGCCACAGTTGCAGAATCATTTCAGAAAGCTGCGAGCGGCTTTGCTGAAGGGAAGCGCACCATTATTGCATTTGGTTGCCTCGGAATCGGTTTCGCGTTAGCAGCAATCGGTTCGATCATTGGGTTCGGGCGACGCAAGAGCGCGGGTTAGGTCTTTGAGCCATGACTCCTTAGGAGCCAGATGCGTTTATAGCCCGCGCAAGTTTACAGAATTCAGCCTCGCAAAAAGCGACTGGTCGCTCTTTGTGAGGCTTAGTTCTTAAGAAAAGCAATCGCTGCTATAGACATTTCGTCACTCTGGGACTCAGGATCAACTGGTCCGCTTCAGATCTTTAATTATTTCCCGGCTCGCATTCAGTCCCGGCGCGCCGGTTACGCCGCCGCCGGGATGCGTGCCCGCTCCGCACAAATACAAACCTCTAATGGGCGTCCGGTAACGCGCCCAGCCGATCAGCGGACGAAACGCAAAGAGTTGATCCAGAGACATCTCGCCATGATGAATGTGGCCGCCGCTCAGCCCATAAGTCTTTTCGAGATCGAGCGGCGTAATCACCTGCCGTCCGACGATCAGTTCTTTCAGGTTGGTTGCGTAATCCGAAAGCACGTTGACTACTAAGTCGCCAAGTTCTTCCTTCCTCGAATTCCAATCCCGGCTCTTCAACTGATAGGGAGCGAACTGCGCATGAATCGACATGACGTGCGCGCCGTTTGGAGCCATTGAACTATCAGAGAGGGAAGGGATGGTGATGTCCATGTATGGCTGCGGCGAAAGGTCTCCATACTTTGCGGCGTCGAAAGCGCGTTCCAGATAGTCAATGTCCGGACCGATATGAATGCGGCCGGAAAGTTTCTCAACTGCATCGCCAACACCGATTCCAGAGAACGTCGGTAAGGCTGAGAGGGCCAGGTTAACTTTCGCTACCGCGCCGTGCGCGCGATAGTTACGAATCTTAGTGAGAAAACTGGGATCGAGTTCAGACGGATCGATCAGCTTCAGCAAGGTCGCACGTGGATCGGCGTTCGAGATGATCGCCCGAGCGGAAATCTCTTCACCGCTGTCGAGCAGTACCCCAATCGCCTTGCCGTTTTTGATTTGAACGCCGGTAACCTCCGCGTTGGTGCGAATCTCAGCGCCGGCGGCGGTCGCGGCTTTCTCCAGCGCTTGGGTGAGCGCACCCATCCCTCCTTTAACTAACGTCGATGGCGCGATCGCCTGGCCGTCGGTAGCTGCTTGTATCAACAACGCCGCGCTGGTACCCGCCGACCATGGCCCGGCGAACGCGCCAAACATTCCGCGCGCGGCCACCGTCGCGCGCAACGCTTCCGTTTCAAACCACTCCGCCGCGAGATCCGCCACCGCCATTGGTCCGTAACGCAGCAGACGATACTCATCTTTCTTTCCCAAGCCGCGAATCGCCCAGCCAAGTTTGCCAAGACTCCAAAGCTCACTCTTCGCCGGCTTATCAATGTCCGGTGGAGTCATCGTTAGCAGCGGCGAGATCGCGCGGCCGATGCGCGCAAAGGTCGAAATGAACTCCGGATAACTGTGCGCATCTTTCGCCGATACGCCCTTCAGTTCATCAACCGTACGTTTGGTGTCTTCGTAGATACCGACCGAAGCACCATTAGTATTCAATGAGAAAACGCGAACCGCAGGCTGGATTAGCTCGAGTCCGTGCCGTTCGAGATCGAGGTCTTTTACGATTCGAGGAAATAGCGGGCCCACGTTTTGGGCGAGGGCCGAACAGCGAAAGCCGGGATGAATTTCTTCGGTGACGCAGGCGCCGCCAATAATCTCGCGACGCTCCAACACCAACGGTTTGCATCCTGCCCTGGCGAGATAACCGGCAGTGACAAGCCCATTGTGGCCGGCGCCGATGATGATGATGTCGTGGGTTGGCATAAGAATCAGCCGCAGATGGACGCGGATAGACGCGGATCAGAACAAACAAGATCAGCGGAATTAGAAATGGTTTTTCAGATCTGTTTTTATCCGCGTTAATCCGCGGCTATTTTCACTTCCGATCTTTCAAAATTTCCATCGCCGCGTTGCGACCGCTCGCGCCCATGATGCCGCCGCCCGGATGCGTCGCCGATCCGCACATATAAAGATTCCGAATCGGTGAGCGATACTGGGCCCAACCTGGCGCGGGCCGGAGAAAGAAAAGTTGTTCCAGCGTCAATTCACCCTGAAAAATATTTCCCTCAGACAAACCAAACTCGCGTTCGAGATCGAGCGGCGTCAGGACCTGTCGATGAAGAATGACGTCTCTAATATTCGGTGCATGCTCAGCGATGGTGTCGATCACGGTGTCCCCAAACTCCTCGCGCTGGTCGTCCCAGTTTCCTTCCTTCAGGTTGTAGGGAGCGTACTGCACAAAACATGACATAACATGCTTACCCGGCGGAGCTATTGATGGATCAGTGAGCGTCGGGATAACCATGTCGATATACGGACGACGTGAGTAGCGTCCGTACTTCGCATCGTCATAAGCGCGTTCCATGTATTCGATGCTCGGCGAAATCGAGACGGCGCCTCGCAGATGCGGCCCTGGCCCCGGCATGCATTTGAAATCCGGCAGCGCATCGAGCGCGAGGTTTACTTTTCCCGATGAACCACGAAACTTGTAGCGATTGATGTCATCAACAAAGTCTTCCGGCAAATGTTCGGCGCCGACCATTTTGATAAAGGTCAGACGCGGATCGACACTCGATGAAATGATGTCGGCGTAGATCTCGTCCCCGTTTTCAAGCACTACGCCCTTCGCCTGCCCATTCTTCAAAATGATCTTCGCGATCGGAGCTTCAGTGCGAATCTCAGCGCCGGCTTCGCGGGCCGCGTCGGCAATCGCGTTCGAGATCGCGCCGGTGCCTCCGCGAGACAGTCCCCAGGATCTGAACGCGCCGTCGATCTCGCCCATGTAATGATGCAGAAGCACGTAAGCCGTTCCCGGCGAGCGCACACCTAAGAACGTGCCGATAATTCCTGAGGCTGACATCGTTGCCTTGAGCACGTCGGTCTCGAACCATTGATCGAGAAAATCGACGGCGCTCATCGTCATCAACTGCACCTGGTTGTACTTATCTTCGGCCGCAAGCTTTTGAAAACGGCGTCCCATCCCCAGCAGCTCCAGCAATCCTTTCGGATTCAGCGACGCCGGATCGGGCGGCGTCATGTTCATGATCGGTTTGACGAAATGCGCCATCTCAATCATGGCTTTGCCGTATTCGTCGTAGGCTTCGGCATCAAGCCTTGAATGCCGCGCAATCTCGCGCCGCGTCTTCGCATGATCGTTCACGCGCCAGAGATAATCGCCGCTGGGCATCGGCGTGAACGTGCCGTCGAGGGGAAGGATCTCCAATCCGTGCCGCGGCAGATCGAGTTCGCGAATGATTTCGGGGCGGAGCAGGGAAACGACGTACGAGCAAACGGAAAATTTGAAGCCGGGAAACACCTCTTCCGTTACCGCTGCGCCGCCGAGTACGTAACGGCGCTCGAGCACCAGCACGCGCTTGCCGGCACGCGCGAGATATGCGGCGTTAACCAGCCCGTTGTGGCCCCCGCCGATTACGATACAGTCGTATTTGCTCTTTGTCTCCAAGGACCCGGCCCTCGCGTTTAGACCATTCCAGTCGTGAACGCCACGCAGCTTTCGACGGCCGTCATTACATCATCGCTGACTGCGCCGCGGCGACGTAACAATCTCAGCTTGTCGATCACCCTCAATTGGTGACAAAGAGCGACTGAATCTTTGATCAGTGCGCCTTCTCCTTGCCGAACAAGTACGCAGGTTGGCAGGGAAGCGCGGCGCAGATTTGTCGTAAGCGGTATCGCTAGGAAGGTGGAAGTAAAGCGATTGATCGAGTTGTTTTGAATGATAAGAACTGGGCGGGTTCCAGACTGTTCAGAGCCTTGCGTGGGATTTAGGTCCGCGAGCCAAATCTCGCCTCCGCTAACAGTCATCGAGCATCCTCTCCAACCAAGCCTCGTTTGTAGTCTTCGATGCCCTCCTCGGCAAGGTGCCGGTCATCCTCCGCAAACTCCGCGTATAAAGCAGTCAATTGCATTTCGTCAAGCTGATCGCGATCAAGAGCAAACGTGCGACGAATGATCTCGGCAGCAACTTCGCGCTTTTCCGCTGGAGGAAGATGATCAAATGACTTCAAGAATTCCTGGCTAGTAGTGCTCATTTTTTGATCTCCAGAGGGTGGATTATAGCTTCGCGAGCAGAATTTGTATAATCACTCGCCCTGACAATTGATCGTTGTTGCCAGTAGTGTCCCAAGCTTTCTTTTTCTCTGCGGGACCTCGAAGACTTCCGCATCTCTGCGGTGAACAGTGGCCTTGAATGCACTCACCGCAAAGACGCAGAGAACGCAAAGGTGTCGCAGAGAATTCCGAATTAGGACATCACTACCCAGTTATCTGACCGAAGTTAATGGAGGGAAGTCATGTCGATCAGTAAAATGATTGTGCCCGAGTTCGATCACGAGATGGCGAACACGCGCAAGACGCTTGAAAGAGTCACTGATGATAAGTTTGCGTGGAAGCCGCACGAAAAATCGTCGTCGCTCGGCGGTCTGTCCACGCACCTGGCCAATATTCCCAGTTGGACTGCGCAGACTTTTGATCGGGACGAATTGGATATTGCTCCGCCGGGTGAGCCGCCTTACCGGGTGGAAGAAGCAAAGTCGCGCGCCGAACTGCTCGCCGCATTTGATAAGAACGTGGCGTCCGCGCGGGCGGCGCTGGAGGCTGCGGGCGATGAAAACTGGCAGGGAAAGTGGTCGCTGCTTATGGGTGGAAACCCGATTTTTACTCTGCCGCGCACAGCCGTCATGCGCGGCTTTGTCATGAACCATTTGATCCATCATCGGGCTCAACTCGGTGTTTATCTGCGTCTGCTCGATGTGCCCGTGCCATCGATCTATGGACCATCGGCTGACGAAGCCGGATTCTAAATCGGATCAGAAGCGCGACCGTAAGGGAGCGTTTGGTTCCACGAGCACTCACTATGAATAGCCGGTGCTCTTGACTCTGGAAGATGACCGAGTGGAGGGTAGCCCTTGCTTACGCGCGGGCTTCTGACACGGGCAGGCTCAACCTCTTGATCGCGTCGGCGACCCTCACTGCTTCAACCGCCGCTTTCACATCATGAACCCTGACGATGTGCGCGCCTTTCATCACTGACGCGACAATGCTGGCGATCGTTCCGTAGAGCCTTTGATCAGCGGGTGCCCCGTCAAGCAGTTTCCCAATGAAAGATTTTCGTGACGTGCCAATCATGATCGGAAACTCCGAAAACTCGCCCGCGAGTTGATCGAGCTTTGCGATCAGCTCGACATTTTGTTCCGCGGTCTTGCCAAAGCCGATGCCGGGATCGATGGCGATGCTTTCCGGGGCGACGCCATGTTGTTGAGCGATGGAGATACTTTCTCGCAACCCATCGATCACTTCAGTCATAATGTTTGCGGCCGGCGGCAACTGCTGCATCGTTTTCGGAGTTCCACGCGAGTGCATCAAGATTAAGCCTGCATTAGCTTTTGCGACTTCATCAGCAAGTAAGGGATCAAATCGCAGGGCCGAAATGTCGTTCACGATTTCGGCGCCGGCCATAAGGGCCGCGTGCGCGACCGCTGCTTTAGTGGTATCGATCGAGATTGGCACAGATCGATTCGCGGTGAGTTGCTCGATGATGGGAATCACGCGTCGCAATTCTTCTTCAGTTGAAACAAACTCAGATCCAGGCCGGGTTGATTCGCCCCCGACGTCGATGATGTCCGCGCCCTCATCGATCATTTCTTCGGCATGCGCGATGGCTTGATTGAACGAGAGGAACTGCCCGCCATCGCTGAAGCTGTCGGGCGTAACGTTGAGCACGCCCATCACCAGGGTGCGTTCGCCGTAGGGCAACGAACGGCGGGCGAGTCTCCATTGGCGAATCGGCATCAGGGCACGCATCAAGGCAAAAGTAAAAAGGAAAAAGGAAAAAGTAAAGACAGGCGGCAATTGAGCCTGCAAATAGCAACCTATCATTAGCACATGGCCTCAGCGAGGCCGAACGAGAAGACCTGGGCGGCGACGTGCGATCGTTTGGTCAGCATTCGCGGCCGGGCAATCGGACCGATTGATTCTTATGTGTGTTGGCGCACAGACCGCGCTCTTTTTGAATGCTATAACCTCACTTAGCTCTGCTTTAGAGATTACCTATAGACATAAAGGATCGGGCCAGTAGTCCTTTCTTCTTGACCAGCGTGTAATTTTCTAGAAGCGGACTCATCAGAGAGATTTGTTCTCCGCCTACACCGTACCCAATCAATAAAACCCGGCTTCTCTGGTGCAAATCAATATCTGGCAACGTGTGTTTGGAAACCAGATCGCCATGCCTTCACGACAATTTCACAAGCTTCTTACTGCAAGCTAAGCTGGTAGTGTCCGACAACAGGGTTTGTCTGCTCGCAAAAGGAGCGGAAAGGTGAAATGATCTAAATCATGGAGGAAGAAAGATGAGAGTAATAAAGTTAATGGTAGCGGTGGCTCTGGTCGCACTTGTGGCCATTTCCGGCCCCTGGATGAGCAAGTCAACCGCTCGCACAACAAGCGACAATGACACCTCAAAGCGGCTCAACGCCGCTGCTGACGTGTTGAGCGAAGTCATGGCCGCGCCCGACAAGGGTATCCCGCAGGATCTGCTCGACAAAGCAGCCTGCGTCGTGATCGTGCCGAACGTGAAGAAAGGCGCCTTCATCGTGGGGGCGAAATACGGTCGGGGCTTCATCGTCTGCAGAAAAAAGAGTGGGCAGGGCTGGTCGGCGCCCGCTGGAGTAAAAGTTGAAGGCGGCAGCGTGGGATTTCAGATTGGTGGCTCGGAAACCGATGTCATCATGCTGGTGATGAATGAGCGTGCCATCGACAAACTCCTGTCAAGCAAATTCACTATCGGGGCCGATGCTTCGGTGGCGGCGGGCCCAGTGGGCCGTACGTCGTCGGCCGCGACGGATGTTCAGCTTCGTGCCGAGATTCTTACGTACTCGCGCGCGCGCGGACTGTTCGCAGGGATCTCGCTGGAGGGCGCGACGTTGCGGCCTGATGATGATGCAAATAAGGACATGTACGGCAAACCGATGTCGAACAAAGATATAGTGCTCGGGAACGTGACGTCACCCCCGTCCGCAGCCAGATTGATCGCGGAGTTGAATCGACACTCCAGTCGCAGAGCCAGGGGATAGTAAATTGCGGCGGGCGGAGGAGACGACGGATTTTACTCTGTTAGGGGTGACATATTTATAGATGGAGGCGCAGTAACCCCTCCGGAGTTGGCTTTGGCGTTTTGATTTCGGCCTAAACGTTTCACTCCTAACGGAGTGAAACGCAGTGGAACCAAGCCTTCTCATCGCGCTTAACTTCGCGTTGGCTGATCCAGTAAACAGCTTACTGCCAGATTGAATTTTCGGTAGCGACAGGTCTGCCAACAACCGGCATTTCTGCTGTTTCAGTTCCCTAGTCAGGGCAAAATTCATTGCCGCCGGCAACGCCGTCCAACAAGGCTTGCATATGTTGCCCGGCCTTCCACGCGCCGGTACGACCAGCAGCCTCAATGCCATCTCTCCAGGCCTGTTGTGCCCCGGCAAGGTCATCCGTTTTAGCCAGAACCGTGCCCAACATCTGATAGGCGGCCGTATAATCGGGGTTGAGACTCACGACTTGGCGCAAAGACTTCGCCGCCTCCGCCCAGTTTTCCAGTTTGTATTGTTCACTGGCCAGGCCGTACCAGATCATGGCGTTCTCCGGCTGCTCGGCGAGCATTGCGGTAAAGGTTTCGATTTTCGACTGGACCATAGGTTTGTACTCAATGTGGCAAATCAACGTTTACGTCAA